>Ga0105046_10012330_pt1 | contig 13261 bp, 6 predicted proteins | sample MAT03_FD_78385 | JGI IMG/M metagenome (GOLD analysis project Ga0105046, IMG submission 78385) | Freshwater microbial communities from Lake Fryxell liftoff mats and glacier meltwater in Antarctica - MAT-03 (megahit assembly) | ecosystem: Environmental > Aquatic > Freshwater > Ice > Liftoff... | reverse complement strand
AAGTTCTGGGAGGCCAGCGACCTGGCGCGGACGATCACGCGTTTGCAGCCGCGGTTCCCGCGGGCGTGGGGCTTTCACGCGTGGAACCTGGCGTACAACATCAGCGTGGCGACGCAGACGCCGGCGGAGCGTTGGCAGTGGGTCAACGCGGGGATCCGGCTGCTGCGTGACGAGGCGATCCCTCGGAACCCCAACAGCCTGCTGCTGCACAAGGACCTGTCGTGGATCTTTCTGCACAAGATGCAGCAGCGGATGGACGACGCGAACAACTATTACAAGTTTCAGTTCGCGGTGGAGTGGACGGTGGCCGCGGGCCCGCCGCCGGTGCGAACCAAAGAGAACCGGGCGAGCGCGACGTTCATTGAAGAGTGCGCGGCGCGGTTTGACAACATCGCAGCTGCGATGGGCACGCCCGATGAGCTGTTCGAGAAGTTCCCGCAGACCAAGGCCGCTTACGCGGCGCTAAAGACCGGGGCGGGGATCGACCTTGACCGCGAGTCCGGCCGGCTGGAGTTCCTGCTGGGGCGCGAGCGCGTCCGGGCGGCGCAGCGCCGGGCCGAGCTGCTCAACGCCGCGACGGGCCTCGACGGCGTGCACCCGGCGCTGATCAAGATGTTCACCGATGAGTCGAGCTTTGCGCCGGTAGCGCAGCCGCTGCTGCTGCACGTGCGCAAGCGCGTGCTGGTCGAGACGTACAAGATGGAGCCGGACCGGATGGCGCGGTACACGCGCAAGTACGGCCCGCTGGACTGGCGGCACCCCGCGGCGCACGCGCTGTACTGGGCGGCCCGGGGCGTAGAGCTGGCGCTGCTGCGCGTCGAGGACCAGAACCGATCGGACTTTGACTTTATCAATACCGATCGCCAGGTCATCCACTCGCTGCAGGAGCTGTACCGCACTGGGATGGTGCAGTACGACGTGCTGATGGCCGACGACCGGTTCTTCACGCAGATGCCCGCGGCTGATTTCATCCGCGCGTACGACCAGACCATCACCGAGCTGATGGAGCGTGAAGATGTGCAGATGGACAAGACCAAGGGCGTTGACATGCGAGCCCGGGTCTTCCGCTTCTACTCGGCCGGCTACGAGAACTTCATCTCTGACGCCATCGTGCTGCTGTACCGGCGCGGGCAGCTTGACGAGGCCCGCGAGTATCAGCTCAAGCTGGCGGCCTGGGCGGGGCGCAACCAGAACGACTTCCGCCAGGAGGAGATCCGCACGCGTCCGCTGGAGGATTACGTCAGCGAGCAGATCATCGATCGAATCACTACGCCCAACGTGGCGCTGCAGGAGGTTTACGGCTCGCTGCAGGGCGCGTACTTCAACGGGCTGCTGGCGGGCGATGATGAGCTGTTCCGCAGCCAGTTCGAGTACGCCAAGCGGTTCCACAAGGCCTACATGGACCAGCAGTACCGCATTACCAACGTTGACGCGCAGCGCGGGCGCATGAGCGGGGTGATGGACTCGGACTTCAAGTTCGTCGCGGGCCAGATCTTGTTTTTGACAGTCCAGCTTGTCGGGCCCATTGAGGGCTCGGTGATGTTTACACGCGCGCCCGGCGAGGTGCAGCCGTACGCGTATCTGCTGCTGCGCGACACCTTCCCCCAGGGCCCGGCCGCCGAGACCGAGGCGGGGCGTGCGGTTGCCAGGCTGTTCCCCAAGCCGCCGGGCTTTGACGCGTTTGAGCGGCAGTTCGAGGCTCAGATCCGCCAGCGTCAGTTGATGGGCAACCAAGAGCAGAAGTGAGCGCGGGTCGAGGCGGCGAGCCGTCGCACGCAGGGCGTGTCAGGCAGGGAGTAAACTTGCGCATGGCCAAGCGATCTATGCCCGCGCGCAGCGCGCTGCCCGCCACCTTGTCGGCCGTCAACGGTTCAGCCAAGCACCGGGCAAAGCCGACGCCAGAGCCCATGGCGACGCTGTTACCCGCGCCAAAGTCCGCACTCAAGCCCACTTCGAAACGCGCCATCGCTTCGGTCACCATCGGTGGTGAAAGTTCTGGCGCGCGAGAGAGTGCGCCTTGGAACTACGCGCCCGCGCCTGAGACCGTGAAGGTGGCGATCGCCGACCGGTACGGGCACTTTGTGGGCGGGCGTTTCACACCGGTGCGATCGAGCGATGGCGCTGTGTTCGCGACGACCAACCCTGCGACCGACGCGGTGCTCTCGCATGTCTCGGCGGGGTCGGCGCAGGACGTGGATGACGCGGTGACCGCCGCGCGCGGGGCGCTGCCGGGCTGGAGCGGGCTCTCGGGTGCCGAGCGTGGCAAGTACCTGTTCCGCATCGCGCGGCGCATTGCCGAGCGGGCCCGCGAGCTGGCGGTGCTCGAGACCCTTGACGGCGGCAAGCCGATCAAGGAGTCGCGCGATGTGGACATTCCGCTGGTGGCGCAGCACTTTTTCTACCACGCCGGTTGGGCCGACAAGCTTGAGTATGCGCCGGGCGTTCGCGCAGGCGGCGGCGGGCCGCGCCCGGTGGGCGTGTGTGCGCAGATCATTCCGTGGAACTTTCCGCTGCTGATGGCGGCTTGGAAGATCGCGCCCGCGCTGGCGTGCGGGAACACGGTGGTGCTCAAGCCGGCGGAGACCACGCCGCTGACGGCGCTGCGCCTTGCTGAGATCTTTCAGGAGGTCGAGCTGCCGGCGGGCGTGGTCAACATCATCACCGGTGCTGGTGGCACCGGCGCGGCGCTGGTGGAGCATCCGGGCGTTGACAAGGTTGCCTTCACCGGCAGCACCGAGGTCGGCAAGCGCATCGCCGCCAGCGTGGCGCGCGGACCGGCGGCGAGCGGGCGGTTCAAGCGTCTGACTCTTGAGCTTGGCGGCAAGGGCGCGAACATCATCTTTGACGACGCGCCGATCGACGAGGCGGTGGAGGGGATTGTCGAGGCGATCTATTTCAACCAGGGGCACGTGTGCTGCGCGGGCTCGCGGCTGCTGGTGCAGGAGGGCGTGGCCGAGCAGGTCATCCGCAAGCTGCGGCGGCGCATCAGCACGCTGCGCGTGGGCGACCCGATGGACAAGAACACGGATGTGGGCGCGATCAACAGCCGCGGGCAGCTTGAGCGGATCGGGGCGTACTTGCGCATGGGAGTGCAGCAGGGCGCGCAGTTGCACGTGGGCGGCGCGTCGGGCGGCATCAGCGACGCGGCGGAGGTGGTCGAGGCCACTACGGGCGGGTTTGCGCGCGGGAGCTTCTGCCGTCCGTGCTTTTTCACGGGCGTGCAGCCGGCGGACGCGGTGGCGCGTGAGGAGATCTTTGGGCCGGTGCTGGCGGTGATGACGTTCCGCACGCCGCAGGAGGCGGTGGAGCGTGCGAACAACACGCCGCACGGGCTATCGGCGGGCGTGTGGACGGAGAAGGGCTCAAAGAATCTACATATGGCGCGTCAGCTTGACGCGGGTGTGGTCTGGCTCAACACGTTCAACAAGTTCGACGCGGCGAGCCCGTTCGGCGGGTTCAAGGAGTCTGGCGTTGGACGTGAGGGCGGGCGGCATGGGCTCAGCGCATATCTGGCGTGAGGAAGAAGCGGCCATGGGTGAAGAGAGGCAACGGGTGAAGGGAGCTACTGGGCAGTAGGCGCGAGGCCTTAGCCCCTTGGCCCCTTGGTCCCTTGGTCCCTTGGTCCCCAAAATTGTCGATTTTCACGGCAGGATCAGCATCGCGTCGCCGTAGGAGTAGAAGCGGTACTTTCGTTCCATGGCCTGCGCGTACGCCGCCTGCAGCCGCGTGACGCCCACGCCCTGCCCGCGTCCGTCGTCCAGCAGTGCCGCGATCATCGCCATCAGCGTGCTGCGCGGCAGGTGAAAGTTGGTCATCATCGCGTCAACATTCTGCCAGCGCCAGCCCGGGGTGATCAGCAGCCGCGTCCAGTGCTCGCACGCGCCGGTGCCTGCGGCGGCCTGCGCGAGCTGCGCCGGCGAGAAGCCCTCGAGCGTCCGCGCGCTGGTGGTGCCAACGGCGAGCACGCGCCCACCGCCAGCGCGCGCGGCGGCCATCGCTTGTGCTGTTTCGGTCGGCACGGCGCACCACTCCGCGTGCATCGCGTGCTGCTCTACGTGCTCGGTCTCGACCGGCTTGAACGTCCCGGTGCCTACGTGCAGCGTGACGGCGTGACGACCGACCCCCGCGCCGGTCAGGCGTGACAGCAACTCGGGCGTGAAGTGCAGGCCCGCGGTGGGCGCGGCGACTGAGCCGGGCTTGCGCGCGTCGGCGTAGACAGTTTGATACACGAGCTGGTCGTGCGCGTCGGCCTTGGCCTGCGCGAGCAGCGCGTCGTGCTCGGCTTGCAGCTGAGCCTCAAGGTTTACCGGCCCGAACTTGTCTTGCGCGCGGTCCTCATCGCTCAAGCCGGCCTCGTGAGCGGCCTTGGCGTCACGCTTGCGGGCCTGGCGGATATATGGCGGCAGCGGCGTGCTGCCGACGCGCTCAAGCAGCGCGATGGCACCGACGTGGGCCGCGTTCTCCAGGCCTGTGGGCGTGCCGATGACGCGCACGATCCAAGCGGCGCTGTCTGGACCGTCGTCGCCCTCTCCGGTGGTTGGGGGCGTAGTTTGCGGCTGCGCGGCGCCCGCCTGCACATCCACTGGCGCACGCTCGAGCAGCTCAATGCTTACGCCGGTGTCGATGCCCGCGGCGTCGGTGAGGTCTACGCGCGAGCCAGCCTTGGGGCGTTTGGCCTTGAGCATCACGCGCCAGACGCGCTCGTCATCGCCAACGCGCGAGAGGAAGAGCCCGTCGACGCGCCCGCCGGTGTCGCTGCGTGCGCCGCTGAGGCGCGCGGGCACAACACGGCTGTCATTTACCACCAGCGCGTCGCCGGCGCGCAGCAGGCCGGGCAGGTCACGCACTAGCAGGTGCTCGACGCGGGCGGGGTCGCTGCGCGAGAGCACCATGAGGCGTGCGGCGTCGCGCGGCTCGAGCGGTTCTCGGGCGATGAGGGCTTCAGGAAGGTCGTACTCAAGGTCACGCACGCGGAGCATGGATCAACATAGTCGCGCGGAGTGCGTGGCGAGCGTGGTGTGCGTGGTGTGCGGGGGGCTGAGGCGGGGCTGGGAGCGCGGCTTCTGGGCAACAGGGGCATGTTGTCTGGCGGCGGCGCGTTGCCCGGTGGCCACAGAGTTCTGGGGCGTGGGGCGTGCGATGGAGGTTCTCGGCCCTGGGCACGCCGCACGGCCGCGCCAGTGTGACGCGCAGCGGCGCTCCGCTGACGCGAGCTTGACCTGGCACGCGGCTCGCCAAAGTACTTTCGTGAGAATCACCGACATGGTCAACACGGTCATCGCCCTCCAGACGCTGGCCCAGCTCCGAAGCCAGCGTGTGAGCCCCTCCACGGGCGCGGGCAGCGACTTCGCCTCAGACCTGACTGGCCAGACGCTGGCCCAGATCTCTGAGCTGACAGGTGGCGGTGATTCTGCTGCGTACGACGATCTGATTCTCGGTGGCAGCGACGGGCTGGCACTCTCTCCCGCAGCCCGTGCTGCCGCCGAGGGCGGCGGCGTGCCGACGCAGGACGATGACAGCCTCGGCGCGATCATCGACCGTTACGTGCGTCAGCGCAGCGTGATGAACATCGCCTTCCCGATCGCCACGCCCAGCGGTGTCGGCAGCTTCAGCCTGAGCGTTGAGCTTGACCAGGCGTATCGCGTGGTTGAGTTTGTGCCGCGGCGCGAGTGGACGGCCTGAGGCGATACGGGCGTCGAGTATGCAGGCCAAAGGTGATTGAGCCAGGCCCGACGCGGGACCCTTGGGTCTCGTCGCGGCATGGGCTCATCGTTGCACCAACCAACATACGAACGAACTAGCTACGACGATTGGCCGCGCGCGGGGTCTATTCCGCGCAAGGCTTGCGTCATTCGTAGCTTCGGTGGCGTGAGGCTATCGGGTTATCGCGCGCCGCGGGCGGGTCTTGCGCGTCGAAGTTGCGCGGGGCGAGTTTGTGGGGCTGTGAAGTGGCGGGCCGCCGGGGCTTGGCTCGATGCTCATGGTCACGAGCGACGGGCGGAGCACCTTCGCGTTCCACTTTCGGTTTGTCGTGTGCGGAGCACGCGGCGGCCAGTTCGGACCTCGGGCTGCGGGACAGCCGCCCGAGCCGGACGCGGGGCCCGCGCTTCGGGCCAGCCTTTATGAACGGAGTGCTACGCGTGCAGCAGACCATCGAACGCTTCTTTGAGACGTTGATTACCGGCAGCCGCCCCAAGGCTCGTGCCATGGTGGCCGAGCTTTCTGCCCAGGGCTTCAGCAGCGAGCGGCTCATCGTTGAGCTGTTCTGGCCGACGTACGAGCTGGCCGACCGTCTGTTCCGTCAGGACCAGCTCGGCACGCTGGCGCACCACACCGCGACGCGCCTGCTGCGTGTGCTGGTTGATCAGAACAGCGCGGCGCTCCGCAAGGCCCCGCCACGTGGGCGGACGGTGATGGCTTTCTGCGGGCCGGCCGAGGGCGACGAGATGGGCGCGCAGATGGCCGTGGACATGCTGGAGTCCAGCGGGTTTGACGTCACTTTCAGCGGCGGCGGGATCGCCAGTGATGAGATTCTCGCGCAGGTCAACCAGGCGCGCCCCGACGTGCTGTTGATGTTCGCGAGCGCCCCTGGTGACCTGCCGGGCATCCGCGAGCTGATCGACACGATCCGGACTATCGACGCGGCGCCGGACGTGCAGATCGCGGTGGGCGCTGGTGTCTTCAACCGCGCCGACGGGCTTGCGGAAGAGATCGGGGCTGACTTGTGGGCGTCGAGCCCGCTGGAGATGGCCGAGGTGCTCATCGGCGAGCCGAAGCGCCGCGCCGGCGCTGATCAGCGGACGGTGGGCAAGAAGGTCCGCATGCGTCCGCGTCTGGCGGCGTGAGCCGTACGAGGTCAAGGCTGAGTCGAAACACAAAGGCCCCGTGCGCACGCTCGCACGGGGCTTTTCGTTGAAGGATGGTCATTCTGGAGCTGTTGATTGCGGCCGGCGAGCATCACGCGTACGCGTGCAGGCCCGGCAGCAGCAGGTTGACGCCGAAGTAGCACCAGAGCATGACGATGAACCCGGCGATGCTCAGCCACGCCGTGGCAAGGGCCTTGCTCTTGAGCGTCGAGACGCGCAGGTGCACGACGATGAGATAGACGATCCAGGTGACCAGGGCCCAGAGCTCTTTGGGGTCAAAGGCCCACCAGCGGCCCCAGCTATGGTCGGCCCACCACGCGCCGAGCAGGATGCCCACGCCCAGCAGCCAGAAGGCGAGCTGCAGGATCGTCATGTGCGCGCGGTCAAGGTCGTGCAGCACTCGGGCCATGCCGCCCGCGCCCGCGGCCCCGCCTGCGGTCTCACTCGCGCTCAGCGGCGGCGCGTTTCCGCCCAGCGCCGCGGAACTTAGGGCCGACGTACCGAAGCTCAGCGGGCCCGAGCCCGCCGTGGCGAGCGTCGCGCTGCCGGTGCCGCGTGAACGCCCGGCGTAATGCATGGCCAGGTAGACAATCGCGGTGATGAAGCCCAGCGTGATGAGCCCGTAGCTCATCAGCACGATCGTGACGTGGTACTTCAGCAGCACGCTGGTGTTCAGGATCGCGGCCTCGCGGTTGACAGTCTGCCCGGGGATCGCCAGCTGCGTCGCGGTGACCAGGATCAGGCACCCAGCCGCCGCGGCCAGTGCGCCGAAGATCAGCTGCCGGCGTGTGACCAGCAGCACCAGGCCCACGATGGCCGCGAACAGGCTCACGCCCGTCATGGACTCAAACTGGTTCTGGATCGCGTACCGCTCGGCGATGTACGACCGCAGCCCAAAGCCCAGTGCGTGCGCGACGACGGCGGCGATCAGCAGCGCCACCCCGCCAAAGCGCAGCCAACGGCGCTGCGTGCCGAAGGCCAGCAGCAGGCCCAGCGTGCTGAAGGCGTACAGCCACATGCCCCACTCAAAGAGGTTCGCCCGGTTGTAGAACGCCTCGAGGCTGCGGCGCGTGGTCGGGTACATCGTTGGGCTCAGCGCCGGCAGCTCTCGGGCCAGCACGCCGATCTGCGCGTTGACTGTGGCCGCGTCACCGGCCCGCCACGCACGCCCCATGGCCATGAAGGCCACGCGGACTGGGTGCGCCTCGGGCAGCTCGCTGACGTGGCCCCACGGCTTGTCGCGCGCGTCCGACGGCACCATCATCAGGTTGCCCGCGCTGCGCAGGTAGAGCCCGATGGCCTCGTGGATGTCGTTGAGCCCCTTGTTGGTCTGCTGGTCAAGGGTTGCGGACCGGGCCAGGTCGGCCGCGTTGTGCGCCAGCATCTCAGGGCTCAGACGGCCCAGGCGCTTCCAGTGATCGCGCGCGTCAACCTCAACGGCCCCCTCGCCCGGGAACACCATCTCCAGCAGCGCCTCGCGCAGCGGAAGGAAGTTCACGCCCACCAACGGCTTGCGGTGGTAATACCCCGGGTCGATGGTCATGTCGAGGAACGTAAATAGCGGGTCGTACGTCACCTTGCGGTGCTTGATCTCGGTGCCGACCTTCTCGGGCACGTAGTCGATGTACGTCCGCCGCCCAAGGATCTCGCTCATCGTGTCGCGGGCGAGGGTGTCGAGGACCTTGATGCGCCCGCCGTCGTAGAGGGCCAGGTCACGCAGGGGCGTGAGGTCAACGCTCGCGGCGAGCTTCTGCTTGAACTCGGGCGTCTGCTCGTCGCGCGAAGCAGGGCCGAAGGGGTTGACCTTCCCCTCGCTGGAAAGTGCCTGGGACTGTGGGTGCTCGTTGCCTGCCGGCGGAGGTTCGTACGCGCCGGCCAACGGCGCATGGGTGAGCAGCAGCAGCGTGGCGAGGACTGTGAGCGCGATGCCGCGGCAACGCGTTGAACCTGTGAAGTGATTCATGGCCTGCGCTCCTTGACCGCCCGGCCCTTGGGCCCGGCGTGCGATGTGTGGTCGATGTGAGTTTCGATCTGAACCGCGACCTGCGCCGATTGGCCCCCGCCCGCAGGCAGCTTGCCCGCAGGCAGTTTGCCCGCGGCCCGAAGCTCTTCGATGATCTTGTCGCGCTTGCGGCGGACGATCCAAGGCTTGATGTAGAACGCCCAGGGGATGCCCGCGCCCATCAGAATCCCGCCCAGCGCGATAATCGAGATGCCCGGGTTGTTGCCGACGCCGAGGATCGTAAACCGCGCGCTGGGGCGTTTGAGCTCGCCGGCCTCGACGCGCGCCTTGGTCTCGTTCCAGCCAGTTGGGTCCCACCCGCTCTGGCTGAGCTTGTACTGCGCCGGGCCGAGGTTGGCCGCCACCCACAGCGCGCTGTTGGCGATCACGTTGCGCTCCTCGCGCCACTCAAACGCGCTGGCCAGCAGAGGCTCGTTCAGGCTTGTGCTGGCGCGCTGCTCGCTTATCGCGCCCGTCCGCGCATCGGTTCGGCGCACGATCAGCTCGCTGCGGAAGTCGCGCGGCTGGCTGCTGTGCGGGTAAGGGAACATCTCAAAGGCTGCAAGTTGCAGCGTCATGCCGGGCAGCTCACGCCACAAACGACCGAATACCAGCTCGATTTGCCGCCCATCGGGCAGACGCACCGTCGCGCCCTCCTGCGGCTCGAGCCCGTAATACTGGCGAAAGGGTAGCCAGACCGTCTGCCGCCAAGGTAATGCTGCGCTGGTTGACGCGGCGCTCTTTGCTGCGGCACCGGGCTCATTAGTTTTGATGGCCTGCTTGGGCGTGACAATCAGCTCGACCGCCAGCACTGCGCGCCGGTGATTGCCCGTGTTGTCACGATCGCGCTCCGCCGTCGGCACAACCCGCGGCACCCCCACGCGCCGCGCGCTGGCCAGCAGTGGACCAACTTCCACCACCGCCATCGGCCCGATCTCCAGTCGGTCGCCCGCCCTGAGCCCCTCACGCACCACGGGGTCACGCCCGGGCACACGCAGGATCGCCCGCACGGTGGCGGTCGCGGCACCGGCCAGGTCTGCGGGCCGGTCGATCGCCGGGACGCTGCGCTCGTCGAGATAGACCTGCACCTGCGTGGCATCGATGTAGGTCAGGCGCAGGCGCGCATCGGCACCGCGCCGCTTGGGCTGCCCGGTGCTCGGGTCGGCCCCCTCGCCCTCGACGAGGTCTTGGTTCAGCTCGGGCAAGCGCGAGTAGACGTAGCGGTCGAAGGTTTCGGCCGGCTTGCCCCCGGCGGCGGGCGCCTCGACCTTCACGATCGCCACGCTGCTGGTCGCGCCGCGATACCCGGGCGTGAGGATCGGCAGCGTTGGCTCGGCCGAGAGTTGCTTGACGCTGATGCGGTAGCCGTTGAGCTCGATGGTCTTGCCGACGGCCATTGCGTAGACGCGCGCCGCCGCGGGGCCAAGCTCGCTGGCGGGGACTTCGACGATGAGCCCGTGCCGAGCGCCCTCTGGCAGCGGGGCCTTGAGCTCGTCAAAGCGTTCGTCGGGCAAGTTGGCGAAGCTCTCGATGGCGATGGCCTCGCCGATGAGGCCGAGCCGCTCGGCGGGGATGCGCGGCGCGAGGCCGAAGGTTTGGACCGGGCGCAGTGTTGCTCCGCCGGTTGGCGAGTCACCGCTTGGCGCGACACCCGTAGGCTCGCCGCCGGTCTGCGTGCCGCTGGGCGGGGGCGAGGCACCGGGGCTCATCACGCTTGAGAGCAGTGTGACAAACCGCACCGGGTTGTTGATCGCCGCGCTCATGTCCCCGCTGCGGCCCCCGCTGGTACCGACTTCCGGCGCGCTGGCGTGCTGCCAGCTCTCGGTCAGTTCGGCGTACGGCGCGTAGCCCACGAGCCGGAACTGGATGTCAAGGTCAACTAGCGGGCCGTGAGACTCTGGCGGCGGCGTTGCAGCGACCGGCTCATCGAGCGAGCGGCCCTTGTCGCCGAGGTCTACTCCCGCGGGCGAAAGTGATGATGAGATCACGCCCAGCCCGTACTCGTTGTAGCGCGGCACGCCGGTCAGCGGGCGCTGCTCCCACTCAAGCCCGGGCGGGATCTGCAGGCGGACCTTGTCGGCCGTGCTGCGGATCTGGCGAACGCGCAGGACCGTGCGCGTGTTGTCAAAGAAGCCCGGCTCGGGCGGGCCGGGGGCGGTGTCGCCCGTGGCGGTGTCGATGGGCCCGGCGGTCAAGAGTGTGTCACCCTCTTGCTTAAGCAGCGCGTAGTAGGCCGAGCCGAGCGCGAGGGTGATGATCCCGGTGTGGACTGTCAGCACGCCGATGTTCACGAAGGTGAACTCGATGCGCCGGACGGTCGTCACGACCATGTTGGTCATGAACAGGTACAGCAGCAGGTTCAGCGGCCACCAGGCGTAGAACTCAAGCTCGCTCATCTCCATGCCCGGCAAGCGACGGACCGTCTCAGCCCGGTACCGCTCAGCAAACGAGCTGAAGAACCGCAGGCCTTCGCCCGTGAGGGGGTCGTAGTACACGCGGGGCCAGACAAACTGGTACCACAGCGCCGACGATGCGCCCAGCAGCAGGATGACACCCAGCACCGTCACCGCGAAGCGCAGCGCAAAGCTGACGTCGCGTGAACGCAGCTGCGTCCACAGGAGCCATAGCGGCAGGACGGTCAGAAGACCGACGGTCAGAACCAGGGTCAGCGCGTAGACCAGCCAGGTGGGGATAAGCGCGAGCATGCCGATCGGGATGCTCGCCAGCACGCCGTAAAGGCTCAGCAGCACCAGGAGCGTTACCGACATGATGATGGTGCTGAAAGCGTGCAACACCCAGCGCACGGGCGTCAGCGCCCCGGTAAGGTGCTGACGCTCCCACTGCTTGCTGCGAACCCACTTGGCGCTCATCGTCGGGCTGCTCCGGCATTTGCTTGGTTCACGAGCGCCCAACGCACGCGCGGGCCTTCAAATGCGGTCAAAGAATCGAGGCTAGACCAGCGAGAGTGCTGAGCACCTTAACTGGGTCTAGACGAACGGAATCCAATCACTGTTCGCACGTTTCCTCGGTCTCAAGGCTGGCATCTACGGTCTGGCAAGAACTTTTCTGGTTTCAGGCGACGAATGATACGCCGCCCGGGGCGATAAGTTCGGGCTTGACCCCAGCTTTGAGGGTCATCCCAAGTATCTCTTCGGCTTCCGCGCCGGAATGAAGGGAATTGACCGAGGGCGGCATGGTGAGCGGCGTGGCCAGCACGCCGGCGATCGGGGCTGCCGGGGCGCTGGTATGGGGCAAGGGAGCGAGTCGGAAGTGGATCGCGAGGTGAGGGAGGTTGAGGGCGGCGCAGCCGTGGACGGTGGCCATCGCGAGCGCGACGCGGGGTGCAAGGTGATCTTGGCGGACGAGCAGGGCCATTTCGGGCCAGACGCTTAGGCCGGTGGCGGCGAGGTCTGCGGCGGGCAGGTTGATGACCGAGTCTGTGCCGAGGGCGACGGGCACGCCGGCGGCGAGCAACTCTTGGTAGCGGTGGGGGGGGAGTGGGGGTTGGTCGGCGCGCGAGGCGAAGTAGGCGGCAGCGCGTGGGCAGTAGATGACGCGCCAGCCGCGGGCGGCGATGGTGTTCACGTCGTGCGGGTTGAGGTCGGCGGCGTGGACGAGCGTCAGGGCCGCACCGGAAGGGAGCGCGGCATCTAGGTGGGCGATGGGCGAGCGCCCCTGGCCGATGCTGGCGCGAGCGTGGTCGTCGAGCATCCCAAGGTTGGCAAGCAAGTTAGCCAGCGGGCCGCGGGCGTGGGTGATGAAAGCGCGCTCGGCGAGCGACTCGGCGGCGTGGGTGATGACGGCGGGCAGGTGCTGCGCGCGCGCGTGCGCGTGGGCCATGCGGGCAATCGCCATGCAGTAGGCGTCGGCGTGGACGCTGTACGGCGCGTGCGGCGAAAGAGCCGGCTGCCAGCGGTTAGTCGCGAATGGCTGGAGTGATTCGACGGCGGCAAGGGCGGCTTCGGTGGCGGTCTGCCAGCGGCTGCCCTGCGCGAAGAACTCAATGGCGCTGATGCCCGCGAGCATCGCGTGGGCGAGTAGAGACTTGGCGAGGGCTGCTGCGGCAATGGTTGAGGGCTGGCCACCGACGGCACCGGCGATGTCGCCAACGAGCGCGATGCCGCCGCGGTTGAGGAGGGCGACGCCGGCGCGGACGCTGGCGGCGATGGCGTGCGGGTCGGTGTGTCGCTCACGCCGGACCATGTCGAGCCAGGCGGCGAAGTGGTCGTGTTCGAGGGGGTTCGGGCTTGCTGGGTTCGCCAGCGGGCGCGGGCCGATGTGCGTGAGGTCAAGGTGCGTGTGGGCGTTGACCAGCGCGGGCGTCAGGACGTGCCCCGGGCGGGCGATGACGCGGGCGGCGGCGAAGCGGGGCGAGCGGGCGAGCTCTGGGGTT
>Ga0105046_10012329_pt1 | contig 13262 bp, 8 predicted proteins | sample MAT03_FD_78385 | JGI IMG/M metagenome (GOLD analysis project Ga0105046, IMG submission 78385) | Freshwater microbial communities from Lake Fryxell liftoff mats and glacier meltwater in Antarctica - MAT-03 (megahit assembly) | ecosystem: Environmental > Aquatic > Freshwater > Ice > Liftoff... | reverse complement strand
GTTGGGTTACGTGGGGGCTCGTCCCCCCGCAACCCTGTTTTGGTGTACTAGAACGTAGGACACCAAAACGGTGTCCGGTCGGGGCAAGCCCGAGCCGGACAATCAGACTCGAAAATGCTATTTCGACTTAGCCTTTACGCCATTTTTTCCTGGCCAAAAGTTTAGCCAATTGCCAGCCAAGGTCTTATCGGCAGGGGCCTTTTCACTCACATCGGTAGTGATGACTTCTGCACCGGCTAGCAGATCCGTCAACTGCTGTACGGCCAAAGTGATTGCAGCTTTGGGGGCTTGTTCGATGAGAGGCTGACCGTTGTTTCGCATTTCGACCATCGTTCGATAGTCATTAGGGATTTGAAAGAAGACTTCGCGACCGATGGTTTCTTTGGCTTTTTTGAGGCTGATTTGTCCGCTTTCAAGCCCCACTCGATTGACGACGACTTTGACTTTGTCTCGGATGTTGTCCATTTGCTGCAAGCTCATCAACAAACGAACCATGTTGCGCAGGCAAGGGAGATCGAGTTGGACGATCAATACGATTTCGTTGGACAGCTCCATGGCCGTCAGGTCGACTTGCGAGTACGATTTCGAGACGTCGATCACGATGTGGGAAAAGGAGGCCCTCAATAGGCCGCATACTTTTCTTAGGCTTTCCGGTGTGATCAACTCCAGGTCTTGCAATTGCACCGGGCGCGGCAAGAGGTAGAGCCCTGACGAATGCTTTGTCAATGATTTGCGAAGCAAATGAAAGTCGAGTCGGCCCACATTCTCCGTAACATCCACCAAGCTGTAATCGGGAATCGAGTCCAGGAAAACGTCCGCATCGCCCAACGCCAAATCCAAGTCTACGAGGGCTACTGAGTTTTCTGGCCGCATGGCTAGATTGCAACCGATGTTGACAGCGATCGAGGTACATCCGACTCCGCCCGTTGCTCCAGCGACAGCGATCATCCGGCAACCGCGAGCACGACCGTCGGTACCGCTTCCGTACTTGGATAGCATAACTCGTTCGAGAGCGACGTGAAGCTCTTCCACATCGATTGGCAAGGGCAGAAATTCCTTGGCGCCTGCGCGAATGGTTTTGAGGATGAGTTGTCCGTCCGTGCTTTTGGAGACCGCAAGGATCGCGCAATCGGGTGAACTGGTTCTCAATTTCTCCATCAAAACCAGTGCACGATCAGGGCCGCCATCGAGCGAAATGACCGCTGCGTCAGGCTTGGACTGTTCGACCACGTCCGCGAAAAACTCATAGCGTGAGCATTCGGCATCGAGCCAAACGATATCCATCCCCATCAGCATCGCCTTCAGGCTTTCGCGCGACTGGTCGTTGGGATCGACGATGGCTGTTCTTAGTACGTTGCTCATTTAATTATGTTCAGTTCAAGCTAGCGTTGAAATCGATTCATGTGTCAACAAATCATCGTCAGATTAGCGACGGACAGGAACGTTTCGAGGGGCGGTCGGGCCACCTGGACCATTAGTTTGGGTTTTGGTCCCTGCGGAATAAACGGGAGGTACCGTGCCACGCGGTTGACCCTTTGTGGCCATACTGCCCGCTGCGGCTTGTTGCGGAGCGTAGGCGTTGTTGTAAAGGATCTGCGGCATCTCATTGGGAGGGCAGTTGCCTTGAGGCGCACATCCCGGTGGAACTTCGATGTAACCTTTGCCGTACAGTTCGTGTTCCAATGGGCTGTTGCTGTTGAAACCGGGGCCTCCAGGAGGAACTTCATTCGCATCCATTGCACCCGCAAAGTTCGGTGTGACCATGATCAAAAGCTCCACTTCGTTCTGGACTTCTCGATTGGCTCGGAACAAGGCCCCTAGGTAAGGAACGTCGGACAAAACAGGCAGTCCGACCGATTCCGCTTCCGTCCGAATTTGTAACAAACCTGCGAGAGCCAGTGTTTGGCCAGCTCGCAATTCGACGGCAGTATCAACGAACCGACTGCGAATGCCTGGGATGCTAGTTCCGTTGATGGTAACACTTCGGCCTGGATCGATTTCGCTGATGGTGGGTCGAACTTCAAGCCAAATGCGGCTATCGCCTCGCACCTTGGCCACGAAATCGAGTCTCGTTCCGAATTCCCGAAACTCAATTCCTACCTGACCAAGTCCTGCTGGGACAATAATTGGGAATTCACCGCCGGAGTTGAAACTTGCAGGGCGACCATCGATGGCCACAACCGTTGGATCGGCCATGACTTTGGCCAAGTTCTTTTGACGGAGCATTCGAAGCAAACCGAAGAAGGCATTTCCATTGTCAACGATACCAAACTTGAGCGATTCGTTCCCCGCGTTGATCAAGGATGAGGTTGTCGCGCCGGTACCGATGAGTCCACTCGCGGATTGCGTTACGAAGTCATTTCCGAAGCCCATCGACCAGTCGATACCAAGCTGTTGCAACTTGGTACGGGAGACCTCCATCACTTGCGTCTGCAACATGATGGTATGGACCCCGATGACTTCGATACGATTGATAACTGTCGGGTAGTATTGCTCGGCGATGGTGACAGCTTGTTCGACGTGTTCGTCGGCTGTCACTTGCCCAGATAGGATGACTGCTTGTTGGATTGGGCGTACATGGAGGGTGGCAGACGGGAACTCCTGAGCCAGGATAGCTTGAAGCTCACGAGCATCGCCGGTCACAACGACTTGAACGTTGTAGACTTGGTCATCGGCTCCCAAGAAGTCGATCTGTGCGACGCCCGTCGCGACCGCGGACACCAACACTTCGTTTCGGCCCGACGCTTGCACTTGAATGGCGGCGTCATTCTGAACGGTCGCTTTTAAGATGGGTTGCGGAAACGTAAGGTACTGCGAGGTTGTCACCACCATCTGCAGCGATTCCTGCGTCTTGGCAATTGCCAGCCGACCTGTCGGAATGATTTTATCGCCATCTCCACACAAGGCTCTAACAGGCGAAACCGCCAGGTTTAGCCATGTGGACATCGCAAGCATCAATGCGATTCGAGCGAGGTTGTACTTTGTCTGTCCCATCTCTGATTCACTTCCCTGTGAACATACTTTGGACTTACTGCACTAATTGAACAGTAGGTTGGTTCCAATCGTCAGTTTTCACCATCCATGGCTTGGTTGACGTGTGGGAGTTCCATTGCCAAATCGGCAAACGAACTACATCCAATCGCATTATTCGACACAAAAGTACTGGGACATCACTTTGTACTTGGGTAGGTTGCCTTAAATCCCCCAGATTGCCAGTTCCCACTGGCTGGATCCCATGTCAGGTTCGGTTGTACTGAATTGGCAGGGTTTACTGGCTCAACACCCTGGGAAGGGGTTGAGTCAAGGGACGTCATCGAATTCTTTTGGCCAGTCGAATTGTAATTGGAAGAGTATTTCGGGATTTTTTGGCTCTGTTCGTCACCTAGGGCAGGGTTCTCTATAGGAGCTGCTTGGTCCATGTCGATTTTCTGAGGCAACGATTTGCCTTCGCTAAAACGGTACATGGTGGACTTGCTTGGGGTGACGATGACCATCTCGTGTTTTTCCGGTTTTTCGGCTAAAGGTGCAGGCTCAAGAACCGCGGATTCGACAATGGACTTCTCGCTATTTGAGTTTTCGCTCTTGGTGGACTCAGAATCCTTCAACCACTGGATAAATTTTTCACCATCGTCTGTTTGGTTACCCGTTGCGGTGACTGGTGAAGGCGGACGCAAGGCCAGTCGCAGTTTTCCCAGATTCGAGGCAGTGTCAAGAACGATATACTGCGAATCTTTTACGAGCAGTTGTATCGTGCTCGACTTCTTCTGTTTGGTCGCTTCGGGATCGACGACGGCAACCCCATCGATCATAACGACTTCCAAATTCTCCATGACTTTGACGCTCTTGGCGGCTTTGACTCGAGGTCCTTTATCGAAATACCCGTAAACATCGACGTGATCGCCTGGCCCAATGTAACCACCACCTCCCGTCTCATCTTTGACCCCGATGTCGAAAGTACGGTATCCCTCGGGAACGATAAAGTCTCGGCCTTTCGAAGAAAGCTTGGCTTCGATGATCGGTTCACCGGGGTAGATGCGTTGCTTGGTGAATTTATTCTCGACCAGCTTTGGATCAGCGATTGCACCTAGGGGAACTCGATCCACAGGCCACTGTTCAATGCGAAAGCTATCGGGCGGAATCTTGGTCGCAGCGGAGATCTCCTTGGCGACAACCAGTATCGGAACGGTCTGAGTTACACCGCGGTTCTTCTGGTCGAGAACGACTTGGCTGACCGCAACGGACGCGACAACTCCGCACCCCAGTGCGATAACGAGTAATAGAATGGACTTTGTACGCATAACTGGACGCCTCGAAAGGTTTTGATTCAATCAACCCAGCGGTTGCTGAAATTCGATTAGGCGTCCATGCCGCAAAGAAAACATAGTTCATCAATCAGGATGATGAACCATTACAACTCAAGTTTCATCTTCGACGCCGGGCGTTTGGAAAATCAATGGATTCGCAATCGGCCTCTAGAATGCTTGCTACCAAAACAATCGAAACAATCCTTTCAATCGGGATTTGAGCATTGGCATTTTGAGCAATCCAAAATACCATTCAATACGGCAACAACTCCGACCATGGAATTTTCAGCAGACCAAGGCGCACACATGGCTTCGTTTCAATCGAACTCCCCGCGAAATCGCTTACTCGCTTGTCGAGATTCGAGAAAATGGTTTGGTCTCTTGCTCGCGATTGCGTGTCCCATTTTGGTTTCTGCTCGCGCGGACGACACGCCCAAACGTCCAAAGCCAGAAGTGCCGCAACTCGCCGAAAAGTCAGGCGAAGCAACCACCGCCATCGGCTCTTTCAAAATGCCTGCTGGTTTTACCTGCGAGCTTTTTGCTGCAGAGCCTATGGTCGGCAACCCAGTCGCATTTACAATCGATCATCGCGGACGAGTTGTTGTCTGTGAAAGTTATCGGCAAGAAACAGGGGTGACCGACAACCGAGGGCACGATGAGAAATGGCTTTCTGCCGACTTGGCCGCCGAAACCGTGGCTGACCGAATTCGCTACCATCGCGAAAAACTGGGGGAAAAGGCTGCGGAGTACGAGACAAAGGACGATCTTCTTCGCATGCTGATCGATACAGACGGGGACTTTCACGCGGACAAAGCAACTGTCTTCGCATCCGGCTTCAACGGCATCGAAGAGGGGACGGGAGCAGGCGCATTAGTGCGGGGCGACCGTATTTACTACACGAACATACCCAAGCTCTGGGCGCTCGTAGACAAGAATGACGATGGCATTGCCGATGATCGCATTGTCCTTGCGGATGGATTCGGAGTTCGTGTTGCCTTCCGTGGCCACGACATGCACGGCCTGATCCTCGGACCGGACGGTCGCCTTTACTTTTCCATTGGGGATCGCGGATACCATGTTGAAACACCCAGTGGGCTCATCGCCAACCCCGAAAGCGGTGCAGTATTTCGTTGTGAACTGGATGGCTCCAAGCTGGAAGTTGTCGCCAGTGGTCTTCGCAATCCGCAAGAACTCGCGTTTGATGACTTTGGAAATCTGTTCACCGGCGACAATAACTCGGACTCCGGTGATAAAGCGCGTTGGGTCTTCGTGGTTCGAGGGGGCGACACGGGCTGGCGAATGATGTACCAGTACATCAGCGATCGCGGCCCGTTCAACCGGGAAAAGATTTGGTACCCATTTAGCGAGGACTCCCCGGCTTACACGGTACCGCCTATAGCAAACTTAGCGGACGGACCGTCGGGATTAACCTGCTATCCGGGGACTGGACTTGCCGCAAAGACCGGACTGCCAGACGAGTTTGCAAACGCCTTTTTCCTATGCGACTTCCGCGGTCAAGCCTCCAATAGCGGCGTTCGAATGATCAAAGTGAATCCCAAGGGTGCCTTCTTCGAACTCAAGAGCAACGATGAGTTTGTATGGAATATCTTAGCGACCGACGTGGAGTTTGGACCGGACGGGGGCATGTACGTCAGCGATTGGGTCAATGGCTGGAAGGGTGAAAACAAGGGCCGAATCTACCGATTTGCCGTTCCACAAGCTCAGGCCAGCGACCTGGTAAAGGACACGCGGATCCTGCTACGCGACGGAATGAAGTCGCGTAGTGAAGCCGATTTAGCCTCCCTGCTGGACCATGCCGATCGCCGAGTTCGACTCGAAGCGCAATGGGAACTTGCAAGTCGAGGAAATCGAGACTTTTTCATTTCAACGCTTCAACAAACCGACGCATCGCTTTTGAAACGTCTGCATAGCGTTTGGGGCTTAGGACAATTGCTTCGCGCCAAGCCAAAGGATGAACTCGTCGCCAATGCCTTGGTCAAGGCCTTGTCTCAATCCGACCCAATGTCTCAATCCGACCCAATGGTCGTGTCACGCGCGATTGAAGCGCTCGCGGATGGTGGCTACAAATCCGCCTTGCCCCGCTTGGCTGAACTGCTCAAGCAAGACTCCGCCATCATCAAAGCGGCGAGTTGCATGGCGATCGGGCTTCTGGGAGCGGATGATGCCTTGGATGGGATCGTGCATGTGCTGGCAGAGAATGATAACCGCGATCCTATCCTAAGGCATGCTGGAATCATGGGGCTGGCTGGGGTAAAGGACTACACGAAACTGGCCGCGCTCAAGACTCATTCGAGTGAAGCGGTGCGACTCGCAGCCGTTGTCGCTCTTCGCAAGCAGGCGAACCCAATCGTTTTTTCTTTCCTTTCGGACAGCTCGCCCAAGGTTCAGAAAGAGGCGGTTCGAGCCGTGCATGACGTGCCACAATTACACAGCCAACTACCAGCCTTGGCTGAGCTGGCAGTTGCTGCGGATACCGAGGACGCGGTGATAAGTCGCGTTCTCAACGCGAGTTTCCGTTTGGGGCGTGAGCAAGATGCGGTAAGGCTAGCGAATTTTGCGGCTCGTTCGACATGCAAAGACTCCATGCGAATCGAAGCCCTGGATATGCTGGCCAACTGGGCAAAGCCCGGCAATCGTGACCGGGTCATGAATCGGCATCAACCGTTAAGCGATCGAAACCCTGAGACGGCTAAAAAGGTGCTGCGTGAAAGAATCGAAGAACTCTCGGCGACACCGGAAGCCGTCCGAGACAAATTTTTGGAAGTGGGTGCCAAGGCGGGATTGACTGAAATAGCTAAGCTCCTCTTGGTTACGGCGCGAGATACGACCGCGGAGGGGGCTCGACGGGGTGCAGCGATCCGCGCGCTTACGAGCCTAGCGCCGGATTCGATCCAACCCTTAATCGATGAACTGCTAAAGGATACGAACGTAGAAGTGCGGATGGCCAGTCTGGCGTTCCAGGTTAGCAAGTCTCCAGAGCTTGCTACCAAAAATTTGCAACTCGCGATCGGCTCGAAAGTAATCAGCGAACGCCAATTTGCTTGGGATCAGTTAGGTAGCATGTCAACCTCGGCCGCCAAGGGATTGATTGCACAAGGAGTCAATGCTTACTTGGCAGGTACGCTCAACCGGGATTGCTGGGTAAATGTCGTCGAGGCTGCCAAGGGAAAGCTGGACCCTGATTTAGACCGGAAACTTTCGGACAGGATTGCAAGCCTTGAAAAACTGAGGGAATCCGATCCGAAGAAATACTTCGAGGATTGCATCGACGGTGGTGATGTCAATCAAGGACGAACCCTGTTCTTTACTCGCAGTAGTCTTTCGTGTGTGCGTTGTCACAAAGTCGGTAGTACCGGTGGAGAAGTCGGCCCCAACTTAAGCGCTCTCGGTCCTCAAAAAACTCGCGAGTATCTTTTGGAAGCGATTGTCACCCCCAACTCAGCCATTGCCCAAAACTTTGAGACGGTGGTGATTTTGGACGATGACGGAAAGACGAGTTCCGGCATTCTCAAATCGGAAAATGACTCAAGTTTGACGCTGATGGACGCGCAAGGAGCTTTGATCCAAATCAAGAAAGACTCGATCGAAGAACGCAAGAAAGGCCTTTCGTCGATGCCCGTGGATTTATTGAAATACCTCAACAAACGGGAACTGAGGGACTTGGTCGCGTACTTAGCATCCTTGGACGGCAGTCCCGCCGCGGTAGCGGGTCCAAATGAAGATCAAGGCGGACATAGGTGAGGCTAAAGGGCTAAAGGGCTAAAGGGCTAAAGGGCTAAAGGCTAAGGCTAAAGGCTAAGGCTAAAGGCTTAAGGGCTAAGGCTTAAGGCTTTAGGGCTAAAGGTGTAAGGTGTAAGGTGTAAGGTGTAAGGGCTTAGCTTAGGCGAACGGCAGGCTGAAAACTACCAGTGTGATGCAACCCCTCTCCGGCCTTTTAGGCCGACTCTCCCAGAGGGAGAGTGACTTCACCCTCCCTACGGGAGGGTCGAGCGAAGCGAGGGGAGGGTAGAACTCAGTCTGCCGCTCGCCTAATCCCTAATCCCTAATCCCTTACCCCTAATCCCTTTACTCATGGACGAATGGTTTGCTTTGCGAGAAGAACGTCTTTGGGTTGTCGTAGACAACCCGTTGAATGAGCTCTTTGGTATGCCCGCGTTTTTTTAGTTCCATGATCAAGTCGGGAATCGCAGTCGGTTTACTTGGTCCCCAATCACCTGCCGAATTTGCCATAAGACGCTCCGGTCCGTAGCGCTCGATCATGTCCGCTGCCCTTTGGGGCGTGCACTTACTGACCGGGTAAAGGGTCATGCCAGCCCAAAACCCATTCTCGAGAACGTGCTCGATCGTATGTTCCTCGACGTGATCGACTAAGACTCGCGATCGATCGATTCGAGAGTCCCCCATCAGCATGTCTAGGATCATCCGCGTCCCTTGATATTTGTCTTCCAGGTGGGGCGTATGTATCAAGATTTGCTGTTGGTACTTCATGGCCAAGTCGACATGCTCCAAAAAGATCGTCGCTTCGTTGCGTGTATTCTTGTTCAGCCCGATCTCACCGATTCCTAATACGTTTTTGCATTCGAGGAATTCCGGAATCATCGCGATCACTTCGCGAGACAACGTGACATTTTCCGCCTCTTTGGCATTGATGCACAACCACGTATAGTGAGTGATGCCATACTGGGCTGCCCGCTTGGGTTCGAATTCGGTAAGCTGGCGAAAATAGTCGCGAAAACTGTCAACACTACCTCGATCGAAACCGGCCCAAAAAGCTGGTTCGCTGATGGCCACGCAGCCCATTCTGGCTAATGTTTCGTAGTCATCCGTGGTGCGAGAGACCATGTGCAAATGAGGATCGATGTAATCCATGTGACTAGCTAACTTTCTTTTCGATGGACATCTGAGATTGCCACTTGGGATCGTAATGTCGGCTCATCAGCAACTGAACGCGTTTGGCTTTCTCCACTTCGTCGTCGCACAAAATATGCATTCCTTGGACCAGAAGCTGCATGTTTTTATGATCCTCTACGTCTCCGGTGGCCCGTTCGATACGATCGAGAGTGGCTGCCAATTCGACGATTTTTGCTCGGGCGATCATAAACTCATCGGCAATAATTTGCTCGGCAGTTCGTTCAACGATTGTCGGATTGGTACTCATGGCTTGCGGTCTCGGCAACTTTCGGCGGTTCGCTAGAGAGTCACTTCGGGAACGGTCCGATAACAAGGATCTCATACCTAAAATGTTCGCTGCTGCCCCACCAAATGGCAATGGGGGGAGCGAGGATTCGTGCAAAACGCCACTCCAGCCGGTTTTTGTAAATAGCCTAAGGATCACTCGATCAATTAGTTTCGTAGCGGAACTCGCAAAGAGTTTCGGCGCCCGCTCATTCCGAAAGTCTTGGCGACTTCCGCTACGGGAAAATCGGACAGTTATTTCTCGAACGATCCTAACCTGTCGAATCAATCTTAAAACGCCACTTGGAGAAAGAAGGTGTGCTACTATACTGGTACTGGCCAATCATCTGCTCGTTTCAATTGTAATATTCCATATGAGTGTACTTGTTTTTGGGCATCGCAATCCCGATACCGATGCCATTTGTTCCGCGATTGCTTACGCGGATCTATTGCAGCAGACTAGTCGACCCGAAGCCGTAGCCGCTTGCTGCGGCACTCCCAACAAGCGAACGGAGTATGTTCTTCGCCGTGCCAAGGTGCCGGCACCCAGGATCGTAATGGATGTTCGACCCGAGGTGGAAGACGTTTGCCAACGCGATGTTAAGACCGCTAGGTACGGCGATGTTTTCTTCGAAGTTTACAATCGGATGAAGGAATTCGATCTTCGCGCCATTCCGATTGTTGACGGCACGAACAAGGTCGTTGGCGTCCTGTCGCTGCTCCAATTGATGGACTTGATCTTTCGAGACGATGGAGATCCGCTAAAAACCAGAACTGTGGCCACGAGCCTTCAGAAGATTTGCGAAATCCTAGGTGGCAGCTTTCAGCATTCGATTATCCCTCAACAACACGACGAACTGTTGGTGATGGTGGGGGCCATGAGTGCGGGCGGTTTTACCGAGCGAATGCAGAAGTTCCCAGCAGAAAAACTCATTGTCGTCAGCGGTGATCGGTCCACCATTCATTTGCCGGCCATCGAGCATGGCGTTCGGGCTCTGGTGGTCACTGGTGGCTACACGCTGTCGCCAGGTTTGGTTCAACTAGCTCAATCGCGTAACGTGGCTGTGATTCAAAGCCCGTTTGACACTGCAACCACCACGATGCGAATCAAATCGGCGCAGTTCATTGACTCGGCCATCGATACCCATTTTGTCTCACTCGCGGCAAAGAAGCCCGTCGACGAGGCGAGATTGATCGTGGAACAATCGAGTGAACCGATTTTCCCGGTCATCAACGACGCAGGAATATTGGTGGGGGTCCTTTCGAAATCCGATTTGGTCAACCCGCCCAAACCAAAACTCATCTTGGTTGACCACAACGAATTGAGCCAGGCGGTCAACGGAGCCGATGAAGCCGATATTCTCGAGGTGCTTGACCACCATAGGTTAGGTGGTGGGCTCAAGTCGACACAGCCGATCCGATTCATCAATGAGCCCGTTGGATCAACTTGCACTTTGGTCGCGCGGCAATTTCGAGCGGCTGGCTTGGTTCCACGCCCTGGAATCGCGCTGTGCATGGCATCGGGTATCATTTCAGACACGTTGTATTTGCGATCACCAACCACCACCGACGTAGATCGGGATATTCTAAAATGGCTTGAAACTCTATGTGAAGTCGACTTGATTGCGTATGCAAAGGAGTTCTTCGAAATTGGTTCCGCACTCAGAACTTGCACTCCGGCCGAGGTCCTTAGAGAGGACTGCAAAGAATTTACAGAGCATGGCCAACGGTTCTCGATTTCGCAAATCGAAGAGATTGGCTTTGATCTGTTTTGGGACCGCAAAGATGATTTGCGAGTTGCCCTAGAACAACTAGCGACGACGCAACGATTGGACTTTTCAGCCTTGCTGATTACGGATGTTGTCAGCAACGGTTCGTTGTTGTTGCTCAGTCACGAATCGGATGAATGGGACGAGATCAATTACCCACAATTGGACCGCAAGCTTTATCAGCTCGATAATGTAGTTAGCCGCAAGAAACAACTACTGCCCCTGATCGCACAATTGATTGAAACTGCCAAGAATCGGTAAAGACTTCATGACTGGAATCACTAGTATCATTGACGATTTGAATCAGGTACTTGGAGAGCCGATCGCGTGGGCGAGCAATCTTGTGTTCGGTCCCTGGACAATCGCATTGTTGTTTGCGGTGGGTCTTTTCCTGACGTTCCGACTGGGCTTTGTGCAGTTCGTCTTTTTCCGCGAGGCTATGCGTGCCTTTTTTGGCGTCGACGAGGCGAAAGCCAAGGGGGCTCTTTCCCCTTTTCAAACGTTTATGACCTCGCTGGGTGCGACCATTGGAACAGGAAACATAGCAGGGGTTGCCACCGCCATCGTCTCAGGCGGTCCAGGCGCACTGTTTTGGATTTGGGCATGGGGTCTGATAGCCATGGCGGTGAAGTTTACCGAGGCGGTTCTAGGAGTCTATTACCGTCGGACAGGTGAGGGCCGGTTGCTGGCTGGCCCCATGATCTACCTTGCCGATGGGCTAAAGGCGCCGATGCTTGGCTGGACGTACGCGCTCGTGGCTGGAGTAGCAGCTCTTACCACCACGCCGTTCACCCAGCCCAATTCGATTGCCGAAGTGATGAACTCGCAGTGGAATGTGCCTAAGATCGCAACTGGAATCGGCCTCGCGATTCTCGCCTTCCTCACCATCGTAGGTGGCGTCAAGTCCATTGGTCGTATCCTTGAAAAACTTTCTCCACTCAAAGTTCTGCTGTACTTTACAGGTGGCACGTACGTTTTGTTGTCCCACCTTAGCGACATCCCGACCGTTCTTTCCATGGTGGTGCGCGGAGCTTTTTATCCGGACGCGGCTCTGGGCGGCACGATGGGCGTTGGAGTCATGCTTGCGATGCGCTACGGAATGGCGCGTGGCATTTATGCCAACGAAGCCGGGTACGGGACCGCAGCCGTCGTCTACGGGGCTGCCCGAAGCAAGGACCCGTTCCACCAGGGACTCAACGCAATCATGGACGTCTTCATCGTTTCATTCGTGACGAGCACCATTAGCGCGCTCTCGATTTTGGTAACTGGGGTGTGGAAGGTCGGCGAAGGGGAGCAGCAACTCACCGGCGCGGCTGCCGTGGCTAACGCCTTCGAGTCGGCCATGCCGGGTGTCGGTGGCTCGGTGGTGACCGTGTGCGTCTTTCTGTTCGGTTTCACCGCACTTACCGGCTGGTCGTACTACGGAGAACAGTCGCTTGAATTCATCTTCGGACCGAAGGTGATCATGCCTTATCGATGGATCTACTGCGGGCTGGTGGTCCTCGGGGCCACGAGCAAAGTGGAACTGGTCTGGAATTGGGGGGACCTGATGAACAGCTTGCAGATCTTTCCTAATCTTATCGGCATTGTCGGTCTATCGGGTGTGGCGGCAATGATCGTTCGTGACCGGAAGCGGAGCGTCGGTGATCGGGTCCAGGACACGCCCTGACTCGGCAACGGTGTCGCGGAGCGGCACCGCCACAAGTTGTCTGGGCTATGCGACATCCGTCCGGGGCTTTTCCCCGACGGATGCGTTTTGGCGTACTACATTGGTGACGGCCGTTAGTACGCCAAAACAAGGTTGGTGGGGGACAAGCATGGGCTGTTAAAAAACTGGTGTTGCGGGAGCAATTGGATTGCGCATCTTTTCTTCCACTTCGCCTGATTGAACAGACAGGCAAACCGATTCCTTTTGCTTCCGTCGGTTTTCAACCGGCGGGGCAGCATCTGTCAGCTACCAACGCGAAAAGTTCGCAGAGTGATCGCTCTCCGT
>Ga0105046_10012328_pt1 | contig 13262 bp, 12 predicted proteins | sample MAT03_FD_78385 | JGI IMG/M metagenome (GOLD analysis project Ga0105046, IMG submission 78385) | Freshwater microbial communities from Lake Fryxell liftoff mats and glacier meltwater in Antarctica - MAT-03 (megahit assembly) | ecosystem: Environmental > Aquatic > Freshwater > Ice > Liftoff... | reverse complement strand
GCTGCTCATCGACTGGGTCTGCACCTCGATCACGAGTGGACTGCCAAGGACGGTTCGCTCCCGCCGGACATGCACGGGATCGTCACGACCTACCAGCAGGTCAGCACGTCGGCTGCCGCCTTGGCCCAGGCGGCGGCGGGCGCGTTCGTGGTCTTCGACGAGATCCACCATGCCGCCGACGACCGGACGTGGGGCGAGAGTCTGGTGACAGCGTTCTACGGGGCCGCCCGCCGACTGTCACTGTCCGGCACCCCGTTCCGCTCGGACACGTCGGCCATCCCGTTCGTGGAGTATCACCTCGAGGAGGCCCGGCCGCACTTCGAGTACGGCTACAGCGAAGCACTGGTCGACGGTCGAGTGGTCCGGCCCGTGTTCTTTCCCCGCATCGGGGGACAGATGGAGTGGATCGCCCCCGACGGCAGCGAATTGTCCGCCAGCTTCGAGGATCCGTTGGAAACGGCTCGGGCCAACCAGCGGCTGCGCGTCGCGCTGTCCATGGAAGGGGAATGGCTGCGAGCGGTGCTCACCGACGCGCACACCCAGCTCACTGCGTTGCGTCGGGTCCACGCCGACGCGGGCGGGCTGGTGATCGCCATGGACCAGGAGCATGCGCAGGCCGTTGCCGGCTTCATGCGGGAGCGATTCCGGGTGGAGGTCACCGTCGCCGTATCCGATGATCCCGGGGCATCGGACAAGATCAGCGCCTTCGCGGCCGGGTCGGACCCGTGGATCGTGGCGGTCCGCATGGTGTCCGAGGGCGTCGACATCCCCAGGCTTCGCGTCGGTGTCTTCGCCACCAACACCACCACCGAGCTGTTCTTTCGCCAGGCCGTCGGACGTCTGGTGCGCTGGACGCCGGGTCTGCGGAGTCAGAAGGCCTTCCTGTACATCCCCGACGACTCACGGTTGCGACGCTGGGCGGCCGGCATCGGTGAGGAGCGTCGGCACTCGCTGGCCAAGCGGTCCCGAGACGAGGACGAGGAGGTGTGGCGTGACCCGGCGGCGCTGGATGACGTTGCGGACTTCGTCGATGCGGACGAGCAGCTGTCGCTGTTCGCCGTGGTGTCGGCCACGGTGGACACCGATGCCACGGAACTCCCCCCGGTTTTCGCAGATGACGACGACGACTGGGACACGCCGTCGGACACCCACGGCTACGAGATCCAGCTGGCGGTCCCGCCCCCGGCTGGTTCGACGATCGGCGAGCCGGCCGATGGCGCCGCCACGGGTCCCACTCGTCGGCAGCGCAAGACCGAGCTCCGGGCGGCCAACGCCAACGCGGTCTCCGAGTTGTCGCGGGTGACGGGCTCGGACCATCGGACCATAAATGGCGAGCTGAACCGGCTCTCGGACATCACTCGGATCAACGACGCCACCGTCGAGGAGTTGGCGGCGCGCCTGGAGCTGGCCAACCGCTGGCTCCGCAAGCTCTGACGCCACGCTGCGACCTGTTCCGGTTCGATCAGGTCGAGTCCCAGAGCACCGGTGCGGGCGTGGCGTCCAGGAGTGCCTCGGCCGGGGACCGACGATCGATGTGTCCGATCAGACCGGAGTACACGCCGTAGCCGACCAACTCACGCAGTCGCGATCCGAAACCGGCCACGAGTTCCCGCGAGAGCCCCAGTTGCTGATTCTCCTGCTGACGGATGTACCCGGCGCAGTAGTTCATGGCGACGCCGACGCGACGCTGCGACGTGGTGTTCGCCCCGCCGCCGTGCCACAGGCTTCCATGCCAGACGAGCACCGACCCGCGGGCCATCTCGGCCGGGATGGAGTCGTAGTGAGTCCCGTAGTCGGGAGAGTGGTCACGGAGATGACTGCCTGGGATGACGCGCGTCGCCCCGTTGGCCTCGGTGAAGTCGGTCAACGCCCACATGGAGTTGCAGACCGTGGGCGGATGCGGCTTCGCCAATGGCAGGAGCTGGTCATCGGCGTGGATCGGTTGAGCGGTCTCGCCGGATCCGATGGACACTGTCGACAACGACGAGACGAGACAGCCCGGGTCGAGGACCTGGTCCACGATGTCGAGGACTCTCGGGTGAACAGGAATCTGCTCCCAGAGTGGTCCGTGAGCCAGCAGGTTGTACACGCGGGCCGTGGCCCGACCCTCGAACGAGTTGTTCGACGGTCGGGTGTCGAGGGAGCCCTCGAGGCGGTCGAGGTCCTCGATCAGCTCATCGCACGCGGCTGCGGCGAGCACGTCTGCGACGATGGTGTACCCCTGGTTCGTGATGTCATCAAGATGCGTCATCTTCCCCCGATCCTCGAGCCGGAGTCTGCCTCGGGCCGCACGCTTCTGGGGCGCGAGTGTCGCGTGTGGCGCGACAGGACCGCCCCAGAACGCCGCCCGGAACGCCGGCCCGGCCGTCAGTGACGCCGGTAGCGTCGCTGAGATGACGGGTGTCGACGGCTGGCAGGCGCGCGGGTTCGCCCATGGGGTGGTGGTCAGCCCCCACCACCTGGCTTCGGAGGCCGGGTCCGAGGTGCTGGCATCGGGCGGCAATGCGATCGACGCAGTGATCGCCGCCAACCTGGCGCTCGGCGTGGTGGCCCCCTACTACTGCGGTGTCGGCGGCGATCTGCTGGCCATGGTGTGGGACGGGTCGGTGCACGGCTATCAGTCCGTCGGGCGATCTCCGACGGCGCTCACTCAGGACCTCGTTCGAGGCGCTCAGGACGCGTCGAACATGCCATATGGCGGACCGCACTCGGTCACGGTTCCTGGAGCGGTTCGGGGTTGGTTCGATCTGCTCGACCGTTGGGGGACCAGGTCCTTCGGCGATTTGAGCACTCGGGCCACGGCGCTGGCTGAAACGGGCTTCGTGGTGTCCAAGCCTGGAGCGTTCCGTCTCCGAGCGTCGGTGCAACTGGCGTCGGTCATGCACTTCGACGTCGCAGATCTGACGGCGGTGTACGGCGGTCACGCCGCAGGCTCGCTGTTGGCGCAACCGATGCTGGCGGACACGCTCCGGCGCCTGGCGGTCGACGGCCCGGACGCCATGTACCGGGGTGAGATCGGCGGCGACGTGGTGGAGGCGTTGGACCGGCACGGTGGCGTCATGTCGGCGAAGGACCTGGCCGATCACCAGGCCGCGTGGCCCGAGCCGATGCGAGCAACGTTCGCCGGGCGGGAGGTGCTCGAACTGCCTCCGCCGACACAGGGGGTCACCGCCCTCGAGATGCTCCGGTTGGCCGACGGGCTGGACCTCGGGCCGGATTCGGTCCGTCGTCTCCACCTGCTCATCGAGATCTCGAAGTTGGCGCTCGAGGACCGTGACCGGGAGATCGGCGATCCGCAGTTCATGCGGATCGACCCGGCGGACCTGCTTTCCGGAGGATTCGTGGATGAGCGGCGCAGAGCCGTCGATCCGGATCGGGCTTCGATGGCTCGTCGCCGACCCGCAGCCGATGGCGGCACGGCCTATCTCTGTGCCGCGGACTCCAACGGTCTGCTGGTGTCGCTCATCCAGTCGAACTTCACCGCCATGGGGTCGGGCATCCACGTGCCGAGCCGAGGCATCAACCTGCACAACCGCGGCGCCGCATTCCGGCTGGACGACTCACCGAACGGACTGGCGCCGGCGAAGCTGCCCATGCATACCCTCATCCCCGGGCTGGTACTCCGAGATGATCGTCCCGAGCTGGTGTTCGGCTCGATGGGCGGCCACGCTCAGGCGCAGATCCACCTGCAGCTGCTCACCCGGATGCTGTTCGACGAGGACGATCTTCAACATGCCATCTCGGCGCCGCGGTTCTCGGTCGATCCGGGAACGAGCCGGGTCGAGATCGAGTCCCGGGTTCCCGAGGAGTGGATCGAGGAACTCGAGCACCGCGGTCACGAGGTCGGTCGCTGCCGGCCGCTCGACGACGCCATGGGTCATGCCCATGCCATTGCCCCGCTCGCTCGGGGGTACCTCGCGGCGGCCGATCCCCGAGCGGAATCAGCCGCTCTCGGCTGGTGATGAAGGCCTCCGCGCCTTCGAGCTCCGCGAGAACGGTGGGCGGTCCCGGTCTGCCTCGGTGGATCAGGGAGGTGTCGGCCGGCCGAGAAGTTGGTCGAACGGGCCGGTGACCTCATAGACGACACCCAACGCCAGCTTCAGGGAGTTCGGTCCGCGTTGGCTGTTGAAGTAGAGCCGCTGGCCGTCCGGGCTGAAGGTCGGGCCGGTGACCTCGCTGCCCTCGGCGCCGGTGATGGTGATGATGGCAACCGCGGTGTTGTCCGGCCGGATCATCACCAGCTGCATGTCGCCGCCGTCCTCCGCCACGAAGAGTTGCTGGGAGGCCACGTCGACCCACAGATTGTCGACACCGGAGAGAATGCTGGAGCCGCCGCCCTGGAAGCGGATGGACATCTGTCCGGTGGACGGCACGTACTGCCAGACCCGGTTGTCGCCCTTGGTGGTGAACCACACTCGGTCCCCCGTGGTGGCGATGCCCTCGCCGCCGTCGAACTTCAGAGTCCCGGCCACCTGCTCCCGACACGGTGTCGTGCCGGCGTACGGATCGGGGACGGGGAGCCAGGTCACGGTGCCAACGGGCGATACCCCGGTCGCCGCCTCGAGCACGCCAGCACTCAGGTTGCCCGCCACCGTCGGCGCGAATCGGTAGAACGCTCCCGTCGGCACATCCTCGGTCAGATAGACGTAGCCATCGGCGGCCACGGCTGCTGCCTCGTGCTTGAACCGACCCATGGCCGGACGGGGTGCCGCCCCGGTCGCCCCGGTCGGATCGCACTCCCAGATCAGACCGAGGTCGTACTCCTCACCAGACAGCCACGTTCCCCACGGCGTTGCGCCACCGGCACAGTTCACCGAGGTTCCGGTGAGGATCGGCTGGGCGCTCAGGAGGGTGCCGTCGGGGGCGAACCGGATCGAGGTCACCCCGCCATCCGCGGGAACCTCGTGGTTCACTGCCAGATACCAGCCGCCCGCGACAGCGGGATCCACGAAGGTGGCGGCGCCGTCGGGGAACCAGCGGAACTGGTGGCCCGCCACCAGTTCATTGCCCCGGGCGATGACCCGGCTGGTGAATCCCGGCGGCAGGATGAGCCCGTTTGGGTCGCTTCCCGGGGCGAAGCTCCCGGTGACACAGGACGTGAGGAGCGGAGTGCCGACCGCCAGCATTCCTGCGGCCCCGGCCCACTTCAGCACCGTCCGCCTGGGAACTTCGATGTCCTGAGTTGTCGTCGCCATGGGTCAACGGTAGGTGATGGCCGGAGCTGGCGTCCTGTGTGGGTCCGCATCCGCCGGCCAGTTCGTTCGACACGTCAGCACTCTCGGAGCGACCGGACCTTCAGACGCCCGGCTCCGGGCGGCGCAGGAGCCGGTGCACGGTGGCGTCGGGCACGACGTGGACCGGGTGAACGTCGGCTCCAGGGACCAGTCGCATGGTGAAGTCGGTCGGGGTCGACTCGGGTGGCGCCTCGTCATCTGGCCACGCCTCGACCACACCGGCCAGCGTGGTGAGCGAGGCGTAGCCGCGGTCGATGCAACCCTGGTCCGTCTCCGGACCTGGTTGGTAGCCGCTGGGCTCGACGACGAACTCCACGTGGGTATCGGTGGTGGCGGTGATGGCGGCCCGCATGGCCCCGAAGGGCGCCAGCCGGGCCCACTTGACACCGAGGATCTCCGAACGCGGCAGACCGGGCACGTTGAGGTTCACCGCCGAGCGGGCGGGAGCGGCGATGACCAGCTCGAGGACCTCCAGGGTGATGGCCGCCGCCGACTCCCACTGCCACGGGTCGGTGGTGGCCACGCTGACCGCCAGGCCGCTCAGGCCGAAGTTCTGTCCGGCCAGCACCGCGCCCACCGTGCCGGAGTGCAGGACAGTGCGCCCGGTGTTCACGCCGGCGTTGATGCCGGACACGATGAACTCCGGCGGAGCCCCGAATGCCCCGAGCCGGCCGGCCACCACGGTCAGCGCCGGGGGACCGTCGAGAGCCCAGGCCTCGATCCCGGGTGCCCCTGGGATCTCCACCCGCTGCACTGCCAGCGGCCGGGTCGGGTCGAAGTCACCCAAGGCCGCGCCGGCACCGCTCCAGTTCCGGTCGGGCGCCACCACCACGATCTCGTGGTCGGTGGTGGCCAACGCCGCGGCAAGGACGTGGATGCCCTCGGACTCGATGCCGTCGTCGTTGGTCACCAGGATTCTCACGTGGTGAAGCTACCCAGCGGGTGGGCGACCTGGCGGTGAAGGACTGCTGAACAGTGAGGGATCGGGATGGCGGTTGGCGCTGCTGCGGTTCAGTTCGTGTCCCGCCGGTACAACAGGACGGTTCCCGCGACCAGCGCCGCTGCTGTGTAGCTCCCGAAGACCAGCGCCGCTTGACCTCGACCGAACGCAACGGCGATCGACTCGGGGGTGGCGAATTCCGACTCGATGCCGAGGAGCACATTGCCGGACAGGCAGGGACGGAATCGGGAGACGCGCACAGGCAGGAAGAGGTCCAGAAGGCTCTCCACCACGAGCCACCAGACGAGGAGCCCCGAGATGGCCGCCGAGCTGTTGCGGGCGACCATTCCCACTCCCAGCCCGAGGACCGCAGCGAGGGAGGTGAACAGCAGCGACCACAGGACTGTGGCGGGCAGAGTCGAGCTGTCACCGGGTGCCATGCCGCTCAACTTGGCGGCAGCGATGCTTGCGCCCAGCCCCACCGCGCCCAGCACGAGGCCGACTCCTGCAGCCATCAGCGCCTTGGCCAGTGCGATCATCCAGCGCGCCGGTCGGGCGGTCAACGAGGTCGTCAGGGTTCCGTGTTGGGCCTCGGACGTGAAGATCAGAACGCCCATCACCGCGGCGAAGACCGCCGTGAGCACCGTGGAGTACGTGGCGTCCCTGGACACGGTCATGACTTCGTCGGTCACCAGTGTGGCGACGGCCCACGACGTGAAGCCGCCGACCACCGTGGTCAGTCCGAGCATGGCCCGGCTGGACCGGAGCGAGGACAGCTTGATCCATTCGCTCCGGAGCACCGTCGGCAAGGCGCGGATGTCGTCTCCGGCGGATCGGCGCACTGGCGGCGCGAGCATCGTGGTGGTCATGGGCTGGTTCCTCTGGAGGTTGAACGACAGGTCTGGGTCATGAGGACGCGAACTCGGCGGATGCCCTGGTCATCTCGAGCAGGCTGTCCTCCAGTGATCTGGTGGCCTCGGTCAGTTCGGTGAGCCGAATGCCATGGTCGAACGCCAGCTGCGAAACCACGGCGGCACTGGTGTCACGGACGAGCAAGCGGCCGTCGGTGGGTTCGGCCGGAAGTCCTCGGGCCTCCAAGAGGAGGCGGAGCTCCGCGAGCTGGGGTGAGGCGACGACGACCTTCGTCTCGTTGGCGGCCGTGATGGCCGCCACCGACTCCGCGGCGATCAGCTTGCCGGCGCCGATGACGACGAGATCGTCGGCGAACAGGGCGAGCTCACTGATGAGGTGGCTGGAGACCAGGACGGTGCCGCCCTGTGAGGCGAACCCACTGAGGTGGTTTCGCAGCCAACGGATGCCATCAGGGTCGAGTCCATTGGAGGGCTCGTCGAGCAAAAGTACGGTGGGTTCTCCCAACAGCGCGCCGGCGAGCGCCAAACGCTGCCGCATCCCCAGCGAGAAGCCGCCTGCTCGTTGGTCGGCTGCGGTCTCCAGTCCGACTTCGGCCAGGACCGCGGGCACGCGGTTGGTGGTGATGCCGCTGAGGACGGCGGTGGCGCGGAGATGCTGTCGAGCCGTTCGGCCCGGGTGCATGCACCGAGCGTCGAGCACTGCCCCCACGATCCGAGCGGGGGTCCTGAGGTCTTCGTAGGTCACGCCTCGGTAGCTGACCTCCCCGCGATCGCTTCGCGTGAGGCCGACCATCATCCGCATGGTGGTCGACTTGCCCGCTCCGTTCGGCCCGACGAACCCGGTGACCCGTCCGGGCGCTACGTCGAATGTGAGGTCATCGACGGCTACTCGCTTGCCGTAGTGCTTGGTGAGTCCTCGGACGGTGATCATGGTCGTTCACTCCGTGGATTGGTCGAGCGGTGTTGTGTGCTCACGGCGTGATGACCAGCTTCCCCCTGGTCTGACCGGATTCGAGGTGCCTCATGGCGTCGGCGGCTCCACTGAGGGGATAGGTGCGCTCGACGGCCGGGAGGACCTTGCCGTCGTCGATGAGCTGACTCAAGACGTCGAGGCCGACGTGCTCCTTGGCCACGAACATGGTCAACCGCTGTCGGATGAACGGCGACATGGCCACTGCCCGGAGTTGGCGTCCGATGCCCGTGATGCTGCCGCCGCCTTCGCCGCCGGCGATGACGAGCGTGCCGCGCGGGGTGAGCGCCCGGCGGAGTCGGGAGAGCGATGGGCTGCCGCCGATGTCGAGGATCAGGTCGAACTGCTGGACACGATCGGCGAAGTCCTCGCTGGTGTAGTCGATGACGTGGTCCGTTCCGAGCCCTCGCACCAGGTCCAGCTTGGCGGTGCTGGCCACCCCGGTCACGGTGGCGCCGTAGGCCTTGGCGATCTGGACGGCGTAGGTGCCGACGCCGCCGGATGCACCGGTGATCAGGACGTGTTGGCCGGCCTGGATCCGACCGACGTCCACCAACCCTTGCAGCGCGGTGAGTCCTGAGACGGGGACGGCTGCTGCCTGGTCGAATGTGAGGGTGGAGGGCTTGAGCGAGAGTTTGTCCTGGCGAGCCGCTGCGTACTCGGCGAACGATCCCTCGGCAACACCGAACACTGCGTCGCCGGGACCGAAGCGTGTCACCTCGGTGCCGACGGCCATGACGAGGCCGGCCACGTCGCGACCCGGGACGGGGTTCCTGGGGGACCGGAGGCCGACGGCCAGTCGCGCCGCGTACGGACGGCCGGTCATCAGATGCCACGTGCCCCGGTCGAGTCCAGCTGCGTGCACCTGTACCAGCACCTGGTTCGCTCGGACGGTGGGCCGGTCGATCCGGGCCAGCCGGAGGACTTCGGCGGTTCCGTAGCGGTCCTGCACGATGGCCGCCATCTGCTGACGGTCCGCTGGCGTGCTGGGGGGAACTGCGGTTTCGGGCGTTGCCGCCAGGCCGGGCTCGGTCTGGCTGGACGGGAGAGTGGACTTACGTTGTAAGGGCATGGCGTGACGATAACCATACGTTGTAAGGTTGTCAAGGCAGTCCACCCCGACGACGCAAGCGAGACTGATCGACATGCCACGGCAACCCAAGACACTGGCGAGCTCGCCCGCATCAACGACCAGGCGCGCCGGGTCCACTCCAGCGCGGCTTCCGCTCAGCCGGGAGCGGGCGCTGAGCGCTGCGGTCACGCTGGCCGATGCCGAGGGGATCGGTTCGCTCACCATGCGCCGGCTCGCCAAGGAACTGAGGGTCGAGGCGATGTCGCTCTACCACCACCTGGCGAACAAGGACGAGATCCTCGACGGCATGGTCGACGTGGTCTTCGGCGAGATCGAGCTGCCCTCGGTGGAAGTCGGCTGGAAGTCGGCGATGCGAGATCGGAGCCATTCCGTGCGGGCGGCGCTCACCCGGCACCCATGGGCCATCGGCATCATGGAGTCGCGGACATCGCCGGGCCCGGCCACCCTGCGGCACCACGATGCGGTGCTGGGGTGTCTGCGATCGGGTGGCTTCTCGGTCGAGATGGCGGGCCATGCCTTCTCGCTGATCGACAGCTACATCTTCGGCTTCGTCCTCCAGGAGGTGAACCTTCCGTTCGAGGAGGGCGACGACATGACCGAGGCGGTCGAGTCGATCATGCCGGAGCTCCCGCACTCAGACTTCCCACATCTGACGGAGTTCGCCATCGAGCGCGTGATGCAACCGGGATACCGCTACGGCGATGAGTTCCACTTCGGACTCGACCTCATCCTCGATGGCCTCGACGGGATGTCGGAACGATCGTGAAGCAGGCCGGCCCTTCGGGAGTGCGACCTTTCCGCCGCCTCTCGCTCCCCGAAGTCGGTGAGAAGGTCAGACACCGTCGGGCAGCGCGCTTGTGCATGCCGCCGTAATGAGGTGACCGGCGAGCGAGCGGGCGTGCTCGGTGGTCAGATCGACGACAGCCGTCGACCACTTTCCTGACGCTCCGGCCACGTCGATCGACACGGTCGCCGCACCGACGATCCGCTGTCCGGGCGATCGTTGCACGCTGACTGCCTGGATCTTGCCGAGCGGCAACACCTTCGTCTCGAGCCGAAGGAAGCCATCTCTCACCACGAGGCAGTCGACACCCCACCCATAGCGGCTGCGATGGTTTCGAGTTGTCCCCACGAGGGCGGCGAGCGCCACGAGTATCGCTTCGATCAGTGCATGAACCACCAACAGCACTCCGGCCACCATCGCCGTCTTGACGGCGGGGGCGTCCGCCAGTCGCGCCACTCCGACCCCGAAGCCAGCCAGGACCAGCGTCCCGGCCAGTCGGAGCACTCCGGCCTCGACTGCTCGTGCGATGGTCGCCACACGGACCAGCGGACCGAAACGGTTGAGCGATTCGGCTTCAGGTACCTGAACACCGAGAACCGCCGACGCGATCGGGGTGAGAGCACCCGATCGTGCCGCCGGCGCGAGCACCTGGCGGACCCCCTCCGACCTCGGCTCGCTTGCGTCGGCGGATGCGTACTGGATCTTCTCGTAGTGCAGCAACTGATACACCGGGCCGCGTCGTGACCGGAACAGCTGCACCCGCACGAGGGGCGTGTTGGTGGCGCGCAACCGGATGACCCCCTGTCGGAGGTGCAGAAGTGGTCCGCTGATCGATGATTCGCCGGGGCCGTAGGCGAGCCACGTCGAGAGGCCACCGATCGCCACCAAGGCCACTGCGAGGATGACGCCGAGCAGAGCGATGAGCGTTCCGGTGACGGCTACGACGACCGACACCCCGGTGATGACGATGGCGAATGCAATGCTTGCGTACTGCGTGCGGACGATCTCGGCCGGGCTCACCGAGTACACCGGCCGTGCCCCGGCTGGCCCGCCCGAAGACGATGGGCCACCTGTCGATGACGCCGCGCTGAGACCGTGGATGGCCAGAAGCGCCCGCAGTCGTTCGGCGGTGGGGAGGTCGAGGTAGGACAGCTTGATCGAGCCGGCGCCGCCCGCTGAGCTGATCTCGACCTGCGTCAACTGGAGGATGCGGGCGAGAAGGCTCCGCTCGATCTGCACTTCTTGCACCCGTTGCACCGGGATCGTCTTGTCGATGTGCCAGAGCCACCCCCAACGCCATCTCACTTCGCCGTCGGTCACCGTGACCTCAGTCGTCACGACCCGCACCACCCACACCACTGTTGCGATGCCGGCCGACCCGGCGCCGATGTCGAAGTCGACCCTGCCGGCGAGCGCGGCGATGGACCAGATGACGGCTCCGATCAGCGGAATCGAAGCTGCAGCGAGACTCCTCGGGTGCAGCCTGAAGCGCGTCTCGTCATTCGGCGTCGTCGGCGGGGGCGCGCCGAACGGCGACGACGGTATCGCAGGCGGGAACCCGCTGCTCCCAGGGCCTGCCATCAGCCCCACGCCGGTGGCACGGGCGTGATCACCGTGGGGACGCCGGCCGCCAACAAGGTCGTCTGGAGCCGGTCGGCGTTCGAGATGCTGAGGCACTCCAGGTCGATGTTCGGTGTCGAGGCTCCGGCCGAGTGCGCGACCACGGTGGCCAGACCGAGGTAGCGGCGGACGGGTCCCGACGCGATCGTCACGTTCTGGACTCGGTTGCGGGGCAGGACGGCGTGGTCCTTCCAGATCACGCCCTTGCGTAACTCGACGGTCGCATCGGTCACCCTCCAGCTCCGCATGTCGAGCTGCAGCCCCGCCCACCACCACGCAGCAGCGATGGATGCGACGGCCACCGCAAGCCACATGCCGATCGCGAGGGGGGCGCTCAGATGGATCCACACCAGGGCGACCGGGACGACGGCCAACAGTCCCGCCACCGCGGCCGCAGGCAGATACTGCAGCAGGAGGATCGTGCGTACTTCAGGAGGAAAGGGCTCGAAGTCGATATCCACCCTTCTCACGGTATCGACAGGGGCCTCAGTCACGTTCGCCAGTGTTGTCCCAACGCCGGCGTCGGGCGAGGTGGAGCGTGACACCCGCGGGGCCAGCCCACCAGGTCAGCAGCAGGGGCAGGCGGGCGGTCCTGCCCGAAGAGAGAGATTGTTCCCACACCCAGCGGCCGGCCAGTAGGTCGAACGCCAGGTAGTGGGTCCATCCGGCAAGGAAGGCCTCCGGTTGACCGAGGCCCGAACGGATGCTGTCGGGGTCGGCGATGTCAGGCAACGAACCGTCGCCCTGGCTGATGCCGCTGGCCAGTAGGCCGACGTAGGTGAGACCCAATCCGGCGAGCACCACGTCGATGCGACGCACCAGGATCGCGGTCAACCTCGAGCGGGGCGCGACGATCATCGCCAGCCAGACCGGCATGGTGGTGGCATTCAGCACCTTCCACGCGGTCCGATGCCAATCGGTGAACGGTGTCAGGTCGGGACGTTGGTCGATGTCGTTGCTCATGGCCCCGATGGTTGCACGAAGGCTGCCCGCCAGGGAGTGATATCGGGTCAGGAGCCGTACCACCCCAGGAAAGCGGTGAGGCCGGTTGGCGCTGCTGGGGGTCGAGGAACTCGATGGCCCCGATCCGGGACCTTCGGCCCTGGGCGACGCAACGGAATGAGGTGAGGCTGGAGAGCAAGGAGGCAGCCGTGAGATCAGCATTCGGTGCGCGGTGTCGACGGTCTGCGGTGACGCTGTCTGCCAGTGCGCTGCTGGGGTTGAGTGCGTGCACTCCGATGGGCCCTGCCACGAGCAACCGCCAACAGGTGTGCGCCCAGGAGGTATCGATCACGCAGGCCGACGTGACGATTGTGTCAGCGCCGACGGGGGCAAACATCCACATGGAGATCCCAGGGGTCTTCTTCGATCTGTCCGACGCTGGCGTTCAGATGTTCCCACCCGTGCCTGGCGGGCTCGTCGCCGGCCAGACCTACACGCTGCCGGCCGGGTACAACGGGTACGGCTACGTCGACCTCGGCCGGTGTCTCGATGTCGTGGGGAGTGCGGGACTCGTTTACAAGATCACTGCATACCCCGTTGTCGATCTGAGCGTGCTACTCAGCTACTCCCTCGGTGGTGCCTACCCAGGCCACCCGCCGAGTGCGGGCAGGGCGTGGCGCGGGCACCTGCCCTACCCGCCGCCCTGACGAACGACAGCAGCGTGTCTGTGGCGATCTCGGGCCGCGCGGGTGCCACGAAGGACGCTGCCGGCGGCCGACCGCGTACGCCGTAGCGGGCCGGCACTGT
>Ga0105046_10012326_pt1 | contig 13262 bp, 15 predicted proteins | sample MAT03_FD_78385 | JGI IMG/M metagenome (GOLD analysis project Ga0105046, IMG submission 78385) | Freshwater microbial communities from Lake Fryxell liftoff mats and glacier meltwater in Antarctica - MAT-03 (megahit assembly) | ecosystem: Environmental > Aquatic > Freshwater > Ice > Liftoff... | reverse complement strand
TTGAAGAGCGTCGAGGGCACAGCGCATGTCGCGATCTCGGACACCGGGTGTGGAATTCCCGGCGACTTCATGGAGCAAGTGTTCGAACCGGAGTTTTCTCCCCGCGGAGACGGGTCCGGCCTTGGCCTCTTCATCGTCAAGCAGATCGTTGAAAGAGCCGGTGGTCGAATTACACTCGAGAACACGCGCACGGGCGCCTGCGCAAATGTCTGGCTGCCTTATCTCGATTGATGGGCTTCATGGCCGAGCGGCCATCATCGAGGCACTCTGCGAATACAAGAAGATGCTGTCGATCCACATGGCGTCGGCTGACCAGGCGATGGAATGCCTGTTCGGCGGCGCCGGCGCCGGATGATTCTGGAAATACCCTCCTCCTCCCAGCCCATGATTTCGGCGATCTCGCGTTCGGACAGACAGGCGGTGTGAAACGTGGTCGCGTCAGTGCCGAGCAGATCGTCGACGGGGAGACCTTTCGCCTCGCGATCTGCTCGGATGGAGGCCTGCTGGCTCAAATGCGTGTCCGAACAACGGGCAGCAGACCATATCCTGCGGCCGTTGTTTGTGCTAGCACAAAGTCGGGGGGAGAGGGAGTTGGGTTACATGGCGCAGTTTGGAGATGCTTCCAGTGACCCGAGCGACAACCATCGACTCCGGTATGCCGGCCGACGAAATCATGCGCAGATGGCCAGCGACCATCCGGGTAATGCTTCGTCACAATATGCTTTGCGTCGGTTGCCCGATCGGCATTCACGCGCGTTGTCCGCGAGAACGATCCTGTTCCGATGGTGCCTCCGCGGCCAAAATACGGGCATGTGGGTGCCGAAGTGATCTTGAAGGAAGGGCAGGATTACGTCTTTCTTGACGCCTTTGTCGCTGACCGCTTGTCGATCGGCGACCTCTGGCGCAGTTTAGGGGAGGTGGAGACCAGGGACCACAGCATGGAGCTCTATCTTTCCAACATTCAGGGGAAGGTCCGGGGCGGCTCCCGACAGGTGGCTTACATGGTGAATTGACCCGGCATCGAGTTCCTTCGGATGCGTTGCTTGATGAAGGTCAGGGAGTCAACTCGGAGCACATTTTTAGTGCTCCCGAATGCTCGCGAGTTAGCCCCACACCGCATTGATCGCAACGTTCTGGAGTATTTCCAACGGTCGGGCCTGGATGGCAAGGCCGCATCAACGAAGCGCTCCAGGAAGTTGCCCGATCATGTCGAGGTGTTGCCCGGCGCCTTTCGTTCGCTGAGTGGCAAGCCGACGTCGACCATCGGTTTCGAGCGACGCTTCAACAAGGCCTTCCGCGTCGAGGACGAGGCTGTCTTCGTCAGCGCGATGATGCTGGATATTCCGCCACCGCCGCCGAAAGCCGCTCGCACCCGCGCGATCAACGCCGGCAAAGCCCAGTGATCGTCGCGGCGTCCCCGACAAGAGCGGCTCTCGGCACGGTGCTTTCGATCTTACTCGTGCGCGACACGCGCGATCACGTGCGCGCGGAGCGAACTATCCGCGCGAGACATCAGCTCTTTCATTCCGCGAGGTCTTTGCAATAACCTCGTTTCGCGACCGCAATCTCTTCGCCTCTTCGCAGACCGGGCTGGTCAACAATCTCGATGATGGGATGATCTGGGGCATCTTTCCGCTCTTCTTTGCTGCCCACGGTCTCGGGCTCGAACGCATCGGCATCCTCAAGGCCATCTATCCGGCGGTATGGGGTGTGTATCAGATAGTCACTGGACCTCTCAGCGACCGGTGGGGCCGCAAGGGTCTGATCGTTGCAGGTATGTGGGTGCAGGCAGGCGCCGTTCCTGACCGCCGCGACCGGCGAGTTCGCCTGGTGGCTCCTCGCCAGCGTGCTGCTCGGTCTCGGCACTGCGATGGTCTATCCCGCCGTGTCTGATGCACGCCACCCAAATACAATCGCGGACGTGAGATGGCAGCCTACATCATGCGCTTGATGTCGGAGTAGGCGCCGTTGGTCTTCAGCGTCACGGTGACGGGTGCGTCGGTGCGGTTGCGCCAGAACCAGCCGTGGTTGCCGTCGAAGGCAGCTTCAAGCACTCCCTCGTCCTCGGCGACGCCGCGGCCCTTCTCGTAGGAGATGTTCTCGCCGCCGCCATCGCCATGAGTGTCGAAGTTCACCACGGCGCCGTTGGCGGTCCAGGCGTAGTTGGCCTGTGCGCCCTTCACCATGACGAGCTTGATCTCGGCGCCTTCGCCGGGCGCGAGCTCCACCGACATCTCGTCGGTGCGCATCTCCTGGGCATGCGCGCTGCCGACGAGGAACTCTGCATGGATGCGGTGGAGAAGACTCGAACCCTGCTGCGGTGCGGCTGGGGCTTCAGGCACCGCATTCTGAAGGTCGCGGAGGCGGTCTTCTTCGGCTTCTTCGGCGAGCTGAGTCTTGATCGCGCCCATCTCGGTCAGGCCGAGCGCTCCGCCGACCCCGGTCGGGTCGATGCCGTATTCGGACGGAAGGACGACCGCGACGAGGATGGCGATGGCTGCCAAGATCGCGATGATCGTCGACTTCAGAAGCTGCGCCGATGTCGGAAGTTCGGCGCGGGTCGGTGTCTCTGAATTATACATGGGAGGTTCTCCTTGGTCAGGCGACGAAGTAGCCGGTCAGCTGATATCCGATCAGCACGAATCCGGCGGTCATCATGAGGACGTTGGCGGTGTAGGCGTGTTTCCAGAAGCTCGTCGTGCGCCGCCAGTAGCCCATCGCGATGAGGATCATGGTGAGCGCGATGAGTTGTCCGATCTCGACGCCGACGTTGAAGGCGAGCAGGTTGGGCAGGAGCCCGTCCTGCGCGATGTCGTATTCAAGGATCTTGGTTGCGAGACCCAGGCCGTGGAAAAAGCCGAATATGAGCGTCGCGAGCTTGGTGTTCGGCTGGAAGCCGAACCAGCGCTGGAAGGCGCCGAGATTGTCGAGCGCCTTGTAGACGACAGACAACCCGATGATCGCATCGATCAGATAGGCACTGACGTTCCACCCGAAATAGACGCCGAGGATCATCGTTGTGGAATGGCCGATGGCGAACAGGCTGACATAGATCGCGATGTGCTGCAGACGGTAGAGGAAGAAGACCACGCCCAGCAGGAACAGGAGGTGATCGTATCCGGTGACCATGTGCTTGGCACCAAGATACATAAAGGGAATGAGGTGGACCCCCGTGATCTCCTGGATGTAGCCCTTGTCTCCCTCGGCGACAGCGTGAGCCGCGGCGAGGCTGGTGGACAGGACCATGGCCAGGATGACCGACAGGATGGCCACCGTAAGGATGAACGGTCCGCGTGTCGCGAACCGTCCGCCCTCGGGCGGATGGAATGTCATGTGATCGTTCCAGATTTGGGTGAAGGATGACGGCCGGAGCCGGGTTCAGTCCATCACGCCTGTCGGGGAGGTCGGTCGCCTGGAGGGGTAGGCCGAGACACGATGCGCTCATCCGGAGTTCCCGGTTTCTGATCCCTGGGGGACGCGAAACGGAAGCCGATCAGGACGGCAGCCGTAGGCGTGTCGTGGCTGTGGTCCCCGATGTGGAAGCGGTCGTGATCGTGGCCGGATGTCGTGGACGGTTCGTCCTCGTCGTCACGAGAATGGCCGTGATGATCATGCGAATGGCCAGCTTGATCGCCGGCGACCGACGCGATCTGCGTCAGGCCGGAAGGATCGGTGACGGGCGCGCGGAAACCCAGCACTGCCAGCGCGAGCAGGCAGATCAGCATGACTCGAGGGGTCGCGATTCGATGCCGCATCATTGCAAGCCGTATAGACCGACGCGTGTGGCGAGGTAAAGGCAAAGCCGCCAGTGCGAATTTGACATTATCCTGTCGGGGAGGATAGGACGGCCGCATGTCCGAGCACCGCCACGCCTCCCATCCGAGCATCGTCAAGCGCCTCAAGCGCGCGGAGGGTCACCTGCGCAGCGTCGTCGCCATGATAGAGGCCGGCAAGCCCTGCCTCGACATCGCACAGCAGCTGCATGCCGTCGAGAAGGCGGTAGCGCAGGCCAAGCGCACGCTGATCCACGATCACCTAGACCACTGCCTTGAAGAGACGATCGGACCCTTGTCGCTGGAAAAGCGCGGTTCCGTCGACGAGTTCAGGGAAATCGCAAAGTACCTATGATGCTGGCCGTTCTTGCGAACCGCATCTACCGGCACCTGTTTGCCGCGCAGGTGATCGCGCTCCTCGGTACCGGGCTGTTGACCGTCGCGCTGGGGCTGCTCGCATTCGAACTCGCGGGCGAGAACGCCGGAGCCGTCCTCGGCACTGCACTTGCCATCAAGATGATCACCTACGTCGGTATCGCGCCTGTCGCGTCTGCCTTCGCGGAGCGCGTTCCACGCCGGGCAATGCTGGTGGCGCTAGACGTCGTTCGGGCGGGCGTGGCGCTCTTCCTGCCCTTGGTGACGGAAATCTGGCAGATATACGTGCTGATCTTCGTGCTGCAATCGGCATCCGCCGCTTTCACCCCGACCTTCCAGGCGACCATCCCGGACGTGCTTCCGGACGAGAAGGATTACACGCGCGCTCTCTCGCTCTCTCGCCTTGCCTACGATCTCGAAAGCCTGGTAAGCCCGGTGCTGGCGGCGGCACTGCTGACCATCATTTCGTTTCACAATCTGTTCGCAGGAACGGTCGTCGGCTTCCTCGTCTCGGCGGCGCTGGTCGTCTCGGTCGTCCTGCCGAGCCCCAAGCCCGCCAAGCCGCGTGGCATCTACGACCGGACGACGCGCGGCATCCGCATCTATCTCGCGACGCCACGCCTGCGCGGATTGCTTGCCATCAACATGGCCGTCGCCGCAGCGGGCGCGCTGGTGATCGTGAACACCGTGGTCTATGTCCAGGCCGTTTTCGGCTTCGGCCAGAGCGACACCGCACTGGCCCTGGCCGCCTTCGGCGGCGGCTCGATGCTGGTGGCGCTGGTCCTGCCGCGGCTTCTCGACACCATTCCCGACCGGACCGCGATGCTCGCTGGCGCATCGGCCCTGGCGGTCGCGACGACGGTCGCGGCCGTGATCCCATCCTATGGATGGCTGCTGCCGCTCTGGTTCTTCATCGGGGCAGGCTATTCGATGGCGCAGACCCCATCGGGACGGCTGCTGCGCCGTTCCTCGCACGCGGAAGATCGCCCCGCGCTGTTCGCCGCCCAGTTCGCGCTCTCGCATGCGTGCTGGCTCCTGACCTATCCACTCGCAGGTTGGTTGGGGGCTTCGTTCGGGCTTTCTGTAACCTCCATGGTCCTGGCCTTGATCGCGGGGGCTGCCGTGGCGCTCGCCACATGGCTCTGGCCCGCCTCCGACCCCGAGGTTGTCGAGCATGCCCATGACGCGTTGCCCGCCAGCCATCCACACTGGAACGAGGGAGTAGCCGACGGCCGGAACAGGCATGCCCATGCCTATGTCATCGACGACCTTCACGCAGTACGGCCGCATGCGAAGTGAAACCAGTGTTCTGAAATGCTAGGCCTGTTCCAGGACCTCGTCGCCATCCAGCGCGAAATCTACCTCGCTTTCGCCGACCGGATCGGCAACTTTGCGCAAACCGGGGACTGGACGCTGCTTGCGGCCTACCTTCCGATGGGAATCCTGTTCGGCGTGGTGCATGCGCTGACACCGGGGCACAGCAAGGCGGTACTCGCAACCTATCTGACCGGCTCGATCGCCAGCGTCCCGCGCGGGTTGGCCGCATCGCTGGTGCTGTCCGCCGTCCATGTCGGGATGTCTGTCGTGATCGCTTTGCTGTCCCTCCCGCTTGTCTCCGTGGCCCTGGGAAGCGTGGGCCGGGCGCCGCTGCTCGAAGACACGAGTCGTGGACTGCTCGGGGTGATCGGGCTGTGGATGCTTTGGCAAGGACTGCGCGGGTCCGGACATCGCCACGGCCAGGGCATGGCCGCAGGATTCGCGGCGGGATTGATACCGTGCCCGCTGACGCTGTTCGTCATGACCTTCGCCATCTCGCGCGGTGTTCCAGAAGCGGGCGTCGCATTCGCCGTGGTGATGATGGTCGGCGTGGCGCTGGTTCTCGGCACGGTCGCGACGGCAGCCGTCCTCTTCCGCCAGCAACTTCTGCGGCTCCTTTCCACGCGGCCCCGCGCCGTCGATATCGTCAAGCGGGCAATCCAGATCGTCGCCGGGCTGGCGTTGGTCGTCGTCGCCTCCATCGCGATCCGCAACTGACTTGCTTGAGATCAGGCGGTCTCCGGCGCGCGATAAGGGCTCATGGTGACCGGCCGTAGGCGGGAAGACGCATCCTGTTTGTTCCAGCACAAAGACCGTCGCTTCTCGCGGGCCTAGCCTCTCCTCATCGACAAAGATGGATCGAAGGAGAACCGCCATGTTTACGCGTCGCCAGGCATTGCTCGGAGCCGCCGCAGCCAGCGTGCTTGCCCCAACACTGACCAAGATGGCGGTGGCAGCACCCACTCACGCCACCGAGGCGGAAATCGCGGGCCTCCCGCGGGAAAAGGTGACCCTTGTTGCGCCGCCCCATGTTCATGCCCACGAACAGGTCGCGAAAGGTGGTCCGAAGGTGGTTGAATTCACAATGCCCATCGAGGAAAAGCCGGTCGTCATTGATGACGAAGGCACGGTCTTGCAGGGCATGACCTTCGACGGCTCGATCCCCGGCCCCATGATGGTGGTGCACGAGGGCGACTATGTTGAACTCACGCTCATCAACCCCGACACCAACACGATGCCGCACAACATCGACTTCCATGCAGCCACCGGCGCGCTCGGCGGTGGCGCCCTGACCCTGATCAATCCCGGCGAGGAAGTGACGCTGCGCTTCAAGGCGACCCGAACTGGGACCTTTGTCTATCACTGCGCACCCGAAGGCCCCATGATCCCCTGGCACGTCGTGTCCGGCATGCACGGAACCATAATGATCCTGCCGCGTGACGGGCTGAAGAACGACAAGGGCGAGGCGTTGCGTTACGACCGGATCTACTATGTCGGCGAGAATGACTTTTATGTCCCCCGCGACGCGGACGGCAACTTCAAGACCTACGAGAGCCACGGGGACTCTTATGCCGACACGCTGGAAGTCATGAAGGGCCTGGTGCCCACCCATGTGGTCTTCAACGGTGCCAAGGGAGCACTGACCGGCGAAAACGCGCTCAAGGCTAAAGTCGGAGAAGCCGTGCTGATAGTACATTCGCAGGCGAACCGGGACACGCGGCCACATCTGATCGGCGGTCACGGCGACTATGTCTGGGAGCAGGGAAAATTCGCCAATCCTCCGGCGAAGGATCTTGAGACCTGGTTCATTCGGGGTGGATCGGCGGGTTCGGCGCTATACACTTTCCTCCAACCCGGCATCTACGCGTACGTCAACCACAACCTCATCGAGGCGGTTGAACTGGGAGCCACGGCCCATTTCGTCGTTGAAGGTGAATGGAACGACGACCTCATGAAGCAGATCATCGCGCCGCGCCCGATTGCCGTGAACTGACCTGCCTCAATAGGCGGTCCGGTCGATCCGGGCCGCCTTGGCTGAAAGCCAGATATCATGACCGTCAATCTGTCCAAACTTGCCGGCGGCGCGGCAGCGCTTCTCGTGGTGCTGGCGATGTGGACCGGTGCCGGCCGCGAACGCGCTCCCCCGCTGGCACCCGCCGCGACGATTTTGGTAGCCTCAACTTTGGTCGACTATCCGCAGCCCGGGGAATACCTGTCTGGGGGAAACCCCGTTTCACCACCCGTTGAAAAGCTGGAAGTGCCGGAGTTCCTAATCATGAAGCATCAGGTCGGGCTCATCGAGTATGGACGTTGCGTCGCGGCAGGCGCCTGCAATACACCGGATGTATATGGAATTGCCGACAACGTTCCGGTGACTGGCGTGAACTGGAATGATGCCGAAGCCTACGCCCGGTGGTATTCGCAAGCGACGGGAACAGCTTGGCGGCTGCCCACCGCTTTGGAAGCCATGGTTGCGGCGGCCGAACGCTTCACCGGCGAAGTCTTCAGCGCCGTTGCAGGCGACCCAGGCAACCCGGCGGTGCGTTGGCTCAGGCTATATCGCGAGGAAGCCGCATTCAAACGACCCGTAGACCCACGGCCCAGGCCGCACGGAAGCTTCGGGCCAAACAGCCTGGGGGTCGAGGATTTTGCCGGCAATGTCTGGGAGTGGACGTCGACCTGTTACAAACGCGTCACGGTTGAGGCGGCCACCGGCGACACTCTGGAATCCGTGGAGAATTGCGGAGTGCGCGTCCTCGAGGGGAAGCACCGCGCATACATGTCCAGCTTCGTCAGGGACGGCAAGAGCGGCGGATGCGCCGTAGGCACGCCGCCCGAAAACCTCGGCTTCAGGCTTGTTCGCAGTGATGGCGCCACTGTGGTGCCCGCTGCCAGGCGAACGTTCCGACGAGTGGTTGCCTTTCTCGGGCTGGCATCAGCGTGAAGGATCGCGCCAACAGAAGCCGGCGAGCAGCAGAAAAGGTGGTCGGCAGAAGCGGAAGCGGCGACCAAACAAACTCAGCGCAAGCGAAAGCAGGCCGGCGGCGATTTAGACCGCCCACATCAGACGATGATGTGCGCGGTCTGTAGTTGATTTGGTTTGTGCGAAGCGGGTTCACGTGAGACGCAGTCGTGGCCTCTCAGTTGCCACCAGCCACCTGGGTGAACAGCTCCTCGAAGACCTTCTTGGCCTTTCCGGTCTGCTTGGCGTTCTGTGCATCGGTCAGATTGACAGGCGCGCCGACCTTGATCAGCGCCACCATGCCCATCGCATAGTGAGGGGTGCATTTAATGCCGTAGACGCCTTCTTGGTCGATCTTGAGTGTGTAATCTTCGTTGAACTTGCTCTTGAAGGCCTCGACGCCATCGGGGAGCATCCCCTTGATGCTCTCCGCATTGTGCCCCTTGTCGGTGGGAATGAAGCGAATGGTATCGCCGGGCGTTGCGACTATGAAGTCGGGTTCGAACACCATTGAGCCTTTAGCTCCCTTGTTCAGCATGTGAACCTCGATCTCGGCCGCGCTGGCGGCCCCAACGCCGAAAAAGGCTGTGCCAAGTACCAAAGCTGCAATCAGCGGTTTCATTTTTTTTCCTTTATGTCCGCGGCGTGACTTGCCGCTGCCGTATCCATAGCCCGCGCACGGTCGGGACAGTTTGCGCTGGCACAAACTGTCGGTAGAAAGAAGGAGGCTGCTCAATTGGACTGGAATCGCGATGGCCCTCGACAGATCGTTGATCTCCGGACTGCCACCATTTGCCGGTCTGGATGCGCCTGCGCTGGATTCAATCCTGTCGCAGGCCCGTTCCTTGCGATTTCCAAAGGACGCCGAAATATTCACGCAGGACGGCGAGGCAGAGCATTTTTTCCTGCTCCTGTCCGGACACGTCCGCGTCGTCCGGACGACGCCCGGTGGCGATCAGGTGATCGCGCGATATATCAATGAGGGCGAATTGCTGGGGATCGCGGTCGCCATGGGACGGACCACCTATCCGGCCAGCGCCGTGGCTGCCGTCGACTGCATCGTCCTTGCCTGGCCCAACATCGTCTGGCCTCGCCTGCAGGCCCGCCACCCTGCCTTTGGCGTCAACGCCTATCAGGCCCTTGGCGCCCGCCTTGAGGAAACGCAGGCGCGGGTGGTGGAAATGTCTACCCAACAGGTGGAGCAGCGCATCGCGAGCGCCGTTCTGCGGCTCGTCACCCAATCCGGCCGCAAGACACCGGATGGGATTGAAATCGACTTCCCAATTTCACGACAGGACATCGCCGAGATGACCGGCAGCACGCTGCATACCGTGAGCAGACTCCTTAGCGCCTGGGAAGACGAGGGCATTGTGCTCAGTCGCCGCCAGAAGGTCGTCGTGACCGATCCACATGCATTGATGCTGGTAGCGGAGAATCGCCGCCGGAAGTGACACCTCCAACGCATGCGTTTGTCGGGTTGGCCGGTGTTCCCGAGGGAGTCTCAAAGGCCGAGGGCGCACTGGTCTGCGGATTGCTTCTGATTGCTGCCGTCAGTTCCGCCGAGAAGTTCTGATCGTCGATCCCGTGCGCCGAACATGCATCGGCGACGTTATGGAAAATCCCGATCGGGCAACCGACGCAAAGCATCTTGTGACGAAGCATGACCCGGATGGTCGCTGGCCATCTGCGCATGATTTCGTCGACCGGCATACAGGAGTCGATGATGGTCGCTCGGGTCACTGCACGCATCTCCAAACTGCGCCATGTAACCCGCCTCTTTCCCTTCCAACTTTGTGCCAGCACAAAGAACGACCACAAGATGGACTATCTCTTGGTAGCCGGATCGTGTTGCGGATGCCCGGTGCCCCGCATTCTCCAGTCGAGAGTCATCGTGTCGCTGGCTTCATCCAGCCGTGAGCCGCTTCAGGCGACGCGGCGCAGGTCCGGAGCGGCCTCGGCGTCCCGCGAACGGCTGGCTGTCGCGCGAACCGCCTCCACGGTCATGCCGTCGAATACCGAAAGCATCGCTTCCGCGACGTTGCGGTCGATAGCGCTCCAGCGTCCGCCTTCCTGTTCCTGAACGACGACCTGGCCGCCTTCGAGACGATAGTGCGGATGCATTTTCACGGCGCAAACTCCCAAGCAACGAAACTGCCACCACACGATACTGCGGGTTGAACGCGCCGGACGCTGTAGCCGCACGGCAACAGCTGGGCTCAATCTTCGATTTTGATGCAGTTTGGCCGGAGCGACTGACGGTGCGACCTGAAATGGGGGAACGCATTAGCCTCGACACAGTTTCCGCACTGGCCGCGGACGCAAGTCTGCGGCTGTCCAGGCAACCGCCCGCCGCTTTCGTGCGAAAGCCAGAGCGGCGGGTACGTCGTGCGAGCGATCGGACGGGTGACGGCAGATCCCCGAGCGCCCCGAAATGGACCTGCCGTCATCTACAGTTGCGCGGCGACCTCAGTCTGAGTCACGAAGCGCCCTTTTTCACGCCGCCGCGCGATAACGCCGATGTTATCGGCTTCGCATGTAATCTTTTCGCGCCGTCGCGCGTAGTAATATCGGAATTGCAAGCGCGCGGGAGCCATGGACCTCATCTTCGCCTATCTGGCCGGTTTGCTTACGCTGATAAATCCCTGCGTCCTGCCGGTCATTCCGATCGCGCTTGCGGCGGCGACATCGGCCAACCGTCTCGGCCCGATTGCGCTTGCAGCGGGCATGTCGCTGACTTTCACGCTGCTCGGCGTCGCGACGGCTTCGTTCGGGCCGGCAATCGGCCTGACGGTGGAAACCGTTTCGATGGTCGGCGCGGTGATGATGGTGCTGTTCGGGCTGGTACTGCTGGTGCCGCAGGCTGGCGCCGCATTCGCCACCGCCACCGCCGGTCTCGCCAACAGCGCCAACCGACGGTTCACCGACGTGGACGACGGCGGCCTGCGCGGCCAGTTCCTTGGCGGCATGCTGCTTGGCGCGGTCTGGTCGCCGTGCATCGGGCCGACGCTCGGCGGGGCGATATCATTGGCCTCCCAGGGCGCCAGCCTGCCGTGGGCCGCGGCGATCATGTTTGCGTTTTCGCTCGGCGTATCGACGATCTTCGTGGCGCTGGCCTACGGTGCGCGCGAGACGCTGAGGGCGCGCATGGACAGCCTGCGCGCGGCGGCAGCGTGGTCGAAGCCGGTGATGGGTGCGGTGTTCGTGGCGATCGGGCTGATGCTCTTCTTTCAACTCAACCACGTCATCGAGCAGGTATTGCTGGATGCCATGCCGATCTGGCTGCAGGACCTTTCCGTTTCAATCTGACAGGAGTTCGACCCATGACCATCGACAGACGCTCGCTCTTTCTCGGCACCGCCGCGGCGGCAATGCTCGCAGCCCTGCCGGCAAGCGCCGCCGCTCCCTTCGTGGACTACAAGCCCGGCGTGATCGAGGATGCGCTGGCTGCCGGCAAGACGGTCTTTGTCGACTATGCGGCCTGGTGGTGCACAACCTGCATGGCGCAGAAGCGCGTCATTGCGCGGCTGGTCGAGCAAAACCCTGCCTATGCAAAGTCCATGCTGTTCGTGCGCGTCGACTGGGACGACTTCGGCGACCAGTCCGTGGCGAGGGACCGCAACATTCCGCGCCGCTCGACGCTGCTCGTGCTGCGCGGGGACAAGGAACTCGGGCGCATCGTCGCCGGTACGTCCGAGGCCGACATCAAGGCGCTGCTCGACAAGGGGATTTAGCGGAGTTCGATCCACACCGGCGCGTGGTCGGAGGCGCTCTCGCGGCCGCGTACATCCTTGTCCACGCCCGCGTCGACGAGGCGCTTCGCGGCGGGCGCCGAGAGAAGAAGATGGTCGAGACGCAGTCCCGCATCGCGCGGCCAGCGCAGTCGCTTGTAGTCCCAGAAGGTGTAGATGCGCTTATCCGGGTGGAGGGTGCGCAGCGCGTCGGTCCAGCTTCGCCCGACCAGACGCTTGAAGGCGGCTCGGCTCTCGGGCTGGACCAGCGCGTTGTCTGCATAAGATTTGGTCGGATAGATATCGAGTTCGGTCGGGACGACGTTGTAGTCGCCGGCCAGCACCACCGGCGCGCCGGTCTTGCGAAGCTCGGTCGCGTGCCTTCGAAGCCGTTCCAGCCATGCCAGCTTGTAGTCGAATTTGGGTCCTGGCCAGGGATTGCCGTTCGGCGCGTAGAGGCAGGCGACCAGCACGCCGTTGACTGCGGCCTCGATGTAGCGCGCCTGCTTGTCGGCGGGATCGCCGGGCAGGGCGGTGCGGGTGAGGATCGGCTCGACGCCGCGCGCCAGGATGGCGACACCGTTCCAGGTGGGTTGGCCGACCCAGACGGCGCGATAGCCGATCTTCGAGAGTTCCTTCTCGGGAAAGTTCGCCTGGTCGGACTTCAGCTCCTGCAGGCACGCGACGTTGGGCTTTCGCGCCCGCAGCCATGCCAGCAGGTTGGGCAGGCGGCGGTTGATGTTGTTGATGTTGAAGGTCGCGATGATCACGCGGTTGAGGCTAGCTCACCTGCGCGTCCGCGCCAACCGCTCGGCCTCTTGGCGTTCAGCGGCGCAATGACTACATACGGCCTAATCTCAACGCATTGATCTGGACTGGCCGGCGCGCGGGCGCTGGGGCAAAACGCACTTGTGTTTTCCGGCCGATGTCGCTAATCGCCCCGCATTCGAACCAGTCCCTGTCTTGCTGCCCAGGAAAGATGAAATGGCCAAAGGTAAATTCGAGCGCAATAAGCCTCATGTGAATGTTGGCACGATTGGTCACGTCGACCATGGCAAGACGTCGCTGACGGCGGCGATCACGAAGTATTTTGGCGAGTACAAGCCG
>Ga0105046_10012324_pt1 | contig 13262 bp, 9 predicted proteins | sample MAT03_FD_78385 | JGI IMG/M metagenome (GOLD analysis project Ga0105046, IMG submission 78385) | Freshwater microbial communities from Lake Fryxell liftoff mats and glacier meltwater in Antarctica - MAT-03 (megahit assembly) | ecosystem: Environmental > Aquatic > Freshwater > Ice > Liftoff... | reverse complement strand
GTGCTGCTTAGCAATGCAAATGTTGAATACACAGAATTCAACGAAAAAACAAAAGAAGCAGGCACTATACCGGTAAAAAGAATGACAGTAAAATTGCTGAATGTTAAAAATTATAATATCAAACCGAATGACAGTCTCAGCATACAGGCAAACGGCTACCTGATGGATACTGCCTGGATTCGGTTAAGGGTAAAAGAATCTTACACCGATTCACTTGGTGGCTTCCTGATGACGTTACGGATGAAACCAGCCGATTTGACAATATTAAACCCGGCAATAATCCCCTTGGCATCTGTAAAAATTGAATCTGGTTTTTTAGATACCCTAAGCATGAGAGCTGTAGGCAGAGAATATCTTTCATTGGGAGAAATGCAAATGTATTATCATGATTTAAAAATAAGGATTTTAAAAAATGGGATGGAAGCTAAGAAAACATTTCTTACCCGGATTATAACTTTTCTTGCCAACAGCTTTGTAGTTAAAAAAAATAATAAATCCCGTACAGGAAATGTGTTTTATATCCGTGACAGGGACAAGTCGGCCATTAATTACCTGATAAAAATAGCTATGAGTGGCATGGCAAGCAGTGTTGGTGCAAAAAATAATAAAAAAATGATACGCCGCTACAAAATGGAACTGGATAAACGCAACTTGCCCCCTATTGATTTCGACTAAATCCTGATAATTTTTATTACCTGCAATCAAAAAAACACCCCTTCACTAAAGGCAGGGATACAGATGCAGCATTATTTCAGTACCTTAAACTTTCATTAACCCTTATAAGGCATTATGATTTTCACTATTTTCAGACGGATAGTTTTTACCTGCTTTATTACAACCGGTATTCTCACTGCTAATGCACAGACACAAGAAGATTTTAATACCAAACTATCTGATGTGTACACTAATGCAGCCGATAAGAAGAAGGCATTGGTTATTGCCAAAGAACTCTACAATATGGTAGAAAAGAAAAAAGACCTGCAGAGTTATACCAACTATTATTTACTAAAAAATATTTTTGAAACCCAGGCACCAGACGCAGTATTGGCAAAAACCTGTGCAGAAAAAGCTGATAAGGCAATGAATGCAATGGTAGGTCTCCCTGCCAAAACCGGCGACACTACCAACAATCCTTTTAATCAGTGGTATTATGTTATCTATCCCGGCCTGTTCGACAATAAAGATCCGCAGATTGCCACTAAGGCTTTGGATTTTATCAATAAGAATCCTTCTTTTAAAACGGCTGACAGTTATAATTACATCGCCTATGCATTTGAACGAAAAGGGGATTTTCAACAGGCTAAAAAAAATTATGAAATTTCCATGTCAATGGAACCTGCAGAAAAAAATGCTTACCGTTCTTACATGTTCTATGCAAATTTTCTTTCCAAATCCGGTGACTACCTGAAAGCGGATGAATACATCCGGAAAATGGAACAGTTATCACAAACCAGTGACGAGATATTCCGCACCTCCTATAAGGCTGAGGCAATGGGATGCAAAGTAACTTACTATCTCAATATCGGCGATTACCAATCTTACGCTAAAGCTGCAGAGGAGAATGTGGCCTATTCATCAGTTCTGTGGCACAAAAACAATACAAATCCCTGTGACCCCTATCCTGGCATACGGTTTCTCAATGCAGCCTATGCCAAAGAGATGCTGAAAGAATATGATGCAGCCGGGCAGTTATGGAAAAGTCGTGACTCAGCAAATTATATCTGGGTAAATTGTCACAACAAAACCTATCCCAACAATCAGTATTACCCCATTTCAATGTATCCGCTTTACCTTATTAAGCGGGGCAAATTTTCCAAATTATCAAACCCTGTATCTTTTTCTATTAAAGAAACGGAAGATCATTACAATAGTTATGCCCAGTATGCTGACATCAGTGTAAATTTTATGAAAGCAACACACCTGGGATTCCTCGGCAGTCCAAAATACCCGGAGATGTTTAAGTCATTGATGCAGTTGGTGAGAACAACAAAAAACTTCCGGGAATCAACCCAGCCTTTTTCCAATTATGCTTATCTCAGTATGAGAGATCGTCGTTTTGAAGAAGCAGCAAAAATATACCCTGAATTATTCTCCCTGAATGCAGACTGGATCAATGATATCATTTTCACATTTGGAGAAAAGGCATTCGTCACTTATTATAATTCCAAACTGAAAGAAGGATATGACAACTTCCACAGCTTTGTAAAGATTGCCAAAGAAAAATCCACAGGACCTAGTGGACAATCTTCCCTTTATGCACAATTGGCGCAGCAGGCCTATAGCAATCTCCTTTTTACCAAATCCATTTCACTGAAAGGAACGGAAAAAAGAAAAGAATCTTTCCTCAATGCAAACGACCCCAACATTACAAGACTTTACAATCAGTGGATTGATAAAAAACAACAACTTCTCCGCCAATACCTGAAAACGGATGAACCTTCAGGGGTAGATACGGTAAACAAAACCAGCCAGGATGAATTAAAAAAAATGCAGGACGATGTAACCCGTCTTGAAAATGAACTGGCCAATAAAGCAAAAGATTTTAAGAAGTATTTACAACTAATTCCGCCCGATTGGAAAACAGTAAGGGATAATTTAAAAGAAGATGAAGCAGCTATCGAAATGATTCGTTTTCAGTGGCGGGATCAGTTGTATTACTCAGATACCAATTATTATGCTGCTTACATTATTACCAAAAATAGCCAGCAGCCCGAAATTGTATATCTGCCGGATGCTGCAGCAGACTTAGACAATAAATTTTATAAACTGTATAAAAACAGTATCAAGCTTAAATTAGATGACAAAGAATCGTTCAACCGATTCTGGAAACCTATAAGCGAACAACTTAAAGGAGTTAAAAAAATATTTTTCTCTCCTGATGGCATTTACCATCTTATTAATATAGCCACATTAAAGAACCAGGCAAGCGGTCAGTTTTTGCTGGACGAAATGGAAATCCAATATACTACCTCCGGTATGGATATAAATAGTGGAATTGCTGATAAAGAAATACGTACTGCTACTCTCTTTGGCAGACCATCGTATAAAACAGGTGCTGCAAGTACCGTTCCGGTTGCCGATGCCAATACAAGATCGTTAGTAAGGTCTTTTAAAGATGCTGTTATTGCCGACCTGCCCGGAACGGAAGAAGAAATAATGACTATTAAAAAAGAAATGGAACTGAGTAAGATTGGCGTAACTACTTACCTGAAAGATCAGGCCACAGAAGATAAGGCTTACAAAATGCAGAGTCCGGGCATTTTACATTTTGCAACACATGGTTATTGGTCGCCTGCTGGTGACAACGCCACAGATGGTTACCGCACCTTTAATGCAATGGTTAATTCAGGCTTATTGTTAACCGGTGTAGTAAATTATTACAGTTCAACAGTGTATCCTGATACCTATGATGGGATACTCACTGCTTATGAAGCACAAAATCTTAACCTTGAAAATACATCATTGGTTATTCTATCTGCCTGCGAAACAAGCCTGGGTTACTTAGATGCCGGCGAAGGAGTGTATGGTTTGCAACGGGCCTTCCGTGCCGCCGGTGCCAGCAGCATTATGACAAGTCTCTGGAAAGTAGATGATGTGGCTACAAGGGATTTTATGATTGCTTTCTATCAGCACTATCTAAAAACGAAGGATAAAAATGCAGCATTTATTGTGGCGCAAAAAGCGATAAAAGAAAAATACAAACACCCTTATTTCTGGGGGGCATTTGTAATGGTGGGAAAATGACAATAAGTTAGTCTATCGGGAAACAAATCTCCAGTGTACAGCCATTTCCGGGAGATGAAACTATATTTACTTTACCATTATAAACATCGGCCCGGCTGATGATGTTAAGGAAGCCGATACCCTTTGTTGATTTATCAGAAGTGTCAAACCCTGCTCCATCATCGCTTATTACAAGATGCAGAACATTATTTGCTTTATTAATCATTATCTGCACTGATTTCGCTTCAGCATACTTGATAATATTATTGGTCTGTTCCTGTATAATGCGGAACAGCATCAGTTTCTGGTCATCCAATAATTTTTCTTCCACTTTTTCATTAAATATAAATTCCACCTCCAAATGCTGAATCATTTTCATATTCTTCACAATATCTCCTACACTTTCTTCTAATCCAACTGTCTTTATATTCGAAGTACTTAATGACTTAGAGAGTTTTCTTATTTCCTGTAAGGCGAGCAACTGGTATTCTATCGCTTTATCTAATAATTCATTGGTTTGCTCAGGTACTCTTTTCGCCGTATCCATAAATAGTTTAGCACTCATCAGTATCTGGTTCACATTATCATGCAGTTCCCGGCTGATATTTGCTTTCTCTTTTTCCTGTGCATCTATTGTTGCCTGTGTAATATCTTTATGCCGCTGTATCTGCTCTTCTATTAATTGCTTTTCTAATTTTTTCTGTTCTGTCAAATCCTTAATAGCTCCTATTATCCGAATTGCCTTTCCGGTTTTATAGAGTATTACCCCAGAGTCATAAAAGAATTTATAACTGCCGTCTTCACATTCAAACCGGTATTCATCATCCCATCGTTCCAATCCCTTCTCAATATAACTATTCAATTTATGCTTCACTCTTTGCTGGTCATCAGGATGCACTTTTTGAAACCACCAGTCGAGATTAGAATCAATTTGCTCCTGGGCATAGCCGGACAAACGACGGAAAGCACCGCTGCGGTAAATCATTTTTGTAGTAAGATCAATATCCCATATCGCATCCGTAGAAACTTTGGATACATGATAAAAACGTTCATTACTTTTCTTCAGTTCCTCTTCTGTTTTTTTTGAATCGGTAATATCAGAATACGATACCACTACTGCATAAGGTTCAAACTTTCCCGGTTGTATCAGTGCTTCCGAATTGATAGACACCCATACCAGTGTGTCATCAGGATTTTGAATGCCCATTATCACATTGCGTTGCGGAAATCCTGTTTGCAAGCTCACCATCGCTGGAAATTCTGTCAACGGAAAAACAGATCCATCTGCCTTAACTGCTTTCCAGGAAGGACTGACTAATACTTTTCCAATCATTTCATTTTCAGTAAGGCCAAATATTTGAGCACCCCTTTTATTACAAGCCTCTATTTTCCCATCTGCAGTAATCATCATTACACCCTGCGGCAGGGTATTCATTAATATTTCATACTTTTTCTTTGCTGCATCTAATTGAAGTTCCTTATTCATTACATCATTAATGCTGTGGCTCACAATCATAATAGCCACCGGCTTATCATTTTCGTCAATGATATAAGTGGCCGAAGTGCGGAAATAGATTTGCTGCCCGTCAAATCGTTTGAACATCACTTCACCACTCCAAAAACCCTTTTGAAAAAGATGACGTTTCAACTCATCCATACTTCCGTTTACAAAATCAATATCAATAAGGTGAAAAAGGTTTTTGCCCATGGCACCGGGCTGGCCGTGCAATTCTTCAGAAGCCGAATTCCAGCCAGTGATATTAAAATCAAGATCAGTTTGTAAAACAGCATCATCAAGATAATCAAGTGCTGTATTAGCAGTAAGCGAAGCTTTGTGAATAACAGACAAATGCTCCGTACCCGCAGAACGTAAGGCGTTCGGTTTACTCATAGATATTGGTTTTCGCTTGTTATAAACGTTGCGCTGTACAAGAGATTGTGCAAAACGCAATATAAAATAGCGTTTTTACCGTCAGACTTCAAAGTATAAGTTCTCTTTTTTACGGTCAAATAGTAAATAAGCATGATGTGCATGCGGGTTTTTACGATTGTTTGCCAGGCTGCAGTACCAATGGCATCGTTTGTTGCACAGTTTATTCTTAGGAACGAATGGTTCCGTTCAGGTTTCCTTTCGTTACTCCTCCATTAAATTAAATTTGAGATACGATTTATTACAAAAACAGTTGCCTCCTTACCAACAGCAGGTTGCTTTTTTTCTTAGCAAAAAAAGTAAAGAACATCTTATCTTCGATTTTCAAATAGTTGCATAACTAACTAATTTTAGCCCCCTGCAATCCCGCAAATGCGGGACTAAATACAAACATATGAAACGTACTATCAAAAAGGTAGCTGTTCTCGGCAGCGGTGTTATGGGTTCAAGAATTGCCTGTCATTTTGCAGGCATCGGTGTACAGGTATTATTATTAGACATCGTAGCCTCCCAACCCCCTGAAGGGGGAGCAAAGGCCCACGACAGGAATAAGATTGTAAATGATGCATTGTCGGCTGCCATAAAAAGCAACCCCTCTCCTGTTTATCACAAAGACGTTATTAAAAAAATAACCACCGGCAACTTTGATGACAATATGAAAGACATTGCCGGTTGCGACTGGACGATTGAGGTAGTGGTAGAAAGATTAGACATCAAGCAAAAAGTATTTGAACAGGTAGAAAAATACAGAAAGCCGGGAACACTGATTACTTCCAACACTTCGGGTATCCCCATCTACATGATGGCCGAAGGCAGAAGCGATGATTTTAAAAAACATTTCTGTGGTACACACTTTTTCAATCCGCCACGGTATTTAAGGTTACTTGAAATCATTCCAACTCCACATACCGATCAGGAGATAGTTGATTTCTTAATGAACTATGGTGATTTGTATCTCGGTAAAACAACCGTATTGTGCAAAGACACTCCTGCTTTCATTGCCAACCGTGTTGGTGTATTTGGCATGATGGCCATTATGAATGTAAAAGAGAAACTGAAACTCAGCATAGATGAGATTGACGCATTAACAGGACCCATCATTGGCCGTCCAAAATCTGCTACGTTTCGCACAGGTGACGTTGTTGGGTTAGATACATTAGTAAAAGTGGCAAAAGGTGTTGCAGATAATTGTCCGAATGATGAAGCTAAAGACCAATTCAATATTCCAGCCTGGTTGGATAAAATGATAGCCAACAATTGGCTCGGTGATAAAACAGGCCAGGGATTTTTCAAAAAAATGCCCCCATCCCCTAAAGGGGAGAAAGAAATCCACACACTGGATTTGGAAACCATGGAATATAAGCCGAGGGTAAAACCAAAGTTTGCATCCCTTGAAGCTGCCAAACCTATTGACGATCTTTATACCAGATTAAAAATGCTGGTAGCAGGCCAGGATAAAGCAGGGGAATTTTATCGCCTCTTTCATTATGGTTTGTTTTCTTATATTTCTCACCGCATTCCTGAAATAAGTGATGAACTATACAGAGTGGATGATGGTATGATGGCCGGCTTTGGTTGGGAAATTGGTGCCTTTGAAAGTTGGGATGTGCTGGGTGTTGTCAAAACAACTGAAGCCATGAAAGCAGCCGGCTATAAAGTGGCTCCCTGGATAGATGAAATGATTGCAGCCGGAAACAAATCTTTTTACAAAGTAGAAGGCGGTAAAAAATATTGCTACGATCCTGCTTCAAAAACATACAAAGCTCTTCCCGGTGCTGAAGCGTTTATCGTAATGAGCAATTACACCGATAAACAAATATGGAAGAATGGAAGTTGCAGATTATATGAATTAGGTGATGATGTGCTCGGTCTGCAATGGTTCACCAAAATGGGAAGTATTGGTGGGGATGTATTAAGTGGTATTCAAACAGCGATTGATAAAGCCGAAAAAGGTTATAAAGGATTAGTGATTGCCAACGAAGGTTCCAATTTTTCTGCCGGTGCTAATGTAGGAATGATATTTATGCTGGCCATTGACCAGGAATACGATGAACTGGACATGGCGATCCGCCTGTTTCAGAATACGATGATGAGGGCAAGGTATTCTTCGGTACCTGTTGTTGTAGCACCGCATGGTTTGGCATTGGGCGGTGCCTGTGAGTTAAGTTTACATGCTGATAAAGTTTGCCCGGCTGCTGAAACTTATACTGGTTTAGTTGAATTAGGTGTTGGTTTAATTCCCGGTGGTGGTGGCACCAAAGAGTTTGTATTGAGGGCTTCTGATGAAATGCATGAAGACGAACCGGAAACAATTACGCTGAAAAACCGTTTTCTTTCTATTGCCACAGCTAAAGTTGCTACTTCTGCACAGGAAGGATTTGGTTTGGGTGTATATAGAAAAGGATTGGATGAAGTGGTAATGAACCAGAGTCGCCGCATTGCGGAAGCAAAAAAATCAGTGATTGAAATATTTGACAGTGGCTACACCGCCCCTGTTCAGCGAAAAGATATAAAAGTATTAGGCCAGTCTGCACTCGGTGCTTTATACTCCGGCATTCATGCCATGCGGACAGCTAACTATGCCACCGAACATGATTCAGTGGTAGCAAAAAAATTAGCTTATGTTATGTGCGGCGGAGATCTTAGTGAACAAACTCTGGTTTCTGAACAATACTTATTAGACCTCGAAAGAGAAGCTTTCTTATCGCTATGCGGTGAAAAGAAAACGTTAGAGAGAATACAAAGTGTGTTGAAGAGTGGGCGGCCGGTACGTAACTAGGGTCTGACGGTCTCCGTCTGACCCGCCATTCGATAATTACCAAGTCAATTCTTAAAAAGGATAGTTTCCGTTTAATAAGTCAGACGGAGACCATCAGACTTATAGTAATATGCCTTTTACACCCAATAATATTTACCATGTTTACAACCAGGGAAATAACAGACAAAAGATTTTCTTTACCCGGAAGGATTATATAACATTTCTAAATCTTTACAAGAGATTGTTTTCTGACAATTGTTCCACTATCGCCGGGTGTCTGATGCCAAATCATTTTCACTTCATGATTTATACGGATGAAAGATGTGATACAAAAATAAAACAATGCGGTATTTATCTTGACCCGATTACTAATAATATCAGGAAGTTATTAAGTGGTTATGCAAGAATTTTTAATACCCAATATCAGCAGACTGGCTCTGTATTCAGACAGAAAACAAAAGGAAAATGTCTTTCAGCAATAGAAATCAAACCTGATAGTTCTTACCTGATTCAGGATTACTATGTCAATTGCTTCCATTACATCCATCAAAATCCTTTGATAGCAAAACTGACACAGCGGCTTGAAGACTGGGAGTTTTCTTCATTTAAAGATTATGCCGGATTTCGGGAAGGCACACTTTGCCAAAAAGAACTTGCAGTATTACATTGCGGTTACAATCTTGAAAATTTCATCGAAAAATCATACGAATTAGTAGATAAAAAACTTATTGATCTTTTTACCTAAATTTAATGGTCAGACCGGGACGGTCAGACCAATCAAACCAAGATAACTTCAAAACCTCATCACCATGGAAGCTACCGTAGTTGATTTCGCTAAAGACCGTGTTATTTATAATATGACCGGCTGCACCAAAGAAGAACTGGATAATAAATTGAACCTGTTCTTCACTTCCGAAGGTTATACCTTAAAATCTGCCGAAGGAGAAACACATACTTACACAAAAGGCAACAGGGTACTGCGCCTTTTGTTTGGTGCATTTGTAAAATACCATAAGCAAAGTTTGATAGTAAAAAATGAGGGAGAACTTTACTCTGTTATGTTGCACAAAGATTCCACAGGTATGTCTGGCGGACTTATCGGTATGAACCAGGTAAAAAAAGAATTTGCCCGGCTGGCTGATGCTTTCAAGGATTATTTTGCCAAATAAGTCAATTAAGAGTTGAGCATTTAAATAAAATCAGTATGAAAAAGTTTTTCTTGCTTTCAGTGTTACTTACAACAGCCATTGTTGTTACTGCACAAAAAAATTTATCCGGCTCCTATGGCTATTCATTTGCACCAGAGATCAATAGCCATAATAATAAAGAAAATGTAGTAGGTCCGTTTGGCAACCTGGTATTGCTTAAAATGGAGGGCAATAAATATCGTTTTTGGCTGGAGGTAACCATTGGTCCCCCCTCTTACAACAGGGGTGAGACAGATGGCACCCTGACTTTTACAAATGATACAGCTTCGTTTGACAATACCTACGAGGATTCAGAAAAACCCTGCATTCTTAAATTTAAAATTACTGGTAACACTATTCATCTTAACAGCATGTCCACTTCTTTTAATTGTGGATTTGGAAATGGGGTTAATGCGGATGGTGATTATGCCCGGTTAAAAATACAACCAGTTCTTAATAATGCCTGGCTTAAGGAACTTTACTTTCAATCGCCTGGTATCATTATTACTGCCAGGAAAGCAGAATTGTTTCAGGATGAAAATTGCCGCTACCCGTTTGCAAAAAGCCAATATTTTGTAAAAGACAATTCTTTGATCGGCATTGCAGAAACAGAGAAAACGGTTTATACAGAATTTATAACCCCGTCTGGAAAATTTGTGTATGGCTGGCTTAAAAAAACTGATTTAAAAGTAATTGGCTCCGATTAAGTAGTATGGGTTCCGCCGAATTAGACAATCAACAACTTATTATCTATTCTCACATCATTACCTATGGTAATGCTGCGGATGCTGCACTAACCGAAATGATCCGTGATGAAATAGAAACAATGTGGAATAAGCCCAATGCCAGTTTGAAGTTTGATGGTTTACAATTTGAGGTTCGGTTCAGGATTACTGCTTCATTCGAGCCGGCAATTGCTGACGTTGATATTTATCAAAACATTGATCCCCGCAATAATTATTTCCGCATCGAAGAATTTGCAACAGGTAATATTTCTTTTGTTGATGGATTAGGTTGTAACAGCGGTTATTTCAAATTAGAAAATTTATACAAAGGCTCTACTACTGCTGCGCATGAATATGCCCATACTATCGGGTTGGAACATCCTGAAGACCTGGACCTGCGGGGCAAAGGAATTCCCGGCATCATGTATCCAAGAGGAACATTAGTTGATCCGCAATACCAATATGAACCGGATAAACCGGCAGGTACAAAAGGCGGCACTATGTATCCTATCTACCGGAAAGTATTACAAAATGATATTGATAACCTGAAATTGCATCAACTGAATTTTATAAATGGCAAAGCCGTTCTCGGAGAATTTACCAATGTGTGGCATCCCAATCATTCAGATATTGATTGGAACGATTATCCCGGATAACCTATAGCTTATTTGCCAATGCTTCTTTAATAGCCGGATAGGTAAAATCAAATCCCGACCGTTGAATTTTATTACTGCTTACCGTTGCACTTTTCAGCACTTCAGTACTCATTTCACCCAACATTATTTTCAATATAAAGGAGGGAACATGAATTGGAATAAAAAATTTCTTTCTTGATTTGGCTAATTCGAGTGTCAGTTCTTTATTGGAAACCGGTTTGGGAGCTACTGCATTATAAACCCCGTTTATATTTTCGTTTTCTATGGCTGCTACATACATATTTACCAGGTCATCTATATGTATCCAGCTTATGATTTGCTTTCCACTTGCTAAAATAGCTGCCACGCCAAACTTCAATGGTTTAAGAAATTCTTTTAATGCTCCACCTTCATTACTCAATACGATTCCTGTTCGCAACTTCACCAGCCTTATTCCTAATTGTGTAACTGGTTCAATACTTTCTTCCCATAGTTTACAAGTAGTTCCTAAAAAATCATCGTTGGCAGCGGCTTCTTCTGTAAACGGTTTTGGGTTAGGTATAGCCGGGTCTGGACCGTACCAACCAATCGCCGATGCACTCACTACTGCCTTTACTTTATTAGGAATAGTTTTAAAACTATCTACAATCAGTTTACTGCTGTTCACACGGCTGTCAACAATCTCCTGCTTTCTCTTTTTCGTCCATCGCTTGTCCGCCACTCCTGCCCCGGCAAGATGAATGATGTAATCGGCTTTTGCGATAGCTTCTTTATCAATTGTCTGTGCTGCTACATTCCAGGTGGCATAAGAAAGGCCAGGAGTTTCTGATTTCTTATCAACCTGCCTTGACAGTATGATTACACGGTAACCTTTTTCCAGCAACGCCTGTCCAAGTGCTTTGCCTACCAAACCGGTTCCGCCTGTAATAAGAATTGTTGCCATTGTAGTAATTATAAAGGTAATTCATAAATAACACCGGAAGCCAGAAGTAGTTTATCATTAAAAACGGTTAACTCATCCTGCTTCTTTTAGGCAACAAAAAGAAACCGCTAACTTCATCGCATAATTATATACCATGAGTGTTGTTCTTTCTATCAAAAATCTGGCAAAAACCTATGGTGCTGTACGGGCATTGAACGGTGTGACTTTCGATGTGCCACAGGGAAGTGTATTTGGAATTCTCGGGCCGAATGGCAGTGGTAAAACCACTTTGCTCGGTATTGTAATGGATGTGCTAAAAGCGAATAAAGGTGAATTTCTATGGTTTGGCCAACCAGGTGGCTCACCAGAGCAACGGAAAAAAATTGGCTGCCTTTTGGAAACACCTAATTTTTACAGCTACTTGTCCGGGACAGATAATTTAAAAATAACACAAGCCATTAGCGGAAGAGGAACTAAAGCAGATATAGATGAAGTATTGAAGAAAGTAAATCTTTATGATCGCCGCTGGTCTTCCTTTAAATCATTCAGCCTGGGTATGAAACAGCGACTGGCTATTGGTGCTGCTTTATTGGGCAATCCAAAAGTATTGGTGCTGGATGAGCCAACCAATGGCCTTGACCCCGTTGGGATAGCTGAAATCAGAAAATTGATTGTTGAACTGAAAGAACAGGGCCACACCATTATCATGGCAAGCCACCTGCTGGATGAAGTGGAAAAAGTATGTACCCATGCGGCAATATTAAAAACCGGTAACCTCATCACCACCGGTGATGTGGCTGAGATAATGATGGATGAAGATATTGTAGAACTAAGTGCTGCTGACATAAATGCTTTATCATCCCTATTACAGCACTTTGGGAAAGAAGTTTTTTTTGATGAAAAGACAAATACGGTGCAAATCATTTTTCCGAAAGGAACGGCGAAGATGGAAGAAATAAACCAGTATTGCTTTAACAATGGAGTAGTGCTGACACAATTAGTATTAAGAAAGAAACGACTGGAAGCAAGGTTCTTCGAACTCACGAACAATTAATTATTCTAACTACTGCATATATGACTAAGCTGATACGTACAGAATGGCTGAAGATTAGAAAGTACAATGCCTTTTGGTGGATATTGGGCATTACCGCACTTTCTTACCCGGGCATTAATTATATTTTCTACCTCGGCTACCAGAACATTATTGGTAAACCTTCTCAGGCAAGCCAGTATGCGAAGCTGGCATTGGGCAATCCATTTAGTTTTCCTGAAGTATGGCCTACTGTTGCTTATTTCTCCTCCTGGTTTGTATTTATTCCGGCTGTAGTAATAATCATGTTTATAAGTAATGAATATACTTTCAAAACACACCGGCAAAATAT
>Ga0105046_10012322_pt1 | contig 13263 bp, 13 predicted proteins | sample MAT03_FD_78385 | JGI IMG/M metagenome (GOLD analysis project Ga0105046, IMG submission 78385) | Freshwater microbial communities from Lake Fryxell liftoff mats and glacier meltwater in Antarctica - MAT-03 (megahit assembly) | ecosystem: Environmental > Aquatic > Freshwater > Ice > Liftoff... | reverse complement strand
GATGGCCCCCACGACGGCGCCGATGAGTCCGGCCCCCTCGCCGGGCGAATACCATCCAAGCGCTTGGCCGAGATAGCTCGCAACGACTGCTCCGACGATGCCGAGGATCGTCGTCAACACGAAACCAGAAGGCTCGTTCTTGCCGGGCATGATGAACTTGGCGATTAGGCCTGCGATGAACCCGATGACGATCGTCCAGATGATACCCATGGCGCCTCCTATGTTCGCTCGGTGACCGCCGAGCCGCCCCACGAAGATACACCCAGATTGTCGTTACCCAGACCTAGCTCGCGGATGCGGTAATCTGTGCGGTAGCCGGGATCCTTCCACTTCACGAGGAGAATGAAATGAGCCGCGGAATGCCGTCGATGGTTGCGCTGTTGGGACTTCTCGCTGTCGCCGGTTATCAGAACCGCGACAAGCTCAAAGAAATGTTGGGCGGACGAAACCAGGCGTCGGGGGGGGCACCCGGACCGCTCAACCCGCAGGGCGCCCAAGGGGGCGTGCTCGGCAACTTGGGTGGACTGCTCGGCGGCGCAAGCGCCGGGGGTGTGTTGAGTGGCGGACTTCGCGATCTGGTCGAGCGTTTCAAGCAGAGTGGACAAGGCGAGGCGGCGGATTCCTGGGTCAAGACAGGTCCCAATCAACCCATTGGATCCGATCGCATCGAGCAAGCGATCGGGCCCGAGGTACTCGGCACGCTTGCAGAGCGCACCGGGCTGTCGCGCGAAGAGTTGCTGGCCAGGCTGACCCGTGACTTGCCCGATGCAGTCGACCAATTTACGCCACAGGGCCGGTTACCAACCGAAGCGGAGGCGGCGCGGCTGATCTAGTCGATCTCGCTTCCCTTTCACCTCATGCGGGGTACTCTCCCGCGAAGGCAACCTTAGCGCGAGAACGTCTTTTTCAGAAATCCGACTGCCGCCTGAGCGGCCTTGTCGCGCGCGCGCGTGCTGCCCTCGACCGTCGCGCCGACCGCGCCGCAGCTCTTCAGTGCGGCTTGGTATGCCTCGACCGTCAGCCGCGCCCCGGTCGTGCGGTCATACGCGTAGAGCGTGTCGATGTCGATCTCGAGCGGGCATTCGGCCTTCGTGCGCGTCGCGCCGCGGACGTAGTAGCGCTTGATGTCGTCCGAATCGAATTTGTGTTGCGCGCCCTCGATCACTACGAATTCGACGGGCGTGCCTGCCTTGCCGATCTTGTCCGCATAGTCCTGGCACGGACCGATCGGCGTGTAGTCGTCGGCGTCGCCGTGTATGAACATCATCGGGGACTTCGAGAACACCCCGGGCTTCACCACCAGCCGGAACACTCCCACGCAGCCGCCCGCGTAGGTCGGGATATAGGCGGCATAGCGCACGCCGTCGGGCAACTTCTGGGCGGCGATGATCCTTTCGACGGCCGCGCGCAGCGTCGCAGTCCCGCCACGCGAGAACCCCATGAGCGCAATGCGTTGCGCGTCGATGCGCGGGTGCGTCGCGAGTAGCTTCAGCGCGGCAAACGCGTCGGCCACATCCGCCGCGAACGGCACCTGCGATTGATCCTCCGCGGTACTCTGCACGCCACGCGGGCCGAACATGTCGAGCGTGAACACCGCGATGCCGGCGGCATTGAACTGCTTCGGCCAGAAGTCGAGCTCGGCGTTGTAGATGCCGCCGGAACCGTGGACGAGCACGACGGCGGGAACCTTGTCGGTGCCCGGAGGCAGGAAGAGGTGGCCGACGATGTTGACAGCCTCCCCGGTCGTGTTTCCCTTCAGGAGATCGGGGATGATCTTGGGCGTCCAGCTGGCAAAGGCGTACTTGCCGTTCGGCGGTCCGCTCGTGAAGCTCGTGACGACCTCCTGCGCTTGGGCGGCTGTAACCAAAATCGCGCAGGTAACCATGCAGGTGGCGAGGGCACGCAAGTGAAGGGTTATTGACGACAACGCACGCATGCGCATTCCTCGATTGTTTGGTCCGCGTTTCCATCGCGTCCCGAAATTTGCTGCAGGGCCGCTAAGTTAAGGCCGGTTGTTCTGCCTGCGTTGCTTTCCTGTCAACGGCGGTCGTCGCAGCGCGGCCGGCGATTCAGCCGAGCCTCCCGCCTACGTCACGAACGCGGAGATATCGATGGTCGCAATCCCTCGCGCCCCGGTCCCCGACGTGGCGTTGGATGTCTGCAGCGTAGTGAAAACGATCTTCGTGCCGCCCGGCAGGAACTTGGCATGCTGCGCCCAGAAGGTGGCGTCGGTCAGTTGCACTGGTGCGGCACCTTGCGCGACGCTCGCAACGTTGGCAAGGAACAGCGCATACCCTCCGGCGCGGCTCGACTCGAACACGATGTACTGCCCGTTCGGTGACCAGTAGGGCGCACGTCCCTGATAGGCCGGGTTGTAAGTGGTGATACTTGCCGCAGGTTCGAGCGGCGCGGAGGTATACACGCCGTTGCTCACTGCGTTCAGGAAAACGTAGTTGTTGTCCTGGTTGTAAGCGGGTGTCGCACCGCTCGGTGGAGTTGTGGAAAGGCCCCAGGACGCGAGCGCGGGTTGTCCCGCGAACGCAATTCGGGTGGGATTGAGAGGCTGCGGGGCCGCGAAGCCGCCGAACACCGCCACGCCCGCCGCGTCGTTTCCGTTCAGGTTCTTGACCGCCGGGTCGCCGGTGATGACATCGATCAATCCCGTCACCGGCTTGACGGGCGCGGCACTGGTGGAGTCGTTGTAAACGACGAGCTGCGACCCATTGCTTGCCCAAATCGGATAGATGTGCGCATGGGTCTTGGGCACCAGCGTCAGCAACGTGCCGGTTCCGCTCACGACGTACACCTGAATCGTGCCCATGTTCGAAGGCGCACCGCTGAACGTCACTTTCCCGTTGGCCGTGCTCCAGTCCGGACGTGTTTGCGAGGCCGGCCAGTCAGCCGGAAGCGTTGAGGGCGCGACGATGAACGGGACAGCACTTTGGCAACCGGTTCCGCCCAGCATTGCGAGGTAGAGCGCCGTGTTCGCGGTGTTACCCGGATTGGGAAACGGTGCGCGTTCGAATACGACCATGGTGCCCGTCGGGTCGACTGCCGGTCGATAGTCGAAGAATAATGGGTCGCAGGTGATGAACGTCATCGGCGGAAACGCGACCAAAGTGGGGGGCGGCGGCGCGGCGATGCGCTCGGGGGTCACATCATCGCGACAGCCGGCGACGTTTAGCGATACAGCGGCCAGCGCTGCGGATTGAGTGAGAAATCGTCGACGGTCCATGGATCGGCAGTCTAACTTAAGCGGGAGAAATCAGCGACTGCGACTATGGCGCTACGGTCATAACAGCAGCAATCTGAGTCTACCCCGAAGCAGACATTCCCGGCATCCCGATTGGCAAGCCGGTGGGTTGGGTGCTCGCACCAGCGCGCGCCGACCCTATGCCCTATGAGCGTCCTGATGGAACCTGTTCGGTTACTCGTACCGCAACCTCGGGCAGCTCGAGCCAGTATTCAAGCACTACAAGCAAGCCCTTGTGCTCGATCCGCGCCATCGCGGCGCGCACGAATACATCGGCGAAACCTACCTGCTGGCCGGCGACGTAAATGGGGCGGAGAAGCACCTCGCGGCGCTAAAGGAAATCTGTCTTTTGCCGTGCCAAACTGCCTTGCGCATCTCATCGGTTGGACCGGTCACGGCGATCTTGCGCCGCATCGCGAACTTGAACATGTGCCGCAAGTCGGCCAGCAGATGTCCGATGTCGGGCCATGCGGTCGACTCCGAGCGCGGCGACGGCTTACTTATTGGGTTGTAGACGGTACCAGGCGAGGGCAGGTTAAGTCGCCACGCTGTGCTCCTCGGCCGCGATAGCCGATCGGCGGACTTCAATGGCTTCGCACAGGCGTTTCCAGGCCAGCCGCGTTTCCGCTTCGTACTTGTTTAGGTTGTAGCATGCATGACGAAAAGACGAAGCTCAGTAAGAAGATGCCCGCCATTCGCTTCGAGCCGCGCGCTCGGACATTGTCGAGGATCGCAACGATGTCGTTGAACGCATCGAGCCATACGCCTTCAACTCGTCCTTCTTGAACATCCGCACAACTTCCTTTCTCGCCGTCCTATCTGTCGGCGAGTCGACGCCTTTTCCAATCCTCGGAGCCCTCGTCTATCGTTTGGGTTCTGGATCGCGGTTCGGCGCTTTGCCTCGTTTTCGGCGCGCCTGAGCGTCGGGTCGATTCCCGCAGCAACGAGTTTGCGCAACTCTGGGTTATCGCGAGGAAGGTGAAGGTGCGCCGTGAGGCGAAGCGTAGGTAAAATTTTGGGTACCGCCGGCACGGTGCTGCTGCGCTTTATGCTTCAACATCACCGTTATCTGTGCTTCAAATCATTTGTTGAGCCCGACGCCACAAGTTCATCTAGTTCCGTTCGCATCGCGACAGTGTTGTGTCCATCGGCATCCAATTGCGACATCAGCTCGCGCAGGCGCGGGGCACTGAGAGGGTTACTCTGAGCGAAAAGTGCCTCGGCAAGGGCGGCCTCCACGGCTGCGCCGTAACATCGTCGAAGCTCGCTACCAGGAACCAATGTGGTCATTGACGCAGGCGCCTCGGACCCACGCGCCTTCACAACAGATGAAGGGTCGAACCCGCATTTCAGGCGCCGCATCGTGTTCGCTTTACTGCCGACTGCGTCGCTATCCCGATCACTTGTGGTGGACATGACGACTCGCCAAAGGGACCATCATCGGCCCGCAGTCAGATCGAACTGAATGGCGTTGCGACCCTAGCAAATTCATCTTGGCTCCTCATACCGCGCCCAAAGCAACAAAAATAAGCGAAGTAGCGTGAAGGGTCTGTACGCCAGGATACATACCTCGGGGCGCCAGGCAATCTATTTTACGTGCCCTGCCGCACCGACGAACTGCGACCGATCACAAAGCATGTTAGGTATGAGTGCTCCTGGAGTGGCACCATGGTTGCCAGACCGATCTCGCATGCAGAATCACCGAGCAGCAGGCACACGGCGCCCCTGCTTCTCTCTCTTTTCGGTCCACGGCAGCGATGCGGAAACGCTGCTCAGGAGTGCGGATCGCGTGATGCATCAGGCGAAGTAGAGTGGAACGGGTACGCGTTCGCTGATTAACCGGCGTCTTGGTGTGTACGCTGCCGAACGGAAGGCATACGTCTTTAGGGCAGAGTAGCCGCTATGCTCGAAGAACTCATCACCACGCACCGGCTTGAGTTGATCAAGCGCTGCAGCGACAAGGCTTCGGAGAGGAACGAATCCCCCACAGCTGGCGCCGACTTGTTTCAACTTGGAGTGCCGTTACTCCTGAACCTGCTCGTGGATACGCTTTGGAACGAGCGGCAAGCCGGCAACGACCATATGCGCGATCCGGATTCGGCGCCGGAATCGTCGGCGATCGGCCGGGCCGCCGCTTTGCATGGGGCCGACTTGCTCCTTCCAGGGCTAAGACACCGAACAGGTGGCGCGCGAATCGGGGAAGTCTGCCAGGCCGTGACAGGCGTGGCGGTTGATCGGCGGCAGATGCGAATTCATGCGAAGAGTCCCGAGGCGGAACTTGTGCAGGCGGCAAACGCCACGTTCAGCTCGTCCCAGTCGAGCATACCGGGCGACTAGTCTACGGTTTCCCGCGTGCGCTGAAGCGCTGGTCGGCACCCGCCGGAAAGGCACTGTGCCGACCACTTCATTGCGCCGGGTTCAGCGACGCCGGACCATACGGCGACTGCCTAACAAGGCCATCAATGCGATGAGCATGATCAATCCCCATTCCGACAGGGTCGGAATGGGATCCGCGGGCGGAAGTGCGGGAACGATGACTTGCAGGTACGTGCGGCTGCCCGGGCAATTGTTGACATCGGTGGCAGTGATGGTGAACGTGAATGTCCCCGCTGTTGTTGGCGTACCCGCTATCACGCCAGACGCCGAGTTGAGCGACAAGCCGCCGGGCAGCGAGCCACTCGTAACGACGTAGGTGTACGGGGCAGCACCGCCAGACGCGGTAACGATCTGGCTCCATGGCGAACCGATCTGCGCGCTGGGCAGGGCGATCGGCAACATCGAGATGGCCGGACACCCTGGTGCCGCGACGATGATCACGTACGCTCGACTGCCCGGACAGGCATTCGCATCCGTTCCTGTGATCGTGAAATTGTAAGTCCCGAACGTCGTGGGCGTGCCATTCAACGCGCCCGTTACAGGGTTGAGCGTGAGGCCAGGCGGAATGGCCCCGCTTGAAACTGCGTACGTGTAGGGGCCGGTGCCGCCAGAGGCGGTGATCAACTGTGAGTAAGGCGTCCCGGCGATGGCATTTGGCAACGTCGCCGGATTGACCGTTATGGTGGGGCAGACCACGGGCGGGTTGGGACACACCCCCACAGTGCTGCCATCCAATGTCACTGCGCCGGTTCTTGCCAGTGCCCGTCCACCCAGCGTTGCGCCGGTGTTCATCGTGATGCTCGCGAGCGCAAGGATGTTGCCGAGTAATGAGGTACCCGTTCCTAGCGTGGCGGAGCTTCCGATCTGCCAGTAGACGTTGCAGCCCGAGCCGCCGTTGATCACGGCGACCGATGACCCGGAGGCGGTGGTGAGCGTCGAGCCGATCTTGAATAGAAAGAGTGCGTTGGGATTGCCTTGCGCGTCAAGCGTCAGCGTGCCAGTCAACTGCGCGGACGACGAAAACCCGTAGACGCCGGGTGTGAGCGTAAGTCCACCAAGGTTGGTCCCAGTCAAATCGACCAGGGTGGGGGTCCCGGCGACCGCGTTGTACGCCGTGGTCAGGTCCAATTGCGCCTGCGCCGCGGAGGCGTCCGCCGAGTGGATCACACCAGGCGGAACCACGATGCCGGGAGGAAACCCCGTGACGGAGGTGCCGGGGCTTACACCGAGGTTGCCATTAACTATGGTTGCGCCAGTGCTGGTGACCGTGGAGCCTGCCAGCACTCCGTAGGTAGCCGCGGTGCCCAAGGATATCTGGGCGGCAACGCTGGTTGCCACGAACATGATCGAGGCAATCAAGGCGAGCCCCGCCAAGCGCGAGCCAGACAAGGTGGAGTTGGTGTGGTGGAAGCGGTTGAAAATCATACTGTCTCCCCTTGACAGATTGAAAACAACGAAAAGTGTCAATAGTCAGTATAGGCCTTGGGCCCCGGCCTGTATGTGCGTTACCGCACGCTCGCGGCACCGGTTGCCGGCACGACGCAGCGACCGGGTTGACCCAGAGTCGGATATGTCTTACGCGTATGTTCAGTGCGCCCCTGCCAAACCGTTCTCCATTGGCTCCAGTCCGCCGCGACGTAGTCCATCCGTCTGATTGCGGGGGACACCGTCCGGGCGCCACGCTGACCGACCATCCCTGTGCACCGGGTGCAGGAGGGCGACATGAGGGCGGTGCCGCAGCGGGCGAACCAGCTCACTGAATTCCCAGAACGAAAAGCCGATCGAGTAGAGTCCTGCCGCGCCCATGGCGCGCAGCACGCCGTCGTTCGCCGGGTGTCCCCGTGTACCTTTGGTATAGCGCACGCGGCCGTCGTCCACCGTCAACTTGATGCCGCAACGGCAGGCACACATGTAGCTGGTCGTGAAATGGACCTTGCGTTTGCCGGGTGCTGCAACCCGGAGCGGGCGGTTTTCGATGGGGATCGTCGTGAGCCATGGCCGGCATTGGCAAGGTCCGATGCCCTCCGGCACCTGTCATATGGGTGAATCGATGAAAATTGGGCGAGGCAATTTCCTCGCCGCTGGTATAAAGCATTCTCATGTCCCCCGTCTTCGATACGCATCCAATTGCAATGGTGCAGCCGGCGACGAACCGCTTTCCAGCCTGGACAGTCTGGCGCGCGCGCTGCGCTGCCTGCCCGGGGTCGGCCCCAAGGCCGCCCAGCGGATGGCTCTGCACTTGATGCAGCACCGACGGCACCGCCTTCGACTGGCAAACACTGCTTTCCGGCGTGTTTCGGGTGCACACCGCGGACACCGCACCGGCGTCGGCCTACGTCCGCGTCCAGCTTCAGGGGCGCTGGTTTTATGTCGACAACGCCGATCTTGCTTCGAAGCAAACATTCGCGCTGGTCGAAACGGCGCTCACGCTGCAGGCCGGCGACGTGCCACCCATCTCGACGATCCTTACGCTGCCGATCGCGCGGTGAGGGAGCGAAACGCCGCCGCTTCGAGCACCGCCGGATGCGCTAGTACGTCCCGGGGTACTGCCCGCCATCCATCAGGATGTTCTGCCCGACGATGTAACCGGCGTGCGCGCTGCATAGAAACGCGCACATCGCGCCGAATTCCTCGGGCGTGCCCACGCGGCCGGTGGGGACCGATGCGCGTGCGGCATCGAGCGCCGCATCAACCGTAATGCCCTGTGCCTTGGCACGCGCACCCATGGTGCTGTGCAGCCGCGCCGTCTCGAAGTATCCCGGCAGCAGGTTGTTGATCGTCACGCCCTGTTTCGCTACCTTGCGCGACAGCCCGGCGACAAAACCCGTGAGGCCACTGCGCGCGCCGTTGGAGAGGCCCAGGATGTCGATCGGCGCCTTCACCGCCGCCGAGGTGATATTGACGATGCGTCCGAATTTGCGCGCGATCATGCCGTCCACCGTGGCCTTGATCAGTTCGATAGGAGTCAGCATGTTGGCGTCGATCGCGCGTAACCAGGTATCGCGATCCCAATCACGGAAATCACCCGGTGGCGGACCACCGGCATTGGTGACCACGATGTCCGGTTGCGGACATGCTGCCAGCGCCGCGGTGCGGCCCTCCGGCGTCGTGATGTCGCACGCCAGCCATGCCACGGGGCGGCCGGCCATCGCGCCGATTTCCTTGGCCGTCTGCTCGATGTCGGCAGCGGTGCGCGCGAGGATGGTCACCTCCACACCTTCGCGGGCCAATGCTTCTGCGCAACCGCGACCCAAACCTCTACTGGCCGCGCATACCAGCGCGCGGCGCCCGGCGATGCCGAGATCCATGGCGTTCCTTTCGAATCAGTCGGCGGCAGCGGTGGCCTTGCCGACGTTCACGGCACGTCGCACGCGCACCACCGTGAAGACGGCGGCCACCAGCAAGCCGGCGACCACATAGAACATCTCGCGGCCGAGATGATGGTCGAGCATCAGGCCGAACCACACGGGGCCGATCGTGGCACCAAGGTCGAGGCCGGAATAGACAAAGCCGTAGACGCGCCCTGCCGCACCCTTGGGCGTGGCGTTGCGCACGATCAGGTCGCGCGAGGGTCCGGTGGTGCCCATCACGAAGCCGATCAACGCAAAGTACGGCGCGATCAGCGCGATCGGCACGACGCCTGCCGCGACGAACACCAGCAGGAACGCGCCGGCCAGCAAGCCGGCGGACGCCACGCGATCGTGGCGCTGCGTACGCGCGGCCAGGAAGCCGCCGAACACGATGCCGCCAGTACCGCCCAGCAGATACGCAGTGACGGTCGTCGCGGCAATGACGAGCGGCACATCGAGGCCGCTATTCAGCGCGGAGGGTAGGAAGGTCTGCAGGCCGACCGACGCCGTGGTCTGGATCATGAAGAAGGCAAAGCACAGCGCGATGGCGGGCTGCGCGAACATCGCCAGGCTGCCTTTGAAGTCGTGGCCCAGCCCCGCCGGCGAGCGATGCGACGTCAGGTACTCGCGTTGCGTCGACAGCACGCCCAGCGCCACCAGCCCGACCGCGCCCATGCAAGCCAGCGCGATGCGCCAGTCGAAGAGTGTGGCGAGGCCAAAGCTGACGATCGGTGCCAATGCATAGCCGAGATTGCCGCCGACGCCGTGTGTGGAGTACGCATAGCCCAGGCGCTTCGGCGCGACGTTGGCATTGAGGATCGCGAAGTCCGCAGGATGGAAAACGCCGTTGCCCACGCCCATCAAGGCAACGATCGGAAAGAGAACCCAAGCGTTGGGCGCCAGCGATGCGGCAATGGTGCCGCCGGCCAGCAGGCCCAATCCGGTCAGCAGCACCGGCCGCGCACTGAAGCGGTCCACAGCAAAACCGGCAGAGAACTGGGTGATGGCGCTGGCCGCGTAGAACACGCCGACGAGGAAGCCAAGCAGCGTCCACGACACGTCGAACGTGGTCCGCAGCAGCGGGAACAGCGGCGGCAGCGCGAGCTGAAAGAAGTGCGAAAATGCGTGGGCGACGCCCACCAGTCCGATCACGCGTACATCGCGGCGGAGCGAGTCGACTGCAGGGGTTTCCAGAGACAAAGCGGCGGCGGCGCTGTAAGGCGGGCGGGCAAAGACAACACTATAGCGTACAGGCAAGGCGCGCTTGTGAACGGTGTATGTCACCCCAACTTCTTCGTTCCGTTTCCACCCGACCAGGGACGAGACCATGACCGCCAAAGTGCACAAGACCGACGCCGAATGGAAAGCGCAACTCACCCCCGAGCAATACCGCGTGGCCCGCAAGGCCGGGACCGAACGCGCCTTCTCCGGTGAGTATTGGGACAATCACCGCAACGGCCTCTATGCGTGCATCTGCTGCGGCACGCCGCTCTTTGCGTCCACGACCAAGTTCGATTCGGGCACCGGCTGGCCGTCGTTCTCTCAACCGGTCACGGCGGCCAATGTGGGGGAAAAGGACGATTCCGGGTTCTTCATGCGCCGGACCGAAGTGGTCTGCGCGAACTGCGACGCCCATTTGGGCCACGTGTTTCCGGACGGCCCGGCCCCGACCGGCATGCGCTATTGCATGAACTCCGCGGCGCTGAAGTTCGAGCCGGAGACCTGATTCAGCCGGTTTGCACGCCCCCTATTACCAAGGCCCGCTGATGTGGGCCTTGTTCATTTTGTAGGTTCAAAACATTGCCTATGGCATTGATTTCACATGTATGCATTTGTAGGCGAGGCTTCAGCCTCGCGGATCAAGCGCGTCCACTTACCCGCGAGGCTGAAGCCTCGCCTACAAACCCAGGCATCCCCGGAAAAAATGACGAACGGCCGTTGACAGCCGATGATATGAAAATGATATCATTTTGATAACGGTACGGACGGCCATGGCGGTGCGAGTACCGGTGACAGGGAGACTTCAATGGACCGCATGACAACCAGCCGGGGCGACACGCACACCGACCGCCCGATCAGCACGATGAACGGCTTCGTGGTGCTTCTCCTCGGCCTCGCGCTGCTGGTCGGCGGCGGCGTCGTGGTCGCGTCCGGCATCAGCCGCGACAGCCTGTCCTGGCTGCCCGTCGGCACCGGCGCGCTGATGATCATCGTCGGCGCGCTGCTGTTGGCCGGCCTGTACACGTTGCAGCCCAACGAGGCGGCCATCCTGCAGCTCTTCGGCGCCTATCGCGGGACCAGCCGCACGCCGGGCCTGCGCGCCACCAACCCGTTCTACTCGCGCCGGAAGATCTCGCTGCGCGCCCGCAACCTCACCGGCGAGCGTCTCAAGGTGAACGACAAGCGCGGCAATCCCATCGACATCGCGGCCGTGGTCGTCTGGCGCGTCGACGATGCCGCCAAGGCGGCCTTCGATGTCGACGCCTACGACATGTTCGTCAAGGTGCAGAGCGAAGCGGCCGTGCGGCACCTGGCCTCCTCGTTTGCCTATGACGCCGAGGAAGGCCAGGACGTCACCGCCGAACCCACGCTGCTGGGCAGCGCCGACGTGGTCACCAACGCGCTGGTGGGCGAACTGCAGGCGCGGTTGAAACAGGCCGGCGTCGTGGTCGAGGAAGCACGGCTGATGCATCTCGCCTACGCCGCCGAGATCGCGCAGGTGATGCTGCGCCGCCAGCAGGCCGAAGCGATCATCGCGGCCCGCTCGAAGATCGTGCACGGCGCCGTCTCGATGGTGCAGATGGCGCTGCGCGAGCTCTCCGAGAAGCAGGTCGTCAACCTCGATGACGAGCGCAAGGCCGCCATGGTGTCGAACCTGATGACCGTGCTGTGCTCGGACTCCGATGTCCAGCCGGTGATCAACACCGGCACGCTGTACACCTGACCCGCCAAGGCCATGGAGGATCTGCCATGCTGATGCTGCCCCGGATTGCGTTCGTCGTGCTGCTCGTCGTGGTCGGTGCGCTGATCGTCGGCACGTCGGGCGGGCTGCCAGAACAGGTGGCGACGCACTTCGGCAGCAGCGGCGCGGCCAACGGCTTCATGTCGCACAACGGCTACATCGTATTCATGCTGGCCTTCAGCGTGGTGATGCCGCTTGTGGTCGTGGCGACGACCGGCCTGGTGCCGCGCATCGCTCGCAGCGGCCGCAATGTCCCGCACTTCGATTACTGGTTCGCGCCGGCGCGGCGCGAGGCGTCGAGCGCGCGGCTGCTGTCGCACGCCTGCCTGCTAGGCTGCTGGATGCTGCTGTTCTTCGGGGCGCTGCACGGATTGCTGCTCGATGCCAACACGACGGTGCCGGCTCGACTGCACGAGACGATGTTCTTCGCCTTGCTGGCGGTCTTCGTGGTCGGGCTGGGCGTGTGGATGTTGGTCATGCGCCGCATGTTCGCGCGCCCGGCATGACACTACCGCGACCGCGCCGACGATGACGGCCCGGAAATCCTTCCTGCTGCGGGTCGACCCGGCGTTGTGGGCCGAGGTCGAGCGGCTCGCCCAGACCGAGTTGCGCAGCGTCAACGCGCAGGTGGAATTCCTGCTTCGCGACGGCCTCGTCCGCCGCGGCTTCGTGCCGCAGCCAATCGAGCCGCCGGTGAAGGATGGCGAGGACGCCGGCGACGCGTGACGCGCGCCGGCCCTCGTCAGGCGCGGGGCGGCGCGCCCAACACCCGGCACAGGAACGTGCCGACCGCCGCGATTTCCTCGATCACCGCCGAGTGTTCCATCGGCCACGTGCGCCATTCCACCTTCCAGCCCGCCGCGTCCAGCGTGGCACGCGAGGCCTCCGCCCACGCCAGCCGCACGACCGGGTCACGCGTGCCGTGGGCCATGAAGATCGGCGTATCGCGATTGGCCGGCGTGGCCTGCGCGACCAGCGCGTCGCCATCGATCAGGTAGGTCGACAGCGCCACGAGGCCAGCCAGGCGCTGCGCGTGACGCAGCCCCACGTACAGCGCGATCGCCCCGCCCTGCGAGAAACCTGCCAGCACGATGCGCGCGTCCGCGACGCCGCGGGTGCGTTCACGGTCGATCAGTGCCTCCACCTGCGTCTGCGAACGGCGCACGCCGGGCAGATCGGCACGGTTCTTCATGTCGGTGTCGGTAAAGTCGTACCAGGCCGGCATCACGTGGCCGTTGTTGATCGTCACCGGCATTGGAGGCGCATGCGGGAACAGGAAGCGCACGCGCAGCGACGACGGAAGTCCGAGCGCGGGCACCACT
>Ga0105046_10012321_pt1 | contig 13263 bp, 14 predicted proteins | sample MAT03_FD_78385 | JGI IMG/M metagenome (GOLD analysis project Ga0105046, IMG submission 78385) | Freshwater microbial communities from Lake Fryxell liftoff mats and glacier meltwater in Antarctica - MAT-03 (megahit assembly) | ecosystem: Environmental > Aquatic > Freshwater > Ice > Liftoff... | reverse complement strand
ACGAGTGGCCGACCGGGTTGTGGATGTGGCATCCGGAAAAAGGTCCGACAGAGGACGATGCGTTCAACCTCGAACACGGAGATGACCCTTCAAACCATGAAGTGGTGAGCAATCTTCTGGTGGATTTGATTGTTCAGCACTGGAAGGCGAACAAGGTTCGACCCTCGACAGGTACATAGTTCTCGCTGACCGGAATGCGTTCCGACATGTGAAAGACTTCGCCAGGAGAGGCGCAGATCGGAGTTTCCGGTCTCCGCCTCTCTTCTCGTTCAGGTTCAAATCCGGGTCTAATCGGAGATCGGTACTCTGATTACAGGCGAAATACGGAACACGCCACGACACTGTTTCATCCAGAAGAGAGGTCCCACAATGTCTCAACGATTTACGATGATCATGGCTCTGGCGCTGACCCTGGTGCTTGGCACAGGTGTTTATGCCGCTCGTGGACGAGTGACCGGAAACAATTCCGAACAGTCGACAAATCAAGCGATTGTTGCAACCGAAGTCGTCACTCTCCCCGTCGATGAAGTGACACGCCAAAACCCGCCAGCAAAGGTGGCGACGGAAGTTGCTCCGGGAACCGAACCTGATTCTGCGTTCAGTGAGTCATCTGAAGCTGACGACGATGACGGATATGAAAAGACCACCAAGTCGACCGTGACACCGAGCAAAGTAAATCACAAGAGCTTGGAGCAGGAAGAATTCGAAGATGACTAACGCAACGTTTGACCCAGATCAGCCCCACCTCGCGATGAAAGCACTCCGGGCGCGCAGGTTGACCGATCCGCTCGGCTCCATGGGGTTTCGCAAGACCCGCTCGCGGATTGAAAGAGAGACGAGAGCTCGGAAGATCGCGTTCGTGGCAACCATCGGGCTCTTTACCGGAATGTTTGGAATCATTGCTTCAGAGACAGGCACCGGCCAATCCAATGTTGCCCTCGCACAGGAAATTCCGGCAGAGGTTGTCCAGCCAGCATCAGCTCAGCAAAGTGACGGATCCGGAGTTGTGAGATCGACAACCGTTAGAACGGTCACCAAACCAGTCACCACTCATGTTCGGACGAAGTCGTCCTGAGGAAAGTCCAGGTACCAGATGAGAATCCTTCGCCAGTCAGCTCAACTCGCCGTACGACCGCCTGAACCCGCTGGTACCTATCCACTGGCACTGCTGATCGCATCATCAGCGGTGCCAGCGGCACTTGCCTTTGCCGCAATCTACCTTGGAACCGCGGTCAGCCCTGCCTCCTGGTACGTCGCCAGGGCGTCGGGTTTGACGCTGTATTTTTTGCTCTGGGCGTCCGCAGTGCTTGGACTCGGTATGACGACCGGGATCTTCGATCGAATCGGATCGCGGGCGGTTGTTTACAGCCTCCATCGGTTTGTCACCGGGCTTTCTTATGGATTCCTCTCGGCTCACCTGCTCTCACTATTGATCGATCCGACTGTGTCTTTCGGCTTACCTCAGTTACTGGTACCGTTCAACGCGAATTGGGGCGAACCCTGGACAGGTTTCGGTGTCGTCTCCATGTATCTTCTGGCCGCGATCGCGGTCTCATCTGCGCTCATCCGAAGAATCAATTACCGATCCTGGAAGCTGCTACATCGACTGGCATTCCCAATGTATATGCTCGCTTTGGCACATGGAATCGGTGCCGGCACCGATACTCATCTTGGGATCGTGAGCCTGATGTACTGGGCCACCGCAGGCAGTCTTGTCTTCCTTGTGCTGGTCCGGGTGCTGCGAGCCGGAAATCGAACCTCGCGGCCAATCGTGCAGCGAACGCTGCCATTTGATCGAATGTCGACGGGAAGCCGGTAGTAGCCCGGCGAGGGTTCATGTCATGAGAGTTCTTCTGGTGGAAGATGACACCCGGCTCTCCCGGGTCATTGCTCGAGTACTTCAGCAAGAGCGCTATGACGTCGATGTCGCGTTTGACGGAGACGATGGGCTGGATAAAGCGCTGGTCGGCGAGTACGACGTCGCAATTGTCGATCGGATGCTTCCAGGAATGAATGGGATCGATCTGGTGCGCGCTTTGCGCGAAGAGAAGATCGATACACCGATACTCATGTTGACTGCGCTCGCGGATCTTCCCGAGCGCGTGCAGGGGCTCGACGCGGGTGCTGACGACTATCTCGGCAAGCCATTTGCCTTCGATGAACTGCTCGCCCGTCTGCGTGCGCTGCGGCGACGGTCTGGCAAGGCGATCGTTGACGATACGATCGAGATTGGCTCGCTTTTGATCAATCTCGACAGTCATGAAGTCCGGGTCGGTGAGACCGAGATTGAATTGACACCGCAAGAATTTCGTCTGCTGGAAGTCCTCGCCAGAAACAAAGGACGCATTCTGAGCAGGGATCAGCTACTGGAAAAAGTATGGGGTCCGGACGCGGACCCGACAGGTAACGTCGTCGATCTGTACATCTTCTATCTTCGCAAAAAACTGAAATCCGAGTCGAGTCGTGCGGGCGATTCATGGATTCAGACCGTGCGGGGCGCAGGATACGTGCTCCGCGCGGGAACATCACCAAACTGATGTTTTCCCGGATCGGTCGACGCCTCGCACTTCTCAATGCGCTCGTGGTGGTTGCAGTTATAGCAATCACCGGTTTGTTGATTCTGGTGCTGTTGCAGCGAGCGTTGAGTCAAGAGGAGGAACGCTCCCTCAGCGACCGGGTCGACGCCGCAGCGCTTTCATGGAACTCAGTCATTGCTGCAGGTCAACCGATCGCGACGGCTTCCTCCGAGTCCGAGGATGACCACGAGAGTGATGAAAATGAACAGGAAAAAGCAGACGAGCACGACGAGCGAAGTCCACTCGAAACCGGCGATACCTTTCTCTTCGCATTCGATCGAAATGGAGTTCTGCTGATTGATGATCGCGGGTTGACCCTAGGTGGGCTGCCGTACTTCGAAGCCGTGACCATAGCGTTGACCGGTGAAAGCGACCTGAGAACAGTCGATGCTGGTGACGACCGGGTTCGATTGCTCACGAAGCCGGTCTGGTCAGAAGGAACGGTCATCGGCGTTGTTCAGGGTGCGCGAGGTCTCAGTGAACATGAATCGCAACGGAAACTTGTCCTTTGGTTCACGGTAATGGGCATCGCGGTTGGCGTGATCGTCGCGGTACCTGCCGGACTCTTTCTCTCCCGCAGGGCGATGCGGCCGATTCAGGTGTCGTTCGAGCAGCAGCGGAGGTTTGTTTCCGATGCATCGCACGAATTGCGAACTCCGCTCTCGGTAATTCGCGCCCAGGCGGAGCTGATTCAGCGGCTCTCCCCCCCCGATTCGGTGGAGATTTCTGAAGAAGCGAATGTTGTCATCAATGAGGTCGATGAGATGAATCGCCTGGTTGGCGATCTGCTGTTGCTTGCCCGAACCGATGAAACCGCGGACGCAATCGAACATGGACCGGTCGCACTCTCAGAGATTGTGCGCGGAGCCACCGCTACATTCACGGAACAGACAAGCAATGCCGGACTTACGCTGAGCGTGAACGCTGGCGAACAAATCTGGGTCAACGGCGACGCGGATCGGTTGCGGCAGATTGTGCGCGCGCTGATTGATAATGCCATTCGGTATACCCCGTCAGGTGGTTCGATTGACGTTACTGTTGAACGCATTTCGGGTGATGCACGAGTTACCGTCAGCGACACTGGAATCGGAATTGCACCCCATGATCGCTCGAGAATTTTCGATCGCTTTTACCGATCGGATAAAGCACGCAGTCGGGTCAGCGGTGGATCAGGTCTGGGATTAGCAATTGCAAAGGCCCTCGTTGTTGCTCATGATGGCGATATAGGAATAGAGAGCACACCCGGGAGTGGATCGACGTTCTGGTTCGCAATCCCGGTATCCAGGGATCCGAATACTGTTTAAGGACCAGACGGACGAAGGCGGGGCCGAGTCGCATTGCGGATCCGGCGACGAACGATGCGCGGCAACCGGCCAATTTTCGCGGAAAGTTTTGATTCTCGTTCAACACTGTCGGCAAATAGTGCGGCACTCGATTCGGGATCGATCTCCAATCCGTCCCTCTCCTCGAGCGCGAGCCGATTCGCTATCACCCACAGGTAGACATCAGCCTCGGATCGGTTCGGAAAGTGCTCCAGCAGTTTCCTCTCTCGCACAACTCTGGCGATCGGCAGATAGATCTCGTCATACCAGTTCGTGACCGCATCGGGAATCGACACCAATGCCCCTCTCAGATCGGACATGGCCTCCTGATGGAGGAGGATGTGATCCCACATTTCGTCATACCGACCGAGCGCCGTTGGCCGAATGTCATGCTCCGGCCGGAGTCGGTCGAGATCGGTGAGACGAAGAAGTTCCGCGTACTCGACCTGCAACAACAACTCGAAAGCGGACATCGATGCATAGAGAGGGACACGGACGTGTCCCTCGATCACCTCGGCATCGATGAACTCGACTCCTCGCTCGCGCGCCACGGATACCCGGTGGTTCCCATCCTTTACCCAGTAGACGTCGCCGACCTTATAAAGCTGGATCGGAGGCAGACGTACATCCTGATAGTAGGCACGATCAACATTTTTCCAGCGTCCGGCGGTATTTCCACGGCGAGGAAGAAATGCCCGATCGAAATCGTGAAAGCGATCCACACTGCCGACGATATTGTCTATCGGGACGGTCTGGAAACCTCGATAGCTCTCTCGTTCGGGTGACAACCGGCGGCGGACCTCGTGATAGGGAATGAGTTCGTTCGGTTGTCGCCGGACGATCGAGAGCAACTCATGCACGAGCGCCTTCTGGCGGGCGCGTTCGAAATCGTGACGGACCTGCTCATCGACCATCGCGCGTTCTCCTGTTCGGATTCACTTCGTTGAGAGAGCGGCTGGGCGAATGACCCTGCCGTCACTTCCAAGCTCGATCTCCAGAACCTGGTACGGATAGACATTGATGACCCTGGTGTTGTGATAGTCGACCGCGAAGGGAATGCTTCGATCATAGAGATGGACGTGACCATGCAGGTGATACACCGGTTGGTACTTCCGGAGAAATCGCTGGAGCACCTTGAAACCGCGATGTGGAGGATCGTCCCGATCATTCACATCACGCGGGGGAGCGTGCGTGATCAGGATATCGAGCGCGCGCCCGTGATGAACGCGAAACCACAATAGTTTCGGGGTCATTTTTGTGAGCATCCACCAGATCTGGAGTTCGGTGTACTGCTGCTCTTCGCCGTCCCGATACCTGGGCGAACCGGGAAGTCCAGCGAGAATCATTCCGCTCGATTGATCACGAAGCACTCGTCCGCCCAGATCGATGCAACCCATGGGTTCATGCAGTTTCCCGCGCTCTCCCCGGCGAGTGACCTCTTCGAGGTGGTTGCCAAGCACGAAGTAGACAGGTTTGTTAAGTGCATCAGAGAGGAACTCGAGGTAACGAGCCGGGAGATCACCGCAACCGAAGACAATGCTGACATCGGGCATGCGCTCCCGCAGCGTCGAACTATGGATGCGTGGATCAATTTGATCTGAAACCGCAAGTGCTTTGATCAGCATTCCTTTGGTGGTCCAGGTAAAGCACGACAACCGTGCCCGCGGTTGGTCCGCCTCCATGCTAAACGATCGAGGGTCCAATTTCTGCCGGGAGTGCCGTCCGAACCTGGCGGAGGGACTTCTGTGTCATGACATCCGGATGCGCGAAAGATTGAACATACGTACACTCCCGTTAGCATGGATCGATCATGTCAGGTGAGTCCCGGGATTGGATAGAAAAACCACGATAGAAGGGCCCTAAAACCAATGGAGGTTCGTGCGTGTCGCATCGCGTGATTCGGGTAGTGCTAACCGTTTTGATTGTCGGGGTGTTCGTCGATCAGGCGGCATTGGCGTTTCCGAGTAATGGTCGATCGAACGTTGCGCCACCACGTCAGCAATCCGCTCCAGTCTATTGCGCGACTTTGCAGGAACTTGAATTGGTCGAGCGGATCAACGCGTATCGGAACGAGAGTGGATTGGGTCCGCTGACATTGATCGTGCCATTGGGCGCTGCCGCTCGCCACCATGCAGAAAGCATGGCCGCCTACAACTACTTTGGTTTCACCCTGGTGCCCGAAGGAATCACGTTCACACAGAACATTGAGACATACGGCTACACCGGGACATATGTCGGCACCAATATTGCCGCTGGACCCGGCAGCTTCAATGCCGAGGTGGTCCTCGGTCAGTGGAAGGCGTCTCCGTCTCAAAACGAGAATATCCTCAATCCCAGTTTCACCATGATAGGAATTGGAAGTTCGCTCAGTTCCGAGTCGGATTTTGTGAACTACTGGGCGGCCGCATTCGGAAGTGAAGTTATCGGCGAACCTGCTATCGGATGCGATGTCAGCGAGACGGCGAGCATCCCCGCGCCGACCGTGATGGCGCCGGATACTCCAACATCGACCCCGTCGCCCACTCCGACCGAAACCCCTCGGCCGACTGAAACCCCGCTTCCGACTGAGACGTCCACTCCAGCGGCCACACCAACGTCTCCACCGACACAAACGAAAACGCCGCCGTGGGTGGTCAGTCCAACGAGTTCGCCAACGCCGTCACCACCGGCATCGGCCACGGCGACCGCGCAAACGGATCCTACGATGATCCCAACAGTGACCGAGGCACTCGCGCTCAGTCCGACTGCAGTCGCGATAGCGACTTCATCACCAGGCACTTCTTTGCCGCCGGAGACGGCCGCCTGCGCTTCCGATCGTGACGCGGCCCGCGCTGCTCAGGAAGTGGTCATGAGCTGTGCCGGGTTCAAGCCGGATGAAGAGGTCGATCTTTTTTTCGACAATCTCAGACCTTCCGCCCTGCTTGAAACGGTAGCGGCCGATGATGAAGGGCAGATCGAATACACCTTCCTGGTCCCGGAAATGCCTGCCAGCCGGGTTCGCTTGATCGCGCGGAGCGTCGATACCGGATTAACCGCAACCGTCGGACTGGATATTCGACCCGGCATTCTGATTTCACCGCGCTCTGGTGATCCCGGCGATGTCATTGGGGCAGATCTCACCGGTTTTCAACCTGGCGAAACAGTCACCATCTTCTGGAATGATGAATCACTGACCAGTCGCGAAGTGCGGCAGGTGAATGTTGGCGAAGATGGCAGTGCGACCACTACCTTCCGTGCGCCGGCATCGACGGCCGGGTCCCACACGATCGAGGCGGTTGGACTGGCCGGTGGAAAGGCCTCGGGCAGCTTTACAATTAACCCCAGCTAGTGAGCGTCTGGTAATTCAACAATCTGGAGGACGAGTGTGATCGATCTTTCGAGCGATACCGCCACGCGGCCGTCGCAGGGAATGCGGGAATTCATGGCGAAGGCGCCGGTGGGTGACGAACAACGCCGGGAAGACCCGACGGTCAATCAGCTTCAGGATCTGGTTGCCGAGCTGACAGGGAAAGAGGCGGGTCTCTTTCTCCCATCCGGCACCATGTGCAATGCCATTGCCTTTACCGCCCATTGCGAGCGCGGTGATGCGATCATCATGGATAAATGGGCGCATCCGAATATCGCCGAGGGTGGCGGCCCGGCGCTCCTGGCTGGCGCAATGGTTCGATCGATGGACGGCGAACGCGGTGTCTTCACCGCCGACCAGGCGCGAGTCGAAATCAGCAGCCGGGGAACGCACACGTCGAAAACGGCATTGATCTCCGTCGAAAACACGACGAATCGCGGGGGCGGCAAAATTTGGCCGCTCGAACGACTGGCCGAGATGCGGGCACTCTGCGACGAACATGACATGATTCTGCACATGGATGGCGCGCGCTTGATGAATGCCGTCATCGGCAGCGGCAACTCCGCCAAAACCTTTGGGTCGTATGTCGATACGATCTGGATCGATCTGTCTAAAGGGTTGGGTGCTCCGGTCGGCGCGGTTCTCGCCGGCCCAGCCGAGTTCATTGAACGCGCCCGGCTGCTCAAACACCGATTTGGTGGTGCAATGCGGCAGGCCGGCGTGATCGCCGCGGCCGGGTTGTATGCGTTCGAGCATAATGTCGAGCGCCTTGCCGAAGACCACGCCAATGCCAGACTGATCGAAGAAGGACTCAAGACGATCCCAGGCGTCAAGCAAATGCAGGGACCGGTCGAAACGAACATCATCCTCTTCGATGTCTCCGAAACCGGAAAGAATTCGAAAGAGGTTGAGGCGAAGCTCGAAGAGCAGGGCGTCCGAATGGCTCCATATGTGCTGCCGACCTGGATTCGTGCCGTCACTCATCTCGATGTCAGCCGCGAAGATTGCGAGAAGGCGGTCGAGGCCCTGCGCATCGCGGTCGCGTAGCAGAAGGGTATAGACCGGGTGAACCGGGCGTCAATCGATCAAATCAGCCGTGTTTTGCAAGGCTGGGTCGACGATGGTGTCGTACCCGGCGTTGCATTCGCGGTCGCGATCGACGGCGAAGTCGTTCTCGAACACTATGCCGGCAAGACTGCGGCTGGAGCAGGGGCACCGGTCGAGGCAACGACGCTCTACTCGATTGCATCGATCAGCAAGGTTTTCACTGCCACGCTGATGATGCGTCTGGTCGAGCGCGGGGAGGTTGCGCTGGACGAGGCAGTTCGTCGCTTCTTGCCCGCCTTTTCAGGAGCGGAGAAGCGCGACATAACGGTTCGGCATCTCCTTTCGCACACGAGCGGATTGCCGAAGGAGAATCCCGCGGAGTTGCTGCTCTGGTCGCGGGAAGCGAGTTTTGCTGAAACCGTCGCGTCAGTCACGACGATTCCGCTGGCATTTCCGCCTGGAACCATAGTTGGTTACTCGAATGTCGGGTATTGGCTGCTCGGCGGGGTGATTGAAGCGGTCTCTGGCAGCGCATTCGCCGAGTTGATGCGCTCCGACGTTTTTACGGCCGCAGGGCTGACCGATACCTTCATTGATCCGCCCCAATCCGAGTATCCCCGGATCGCGCGCCGCTATGGCCGGGCGAAGATCATGAACGCGACGTATGGGCGTCGTCTGAGCTCGCCATCGGCCGGGATTTTCGCCACAGCTACCGATCTTGTGAAATTCGCCTCTTATTTTCTTCATGGCGGATCGACGAACGGGCGCCGATTGCTTTCACCCGCATCTGTTGAGCTGATGGGGAGTGACCAGACGAATGGACTTCCCGGTGGAATTGAGGGCATTCAGGAGTGGCCGGTTTGCCCCTGGGGTCTCGGTTGGGAGATCAAGGGGCAAAAGCGTCCACATTGGACTGGCGAATTGACCGGATGCAGCACGATCTGCCACGTCGGTCAGGGTGGAACCCTGCTCTGGGCGGACCCGGAGAGCGGCATTGCCGTGGCCGTGCTGGCGAATCGTGACGTATCAACCGGCTGGGCCACGGACCCGCCGCGCTGCGCGCGGTTGAGCGATCTGGTCGCAGCTATGCCGCGGTAGCTGCCACCAGCGCGGCGTCCAGAATATCGATCGCGGCGTCGACATCCCCGGTGGTGATGATGAGTGGCGGGCAAATCCGGATCACATTCGCGTGCAGTCCGCCTTTGCCCACGAGGAGTCCTCGGATTTTGGCGGCGTCCATCAGTTTGAGCGCAATCTCGGGCGCTGCTACTTTTGTCGCTCGGTCTTTCACAAGTTCGACCCCGACCATGAGCCCCATGCCGCGAACATCGCCAATGACCTGGTGCCGTTCCGCAAGTTCATGCAGTCGACTTTTTAAGTGTGCACCGACGACCCGGGCATTCTCGCGGAGATTATTGGTCGCGATGAAGTTGAGATTGGCGAGGGCCGCAGTTGTTGCGATCGGGTTTCCGCCAAAAGTGGAGAGACTGAGCGATCGGATCGACGACGCCAGTTCATCCGTCGCCGCGATTCCGCCAATCGGAATGCCGTTCGCAAGTCCCTTTGCAAAGACGATCACGTCCGGTTCGACGTTGTACGCCTGAAACCCGAAATTAGCGACCCCGGTGCGTCCCCACCCCGATTGAACTTCGTCTGAAATGAAGGGAATACCGTAACGATCGAGAATCTCTTTGACCCGGACGAAGTACTCCGCCGGAGGTGTGATGAACCCTCCAACTCCCTGGATTGGCTCCGCGATGAATGCGGCCGGATTGCCACTCGTGGTAGTACGAATCACCGCTTCGACATCCCGTGCGCACAACATGTCACAACTCGGGTATGTCTTCTCCCAGGGGCAGCGATAGCAATACGGATTGCCGACGTAATGCACGTGAAGGGGCGAGAGTGAACTGGAGCGCCACGGACGCTGTCCGGAAGCGTTGATGGTGGCAAAGGAGCGGCCATGATAGCCATGTCGCAGCGCAATCAGCTCATTGCTGTTCCGATTGAGCGTGGTCACGAGCAGGGCAGCCTCGTTTGCCTCAGTTCCGCTATTGGTAAAAAAGACTTTGTTGAGCTTCGGTGGAGTCATCTCGCGGATTCGCTCGGCGAGTTCGATCTGGGAGCGGATCAGAAAGAGCGTCGAACTGTGGATCATGCGATCGAGTTGTGCCTTGATTGGATCATTGATTTCCGGAATGGCATGACCGCTGGAAACCGTGGCGATTCCGCCGAAAAAATCCAGGTACTGACGACCGGCGCCGTCAAAGACGAATTGACGTTCTCCGCGCCGGAGTTCGATCGGTTCCGAATAATTGAGTCCTACCGATGGAAAGAGACTCTCTTTGTGCCGCCGAACGAGATCGGCAGAATCGTTGAATTCAGGGAAGTTTAGCGGCGCGGCGGATCGTTCTGACATTGATCGGGCTCCTCGTTGCACGGCAGACGCTATTCAGCGGAAGATACCGCATCATGAGGAAACAGGACGGGAGCGCACTGCGGCATCGGCGCCGCCTGTATGCAACCGGAAAAGCGGATGTCGCTTTTCAATTTCAGTTGAAAGGGATGTGACGTGGCAGCACCGAACTCGGCAATGACGCCGAACTATGCAATTCTGGATGGTCGGCTCAAGTCGGGCGGAGTCGTGATTCTCGATGGTGGAATCGGGTCGGAACTTCAGGTGGTCGGTTACCCTGAAAACGCGGAGGATCGTCCGAAGAATTTCACCTGGGGTTCAATCGCAATTCACGAAGCGCCGGAAAAGCTGGTCGAGGTACACCGCCGGTACGCCGCAACCGGTGCTGATGTGCTGGAGACCCACACATTCGCCTTGAACCGTGTCTATTCGGCGCTGCAGGACGGGCGCATCACGAGCTTGCCCAAAGATGGCTGGAAACAAATGGCGCTCGATTCGGTTCGTTTGGTACGCGAAGGCGCCGCGAAGGCAGGTCGCAATGATGTGGCAGTCGCGTTTGCGTGCCGGACGATGGACTGGGAACCGAAGCAACAGGAAGAAGCGCGCGACCTGATTGGCACGTACGAGCCGCTTGACATGGAGAACTATCTGAAACCGTTGGCGGAACTGCTGGCAAATGCTGACGCCGACCACAAACCGGATGTGATCCTGATGGAGATTCAGAAGGAGATTCCCGAGGACCTCGAGTTTCCTGACTATCAGATCTTCCTCGATACCGGGATTCCGCTCTGGATCGCCTATCGCCGGACCGTTGGGAAGATTCTCGGAGTCGATGGCGAGGTGATTCTCGAGGATGGCGACCGCTTCGGTCTGGCGGCGAAGAAGTTCGAGGAGATGAGTGCGGCCGCAGTACTCGTGAATTGCCTCCCGGCCGATCAGGTTCACGGGGTCGCGACCTGGTTGAAGTCATTTACCAATCTGCCGATTGGTGCCTACCCGAACTGGGGCCGGTATCTCCGCTACGAGTGGGATTGGTCCGATTGCCCGACACCGGAAGTCTTCGCCGCGCACGCGGAGAAATGGGCCGCCGAGGGAATGCAGATTATCGGCGGCTGCTGCGGAGCCCGCCCGATCGACATAGAAGCACTTGTGCAGATGTTCAAACAGCCGGTAGGAGTTGTGTAAGAGCCTTGATTGCCTGCTGAAAATGATCGTGAAGGTAAGAGCTACCGCTCTTACCTTCACGCCAATGGGTCAGGCGATTTTTGGGGCAATGTTGTGGTTGTGATGGAAGAGATTCTCGGGATCGTACGTTGATTTGACTTCAGCAAGTCTGGCGTAGTTGCCGCCAAAAGCCGATTCGGTACGAGCTTCGTCGCCGGCGTCCATAAAGTTGACGTAGACCGAATTTTTGGAGAAGGGTTGCAATGCAGCCCCCGTGTCGCGAACCCAGCGGATGTTTTGCTCGGTTTCAGCGGGATCCGTCCAGCAACCGGTCACGATCAGGTTGTATGCGGCGCTTCGTTCGCTGAAGGAGGTCGCCGTTGGATCGACGCGCCACATCGCGCCGCCTAGCTATTCCAGGTTCAGTGCAAGACGTGGTGTTGGGGCTGCGGTGTAACATGAGACCATCGTCTCGATGACCTGATCATTCAACTCCGGGAGAAAACCGGATTTCCAGTAGTGTAGGGTGCCGTGCGGAAAGGTCTCCGCAAAGAGCATTTGCCGGGTCAGATAGGTAGTCGTCGCAACTGTGTCTGCGATCGGCTCTCCGAAGCTTTGCAGGTTGTGCACAGTGTGGTCATCGGATTGCCCTCCACAACTGCAAAGAACGTAATTGACTCCCTTCGAGCCATCGGAAGTGGACCCAATCCCAAGATCGACCTTGAGTTCATCTGATGCTGCCATCGAGACATCGCGATAGTATCTGATCGCGGCAAGCGCATCGGCAAATGGATGAGTGATGATTCCTCCAACCACCTCGGAAACGTTGTGCAATGGGTACGTGAGAGCCGTGACCACTCCATAATTGCCACCGCCGCCGCGAAGAGCCCAAAGCAGATGCGAGTTTTCAGGATCACTCGCTGTCACCTATTCGCCGCCCGCAGTGACAACCTCTGCTGCGATCAGGTTGTCGCAACTCAGTCCGTGTTTCCGCATGAGAAAACCGATACCTCCACCGAGGGTCAGCCCTGCAATACCGGTTGATGCCACAACGCCGCCTGTGGTCGCCAATCCATGATGTTGGGGCGGTATCGAACTGACCCCAGGTCACGCCGCCGCCCGCGGTAGCTGTCTGGGCAATGGGGTCAACAATGCTCGTATTCATGGGCGAACAATCGATCATCAGACCGCCATCGCAAACTGCTTTGCCGGCAACTCCATGCCCTCCATCCTTTATGGTTCGCGGAAGAGAGGGTTCGTGAGAAAAAGCGATCGCCAGTGCATCATCTTTTGACCGGGTGCACTGTGCAATCGCGGCCGGGTAGCGATTGATTATCCCGTTCCAGAGGTGTCGGGCTTCGTCGTATCCGAATTCGCCAGGAAGAAGCAATT
>Ga0105046_10012320_pt1 | contig 13263 bp, 4 predicted proteins | sample MAT03_FD_78385 | JGI IMG/M metagenome (GOLD analysis project Ga0105046, IMG submission 78385) | Freshwater microbial communities from Lake Fryxell liftoff mats and glacier meltwater in Antarctica - MAT-03 (megahit assembly) | ecosystem: Environmental > Aquatic > Freshwater > Ice > Liftoff... | reverse complement strand
GTCGGCTTTGGCCATCAGATCGGTCGGCGTCGGCAGCGCGTCGATGGGGCGTACCCAGCGGCGACAATACCCCAGATAGATATTCTCCCGCGCATGCGTCGCGGCCCCCCGGCGCGCGCGTTCCGCGTCGGGGATCGCCGCGACCACCGTGCGGTAGTGACGGATGGCGTCGGCATCTAGTGGTCCTGGTCTGATATTTCGTGTCGTAGTGGCATCCAGGGGGTTTTAGAAGGAATGGATTACGGCAGCCCTCAGCTCGGGAATACCAGAAATAGAAACGGCAGCGACGTCTATTCGCCGCCACTGGAAGATGGTCGTCAACTGGACCAAGACGCACCTCAGCAATGGGATTCTGGAAGGGTTCAATAGTCTCCTCCAGGCCATGAAGGCATGTGCTCGGGGATATCGAACATTCGAATTCATCCGGACCATCGGATAACTGAGCGGAATCAAGCCCATCGTCAATTCCCACTCCAAGTGACGAGGAACCTTGAGTGTGCGCCTAGTATGCGCCAAAACGACCGACAGCGCCGTCTAATGACTGAGGGTAACTGCCGGATTTAGGTTCAAGCGTGCACATGGCTGCCCACCGAGTGCGTGGGCCCGGCTTCAGGGGTCCTGAAAGAGCATCGTCGAGGGACGCTGACGGGTATGAGCGCCTGCCGCGAATAGCTACCCAGCCACTGCGGCGCTGGGGCGGCTGTGCAGGTAACTGTCCAATTCGGCGATGGCGCGATGCTGCTCATCAATGTGCGCTTTGACCAAATCGCCGATGGACACGATGCCGACCGGACTGCCCTGGGAAAAGACCAGGAAATGGCGCAGGCGCCGTTCGGTCATCAGATGCAGACAGTACGCGCTGTCGGCCTCGCCGTCGACCTCGACCACTGGGCCCATGACCTGTTGCACGGTGACATCCCCCGCATGCCGATCGACCGCGAGGCGCCGCACCAAGTCGCGTTCGGACAATAATCCGACCGGGGCCTGGGCAGATCCCACCACCAGGGATCCAATCCCCAGATCATGCATGGCCCGGGCGGCTTCGTGGAGGGTGGCATGCGGGGCAATGGCCACCGCACCGGTGCCCTTGGTCGCCAGGATGTCGAGAAGAGTGCACATGATGGACTCCTTAGGCTGAAAGGATTGAAAGGATCACGAAACCCAGCCAAAATCATGCCGGGCCCCATCGGCCATTGTACCGACTTCCAGGCAGTGCTCCACCCTCTTCCTGATCAATTTTCCTCAGTGCGTCACGTGATGTCGAAAAGTGACTCTTCTTTTCCTTTTTCATACTTGTTCCGGGAACATGCGTTTCGCCATTGGGAGGCTCTCATCCAGTCCGAGGTCCGAGGTCCGAGGTCGCGTGTGCTGTATATGCTTCCATGATCTGCAATTACGCTTCGGCAGAGCTTCACCCGTGTATTGGAAGTATCGGGACTTAGGACCTCGGACTACTAGGGATTAGGACGAGATGCCCGAAAGTCGTTAGCAAACGCTTGCAGAGGCCGCCCTGCATTTTGCAAGATGCATGCATGAGCATGCATGCAATGTGCTACACGTGCGGACCTCAGCGAACGAAGGAGATCCCGATCAGGAAGCGGCGGTCGCGTTCGCGATAATCCTGCAGGCTCTCGGCGTAACCGGTTGAGGCCTGGACGTGGAGAAAAGGGCGCACCCCGCTGGTCCCGACCCGGCTCAGCGGAAAGGACAGGTCGAGCTGCATGAAGACGCGATCGAACTGCGATCCCGCGCGACCCAGCAGGGACACTTGCAGGCCGTCATCCTTGCCGCCGGTCACGCGTACATCGCCATAGCCCCGATAGCGGGCAATGTCGGGGTTGTCGCTGAGGTCGCCGATGTAAATCCACGCCGTGGGCACCACGCGTAGAAAGCGGCGCCGGGTCCAGTCGACCGCCAGGCTTGGGCGGAAATACACCACATTAAAGCTGCGCGAGTCGGGCTCGCCCTGGCCATTGGATTCGTGGCGTAGACCCGCCTGCCACGAAAGTTCAGCCCGATCGGTCAACCACTGCGGATGCAGATCGTCTTTGAGCCAGAAGAATTCAGGACGGTAGCTCGAATCGACGAAGGGACGCGATTCATTCACCAGATCCCAGAAGGTGGTCTGCGAATAGGCGAAATACAGGCCATCACGGGCCTGCCCTGCGCGCGGCGTATCCCACGACGGATCAAACAGGCGGGTTTTCAGGCTGACCTGGAATTTGGCGATCTCGGGATCGGCGCCGAAGAGCAGATAAATAGGCTCGTAGGCCTGCACCACGGGCAGCGGTGCGATGGGATCGGTCGACGCTGGTTCCACCGCTGCGACTACCGGTATACCCAGCAAGGCCAGCGCACCGAGCAGGCAGATGCGACCAGCCCAACGGTTTCCCCCCTTCCATCCACCTGCGACAGCATGTACGGAGGTCCGCGCCAGCATGGCGGCGACTGTACAGGCTTGGTTAAGGGTTCCAGAGCGGCCCGGCCTTGGCGCCCCCGCCCGGCCCTTCGGAAACTGTGGCTATGTCGACCGCACCCGTGCCGTCCGTGCCATCCCCTCGTGCTGCCCCTGGTGTCGATGTTCTGGCGGGCCTGCGCGCGCATCCCCGCCTGTTGCTTACCCCGGAACGGGTGACGGAATTGCAGGCCCTGGCGGGCGGCGACCCGCAGTGCGCGGCGTTCATCGCGGCGTAGGCGCGACGGGCGGATCATGCGCTGACCTTGCCCCTGCCCACGCGTCGGCTGGATGGCGTCAAACGGTTCCGCCTGTTGGCGGCCTCGCGCGAGGTCCTCAGCCGGGTCCTGACCCTGGGAGTCTCTTGGCGCCTCCACGCCAAACCCGCATGGGGTGACCGGCTGATCAGCGAAATAAACAGCGTGCTGGCCTTCAGCGATTGGCATCCGGATCATTTTCTCGACACCGCGGAAATGACTGCGGCGGTGGCGATCGCCTACGATTGGATGGACCACGAACTGGATGCAGCGACCCGCGCCCGCTGGCGCCAGGGCCTAGTCAATCTGGGGCTCATTCCCGGCAGCAACGACGACGCGTGGTGGGTCGCAGCGCACAATTATTGGAATCAGGTCTGCCACGGTGGGATGATTATAGGCACGCTAGCGGTGGCCGAGGACGAACCCGAAGTGGCGCAGCGGTTCCTGCGCCGTGCCTATACCCATGTGCCCACCGCGCTGGCTGCCTACGCGCCGGCAGGCGTCTATCCCGAAGGCCCAACCTATTGGAGTTATGGCACCTCGTTCACCGTCCTGACCGTTGCCGCCTTGGAGAGTGCTTTGGGACACGATGGCGGCATCTGCGCCAGCCCAGGATTTCGCGCCAGTTTCACCGTCGTCGCCCAATCCCACGGGCCTACTGGCCCAGCCTTCAATTATGGCGATTTCGGGTTGGGCATTGGCCGCTCCGGTCCGCATCTGTGGGCCGCCAGACGTTGGCAGCAGAGCGAGTTGGCGCAGCGGGCATGGCCGGCCTTTGCCGCGTGGCTGGAAAATCCACCCGCATTCGCCAATGATTCTCTCGGCGACCGCTTCCTGGCCCTGGCGCTGATCTGGTATACGCCAGTCTGCCAACCGGCATCAGCCCTGCCGGCGACCTGTATCGCCCGCGGCGGCAAGGTCGAACTCGCCCTGTTGCGCACCCAGGGCGATGATCCCAACGCCGCCTTTGTTGGCTTCAAAGCAGGGATGCTCCAGGTCAATCACGGCCACCTTGATCTCGGCAGCTTCGTCTTCGAGGTCGATGGCGTGGGTTGGGCGCACGATTTCGGCATGGAAAAAGAAATCTATGATCGCAACGATTCGTGGGCCCTGGATCAGGAATCCGCGCGTTGGCACTTCCTGCGCGCCCATAATTACGGACACAACACGGTGACCATCGGCGGTCACTTGCAGCAGGTTTCGGGTATGGCGCGCTTGGGCGCAACGGCCGGTGGTGCCGATCGCGCGCATGCCGTGCTGGGTCTCTCACCCCCTACACGGATCAGGCTCAGCACGTCCAGCGCGGGGTCGCCTTGATCGGCGGACGTCGGCATCCTCTGATTCAGGATGAAATCGTCGGGGCGAGCGGCCCGATCCGCTGGACCTGGATTACCCGCGCGCACATTTCCTTGGCGGAAAATGGCCGCCGCGCGGGGCTTCAAGAAAATGGACGTCACCTGACCCTGGTCCTGCATTCTGCACTACCCACCATCCGCTTTGCGGTCGACGACTGCGTACCGCCCACCGTGGCCGAACAGCAGAATGAGGGCTTTCAGCGCCTGTTCAGCGACAGTCCGCCTAGTGACGCGCACCTCATCGTCATCGCCAGCCCCGGTGACGAGCGCTGTGTGTGCGAGCCTGGACACCCATTAGCGCGCTGGACGCATCGCGCCTGACGGTTGGGCTGCCACGGTCGAAATGCGACATGATGCAATGAGATGCGTGGGGTGACCGCGCACAATCGGTCGGTATCCTGCCCCGTCCCCCGCTGAGGTATGGCCAGGGAAGGCGTCCTACGCCAGCCGTGGTCTCCTGTCGGTGCCAAGCGGCCGCCCTGGCATGACTGTTGCTCAACCGGGGCCGCCGCTCGGGCCTCGTTGCGCCCATTGTTTGCCATCGCCTGTGCTCCCAAGGAGATCGTATGCCTGCCCTGCCTGACCATGACCGTTGGCTATTTGAGATCATGGGAGCGCAGCAGGGTGACGGTGACCGCGACGAACAATTGCTGGCCCGTGAACTGCTGCCCATCGATCAGTTGCAGCGGCACGCCCATGATTTGGCGCATTGGCATCGGGTTGACCACAAGCGTGGGGCCAACGAGCTCCTGCCGCGTCTCGCCGAAAATGCACGTATCATTGAACGCACCCGCGATGCAGTGACCACCATTCTCGCCGAAGATGACCGTATTCCCCCCGCCGGTGAATGGCTGCTCGATAATGCCTATCTGGTGGAAGAACAGATCCGTCTGGCCCGGCGCCATCTGCCGCGCTCGTACAGCCGCGAATTGCCGCGCCTCACCGTTGGTCCTGAGGCCGATTATCCGCGCGTCTATGCGCTGGCCCTGGAATTCATCGCCCATGTTGATGGGCGCGTTGATGGCGCCAGCCTGGACGCATTTTTTGCCGCGTACCAGGAATCCGCCCCGCTAAATCTCGGCGAATTATGGGCGGTTCCGATCGTATTGCGACTGGCCTTGATCGAAAACCTGCGTCGCGTCTGCGTGCATCTGTTACGCGCCGCTGGCGATCAGGCCAACGCGGCCCAGTGGGCGGCGCGCATGCTGGCTAAGGCCGAACAGGCGCCGCAGGATCTCATCGTCGTGGTCGCCGACCTGGCCCGAGCGAATATCGCCCTGCGTCCCGCCTTTGTCGCCGAATTCGTGCGTCGCCTGACCGGGCAGCACCACGGCATGAGCGTGGCCTTATCGTGGGTAGAAAGCCGCCTGTCAGCGAATGCGACCACCGTCGAACAGCAGGTTCTGCGCGAACGCCAAAACCAGGCCACCGATCAAGTCTCCATCGCCGCGACCATCAGCAGCCTGCGCATGCTTGATGCCATTGATTGGCGCACCTTTGTCGAAGATCAATCCATCGTCGAACGAATCCTACGTGAAGATCCTGCGCAGGCCTATGCCGCCATGGATTTTTCCACCCGTGACCGCTATCGCCACGCCGTCGAATCTTTGGCGCGGCGCAGCCATCATGAGGAACCCGCAGTGGCGCGGGTAGCCATCGATCTTGCTGCTCGCACCAAGCCGGCGGCCGCGGCGGGCAGCGCTACGGCAACCCTGTCAGGGCAGCCAAGCCACGCGCCGTCACCCAGGCCGGCAACGGCGGTAACCTTGCCCAAGCAACCGACTCCAGCGCTCACCAGCGGGCGCAGTGCGCATGTGGGCTGGTGGTTGATCGCCGGCGGTCTGCGCACCTTGACCCGGCAACTCGGCGCCCGGCGGCAGTGGCGGCAATTGCCGCGAGATCTGGTCCTGGCCGTGCCATTAACCGCGTATCTCGGCGGCGCCGGAGTGATCGCGTTGGCGCTGCTGGCCGGCGCCGCCAGCCTGTGGCCGCTGCTGATCACGCCGTGGACGGCGGCGCTTATCGGAATCATCGGCATCGTCGCGATGAGTGCGCCAGCCCTGGCCATCCAACAACGCCTTTTCGCTCGCGCGGTGCCACCGTGTCCGTTGCCGCGCCTGGATTTCAGCACCGGGATTCCCGCCGGTCAACGCACCGTGGTCGCAGTCCCCTGTCTGCTGACCAACACAGCCGATATCGACCGGCTCACGGCTCAAATGGAAGTGCGCCAGCTCGGCAATCCGGATCCGCAGCTCGGTTACGTTCTGCTCAGCGATTGGCGCGATGCGCCGCAGGCCGAGGCAGCGACGGATCAGGAATTGCTCCACCACGCGCGTACCGCGATCCAGACCTTGAACCGCGTCCATGCCGGGCCTGATGGCCGCGGGCCGTTTCTGCTCCTGCATCGGCCCCGGGTCCATGCCCCCGCCCAAGAGGCGTGGATGGGCTGGGAACGGAAGCGCGGAAAATTAGCGCACTTGAATCGTCTGTTGTTGCATGGTGACGCGAGCGGTTTTTCGGTAATCGAAGGTGATCGTCAGCTCCTTCATGACGTGCGCTCGGTCATCGTCCTGGATGCCGACACGCAATTGCCGCCCGGTGCCGCGGCGCAACTGATCGGTGCGATCGCCCATCCGCTCAATCGCCCTGGCCTCGATTCTAGCGGAAAAATAGTTGTCGCTGGCCATGCCCTGATCCAGCCGCGCGTGGCGGTGACTCTGCCCAGCGCCACAGCGTCGCGCTATGCCAGCCTGGGTGCCGGTGAGGCGGGGATTGATCCCTACACCCGCGCGATCAGCGATACCTATCAGGATCTTTTTGATGAAGGGTCTTTTGTCGGCAAAGGCATTTACGACGTTGCAGCTTTTGAAGCCGTCCTCCATGCGGCATTTCCGGAAGATCGCATTCTCAGCCACGATCTGATTGAGGGCTGCCATCTGCGGAGCGGGCTCGACAGTGAAACCTTTCTGCTTGAAGATTATCCGGCCCGCTATCTCGCCGACACCGCCCGGCGGCATCGCTGGACCCGCGGCGACTGGCAAATCGTGCGCTGGCTGCTGCCGCGACCGCCGGGCCAGGCCGGGCGTCAGACGAATCGCCTTTCGGCCCTGTCGAGATGGAAGATTCTCGATAATGTGCGCCGGCATTTCGCCGCGATCGCATGGCTGACCGCTCTGATCGCTTGCGCGATCATTCCCGACGCTGGATGGGCGGCCCTATTCCTGGTCGCCGCGTGGTTCCTGCCCATCACGATCAACCTGGGCCTGGGTCTGCTCGCCGGTCCTGGCCCGGCACCGCTGTTCGCTTGGCTGGGACTGGTCTTCCGCGGTGGGCGCGATGGCCTGCTCGAACGGTTGCTGAACCTGGCCTGGCTGCCGCATGAGGTGTCCTGGACTGTGAATGCCATGGTCAATACCTGGTGGCGTTTGTTACACGGACGAAAATTATTGCAGTGGACGACCGCCGCCGATGCCGAACGCAACGCCGCCACCACCCTCGGTGGTGTCATCCGCCGCTTATGGATGGGCCCGAGCCTGGGCATCCTGGTGGTGGTGGGCGCCTATCTGCTCGACGCGGATCCGAGCGCGGCGATCGCCCTTGGCGTGCTGTGGTCAGCCTCGGGCGTGCTCGCATGGCAGGTCAGCCGCACAGATACCAGCACTGGCACCGTCTTGAGCGCGAAACGTCGGCTCGCCCTGCGCCAATTGGCCCGGCAAACCTACGCCTATTTCGAGGATTTCTGCGGCGAAGCAGATCATCATCTGCCGCCGGATAATGTGCATCTCAGCGACATGCGCGTCGCCCAGCGGACCTCCCCGACCAATATCGGCCTGAAATTGCTGGCCGATCTGGGCGCGCGCGATCTTGGTCATTGCGGCGTGCATGCCCTGCTCGAACGCCTGGGGGCAACCGTCGCCAGCATGGGCCGCCTAGAACGATATCGCGGCCATTTCCTGAATTGGTACCACACTGGAACTCTGGAAAGCCTAGCCCCGCGCTACGTATCCACCGTCGATAGCGGCAATCTAGTCGGCCATTGCCTGGTTCTGCGCCAGGGATTATTAGCGCTTGGTGACCAGCCGGTGTGGCGCCCGGACGTCGCTCAGGGCTTACGTGAAACCTGGCTGCTGGTCGAAGATGCCTTGCGCAGTATTGACGTGCTGGTGGCTGATAACCTGCGTCAGCGCTTGGCGCAGGTGACGGCGCAGCTTGCCGAAAGCGCCGAATTACCCGCCGTCAGTACGCTGGAGACCCTGAACGCCGATGCGCAGGCCCTGGCCGTCGCGTGCGCTGGCGACACCGGGCTGGGGTGGCCGCGGCGCTTCGCCGCCCAGGTCCAAACGATCGCGCAGGATCTCGCCGTTCTCCAGCCGTGGGCTGGGATGGCCGCAATTCCGCCGGCGACTGCCGCTCGACTGCAGGCGGCGCGAACCTTGCACGCCGTTGCGGCGCTGCGCCAGAGTATCCTACCGGAATTAGAAGCGGGGGTTCTCAGCACCGCCGTTGCCGCCGCAGCAGCGGCCGCGGATACCTTATTGGAGCGCGCGACCTCGCTGGCGCATCGCGTCGGCGAATTGGCTGAAGCCGACTTCGCCTTTCTGCTCGACAAACAACGGAAATTGTTCGTGATTGGTTTCCATGTCAGCGACCATCGCGCCGATCAGAGCTGCTACGATCTGCTCGCCAGCGAAGCCCGTCTGGCCAGTTATCTCGCGGTCGCGCAACATCAGGTCGATCATGAACATTGGTTCCGGCTTGGCCGCCTCATCACCGATGCTGGTGATGGGCGGGCCCTGGTCTCGTGGTCGGGGTCCATGTTCGAATATCTGATGCCCGCCTTGGTCATGCCCACTCCCGATCATACCTTGCTTGGCGAAACCTGTCGCGCGGTCATCGCGCGGCAGATCGCCTACGGGCGTGGCCGCGGCGTGCCGTGGGGGGTTTCCGAGTCGGGTTATAACCGTACCGATCAGCATCTGACCTACCAATACCGGGCTTTCGGTATTCCCGGCCTGGGCCTGAAGCGCGGCTTGGCCGATGATCTGGTCATCGCGCCGTATGCGTCGCTGATGGCGCTGCCTTTTGCCACCGATGCGGTGTGGGATAATCTGCAGCGCCTGCTCGCCGAGGGAGCGGGCTGCGTCTATGGTCTGGTCGAGGCCATCGATTACACGCCGTCGCGGTTACCGCGCGGTCAGGATCGGGCCATCGTCCAGCAGGTCATGGTCCATCATCAGGGCATGGCGTATCTCGCCCTGGTCCAGGTGCTGGCCAATGCGCCGATGCACGCCCGTTTTCTTGCCGATGCGGAATTGCGTGCAATGGAATTGTTATTGCATGAGCGGCCGCCGGCTCTCGCCGAATTGGCCGAACCGCATGCCAACGAGGCCGCAGCCGCGGCGCAGCCCCCGGTCGCCGACTTGGTCCCGCTGCGGATCATCCGGGATCCCAAGCAGCGCGACGAAGTCACCTTGCTCTCGAATGGGCGCTACCACGTCATGGTCGGCGCGGGCGGCGGCGGCTGGAGCCGCTGGGAGAAACTTGCCGTTACCCGCTGGCGTGACGATGTGACCTGCGAAGAACACGGCTGTTTTATTTATCTGCGCGATCAAGTCAGCGGCGAACGCTGGTCGGCTGCGTATCAGCCCTTGGCCGAACGCTGTCGCGCCCCCGTCGAAGCAATTTTCACGCAAGCCAAAGCAGAATATCGCCGCTTGGTCGCCGACATGGATTGTCATACCGAAATCGCGGTGTCGCCAGAAGACGACGTCGAGGTCCGTCGGCTGACCCTGCGCAATCAGAGTCCGCGCGAACGGATCATCGAAATAACCACGTACGCCGAGGTGGTCATCGCGGCCCAGGCGGCCGATGAAGCGCACCCCGCCTTCAGCAATCTCTTCGTGCAGACCGAGGCGATTCCGGCACGCGCAGCCCTGCTCGCGACTCGGCGACCTCGCACCGCTGCCGAACGGCCGCCGTTCATGATTCATCAGGCGACGGTGCATGGCGCCACCAGTGACGTGTCGTGGACCACGTCGCGGGTGAAATTCATCGGTCGCGGCCGCAGTTTGGCCGATCCGATCTGCCTGGAGCAGCGCGGCCCGCTCGACAAGACGACCGGCGGAGTGATCGATCCGGCCCTGGCCTTGCGTCATGTCGTGCGCATTCCCGCCGAAGGGCGAGTGGTGATCGATATTACCCTCGGCATCGCCGCCACTCGTGAAGGCGCCGAGATCTTAGCCGGAAAATATGCCGAGCTGCGCTTCTGCGATCGCGTCTTCGAACTGGCGTGGACGCACGCCCAGGTCGCCCTCCGCCAATTGGGCGCTGACGAACGCACCGCTCAAGATTTCGCCCGTCTCGCGGGAGCCATTGTCCATCCGACGCTAGGTCGCCGGGCGCCGGCGACGGTCTTGATGCGCAATCGCAAAGGCCAGAGTGGCCTGTGGGCATTCGGTATTTCCGGCGATGTTCCGATCGTGCTGGTGCGCCTCGATGCCATGGAAGCCCTCGACCTGGTCACCGCCGCGGTGCAAGCGCACTCATGGTGGCGCAGCAAGGGGCTGGTCACCGATCTGGTCATTCTGGTCAACGATCATTCCGTCTATCGCCAAGCTCTGGTCGATGCGGTTACCGGCATCGTCAGCGCGGGGCCGGAGTCGAGTCTGATCGATCGCCCGGGCGGCGTCTTCATTCGGCGTGGTGATCAGATGGGCGACGAGGACCGAATCATGTTCCAGGCCTGGGCCCGAGTGGTGCTCTCTGGTCATGACGGCTCGTTCACCGATCAGATCGAGCGCCGCACGCGTCAGGGTGAGCGCATCCCCAGGCTGGAACCGCGCCGGCAGCCGCCGACCACGATCGAGGCGCCGCTTGCCCGCCGCGATGATTTGGTCTTCCGCAATACCTGGGGCGGATTTACGCGCGATGGCCGCGAATATGTCCTGGTCCTCAAAGCGGGCGAGGCCCCGCCGCAACCGTGGGTGAATGTAATCGCCAATTCCAATTTCGGGGCCGTGGTCACTGAACGCGGCGGTGGTTATACATGGCTGGAGAACAGCCATGAATTCCGCCTGACCCCGTGGTATAATGATCCGGTGACGGACCGCAGTGGCGAAGCCTTTTATCTGCGTGATGAATTGACCGGACGGGTGTGGTCACCCACCCCAGGCCCGGCGGGTCGCCACGGCAATTATGTCGTCCGCCACGGTTTCGGGTATAGCGCCTTCGAGCATTTCGAGGATCGCCTCGCCAGTGAATTCTGGACCTTTGTCGCGGTCGACGCGCCGGTGCGGTTCTGGTCGTTGACCCTGCGCAATCATGGCACGGAGCCGCGGCGCATTTCGATCACGGCCTTTGTCGAATGGGTGCTCGGTGAATTCCGCGGCAAGAATGCGCCACATCTGGTCACCGCCCGCGATCAACGCAGCGGCGCCCTGACTGCGCGCAATCCACATCATCCCGATTTCGGTGAACGCATCGCCTTTCTCGACTGTAGCGAACGCGAACGCAGCTGTACCGCAGACCGCAGCGAATTCATCGGTGTCGGTGGGCGTCTGGATCAACCCGCAGCCCTGCGCAATGCCCGCCTGAGCAATCGCAGTGGCGCCGGCTTGGATCCGTGCGCAGCGATGAGCGCGACCATTGACCTCGCGCCGGGGCAGGAACGCCAGGTGACCTTTATCCTCGGCGTGGGCGCCAATGCCGAAGACGTGCAATTACTGATCCAGCGTTTCCGTGGGAACGGCAATGCCCGTCGCGCCCTAGAACAGGTGTGGGCGCACTGGAACCACATTCTCGGCAGCGTGCATGTCGAGACGCCCGAACCCGCCGTCGACTACTTGGTCAACGGCTGGCTGGTGTACCAGGTCTTATCGTGCCGGGTGTGGGCCCGCAGTGGATTTTATCAATCCGGCGGTGCTTATGGCTTCCGCGATCAATTACAGGATGTCATGGCGCTGGTCCATGCCGCTCCGGCGACGGCACGGGCGCAAATCGTTCGCGCGTCCGGGCGCCAATTCCGCGAAGGCGATGTGCAGCATTGGTGGCACCCGCCGGCCAATCGCGGCGTGCGTACGCGCTTCAGCGATGATCTGCTGTGGCTGCCACTGACCATCGCCCGCTATGTGACGGCGGTAGATGATCGCACGGTCCTGGATGTCGAAGTGCCCTTCTTGGAAGGCCGCCCCGTCGCCGAGGACGAAGAAGCTTACTACGACCAACCCGCGATCACTGAGGACAAAGCGTCCATTTACGAGCACGCCGCGCGAGCGATTGATCTGGCCTGCACGCGCAACGGTCCGCATGGGTTGCCGTTGATTGGCTGTGGCGACTGGAATGACGGCATGAACTTGGTCGGTGAACACGGCAAAGGTGAAAGCGTCTGGCTGGCATTCTTTCTGTGGGAAGTCATCCGCGTCTATGCCCCCTTTGCCGAGGCCCGTGGCGACCACGCCCGCGCGCAGCGATGGCATACCCACGCCACCGCCATCATGGCCGCGGTTGAACGCGAAGCCTGGGATGGCGAATGGTATCGTCGCGCTTCAATGGACGATGGGCGGTGGTTGGGCTCGGCCGCAGCCGATGAATGCCGCATCGATTCGCTGCCGCAGAGCTGGGCAGTATTGACCGGAGCCGCCGATCCCGAACGCACCCGCACCGCCATCGCCGCTGTCGATGAGCATCTCGTCCGTCGCGACGATAAATTGATCCAGCTCTTCGATCCCCCCTTCGACAAGGGCAGCTTCGAGCCCGGCTACATCAAAGGATATCTCCCCGGGGTGCGCGAAAATGGTGGGCAATACACGCATGCTGCGCTATGGACGGTCATGGCCTTTGCGCGCTTGGGTGATGTCGACACGGCGTGGGAATTATTTGATCTCATCAATCCCATCCGCCATGCCGACACGCCGGAAAAAGCCGCGGTGTACCAAGCGGAGCCCTATGTCATCGCTGCCGACGTGTACGGGGTCGCCCCGCATATCGGTCGCGGGGGTTGGAGCTGGTACACCGGCAGCGCGGGTTGGTGTTATCGCCTGCTGATCGAAGATCTGCTCGGGCTGCGTCGCGAAGCGGGCTATCTGGTGATCACTCCGCTGCTGCGCCCGGAATGGCCGAGTGCCACCCTGCATTATCGCCATCAGGATCGCACCTTTTACCACATCGTGCTGACCCGCAAAGGCGCGGGATCAGCGGT
>Ga0105046_10012315_pt1 | contig 13265 bp, 8 predicted proteins | sample MAT03_FD_78385 | JGI IMG/M metagenome (GOLD analysis project Ga0105046, IMG submission 78385) | Freshwater microbial communities from Lake Fryxell liftoff mats and glacier meltwater in Antarctica - MAT-03 (megahit assembly) | ecosystem: Environmental > Aquatic > Freshwater > Ice > Liftoff... | reverse complement strand
TGAACCAGCCATGAGCTCTTCGACCGTGGGCAGCCGCTCACGGCCGCCGCCCAGGCGCGGCCGGCAGGCGAGCAGGGCGCGGGTATAGGGATGGGCCGGAGCGGAGAAGATCTGGTCGACGGTCCCCTGCTCCACCGCGACCCCGTGGCGCATCACGACGACCCGATCGGCAAGATCGCGGACGATGCCCAGATCATGAGTGATGAACAACACGGCCATGCCGCGTTCGCGCTGCATGCGTTTGATCAGATCAAGAATCTGCGCCTGGATGGTCACGTCGAGCGCCGTGGTTGGCTCGTCGGCGATCAAGAGCTGGGGATTGCACGCCAATGCCATGGCAATGCAGACGCGCTGACGCAGGCCACCAGAGAGTTCGTGCGGATATTGATCGAGACGACGATCGGCCTGAGGAATGCCAACTGCACGGAACAACTCCAGGGTCCGAACGCGTCGTGCAGCAGCGTTCAGGGTCGTATGCAGTTCGAGGGCTTCGGCGACTTGCGCACCGGCGGTCCAGGTCGGATTGAGCGCCGACATGGGCTCCTGAAAAATCATCCCCACTTCGCCGCCGCGCAGCTTACGCAGGCGATCCGCGCTCATCCCAAGGACTGATTCGCCCTTCCAGGTGATGCCGCCGGTCGGATAGACCGCGGGGGGAGTTGGCAGCAGACGCAGGACCGACTGGGCTGACACGCTCTTGCCTGATCCCGATTCGCCGACCAGCGCCACGACCTCGCCGGCCGCGATGCTGAAACTCAGGCCGCGCACCGCTTCGGTACGGCGTTCGGCCGTGACGAACGCCACATGCAGATTCTCGAAGGCAAGCAGCGTCATGGGTATTCCCCGGCCACGATGCTGACGGCTTCGTCAGCATTGCCAGCGAAGGTCATTAGTTCGCTCGGCGGGCCGTAGAGCAGCCCGTCGCTGGCAGCGCGATCAAGTTGCAGGCGCAGGGGACCATAGCAGCCATCGATGTCGATCACGACCAGCGGGGCCTGGATGGCGCCGATCTGCCGCTGCACGGCGATCTCCCACAACTCCTCCCAGGTTCCGGGGCCACCTGGCAGCGCGATGAATCCATCAGAGCCATCCGCCAAAAGGTGCTTACGCCTGCGCATGTCCTCGGCCACATCACACTGCGCGAGTTGGGGATGACAGAGGCCCTGATCAAGAAATTGTCTGAGAATGACCCCATACACTTGGCCACCGGCTGAAAGGACACCATCGGTCAGGGCGCCCATGCAACCCTCGCGGCCAGCACCGTTCACGACGGTCCAGCCACGGGTAGCGCACAGTTCACCGAGCCGATACGCCGCCGCCAAATAAACCACTGGGGTCCGCGGCGAAGAACTGCCATAGACGGTGATGCGCATGGCGCCGGGATATCTGAATCGCCCAGCGGCTCAAGGCTAACGCTGGGTGACGATGACAGCAGCAAACGAAATGGCGGCAGCGACCCAGCCAGCAATGGCGATGCTCTGCCACACGATGAGCCGGCCCGAGGCGGTCCGGACTTCGCGTTCGAGTGCGGCAATGCGCTCCTTTTCGGCGGTGATCACCGTCATAATGCCACTGCGCGTGGTCGGCAGTCGATCACTGCCTTCGCCACCCAGGTCGATCTTGAGGACCTCAAGATCCTTGGTCAGTTCCTCTGGCGTCTGATAGCGATCGATCGGCTGCTTCGCAGTCATTCGCTTGATCACCCGGACTAACTGCAGCGGAGTATCCGGCCGGAGCTTGGCCAGATCTGACGGTTCGGTCTCGATGTGGTCACGCATGACCTTCGAACAGCTACCGCTGTAGAAAGTCTGGCCGGCCAGCATGTGAAACAGCGACGCGCCTAGCGAATAGATATCACAGCGGACATCCAGATTGCGCTCGCCACGGGCTTGCTCGGGACTGATGTAATCGGGCGTGCCGATGGTGGTGCCCTCCTGCATCAAGACCGCATCATAGGCGCTCTGAATGAAGCCAAAGTCGGCCAGCTTCACGATGCCGTCCTTGGTCAGCATGATATTGGCTGGCTTGATGTCGCGATGGACAATATCGTGAGTAACCAGGTATTTCAGGGCTTGGCACACTTGCAGGCAAATGTCGATGGCCTTGTCGACCGGCATCTGACCGTGGTGCTTGATCAGATCCTCAGCAGTGACGCCGTCGATGAATTCCATCGAGAAGTAATAGAGACCCTGGTACTTATTGACGTCAAAGACCTGGATAAGGTTCTGGTGCGACAGCTTGCCCGCTGCCCGCGCTTCGAGCAGGAACCGCTTGCGAAACTCGTCGTCCTCGGCCCATTTGTTGTGCAGTATTTTGATCGCCACAGTGCGATGCATCGACAACTGTTCGGCGAGATAGACCTCACCCATGCCACCTTCGCCGATCTTCTTGATCAGTTTATAGCCGCCGATCTGCTTCTTGACCAGCATGCCTCCTTCGCTCTTGGCACGCTCATCCTTGAGAATGCGTTTGAGCGCCTTGATCAGCCGATCAGCAGTCTGGCCATCAAGGATGCCGTCGTTGACCAGCACATCGGCAAGCGCCTTGCCATTGACCCGAACCTTGTCCATCGCCAAGTCGAACTGCTCGGGCGTGATCAACCGGCCTTCGATGGCGAGTTGACCGTAGCGGAAGTCTTCGTCGAGTTCACTGCTGGCCACGTTGGTGTCGCATTCCTGCCCGGTGGGGCGTATCGCACGGAGCTTAGTTGGAGCGCTCCCTAGTCTCAATCCAAGGCTTCCGGTGTACAGCCGTGATCCTCACACACCGAAAGCACACCCTCTGATCCAGATAAACAGCAACGCCGCAGGTTGTGCACCTGCGGCGTTGTTAGCAAACAAACAGCCTGCCGATTACTTGAGCTTCTTGTCGTCGGCATGCACCTGGGCGTAGCGGTAGTAGACTTCAAGGCACAGGGTGTTGTAGGCGGTATGCAGGACACGGCCGACCTCCGCACCAGAATGCATCTTTCCATTATCCCAAGAGCCATCAAAGCAGTCATCTGATTTTCGCTGGCTTTTGACCAGGATATCGCGAACTGAATCATTCCACGTCTTCCATTTTTCACCGCCAACCTGAAAAATTGCCAGGGTATTATAATACATGTAGTAGGTGTCACAGGGATATGCTTTAGGCAATTGATTGGCCATGACCCAATTAGCCAAGGATTCAATCATCGGATCCCCAGCCGTCCGCCCAACGAACACACCGCAAACGAGACCTACGGAAGCAAGGTCCAAGTGACCACCAACTTTATCGTCAACGCCAGTGTCCCAGTGGTAGGTGAACCGTGACTGATCGTAGGCGGTAATGTCTTTCCACGCCTTATACTCAACTCCAGCATTATCCTTCACCTTGGCAAAATTTGAGGCACGCCAAGACTTCTCGAGCCAATTTTTAGCTCCCTCCATGCCCGAACCGATATTGAGACCTGCAGCCAAACCACTCTTAAGAGCCATGACGTTCCACCCAGTCACAGAGGCGTCGTTACGTGTCGATGGATCTTTGTAGTCCCAACCCAATTTTCCACTGCCGCTTCCAGACACCTTCGCCTTGTCAGCACCGACCGCCGCTTCGACATTCTGTCGGGCGAGGATCAGATTGATGCCCTTCTGAGTCTTATCCTTCAACTCCGCATCTTGAGTCATGGCATAGCACTCAGCCATCGCCATCGTCGCTACAGGATGTTCGTAATTGCGTGCATCTTTGCCGAAGCTGCCGTCCGGCTTTTGCGCCGTGACCAGATAGGAAATGCCCTTTTTGACGGTATCCTTGTACTTGGACGGAGTTTTGTGGTCATACCCGGCACCCAGGAAGCACAGCAGGGCGTAGCCAGTCATAGCGACCGTGCAGTCGCCTGTTGGGTAATCAACTCCAGGTTCGCACTTCTGGCCTTCGGTGCAATTCTTCCAGTAGGATGAAGCGACCCAGGAGCCATCCGGGCTCTGGTGGCGCTTGAACCAGCGCAGCGACGCATCAACCGCGCTCTCACTGCCCTTGCTGCCACCGTGTTTGCCGACCGCACGCTTTTTGCCGCCACCGGTACGTGAACCAAACATACCGGCTGAGCCACCACCGGCGCCGATCGCCATGAACGCGCCACTGCCACCCATTTCGCTATCGGCCACGGCTTCTTCGCGACCCTTGGGGGTCTCGCTTGGACTGTCGGTCTCGCGCTCGGCGCTGACGTCGACGGGGACGTCGAGGGCCGTGACCGGGCTGGGAGTGTCGGATTCGGACTCGACATCGAGGGTCACCTTGTCCAAAATGGTGCGCTCCTCCTTCTTCTTGTCCTCCTTAGGCGGGGGTGCATCGATGGTCGCCACGCGCACCGGCGGGGTTTCCTTTTCAAGCTCTTTAGCTGCAAAGACGATGACCGCCATGAAGGCAATAGCGCCGGCGTGCACAGCGGCACTTGCGCCCCAGCCGATCAAGCGGCCCTTTTTGTTGGTCTCTTCCGAATTCGCATCCTGGGGCAGATCCTCAAGGATCTCTTCCGGCTGCTGGTCGTCGATGGGCTCTTTGGTCATGATCTAGGCTCCGCTTGATCTAGGTTCAACGTGGACCCTGGAAAAAGGTTCACGGGGATTGTAGACGGTAGGAGTGTCGCAAGCAGCCGGACCTCTGACAGGGTCCATGTCAGCCCATGGACCCTTGATGGTGATACACAATTGATGCTCACGCTGCGATCAGACACCCCAGGCCGGCCAGTTGAAGCTGGGGAATCCCCCTGTCTTTCCTAGCTACATTTCCATCATACGCCGCCCATGTACGCCTCGATTATCCTGCCGACGTTTAATGAGCGCGCCAATCTGCCTGCGGCGATCGCGGCGATCAGGTCCGCCATGGGCGAGCGAACGGATTACGAAGTCATCGTCGTGGATGACGACTCACCAGACCGCACCTGGGAACTGGCCCAGGAGCTCGGAGAACAAGACCCGCGCATCACCTGTTATCGACGGGTCGACCGCCGTGGATTGTCCTCGGCCATCGTCGATGGACTGAGCCTGGGCCGTGGCCAGCGCCTGCTGGTCATGGATGCGGACCTCCAGCATGACACGACCAAGGTCCCTCTGCTGCTCGCTGCCTTGGATCAGGCGCCGATCGCCATTGGCACCCGCTATGCCAAGGATGGCGATGTCGGGGAATGGTCAAAGAAGCGCCTCTTCTTGTCGCAGATGGCTACAGTTGCTTGCCAGTTCGTCCTTGGCATCCGGGCGAGTGATCCGATGAGCGGCTTTTTCGCAATCCGGCGTGCCGACTTCCTGACCATCGCCCCGCGCCTAAACCCGCGCGGCTATAAAATCCTGATGGAGATCCTGCACCTCATGCATGGTCCCCAGGTTGCCGAAGTCGCCTATGTCTTTGCGCCCCGAATTGCGGGCGAGAGCAAGCTCTCGACCAGAGTCATTTGGGATTTTTTCTTATCCCTGATCGAGTTGCTCAGCCGGCGGATTATCAGTGCCCGGTTCCTGAAATATGGAATGGTCGGGGCCAGCGGCGTGATTGTCCAATATGCTGCTTTCTATCTGATCTGGCGGCACTTCGTCGGGGACGAAGGCGCCACCGCCCTGGCCATCGCCACTGCGGCGTGTTCGAATTATCTGATCAACAATTGGTGGACCTTCAGTGATCGCGCCCATCGCGGCGTCTTGGACATCGTGCGTGGGGCAACCTTCTTTTTGGTGATTTCCGGGACCGGTGCCTTGATTAATCAGGCAGTGACTTGGTACCTCCACGATAAGCGCGCGCTGGTGCTCTATGCCGCCATGGCCTGCGGCATTCTCGTTGGCACCGTCTGGAACTACTACCTCAACCTTGATCTCACCTGGCGCGGTCATGCACGTCCAGCGTAACCTCCTCGCCCTTTTAGCGGTCATCGGACTGCTCTATATCGCGCCGCTGGGCGGCCACGATTGGTGGTATCCCGACGAGCCCGATGTCGTCCTGCCCGCCATTGAGATGGCCGCCCGTGGCGACTGGGTCGTGCCCAGCCATAATCAGAAGGCCTGGCTCGATTATCCACCCCTGTATTACTGGGGCGCCCGGATTGCCGGAGAACTCGGCGGCGGCATCACCTACTTCACCTCGCGCCTGCCGATTCTGGCATTCTTTTTCGTCCTTATCGCCAGCACCGTCCTGATCGGGCGCCGCCTGCTGGGTGATCGTGCAGCCCTGTGGTCAGGGGTCGTGATGGCCTCGTTCCCGGTGATGCTGCTGCAGTCGACCTTGGTCCAGGTAGACATGGGCTTCGCCGCTGCTCAGGCTGCGGGGATGGCGCTTTATCTTGCCGGAGAATCGCGGACTGGGCGGATCGGCTGGCTCTATCGCATCCTCGGCTTTGGTTGTTTCGGCTTGGCCATTCTCGCCAAGGGTCCACTCGGGCTGCTCCTGCCGGGTTTGATCCTGACCCTGTGGCATGCCTGGAACCGCGAGTGGCTGAAGATCCTCGCGCTCGCCCCCCTCTCGCTTGCTGCCATCGCGGTTGCCGGGCCGTGGTATGCGCTGCTCTGCCAGCGCTTGGGCGCTGACTTTGTCGGCAATCAACTGTACCTGCAGAATTTTGACCGCTTCAGTCAGTCCAATCGCGGTCACGGCGGAAAAGGACCGTGGTATTATCTGACTTCAATCCTGCCCGACATGGGCCAATGGCTGCTCTTGCTGCTGCCTGCACTGTGGCTCGGCTTCACCACCAGACGCCAGGACCGCTCGTGGCGGCTGCTCGCGGTGTGGGCCATTGCGCCGTTCTTATTTTTCAACCTCGCTTCGACCAAACGCAATGTCTACCTCCTGCCAATTTATCCGGCGGTCGCGCTGATCTGTGCAGACTTGCTCGCCCGGACTAATCCCGCTTGGATGGAACGCTGGCAGGCCTGGGCGACGCGCGTGCTGGGTGGCCTGCTCGGTGCCGTTGGCGTGGTCATGATTGCCGTCGCCTTGTTCGCTTGGTCTGCGCTGCCGCAGATTCCGCGCACGACGCCAGAAGTGATCGCTGCGCTGCGCCCCGCCGCATTGGTCGTCGGTATAATTTTGGCTTTAGGTGGTGGCTGGATGCTGCGCGACAGTCTGCGCCTGCCCCGCCGCGCTTGGGTAGTATTGGCAGCAACACTGGTGACTGGCTGGTCAGCGGTGATGTGGCTAGCCCTGCCCCCCATCGATACCCTGCGCACTTATCGCCCGGCCGCGCATTGGCTCGCTGAGCGTGTCGAACCTAACGAACAAGTCGGGTTCTATGTGCCGGGGAGGGAAGCTCCCAAACGACCGGCTTGGCTCTGCCATCTCGGTGGCCGCCGGCTGGAATTCTTCACCAATGCCGAGGGCGCCGCAGCCTGGCTAGCAATGAAGCCAGGACGCCTCCTTCTGACCAGCCCTGCTCTGGCGCCTACCGTCAGCGGAAGCCATCAGGTCCAGTCCTGGACGATCAGTTCAGATCATTGGGTCGTTTTGTCGTTCAAGTCCGTCCCCTCCGACGTAGCGCACCCCTGACCAGGGGCTTGCTCTGAGGTGTGCAGCGGCAATACCTCGGAGATGATCCCGAGTCTGCCGCTGCTGCCCACCGGGGCTTTGCCACCTGCCATCGCGGTCCTGCGCTGGTTGGCCTCCCTGCCGCCCTCCAGCACGGTCGAGATCCCCTTGTTGCCGCAACTCAATGCCGGACTGCCGGACCTGCTTGCCCTGGGCGGCATTGCCCAGATCAGTGGTCCTGAAATGCCTGCGCCACCGTTCCGCTGGCATGGCGCGGTTGGCGAGGTCGCGGCTGGTGGACACGTCGTCGCCCATGGCGCCAGCCATCGTGGATCGCTGCCGGGTGGAGAATCACTTGTCGGTGATGATAGCGGATTGCTCGGGCTTCTCGATCTGGCGCGACTCGGCGATGCCAGCGCTGTTGTCGATGGCGAGGATGGTGCCAATTGGGCGCCGATTGTATCGGTCATGACCGGCCGCCAAACCGCCCCCCGACTTGCCCCCATGGCTGGCCGGCACGGCGCCTCTGACCAACGGGTCCTGGGCGCCTGGAATCCCCTGCCATTTCCGCGCACTGCAGTGGTCTCACTCCAGGTCGGAACCGCGAAGCCTTGGGCCTTCGCTACGGATGATGGCGCCGTCCATCCGACTCAGATGGTCGAAGGCACCGATGGCCCAGAAATGATCGTGGCCTTGCCGCTCGCTGCTTTGGCCGCGAGTGGGCTGACTCCGATCGATGATCCCGTCGCCGGCGTCCATTGGGAAGTTAGCGAAACCGTGTTGGACAATGGCCGGGTGCGCGCGGAGTTCGCTCCTGATGGCGGTCTCGTCCGGCTCTGCGTCGACGGCGTCTTCGCCGAGCCGAGTTCACCCTTGTTGCGCGCGGTTCACGCGGGATCTCCGCTAACCGGGGCGGTCCGCATCGAGATTGCTGAGTCAGGTCCGGTCCGGGCTCGACTCGTGATGACCAGAGAAGTCGATCGTGGACTATTGCGCATCACCTGCTCGCTCCATGCCCATGAATCGTGTCTGCGCATCTCGGTGTTATGGACGGGTTCTGGATCCGTCTGGATCGAGCATCCCACCCGGCATCAGACGGCTGGACTGGTGCTCGCAGGGGAAACCTCCCCAACCCATCAGGTGCAGATGGCGCGCATCACCGATCCCGGCGGTGGCTCCATCGCCGGCGTCCGCTGGGCGGTGCTGGCTGACCCCGGCGGCCGCGGGCTGGCCGTGGTCGCCGGGCGCGGCCAGACCTGCGAAGTCCGCGACGGCGTGCTCAGCATTTCTGCCGGTCCACTCGCCAGCTACGCGCTGTCCATGGGCGGGCCGCAATCGGGACCTGACCTCGCCCGCTTGGCCCAGCACTTGGCCACACCGTTGCGCTCAAGCACTGTCGATCAGGCCCGTCCGGCACCTTTCCGCCTGCAGGGTAGCGGACTGGTGCCCCTGTGGGTGTCACGACCTGCAGGCTGTCTGGGCGAACTTTTACTGGCGGATTTCAGCCTCACGCGCGGTCGGCTCTTCATGACCACCAGCCACGGTGAACACCTCGATAAGATCGATGCCCGCGGCAATGTGCTCGCTCCAATGACGCGCAACCCCGACGGCGAATGGGTGATCGATCATCAACCGGGCGAGATCCTGCTGGTGCGCTGGCGGTAATTACGAAAGGTCGTCCGCGGTTCGCCAGATACGTCGTCCACGCACCCGTTCGTCGGCTGACCTATGTCAGCCCAGAGGCCTTTGACCTCGCTAAACACCGCTCTGCGAAATCGGATCAAGATTGGATGGTACTGGTAAAGCCTCATCAGCGGAACCACCCATGCGGCTCCAGACATGAGTGAATATAAGTAACGCATGGAAACTACATCCGATACCCCTCATCATTTCCCACCGGACTCGAACCGCCATGGTTGCTGGGAATATGCCCCCACACCCGATGCACAGACTGTCGCAGCCTACTATCGCTACGTCGATCATGGGTCGGTCCCCGGACACGACGTCAGAGACTGGCTAGAGACAGAAGCTTGGCTGGTGAACGACAGTGCCCTCGACCGTCGAGCACAAAGGCAGATCGCCTGACCCAGTCGGTCAGCAACACAAGTGCACACGGGCGGCATGGTGGTCTAGAAAGAATTGTTCTGGGATCATCGGAATCATTAGGGACGCAGCCCAAACCGCAGACGAACCAGAGTGCTGTCGCTGCGCGTACGTGCCTTTCTCAGCCGGCACATGCCGGGGCGAGGTGTTTGCCCGCGCTGCGCGGGGTAGGGTGAACACCCCATCACCAGTCGCATAATTGCCGGGTAACTTGCACCAGATCACTGCCTCGATCACCGCGAAGACGGGGCAACCATCCGGCCTGATGGCCAAAATGAAGGGCTCCCTCATGTCTGACACCGTCTTCATTGGCATCGATCTTGGCACCAGCCGCACGACGATTGCCACCTCCACTGGGGTCCACGAGACCATCTGGTCCTACGTGGGATACCCCAGGGATCATGTTGCCAAGAAGAAGTTCGGTGGCAGAGATATCATCTTCGGCAAGGAAGCCCTCGACGGCCGCCTAGCGCTTGATCTTTATCGTCCGATGGCTGGTTCGTCGGTGAAACACAAGGGCGCGCTGGACGATGCTAAGCGTAAGAAAGCAATCAAAGACCTGATCGAGCATGTGGTCAAGGTCGCCAAGATCCCGCATGGGGCGACCATTTACGCTATGATCGGCGCCCCAGCGGAAGCCTCCACCGAGGGCAAGGCGTCCATCCTGTCGGCAACGGCCGATTGCATCGACTCGGTCATCATTTGCTCGGAGCCGTACGCCGTCGCCTATGGGCTCGACTTCATCGACAACACCCTGGTCATTGACAGTGGTGCCGGAACCACCGATTTATGCCGTCTGCATGGCACCTTACCGAAGCCAGAGGACCAGCGGACCCACGAGATCGCCGGCGATTCCATCGACCAAGAGTTGGCCCGGCTGATCAAGGAAAGGTTCCCCGAGGCGCAATTCTCGATCAACATGGTCCGTGCCTTCAAAGAGCGGTTTTCCTCGGTGTCGACCAACATGGATTCGGCGATCGTCGACATGCCGGTCGCCGGCCGTCCGCAGAAGTTCGATATCACCGAGCTGGTCTACAAGGCCTGCTACACCTTGGTGCCGCCTACCGTTGCCGCGCTCCAGGAATTGATCGCGACCTACGATCCAGAGTTCCAGGTGGAGATGCGTTCGAATATCCTCCTCGGCGGTGGCGGCTCCATGATCAAGGGCCTCGGCTTGGCGATCGAGAAAGCATTGGATGAGTACGGCGGCGGACACGTCACCACCGTCGAAGAGCCGCAAAATGCCGGCGCCAACGGCGCCCTGAAATTCGCCTTCGACATGCCGGAGGAGTTCTGGCACGAATTCAGTTCGGCCCCACGTATGGCGCAGGCGGCGATGTAGTTCAGGCCGATCAACAGTCTCCATCGCCCGCTGACGACACGACCTAGCATGCATTCAAACTCGCTCCCCATTGTGCGGCCGGTTGACCGCGTGCGGCTGCTGCTGTCGGTCTCGGACCCGCTTGCCGTGGCCGGGGCTCTCCTGCTCGCTACACACCTACACCCCGAGGCTGGGGTTGGTGATACCGGCCTTTATCGCGGCATTATCGTGAGTCTGATACCCACGGTCGCCCTGCTGTTCCCCGTCCTCGGCGCCTATGCGTCGGGAGGGATGCGGGATCCGCTGCGTGCCTGCCTGCAGGCGATCAAAGCGTTGCTCGTCGTCGTCTTCTTGGCCTGGCTGGTGGTAGGGACGCTGTCAACCGATGGCGGCGGGGCCGTACTCATGCTCTGGCCGGGATTGGCCCTGCTTGGCATGTTCGCTATGCGCGCCGCCGTCTTCTCGGTCCAGGCCTTGAACCACCAGCCCAGCGATACCCAGCAGCGCGTCCTGCTGGTCGGCCCGACCTGGCAATGCGCTGCCTTCGCCAAGCATCTGGTCGCCAATCCTGGGCTCGGGATGCGGGTGGTCGGGACGTGCAGCGACGAACTGATCCTCGATCAGTGGAAGCTGCCGTCGGCCACGGTTGCGGACTGTGCCGGGTTGGCAGAACGGCTGTCCTGCCAGCGCATCTTTATCTGTACCGGGCTGGACGATCGCGCGCTGGTTTTGCAGGTGCTGCGGCAGACCCTCCATCTCGCCATCCCGGTCCATCTTGCCCCGGACCTTTCCGACATCCCAGTGTTCTGCCTGCGCGCTGGCGAACTCGCCGGTCGGCCGGTGCTCAATCTCAGCGATAGTCCGCTGTCCGACGCGGCCCTGGCGGTCAAGTGGATTGAGGACAAGGTCCTTGGCACTATCTTCCTGGTCATCGCCAGTCCGGTGATGCTGGGTGTGGCGGTGGCGATCAAGGTCGTCAGTCCGGGGCCGGTACTTTTCTCACAGCCACGCCACGGGCTCGGTGGCCGTGAATTCCGTGTCTATAAGTTCCGCTCCATGCACCATGCTGCTGGTCCATTTATCCCGCCGGCGCTGGCGCTGCCGCGCGAGGCGGTGCCGCTTCTTGTGCCCGTCGCGGTGATGGCGGACGAGGGCGATGACCTGGATCCGCATGACCTCAGCGTCGACCTGGATTCCACCGCGATCCTGCCGTCCGACGGCGAGAGCGACCCCGCCTTCGCCAGGACACGCTTGGCGACGCTCGTTCGACCGTGCGCAGCCAAGGAGGTCTCTCCCTCTGTCGGAGACCTCTCTCCAGATCACTTTAAGCAGGCGACCACCAACGATCCGCGGATCTTCCCGCTCGGGCGCTTCCTCCGCCGCAGTTCGCTCGATGAACTGCCGCAGTTCCTGAACGTCCTGCTCGGCGACATGTCGATCGTCGGGCCCAGGCCGCACGCCATCCGGCATAACCAACAGTACATTGTCGAGATCTCCGACCTGATGCGGCGGCATCTGGTCAAACCGGGCATCACCGGTTTGGCGCAGGTCAGCGGCGCCCGTGGCGAGACCCGCTCGGTCGCGGAGATGCGATCGCGCATCGCCTTCGACCTCGTTTATATCCGCACCTGGTCCTTGATGCTCGACCTTAAGATTATCACCAAAACCGTCATTCATGGTTTCTACAACCGCCAGCCGTAGTGGGCACCAGCACCATGCGCATCGCCATCTATTCCCACAACTACTGGCCAGAACCAACCGGTATTCCGTACTACAATACCAGCCTGTGCCGCTGGCTAGCGCGGCAGCGCGGCTGGCAGGTGACGATGCGTACCGGCATGCCGCACTACCCGTGGTGGCGGGTGCCAGAGGCGTACGCCAACCGTGACTACCGCCAGGGACGCGCGGATGAGCTTGTCGACGGCGTGGCGATCGAGCGGGTGCGGCATTTCGTTCCCGCCCCGCCGCCCACCTGCCTCGGGCGCATGCGCCTCGACGTGAGTTGGCTGTTGGCGGTCACTTGGCGCAGTCTGTGGACAAAGAGTCGACCTGACGCGGTGGTGCTGATCGCCCCGCCATTCCTCATCGGTCTGCTCGGCATGTGGCTGCGGCTGCGCTGGCGCGTCCCGGTTGTCTACCATGTGCAAGACCTTCAGGTCGATGCCGCGATGGAACTGGGGATGATGCCGCCGGTCCTCGCCCGGGTGTTGCTCTCGATCGAGCGCCTATTCCTCAACCACGTCGATCTAGTGACCACCATCAGCCCGGCGATGCAGCGCCAGTTACTCGCCAAGACTTCGGGTCGGCGCACTGTCGCCATATTCCCCAATTGGGTCGATGATCAGGCGATGCGTCCGTGGCCGGGCGCCAACCGCTT
>Ga0105046_10012314_pt1 | contig 13267 bp, 10 predicted proteins | sample MAT03_FD_78385 | JGI IMG/M metagenome (GOLD analysis project Ga0105046, IMG submission 78385) | Freshwater microbial communities from Lake Fryxell liftoff mats and glacier meltwater in Antarctica - MAT-03 (megahit assembly) | ecosystem: Environmental > Aquatic > Freshwater > Ice > Liftoff... | reverse complement strand
TTTCGTAGTCGCCGTCGTAAAGGTGCCGTAGGCCTGCTTGGACCTCGGTCCGCGCGGCGGATTCGCTGTCAGATGTATTGACGATGGGTCGGTCGGTCGGTCGGAAATCATCACTGACCAGCTCGCTCCCCAACGGGTTCGAACCGTGGTCCACAATGGCCTCCCTTTTCGGAAGAGGTTGGTCAAGCTCCGATGGAAACAACGGAGCTTGACCGAGAATGAAATTAGTACGAGTCGCCAACGATTTCGCCACCGAAGCGAGTGCCGAGAGCACGCCAAATGGTCTGGTTGATGCCGTTCTTGACCGTTCGAACCGAGCCGTCCATCAACAGGACGTTGACGCAAGATTGATGGTAACTGCGGGCAGTCACGGCCGCGTAGGTGTCGGCCGCGAGGCTTGATTCGGATGCTGACACGAAGTTGACGTCGTAGGAGATGCCCGTCGTGGTGTTGGTATGGAGCACCTGAGTGTTCGGGCGGAAGCAAGTGGTGAAACCGGTCTCGTGGATTTTGCCGTCGACCCATTCCTTGCCGCAGGTCTCTACCGTGACCGTTAGAAGCGTCGCCCCGAAGGTGGCGGCTTGATCCGGACCGCCGTTCGGCGCGGCGGGGGGTGTCGTGCTGAAAACGGTGGACGCGACTCTCGTTGTGTAGGCTTTGATTTCCGAGATCGCCAGCGTGCTGCTCGTGCCGTCTCGGAAATCCTTGATCGTGTATCCGGTGTTCGGTGCGAACGCCCCGTCGCCAACGCCCTCGTTGGTCTTTGTGAAAATTTGATAGGTGCCCATATTCACACCGTACGAGGTGATCCAGTGCTTATTTGGAAAACCGTCATTACCGGTGCCAAAGCCGCGGTCGTTGGGCTCGCTCGGGCAAACATAGGTGGCGATTCGACGAGCCGAGACCTGTGTCATGGTCGGATCGGAGTACGGGATGGAGAAATTGATTTTACCGTACAAGTTCTCTTGCTCGATGTACGGCAGGAGGCGCGCCAACGAGGACCACGCGCTCTCGGACACCATCGCGGTCGCCCCAGTCGCGGTCGGATAATGGAAGATGCCGTTAGCCGGGAGACTGGTCTGGGCATCAAGGTAGGTGTGCAGCGCTCGGCCCATCTGATACAAGTTGTTGCTGCATTTGGTGCGGTTCGCCGCCTCCCGAACCTTTTGAACTGCGGGGAGGAGCAGCCCGATGAGGACACCGATGATGGCGATGACGACCAGCAGCTCGATGAGGGTGAAACCACGACGTTTAAGCCTGCGCATGGAAGCGACTCCAGACAAGGAAAGGAAATCCTGGTGAGAGAGAGTCGCATTGCGATTGCAACGTAAATGAGCATTTTGAGCCATTTACGGCGGTGGCGGAGCGTACTCACTACCTTATTGAGAATTATTCTCAATAAGGTAGTGTCTAAGTCTACTTGTCGCTTAGTCTCCGTCAATCGAATTTCGAGTTTTTTTGAGAAGCTTTGCAAGTGAATCTCAGTCACGATGTCTCTCGACCAAGTCACTTCTTCTTTTCCAACAACGCCGCGACTCCCTCTTCGACCCAACCGCTGTGCCAGTCGTGCTTGCGGATGGGTCCATCGGTGTAGTGGTGCGGGAGCTTCTTTTCAACGAGCAGGGCGTGCATCTTCTCGTGTTGATCGTTGAAGTTGCCCATGCCGAGCAGGATCAGACGTGTGCCATCACCGAGGTTCTTCGCGTGGGCGTCGATCAATTTGGTGATGCGATATTGGTCGAGGTTCTCCTCCGTTCCGAAGATCGGACCCGAGCCGTACATGCCGACTTTCATGGTCATGAGTGGAGCATCCCAGGCGACCGCTTTTTCGAAGGTGTCGTTGTGGCGGAGCAGCAGGCTCCAGGCGCCCCAACCCGATTTGCTGAAGCCGAGCAAAAGTCGACCTCGGCGTTCCGAAAGTGCGGGATAGGTTTTTTCCACGAAGGGGACGACGACTTTCAACAAGTACGATTCCTGGCGGACAAGTGGATCCGTTGGGTGGTCGGCATACCAGGGTACGATCGCGAACGTCGGCGCGACGAAGATGACGCCGTGCTTGTTCGCCAGATCGAGCTTCTTCACTTCTTTCAAGCCGTCGCCATACTGGCTGCCCGTTTTTCCTTCAACAGGGAGCACATAAATGACGGGATAACGAAAATCCTTCTTCAGTTGATCGGGCGTGAGCACACGAATCGTCGTCGGCCCCTTCTGATATTCGCACTCCACCTGATGCGCCAGAAAACCGTCCGCATCCTTTTTGGCCTCCGTGATCTCCGGAGCGGCGGAAAGGGAGAAGCACATGGTGATCAGAAGGGGTGCGTTCATCGGTTTTGATCCTGTCCGAGATTGTTGACAGTATTCTAGAGATCGAAACGCGGAGAATTGGTTCTTGCGATTCTCCTCGCGGGCGGCTACCGTTGAACGTCCCGCAACTTTCAGGTGAATTATGATTCGAACTCTCTTTTGTCTGTTCTTGGCGATGACGATTAACCGGGCGTCAGCCGCGGAACCGGTGCTGGAGATCCAGACGCCGATGTCGCCGCCGACATGGGCGCTCTTGGAACGTGAACTCCTCAAGGCGACGTCGGCTGCCTGCCGGGAGTTCTACGATCGCTACTTCGACGATCGTGGCTGGCTTCTGTGTGTCGAACGTTGGGGCGGCGATGACTGACCGGATGACGCCATCGAGAACTGCCAGGATTGGCCGATCCTACATGCGGTTGGCGGATCGGATGAGGTTCTCCGTCTCTACAAGAAAGCCTGGGAGGGCCATCTACGGCAATACACCCTGGCCAAGACGAAAGACGTCCCCTTCGCGCGCGACGGCATGTACTACAAAGAATTCCCGGTGATGTTCGACTGGCTGCACAACGGCGAAGGACTGGTCGTCTTCAATCTCCAGGGTCTTTCCGATCCCAATGACGACGCCTTCCGCCGCCGTGTGCGCCGTTATGCCGGTTTCTACATGAATGAAGACCCCGGCGCGCCGAACTACGACCCGAAACAGAAGATCATCAAGAGTCTGTTCAACGGTAGCCGCGGCCCGCTGCTGCGTAAGGCGACGGCGCTCGACTGGGCCGGCGACCCCATCGAGGTCGAGAACCGCTTCCGGCCCGCTCACGGCGAAACCAGTTACAAACAGATGCTCGAACACTTCCAGGATTACAACGACATCGTCGGCGATCATCCACAGAACTTGCAATCGACGACGCTGGCGATGAATGCCTTCATGCTTGAACACGAAGAGAAATACAAGAAGTGGGTGCTGGAATACGTGGATGCCTGGCGGGAGCGCATGGCTGCCAACAAGGGCATCATCCCCAGCAACATCGGTCTCGATGGCAAGGTCGGCGGCGAAACGGGCGGCAAGTGGTATGGCGGCGTCTACGGTTGGGGCTTCTCCGTGAAGACGCCGGGGACCGGGGTGCTCGCCCATCGCAACACCACGGCCAAGGGTTTTCAGGGATTCATGAACGCCTACCTGCTGACGGGCGAAGACCGTTACCTCGACGCCTGGCGCAAACAGAGCGATGCCATCAACGCCCAGAACAAAACGATCGACGGCGTTATCAAACACCCGACGATGTACAGTGATCAAGGCTGGTACAACTACATCCCCGGTCCGTATGCCGGCGCAGCTCGTGAGATTTATTTTCTTTCGATGAAGCCTGAGGATCGTGTTCGACTGGGCCGCGATGCGTACTTCAATTACCTCGACGGCGAGAACGAGAAGTACCCGGAGGCCACTCTCCGCGCCGACCTGGAACGGCTCCGCAAACGGGTCGACGGGATGCGTCAGGACACGACCACGCCCGACACCCGGCTGGCGGACGATCCGATGAAGTTCAACCCGGCCGGCGTGAATTCCCTCATCGAACTGGCGATGGGCGGCCTGCCGCCGGGAAAAGCGGGAGCGTTGCTCCACAGCCGGCTGCGCTACTTCGACCCCGTTCAGCGGCGAGCGGGGCTGCCGGAGGGAGTGGCCGCCTTGATTGAACGAATGGACGCGAATTGGGTGACGCTCACTCTGGTGAATACGAATCAATTGAACTCCAGGACGATCGTGATCCAAGCCGGGGGTTATGGAGAACACGAGTTCCAATCCGTCTCGATCGGCGGGATCACTCACAAAATCGACTCGACGTCCGCCAAGATTCGACTAGCCCCCGGTTCGGGCGGATCGATCCGCTTGCAGATGAAACGCTTCGTGCATCCGCCGAGCTTGGCCTGGCCGCGACTGTGAGCGAAACGACCTGGTTTTTCAAACTTCTCCGCAAGACGCGTAGAAGATCGGAAGTGAGAAACTATAACCCACCTATGTCCTTCCCACAGTCACATCCCCATTCGCCCCGCAGGTATTCGTTTTCCCATTGAGGTATACCGTGAAAGAGATAGACCCACTCAAAGAAGAATTTCTCGCGATTGTGACCAGTTGGTCGACGTTCGGTCAGAAAGGCGGCTTGGTCGGCAGTGCCATCCCGCTTTACTGTACGTCGCAGCATGAAATGGTTATCGATCCGATTGATCTGTTTCCCGACCCCGGTTACGTCTTTCTCGTCAATCGCGGTGCGGTATTGGAATGGGATTTCATCCTGGTTCGCCCCAAAAAGAACGACAAGTACTACACGGGCAAATCGTTTTATCTCTCATTCGATATCCCCAACGCACTGGAGGTAGGCGGTTTCGATTGCAAGTATGCCAGCGTGCTCGACGTGCCGGTGTTTGATCCCGCGGGCATGACGGGAATCATCCGCTCCCCCATTCAGAACGTCACGCCGGTCTTCTATGTCCGTTACCAGCGGAAGTACTATGGTCCGCTCAAGCGTGTCAAAGTTACGCGCAAGAGCAGTAGCGAAGTGATCGAGCAGATTCAGTGGGCGCCCTATGCCGAGGATTCGAGCGTCTACGAATTCTCCGATGACGACCTGACGCGTTTGCGGATCGAGAAGCACACATATCGGCATCCGAACCCGGACGACGAACCGATCGCCCGCAATCCGATTTACTTGCTCACCGGGCCGGTGCTGACCGCGAAGAGCGACAAGGCGCACGATCGTCTTTCCGCTTCCGAACTTGCGGAGTGGTATCTTCGCTGGCGGAACATGCCGATCCTTGACGACGAGATCATGAAAACGTTCAGGGCCGCACCCGACTACCTTCAAGACGTCAACTCCGAGATCATCCGCCAGCGTTGCCGACGGTTGTCTCTCCTGTTCAATTCGCTTGACGTATTGCAAACCGAACGAGCCGCGGCGGCCGCCCGATACCTCGATTCGGAATCGGGCAAGAAGCTTCTGCAACAACAGATGGACCGGGAGGTCGAGCGCCGGGCCAAGCAGATCGACGCGGAAGTGGCCGAGCTCAAGAAGGACCAATCGAAAGAAAAGTACCGTCTAAAGCAGGAAAACGACGCGCTCAAGTCCGAGCATCAAAAGAAGATCGGGCAGTTGAATCATGAGCTTGAGGACTTGAATCAACGGAAGACGGCGTCCGAGACGGCGGTGGAGGCCCTCCAGAAGCAGATGCAAGAAGGCGTTGCCGGATTGGCCGCAAAGATTCGCGAAGAACTGCCGATGTTTGCCGCGCTATCGAGCGGCTTGCGGCCTGCCGTCGTGGTCTCCGAAGGGTCGAGCACCAATCACTCGGCTTCCGCCGCGCCGACTCCGCAATCGAATTGGGGCAAGGTGACCATCCCAATCTCGACGAAGGAGCTCGAGGCCCTGGTCGATGAGACGGCATTCGTCGATCAACTCGCGTGGGAACTCGCCAGCGAATCGCTTTACTTCACCCGCGACTTTTTGGCCAACTTGTACATCACCTTGAAGGCGACGGCGCTCAACCTCATCATGGGGCCGCCCGGCTATGGCAAGTCGAGCGTCGTGGCCGCGTTGGCTCGCGCGATGGGCCATGGCAACGGGCTCCTCGATATTGCCGTCCGCCGCACCTGGTCCGACGATCGCTACTTGCTCGGTTTCTATGACACGTTTCACGATCGCTATGACCCGGGACCGACCGGCCTGGCGACACGGCTATTGCAAGCTCAACAAGATTGGGATCAGGGCCGGCAGGGTTTATACATGATCCTGCTCGATGAATTCAATCTCGCCGCCCCGGAATACTACTTCTCGCAGTTGCTTCAGGTCTTGACCCGGCCCGCGGCGATGGGGCGTGCCGTTCGTCTCTATGATGCCGGCAGCCAACCGCCCGGAAAGCACGAGAAGCCGATGGATCAACTGCGGTTGAACCCCAACGTCAGCTTCTGGGGGACGATCAACTACGATGAAACAACCGAACGGCTCAGCCCGCGCTTGCTCGATCGCACGGGCATGATCTTTCTCAGTGTTCGCGATGTCGTGCCATCGAGTGCGACCACCGGCGAATCGGTTATCAGCAAGGGAGTCCTCGCCGGGCCGTTTATTGATCACTTCGTCAGGAATTCCGACCAGTGCCCGGAAGGGCACTGGGAAGTGCTGGAACCGTTCCTGGCCTTGCTTAAGAAACAATCGGAAGAGTGGGGACCCGGGATCGATCTTTCGCCCCGCGTGCTCGAAGCGATCCGCCGTTATCTGGCCAACTCCCGAAACTTGTTGCCTCCGGAACGAGCCGTCGATTTTGCCATTCAGCAACGGGTGTTGCCGGTGTTGCGCGGCCGGGGTCCCAAGTTTACTGCCCGCATCAACGCTCTGGCCGAGAAGTTAGCGGAGCGAGGCCTCGAACGTTCCGCCCGCCATGTGCAAGACGCGCTCGCCCTGGCTGAGGTCAACTTCGGCGACGTCGACTTCCTGGCGTATTAGGCGCACGGACGCAGCAGCCGTTGACAATCTCCATAAAGGTCATCTTCCATGCCGATGCCGGTTCGATCATTGCCGGTGTTGCAGAACTGGGACTGCAAGGGCTGTACCGATTGCTGCCGGGAATATCGCGTTCAGGTGACGGAAGAAGAAAAGGCCCGGATCGAGGCTCAGGGCTGGGGTGCCGATCCCGCCATGAACGGGGTCAGGCTCTTCAATTGGGATGGCGGCTGGTTCGAGGGCCGATATCGCTTGAACCATTCGATCGATGGGGCGTGCGTTTTTCTGGACTCTAAAGGCGGTTGCCGGATTCACGCCAAGTTCGGTTCGGAGGCGAAGCCGCTCGCCTGCCGTGTTTATCCCTTCGTGTTCGTCCCGTTTGGGCACGAGTGGCGGATCGGTCTTCGTTATGCCTGTCCCGAATCAACGCATGACCGAGGCCGCCCCATTGCCGCCCATCACGCGGAATTGCTCGACTACGCTAATCGGCTGGAGAAACAGGAACAGGTCGGCGAGCGCATGCAGGCCGCGCCACTGCTTCAGCGAGCAAGGTCGGTACCGTGGGCCGATCTCGATCGATTCTTGCAAGCGTTTCGGGGCTATATTCGTGATGAACGCCGCCCGCTCGAATGGCGGCTGCGGAAATGCCTGGCGGTGATCAATCTCTGCCGCGCGGCCTCTTTTGACGCCATCACGGGTAAACGACTGGATGAATTTTTGGAAGTGGTGGGGGAGGGGGTCAATCCCGATGTGCCGGCCCGACCGGAGGCGGTCGCTCCGCCGGGGTGGGTCAGCCGAATGCTCTTTCGGCAGGCGCTGGCCATCTACGCTCGCAAGGATACGGGCCGCGATCGCGGCATTTCGAAGCAAGGACGGCTTGCGTTATTGAGGGCCGCCTGGCGATTCGCGAATGGCAGCGGCCGAGTGCCGGCCGTCCATGGCCTGATTCCCGAGACAACATTCGAAGAGATCGAAGCCCGATCGATGCCCCTCTCGGAGGCGAGCCAGTCGCTTCTAGTCCGCTACTATCAGGTGAAGATTGATTCGGGACAGTTCTTCGGGCCGAACAACTTTCGACGATTCTTTTGGGATGGCCTCGAAACGCTGATGCTCACCTATCCGGCTATCCGGTGGTTAGGTAGGGCCTTGCATGATCGCAATCCCGAAGATGCCTTGGCTCTGGCGGTTCGCATCGTCGACAATAACTTCGGCTTCAACCCGCTGCTCGGCTCGCGCCGGCAACTGATGGGGACGCGCATCCTCGCGAGGCGAGGCGGGATCGCCCGCCTCATCGCGTGGTACAGCCGTTGATCAGCAGCGGCGAAGTACTCCGACGAGGACCCCGATCACCTGCACATCGGTCCCGGGTTCGACGACGATCGCCGACATCGAACTGTTCGCGGGTTCCAGGCGGATGCCTTCTTTCTTCCTGAAGAATCGCTTCAAGGTCACTTCCCGATCAACCATCGCCACAACGCGCTCGCCGTTCTCGGCTTCGAGTTGCTTGCGGATGACAACGATGTCGCCGTCGTCGATGTGATCCTCGATCATCGACTTGCCGCGGACACGTAGGGCGAAATGGTCCTTGCCGCCGAAGAGCGTGGAGAGATCGATCCGCTCGTCTTGCGCGATCGCCTCGATGGCCGGGCCGGCGGCGACGAGACCGAGCAAAGGCAAGGTCGCCCCGCCGGTGCGAACGCCCTCGATCTGGATCGCGCGGGCGTTCTTTTCGTGACGCTTGATCAGGCCCTTCTTCTCGAGGGCGCGGAGATGGCACATCACCCCGTTGGGCGACTTGATGGCGAATGAGTCGCCGATCTCCCGGATGGAGGGCGGATAACCGCGATTTTCGATCTTATCGCGAATGTATTCAAAGATTTCTCGCTGCCGGCTCGTCAACACGCGTCCCGCTGCCATGGAAATCTCCTATTTCGATTGAGAGCTCTTAACAATTTCGCAACGCCACCCGGCTGTGAACCACAGGTGGTTAAGGCATCACGCCTGTTCGAATAATCACGATGATGTAAATGAGTATATTTGACATCCGTACATAAATAAAGAGAAAAAAGTGGGAAGTGATCCGGAATTCAGGTATTCTGAGAGGGATACCCGGGCCAGGGAGCAGGCATGAGTTTGCCACGATCACCATGGATTGCCACGTCGTTGCCGTTGTTGATCGAGGGGAAGGAGCTCCCCGCCGAGAAGATTCACGACGCCTTGAGTGCGATGATTTCGGGGAGCGTTGACGAAGCAGAGGCGACTGCATTTCTAATTGCCTTGCGGATGAAGGGCGAAACAGCCGGGGAGATCCGGGCCGCCGTGTGCTTTCTGCGGGAGAAGATGGTTCCATTGAACCATCAACAAGCGAATGTTCTGGACACGTGCGGTACGGGCGGCGACGGTAGTGGCACGTTCAACATCAGTACGGCAGTATCGCTCGTCGTAGCCGCGTCTGGATGTCCGGTCGTTAAACATGGCAACCGTTCCGTATCGAGCCGGAGCGGCAGCGCGGATGTTCTCAAGGAACTTGGCGTGCCGATCGATCGCGGACCCGAGTGGGCCGAGCAATGTCTTGGTCGGTTTCACTATGCGTTCTGTTTCGCCCCTCAATTTCACCCGGTGCTGGCCCATGTCGGCCCACTGCGGCGGAAGTTGGGCGTGCGAACGATTTTCAATCTTCTCGGGCCGCTCCTGAATCCAGCCGCGGCCGAGCATCAACTACTGGGTGTGGGCAAACTTGAATTGCTCGACCCGATCGCCGGCGCACTTGCTCAACTCAAAACTCGGCTGTCGTTCGTCGTTTGCAGTGAAGACGGTCTCGATGAGGTAAGCCTGTCGGCCCCCACGCATGTTCGCCTGGTGCGAGGCGAGGCCATTGAAGCGAAAATGTGGACCTACCGCGACTTCGGACTGGACCGAGTCTCTCTTCAGGAATTGCATGCGGACGGGCCGATCGAGAGTGCCGCGATGATTCAGTCGATCCTGGAAGGTCAGGACGGCGCGTCGAGACAGGTGGTCCTGGCTAACGCAGCCGCGGCCCTTGTCGCGGCCCAGCGCGCAAACAGTTTAAGGGAGGGAGTTCGTCAGGCGGCCGCGACCTTGGACGCGGGCTTGGCACTCCAATTGCTCAACAATCTACGGCAATCATAATCGCCCGGAGGATCTGCCGATCATGCAAAAAGTCATTCTCATCGCCGATCCCGGCATCGACACTGCCTTCGCCATCGCCCTGGCGCTGCACGATCCGAATCTGGACGTCATCGGGCTTGTAGCCTCGGCAGGCAATATTTCCGCGGACCAGGCCACACGCAATGTCAACATCCTGGTCAACCAGATCGATGTGCCGAAGTGGCCACGAATCGGGGCGGCATTGCCCGCCTCCTACGAAATTGACGGCACACGTCTGCACGGCCCGGACGGCCTCGGCTCCGTCTCGTTTCCGCCGTTCTCCCTGCATCAACCGATTTCCGGCGAGAAACTAATCGTCGAACTCGTCCGTGCGAATCCCAAAGAAGTTACGATCGTCGTTCTTGGCCCATGCACCATGCTGGCACGTGCCCTCGATCGCGACGCGGAACTTCCGGGTCTCGTGGATCGGATCGTCGTGCTCGGAGGCTCCTGGAAAGAACCGGGGAACGCCGCCGCTCTCTCGGAATTTCACTTTTTTTGTGATCCGCAAGCGGCGCGACAAGTGATGCAGTGCGGGGCGCCGTTGACTGTACTGCCGCTGGATGTGACGCGTAAGGTGGTGTACTCGCCCACCGATCTGCTCGAGCTCCCGTCGCCCGATTCGGCTACTTGCCAGTTCTTACGCCAGATCGTGCCGTACGGAATCCGCGCCAGTTCCAATCTCTACGGCATCGAAGGCTTCCACATGAAGGATGTGCTCGGCATCGCCCACCTGGTGCTGCCCGGCGTGGTGACGACGGAACACGTCTGCCTCGATGTCGAGACCCGTGGCGAATTAACGCGTGGGCTGAGTGTGGTCGACACACGTTCCGTGCCGTCGGGTCCGAAGAACGTCCAGCTGGGCATCGGGGTCGATGTAGTGGGCGTACGCGACTATATCTATCGTATTTTGAAGAGCATCGATTGATGCCAACGGTTCGCCCATCGGCGACGTCACTGTCTGACATACAATAGAGAAAACTTACCTCTGAAATTGGAGCCGTTTCATGCCGGACTATACGCTTGCCGACTTGGCCAAGATGTTTGATCACTCGCTCTTGCAGCCAGTTCTCACCGATGCGGAAATGGAAAAAGGTTGCGAGGTGGCGCTGGAGTACGATGTCGCTTCTGTCTGTATCAAACCGTACGCGGTCCCACTGGCGGCGCGGATCCTCAAGGGGTCGACGGTTGCTGTGTGCACAGTCATCGGCTTCCCCCACGGCGGCAACATGACGAAGATTAAAGTCGCGGAGTCCGAACAGGCGATGGCTGACGGGGCGATCGAACTCGACATGGTCTGCAACATTGGCAAGGTGCTGAGCAAGGACTGGGGCTACGTGAAGGACGACATCGGCGCCGTCGTGGAAGCGGCCCATCGCAAGAATGCGCGGGTGAAGGTGATCTTCGAGAATTGCTTCCTGCAAGACGGGCACAAGGAAATGTTGTGTAAAATCTGCGGTGAAGTGAAAGCCGACTGGGTGAAGACATCAACCGGCTACGGCGACAGCGGAGCGACTGACCACGACTTGACGCTGATGCGTAAGAACTCGCCGGCTCATGTTCAGGTGAAGGCGGCCGGCGGCGTGCGCACGTTCGATCGTGTCTTGGCCGTGCGTGCTCTCGGCGTCACCCGCATCGGCGCCACGGCGACCAAGGCGATTCTTGACGAATGCAAGGCGAAGCTGGCGAGTGCGTGAGCGTAGGAGATTGTCATGGAGTCGTCGAAGATCAAGCCAATGCTGACCGAGCGCCAGTACTTGTCCATCGAACGGGCGTCGCTGGAACGTCACTACTATATTGATGGCGAAATGGTGGCGATGGCCGGGGAGAGCAAACACCACGGAATCGTCTCGACGAACTTGGTGGGCCTGTTGCACTCCAGCCTGCGCGGTAAGCCGTGCATGGCGTTGACGAAGGATACGAAAGTCCGGAGCGGGCCGAATCCCAAACGGCTGCCCGGTTCAAAAGGATTGTACTCGTATCCCGATCTTGTCGTTGTCTGTGGCGAGCCCGAGTATCTCGATGAGCATGAAGATGTGCTTCTCAATCCGACGGTCGTCATCAAGGTGCTTTCACCCAGCACGAAATCATTCGATCGCGGCGAAAAGTTCAAGAGATATCAGGAGTGGAACCCCACGCTCAGCGACTACATGCTTGTTTCCCCGGAGCAAGTGCAATTTGAACATTTCCAGCGCCAAATGGATGGCGCCTGGTCGTTCCTGCGGTGGACCAGCTTGGACTCGGCCGTCTCAATCTTCTCGATCGAGTGCGTCCTCGCCTTATCCGACATCTACGAACGCACTGAGTTCACCAAGAAAAAGAAAAGGCGTACATAGCACGGCCGATGGCTACCAGCGCGTTGGCAAAGAACTCGGTCTGGCCATCGAACGCTACTTCCCTGAACCGACGCGTGAAATGAAGTGAGTTGCCCGCGCTGCTAGAATGACGATATGGCTGAAGAAGTTCCTCCGATCCGCTTATTGCCGTCCGAGAAGGTGAAGACCTTCCCCGTAGCGCCCGGCGTCTATCTGATGAAGGATGCCGAGGGGAAGGTTATTTACGTCGGCAAGGCCAAGAGTCTGCGCCATCGGGCATCAACTTACTTTTTGGAGACGGCGGCCGACGATCACCGCATCCGCGAACTCATCAAATGCATCGTGGACATCGACTTCATCGAGACGGGCACCGAAGTCGAAGCCCTTTTGCGTGAAGCTCGGCTCATCAAGGATATTCAACCGCGTTTCAACAAGTCTTTGAAAGACGACAAGACATTCCCCTATCTCCAGATTCGCATTCGCGAGGAATATCCCCGGGTTGAGTTTACCCGCAAGCCGCGCCGTAAGGGGGTGAAGCTCTATGGGCCTTTCACCAGTGCTCGCGGACTGCGCCAGGCCATCCAGGTGATGCAACGAGTCTTCCAATTTCGCACCTGCTCGCTCGACATCAAGAGCACCGAAGATCGCTGGCGCTGGTTCCGCCCCTGCTTGCTCCATTCCATCCGGCAATGCACTGCCCCGTGCAACTTTCGGGTGACTCGCGAAGAGTATCGCGGCCAGATCCGGGCTCTGCGGATGGTCCTTGAAGGCAAGCGCCACAAGCTCATCCGTGAGATGGAAGCGAAGATGCTCGAGGCGAGCCAGGCTCTTCTTTTCGAGAAAGCGGCCAGGCTGCGAGACGAGATCGCCTCCCTTCAAAAATTGCAACTCCGCGGGGATGTCGACGGCAACGTCCAACCCGAAGCGTTTCACATCGACCCGCGGAAGGGCCTGATCGGTTTGCGTAAAGTGCTTCACCTGCGAGAGACGCCG
>Ga0105046_10012313_pt1 | contig 13267 bp, 9 predicted proteins | sample MAT03_FD_78385 | JGI IMG/M metagenome (GOLD analysis project Ga0105046, IMG submission 78385) | Freshwater microbial communities from Lake Fryxell liftoff mats and glacier meltwater in Antarctica - MAT-03 (megahit assembly) | ecosystem: Environmental > Aquatic > Freshwater > Ice > Liftoff... | reverse complement strand
CCATGTAGCCGAAGCCTTCGCGGCCTTTCGTTTCGTTCAAGACCTGCTGAATATCGGGATCCACACTTTTGGCGGTACTCGTTGAAAGGTTCACTAGATCCGCGTCAGCTGAAGGCCCCATGATTCCGTACAGCTTCCCTGCAGCGACGGCAATCAGATAACTAAGCTTGTCGCCTCCGAAAAGCATCCGCATTTGCTTTTCTTCCTTCGTGCCCAACCCAAAACTCATTGGGAATTCAACGCGACCTTTGAGTCCTTGTCGCTTCCACGAAACCTGGGGGATTTTCACCTTAGAGCCCTTGGGCAACTGTTTCGCGCTTTCCTTCATCAAGGCGCCCATGCCTTGCGGGCCAAAGATTTCGTCAGCCGCAGCCATAACCGCATTTGGATCTGTATCCGGCAATAAGGGCGCGACGAAGCTGTAATTCATGCCGCCGTCAAACGTAAAGGTTCCCGAGTTGTTGCCATTCAAGAATTTGATTAGCGACGTCGAACCATGAGCGAACGCCTTTAAGCCTGGCAAACTCATTTCGCCCAACGCAGAAATGGCGATTCCGTAATTCTTCAGCATCTCAGGGCTGTACCGGATGGCGAAGAAACCAGCTTTCAACGGAGCTGCGGCCAACGCTGGATCCACTTCGTAGGGAAGCACCTTCGCGATTGATTTTGAGAACGCTGATCCTGTTACAGGATGTATGCGGCCCAAAAATTTGAGGCCAACAGCAGGATCAACGGCCATTGAGAGGTCGACCGATTGCGTGTCTGCCAATTGGTCGATGTAGGGATCTAAAAGGGCCGCCAGAAGCTTTTCAGTGACATCGACTGGGATTGGCGATGGGTTCTTTACAGACTGTTCGCGAATCGCGTCCATCATCGCGGCGCGGCCGTCAGTCAAAGCTTTGCGCAGTTCGGTACCCTGGCTAATCGCTATCGCTGCTGGGAAAACTGTAGCCACAACATCTTCGCCCTTGGTTTGTCGGGCCGCCATGGCTTGTGCGCCTGCGGCTTGCAGGCCATCAAGGCTGTCGCTTCCAACCAGAACGAGGCCAGCTGCGAACACCCACTGTTCGGAGCCATTTGCCATCTTGACGTGAACGGCGCCTTTGTCTTCGCCAACTTTCGTTCCCAATTCCGCGATGAAGGAAACGGCGTCCTTTGGCGATTTCGCTGCTGCTGCTACGGCAGTGAAGGGGGATTTGTCCTTCTCGCGGCCAATCATCGCCGCCCCTACGGGCTGGGCCAGATCCAGGTGAGCTAGCAACGCGGGAGGCAATCCCGATTGGGCAATCAACATCTGCCGGAGCTGCTCGGTGCCGAACGGCAAACCTAACTTCGACGAAAGTGTTCCCACTTTTGCGAGTGTGCCTTCAAGTCCGCTGATCGATACCGAAGCCACGACCTTGTTTTGTGTTTCAGGCGCAGGCCTGAAGATGGAAGGCGCTGTAACCACCGTGGGAGTGGTGTTCATCACCGTTTTCTTGCAACCCACTGCCGATCCTAAGATCAAGCCTGCTGCGACAAGCAGGCTCGCTAACCCGTGACTCAGATTCCGAACCCCTGGCCGCCTTTGGCCTTTTGTAAAAAGCATGCGCGCATTATCCGTGTCCAATGGCGCAGCGTCCAGCGTACAAAACAGGTATTGTGACGTCGTTCATGGCACCTGCCGACCTTCGCACGATCGTACATGTGGATCTCGATGCGTTTTACGCCTCGGTTGAACAGCGCGACGATCCCAGTTTGTTAGGCAAGCCCGTTGTTGTTGGTGGAGACGTGAGACGCGGGGTTGTTTGCGCTTCGTCTTACGAAGCACGCAAGTTCGGCATTCGAATCGCGATGCCAATGGCGCAAGCTTTTAAGCTATGCCCCTCGGCCGTGATCATTGCTCCTCGGATGTCCCACTACGCAGAGGTTTCAGCGGGTTTCTTCGCGATCTTGAACCAGTTTTCGCCACTTGTGGAAGGATTGTCTCTAGATGAAGCTTTCATCGACGTTACGGGGATGGGCAGCCTGTTCGGCAATGGCCTCACCATCGCGGTCGCAATCAAAAAACTGGTGCGCGAGCGGTTGGGGCTGGTGGTCTCCGCCGGCGTTGCCCCTAACAAGTTCATTGCCAAAATTGGCAGCGACTTGCGCAAGCCCGACGGCTTGGTGGTGGTTCAGCCGGGCGAAATCCAAGAGTTCTTGCGCGATTTACCCGTGAGCCGTCTGTGGGGCGTCGGTGCCATAACCGAAGCGGCTTTGCAATCGTTTGGCATCAAGACAATCGGCGACGTTGCCCAAATCCCCCTAGAACTGCTTTCTGCGCGTTTAGGTCGAGGGCTTGCTCAACATCTCTCGGCTTTGTCTGCGGGCATTGACGAGCGCCCCGTATCGCCCGATCGCGAGGCGGTCTCGATCAGCCACGAAGACACCTTTGAAAGGGACGAACGCTCGCTGGAAAGCCTTAGTAGCGGTCTTTTGCAACAAGCCGATCGCGTGGCAGAGCGCCTGCGCCGACAAGGCTTGCGGGCCAAAATCGTCATCCTTAAGGTAAAATACGGCAACCACAAGCTGGTGAGCCGAAGGAAAACACTGTCTCTAGCCACGGCCGATGGCGGAATGATGGGAAAAACAGCTGCGGAGCTTCTCCAGTTGGTACCCAGCATTTCCAGCTTGGGCGTGCGGTTGACTGGGGTAGGGGCGTCTGGGTTGGTTCCTGCGGACGAAAGCGACTTTCTAAAGAAAGAGCGCCAAGGGCAATTGTCGCTGCTTGGCCCCTCGGCTGAACAAGTACAGCTCTCCGACGCTTTGCTTCAACGCAACCACGGAGAACGCTTGGGGCATACGCTAGACAGCATCCGCGACCGGTTTGGATCGTCGGTCATCGGGCGGCCGATTGTAAGCAAACCCAAATAAAGAATGGCTCACAAACTCGAAGATCATTGACGCCGCCCTCATCCTCATCTACGAAAGGCGGACTCTGTTCCTCCCGAAGGCGTTTCTCAAATGAAGACCATCACCGAGTTTCCTGGCATTATTCTCCGCCTCGCTTCCGACGCGCAATTGGCGTTCCGTAAGCAAAACCAAGCGCCCGCAGTTGTCGTGGCAGCGGCCACCGAGGCCGTAGAAGTGCCAACGGCTGTAGAGGAAGCTGCCTCTGAAGCGACTGAACCGGCTGTTGAGGCCGCGGCCGCGGCCGAGTCCGGCGAAGCCGAAGCTGCTGTAACGGAATCCGTTGAAGCTGCGGCTGAGCCTGAAGCGCAATCCACGGCTGAAGCCGAATCGGTTGAAGCTGCGGCTGAGCCTGAAGCGCAAACTGCGGCTGAAGCAGAGCCCGCAGCCGTTGTTTCATTGGGCGAAGGCCCTGAAGCCGAAGCTGTCGGCGTCGCCGTTGGTATCACGGGTGATCGATTGACGCGCCTCATGGAGGCCCTGTCGGTGGCCGGCAATCGTGTAAAGAACGTTCGTTTGGTCCGTGTTCTGCAAGGCGAAAAAGCTCCCTCCGGCGCTGAACAACGTGGCGAGTTTTTTTACCTCGTCGACCTGATGCCGCGCACAATGTCGCAAACCACCCCCGAACCTCAAGGTCGTGACGGCAAAGGCCGTGATGGCAAGGGGCGCGGCGGTCCTGGCGGCGGTCGCGGTCCTGGCGGTCCCGGTGGCGGTCGTGGTCCTGGTGGTCCCGGTGGCGGCCCTGGTGGCGATCGTGGCCCTCGTCCAGCGTTTGGTGGTCCTGGTGGCGCTCCTGGTGGCGATCGTGGCCCACGTCCTGCCTTTGGTGGTCCTGGTGGCGCTCCTGGTGGCGATCGTGGCCCCCGTCCAGCCTTTGGCGCTCCTGGTGGCGCTCCTGGTGGCGATCGCGGTCCGCGTCCCGCCTTCGGCGCGCGTCCTCCTGGTGGTCCAGGAGGCGGTGGTCGTCCTCCTGGTGGTCCAGGTGGCGGTGGTCGTCATCCTGGTGGTCCCGGCGGCGGTGGTCCCGGCGGCGGTGGTCCCGGCGGCGGTGGTCCCGGCGGCGGCGATCGTCGCCCACGTGGCCCGCGCCCCGGCGGCTCTACTCCTCCTATCTACGCAGCACCTCGCCGTGGCGGCTGGGATGAGCCTGTCGTTGCAGCAGCGCCCGCCGCAGTTGTTGCTGGTCCGGCCGTGGTAATCGAAGTGGCGACGGCTTCCTCGGAAGCCGGCAAACCCGCCGATCAAGCGTAGCCTGCGCGAACGATTCAACGCGGAGCTTTGACCATAGGGTCGGCGTTCCGCGTTTTTGTTTTGGAAACCGGCGCAGTTACAGGCTGATCTGGCCAAGCCATTTCAGAAGCCTGGGGTTCCTCGCTAGCTACAGTTGAGCGTTTCGCTGGCACTCGAGCTGCCTTGATGGGAGCACTTTCAGGAGCTTTCGGTAACGGCTTCACAATGAGGGTCGAAGTTGCCGGTGGGTTATGCCGGGGTGGCAGCGGAACCACCGTAGGAACGAAACGCACGGGATGAGCATTTGAAAGCTCGGGCCAAGGCAACTCGAAGCCAAGCATTCCGTTTAGACCGGTCACGAATACGGGCTGCGCGCCGAAGGCCGGTTTTTCCACGGGCACGCTAGCGTCCGGGACCTTGGCGTAGAGCATCGACAATCCCTTGCGGTCGTCTGCGTTGGGCCGTCTGTTGTGGATCGTTCCCGTGCACGAGCTCATGACCGCGGTTTCGTCATCTGAATGATCCAATCCCAGAACGTGACCAAATTCATGGGTAAAAACAGACTGCAAATCTAGATGTTTCGGCGCAACTTCATCAGGACCCACGAACTGAAAATCGCACTCGTTTATCTCAATCGTGGCTTGCGAGACAAGTCCCGAATCTAGGCTTGCTTCAAATTGGGCTTGGCCCAGCAGATTCTCTTTGCCAGACCACGTACCTTTGCAAAAACGGATAACCACTGCTGGTTTTTCGCCGGCCTTGGCCAAAACAAATTTTGGATGTGACTCGGGCAAGTTATTCCAAGTTGCGGCCGCTTCTTCAATCGCCAAGTTGGCGGCGGCGTTGGAAACCTCTTTGCTGGCATTGGTGGGATCAACCCCGACGGTGATCTGCGTAAGTTCCCAATGAACCACTTGCCCAGAACGCGTTTTCATTGCTGCGGCCGCAAAGGCACGCTGCCCTAACGAAAGGCTCATCAATGCAAAAGCAACGCTCCTAAGCGAAAGACAGCACACTCTGGGGAAGACATCGGCGCATTGTCAGGCGAGCCTAAGACCTATGTCTTCTGTCAGGTTGAAAAGCTTCTACAGCGGGCTGGCTATCGTGCTTTTGGCTGTACATGAGTGTTTTCGCCACCCTTAACTAGGGCGCCCCACCTGTGGGCCCATCGACAATCGCAAGGCCTCCAAGTTTTCGGCAGAGAAGTGGTACGTGGTTCGGCAAAACTCACACGCCACTTCGGCCTCGCCTGGATCCACAATGATGGACGCAAGATCGCGTTCACCTAACAACACCAAGGTTCCTTCGGCCCGTTCGCGGCTGCACGGGCAGCTGAATTGCACGGGGCGCGTTTCCAATAGGTGCAGGTCGCCCGCCAAATCCCCCAAGGCTTTGCGCGCAAGGTCCTCGGGGCCCATTCCGGAGGAAGCCATAAGGGCCTCGAAGAAGCCGCCCGCGTGCAGGCGGGTTCGCTCCTCCGCAAGAGCATCTGTGTGATCGCCGCCGGGCATCGCCTGCAGCAATATTCCGCCAGCCCACAAGATCTGTCCGTTTTCATCCAAGGCCGCATCTGCCACAAGCACGCTGTCGATCTGCTCGCTTGTCACAAGATACCGTTCAACATCATCGTCAATCTCACCAGAACGAAACTCGGTGCGGCCCGTGAAGTTTTCCTTAAGCCCCAAATCACGCGCGACCGAAATGATGCCGTCGTGCCCCGTGATTGGGCCGAGGCTCACATGCGTTTTCGCGGGCACGTGTATTTCGATGCCGCGCTTTTTCGGATAAGCGCGAACGTCGCCACTTGAGTTTGCGTCAACCATCAACGTGCCAAGGGATCCTTGTCCAGCAACGAAGAGCGATACTTTTTCATCGCCTTTGGTCAACGTCGCCAGAAGCAACCCAGCGGTTGTTGCGCGAGACAAAGCCACGGCCATCGCTCCGGTTGTTTCGTGTCGTCTGCAAATTTCGTTTGATAGATCCGTGGTGGTTACGGCAACCAAGCGCATAGAGCCCCCCGCCAATAGGCAGCGGATGATCAAGTCGTCGCTAGAAACGGCAGCAGTCATGGTTTGTGGAGCTTTCTAATCTAACTTATTGCACTGCGCTTTCGCGCCTTTGGCCGCGTTTGCAAGCCACGAATCGGTCGACCCCAATTCCCGCTCAATCGTACCGCGGGCAGAAGGGGTGCATACAGCGCCTAATGCCGTCATGCCACTTCGACGCAAACGCGGGCGGGTTTGTGCCACAAGAAACAAGGCGGCATCGGCTCCCGTGGCTTTGTCAAGTTGAACCAGGGTTTGCAGGGTAGAGGCCACAACGTCATCAAGTGAAGGATCCGCAGCAGCACCACTCGCGGCTTGCTTCAAGACGCGGAACAAAGTTGGTCCGTCTTCTTTTTGTCCAACCGCTAACAGCACTTCGGCAGCCGCTTCACGCAACGACACTGGCGCGGCTTGTCGCTTTAAGGCAAACAAGGCTTCTTGTCTCGCTGACTTGAATTTGCAAGCCGCCAGCCCCTCAAGCGCGGTGATTTTCGCATCCGTCGGAAGATCTTCGCGTGTAGAGGCCGCCACCAGTGGAGCTTCTGCAATACATGCTTTGGCGATCGATCCCAAATGAGCTGACATCACGAATGACCATCGCTCTGATTGATACGCACGCAGCAAAATCTCCGCAGCGGGTTTCACTTTCTCCGCTGGCAACTGCGCCCAAATGCGAGCCGTTGACTGACGAACCCGTGGGTCCGGGTCAACCAATCCAGCCCGTAAAGTGGTCTCTGTTCCCGGGCTCCAGTTCGCAAGAATGTTTGACGAAAGCGACTCAAACGCCAAGTGCCGAATCACAGCGTCCGCGTCCCGTTGGCCAAGGTGGAGTAAGACCTCGAACGCCTGCTGATTCGAGAGATTCCCCAAAAGCAGGAGCGACCGAGCGCGAACCGCAAAGTCTGTGTCATTGGAGCGTGCCCACCCTTTAACCGTTTCCATCCACACGGGCGTTTCCGCTTTCGACGCCGCCGGTGCTTTGGATCGTAGCCACAGCAGTTCCGCTGCGTGGGCGGGCTCCAGCGATAACCCTTGCTTTGCAATGGCTTCATCAAGGACTTCCGCAATGCCAGCAAAGTTGTTGGCCAACGCATCGCGAACCAAGGCGTTCGTTTCCGCCGACTGCCGCCCGACTATGTCCAGCAAAGCCCGCCGGTTGGCTGCAAGCGCGGATGTCGCGAGTAGCTTTGCCGCTAGGCCTCTCGAAGCAGAAACCTGAGTTTCATCCCGAATGACCTTAAGCAATGCCTGCGCGGCTGGTGCCTGTCCGCGCGCCAACCAGAACACCAAAGCTTCGTCTTTCCAAACACCAACCTGCCCATACGCAGCCAGCACTGTTGGGAGTACCGCCGGCAACCATGTATCGGTTGGCGCGACGCTTTGAATTGGCAGCGCCGCCAACGCTTGCAGGGCGCACGCTTGCCCGGTGCTGGAAGTGAAAGCAAGGCCATTGACCAACTGCTTTGCAAGTTCCGTGGCCGGTAGATGCGAGCCTACAACGCGCAAGGCGCGGCCACAATCGGAAGCTTTCAAGATGGCCTTTGCGGCAAACTCAATACCGCTTTGTCCATCTAAGGCGGTTACAATTTGAATCTCGTTCAAGGATGGTTGTGTGGGTAGCGCCAAAGTGGCGACGTCGACCGTTACGCACGATGTGTCGATGGACTTCGGAAATGCCAGCCACACGTGGTCACCAGCCGCTTGCGCCATATCCAATGAAAACATCGAATCAACACCCATATGAATGGTGATGTTGGTTGGCCAGGGCACGGCGCTGTTTTTGGTAAAAGCGATGCCCATGACGTTCACCGCTGTTGCGGATCGCGCTGTGGCGAAAGCCGCTCCAGGCGTGTTTTGCACAAAGGGATCCCAACTTGTCGCAACAGCCTGGTCGTCAAGTACGGCCGGGGAAGGCAGAGCCCGCGCATCGGCAACCGCCGGTGATGAAGCAGAACTGAATCTGAACGTATCCGCTACGGTTGAAGGCCATGGCTTCCCATTCAACGAAGGTGCGGCAAGCGCAATAGCCAGCTGCGGGGCGTTTGGGTCTGAGGCCCGGAGCCAAGGCACGAGGTTTGAAGGTTTGAATTGCTTTAGCGAAGGATCAAAGACCTCGCTGCGCCATACAGGCTGCTTTCCGTCGCATCGACGAAGCCAGGAGGCAGAATACAAACGCATAAGTCCTGCGGAGCTCAAATCCACCGCAGACTGGGTCTCACCGTCCCCGTCTAGTGCGCCATCGGTTCCTTGCCAAAGCAAACGAAGCTTTGAAGGGCTTTCCTTTACGAACGCCCAAACAGCGTTTTGCGACTTCGATTCCCCAGTTCCCCACCGAACCAATGCCCATGATTGGCCTTGCACAATCGCCACCTTGACCCGCGCGAGGTCGGGGCCAACGGGCCGAGTGGGGCGCATAACCAACGATCGAGCGGCACCCCAAACAAGGGCAAGAGACCCGCTACCAGCAGGCTCTAAATGAGCGGTATCTGGCGGGTTTATGCCACCTGGGGCTGGCGCAGGCAATGCCGGTCCTGCGGCCGCGCACAACGTCAGGGCAAGGAGTAAACTTGTCACCGTGCCTTGATAACACATGCCGCTGCAGGCCGCATTGCATGCAGGTTTCGCGGACATCGTCCCACACTGGTGGTATAGAAGCGCCCCCTGTCTGTCCCCGCGTCCCATTTGAAACAAAGCATGGATCCCGAACAACCCGCCATTCCCACCGCCACCGTCGACACCGTTGCAGGCGTCGTTGCCATTGTAGGCGAGCCAAACGTTGGCAAGTCCACCTTACTTAACTACATCGTGGGCGAGAAGCTGGCGATTGTGACGCCAAAGCCGCAGACCACGCGCAACCGTATTCTAGGTGTGTGGAACGGCCCTGCAGGGCAGATCGTGTTCGTCGACACGCCCGGCGTGCACAGCGCTCGTTCCGCTTTGGGCAAGTTCATGGTCGATGAGGCCTACCGAGCGCTTGAAGGCGTGGACGCCGTGCTCATGGTTGTGGATCTGTCGAAGACCCTGGGTCCTTCTGTGTCTCCCCGGCATTTGCCGCGTGGGGCACGAAAGGGCTCGGTCGTGGAATCTGCTTTGCTCGAACGCTTAAAACATTCAAAAAAACCAGTGATTTTGGCGCTAAACAAGGTCGATCAGGTAAAGGAGAAGGCAAAGCTTTTTCCTCTATTGGAACAGTGGTCAGCCTCCAATCAGTTTGCCGCTTTGGTGCCCATCTCAGCCTCCAAAGGAACCAGCGTCGATCGCTTGGTCAAAGAGATTTGCGGGCATCTACCCAAGGGCGCGCCCCTTTACGACGCCGACACTCTTACAGACCGCACCGAACGCTTTTTGGTTGGCGAGCTGATACGCGAACAAGTGTTCCTACAGCTTTACCAAGAGCTGCCATTTTCAACCTGTGTTGAGGTTGATATGTGGGAAGAACGACCGAGCAAGGGCGATGTTGTGATCAACGCAACCATCGTTGTGGAACGTGACAGCCAAAAGGCCATCGTTCTTGGCCACGGCGGTGAAGTGATTCGTGAAATTGGCAAAGCCGCTCGGGAAGAAGCCAGCAAACTGCTTGGCCGCCCTGCGCACTTGAAGTTGTTCGTTAAGGTTCAACGTGATTGGACCACAACAACTCAAGCGATCGGACAACTGGGCTACGACCCCGAAAGCAATTCGTAATGGGTAGAAAACCGAAACGGCAAAACTCCTCTACCGCGTTGTCGCAAGACGATGTGGCAAACTTGCCTCTGATTGCGCTCATCGGCCGGCCCAACGTGGGCAAGTCGTCGCTGTTTAACCGATTGGTTGGCGGTCGGCCTGCCTTGGTTCAGGACGAACCTGGCGTAACCCGTGATCGACGCTACGGCATTGTGAAATGGCAGCGCGCGCAGATGCGGGTTGTTGATACGGGCGGGTTGGATCCCTCGGCTGAGGGCATTCTCGGTGCCATGCGCGGGCAAACACTTCGCGCGGTGGATGAAGCCGACGTGATTGTGTTCGTTGTTGATGCGCACTCGGGCATTACGGCGCTTGACGCTGAAGTGGGGCGCGCGCTTCGTCGCACAGGCAAGCCCATAATCGTGGCTGCAAACAAGGTCGATCACGAGAAACGCGATCTGCTTGCCACCGAAGCCCATTCGCTGGGATTTACCAACCTTTTCGCTGTTTCAGCGGCACACGGCCGCGGCGTAGGCTCCATGATGGACGCGGTGCTGCGCCAAATGGGCACCAAAGTTACCTTCGAACCCAAGCCCAAAGCACCAGCCCGCCGTCGATCGCGTCGTGGCGATCAACCTGACGAAGAGTTGGACGCTTCCAGCCAAGAGTTGGTGGAAATGCTCGGCATCACGCCGCCTCCACTGCCTCCACCACCTCCAGGGCCAGACGATGAAGAAATTCTCGTCCCCGATTTCGAAGAGCCCGCGGCTCCCGTGGAAGTGGCGAAGAAGAAAGAAGAAGATCTTGATCGGCCGATCCGACTTGCCTTGGTGGGTAAGCCTAACGTCGGTAAATCTTCATTGGTTAACCGCATGTTGGGGCAGGAGAGGGTGCTTGTTCACGACAAGCCCGGCACCACGCGAGATCCGATCGATTCGCCATTTTCTTACAACGGACGCGAATTCGTGTTGGTTGATACGGCCGGTCTTCGCCGCCGCAAGGTCGTAAAGACGTTGACCGAGGCCGTCTCCGCCAAGATGTCGCGCGATCAAATCGAACGCGCTGACGTCGTTGCACTGGTTCTTGATCTTGAAGACGGGGCAAGCGACGACGACGCGAAGTTGGCATCGTTTGTCGAACAATCTGGCCGCGCCCTGGTGATCGTTCTGAACAAGTCCGACATCGTTGGGCGTTCACAGCTAGATGGCAAGATCCAGCAGTGCAAAGAGCGTCTCAACTTCGTTGAGTGGGCCACGGTGATCGTCACTTCTGCGATGACAGGCAGAGCCGTCGACAAGATCTTGGAGGCCGCGCGCGCTGCTTATGTGGAATGGTCGCGTCGCGTTCCTACTGCCGAACTAAACCGGAACTTCGAGGAAATGATCACCCGCCGCCCCCCTCCCTCAGGGCCGTCAGGACGTCATATCCGTCTCTACTACGCCACCCAAGCCGCCGTCAGCCCACCATTGTTCTTCGTAAGTGCGAACATTGAAAAGGCTGTAAGCCAGCCCTACCGTCGTTACCTAGCGAACCAATTTCGGAAGTACTACGGCTTCGCTGGCAGTCCGCTGAAAGTCATCGTTCGAGGCCGGACAAAGGAAGAGGAAGTCGAGGAGTCCAAAGCAAAGCGAACTCCGGGGCAGAAGTCTCAGCCCAAGCGGCCTTCCACGCCAAAGCCCAAGAAGGGTGCTCCCAAGCGCCTTGCGGTGAAGAAGGCGCCACGAAGAAAACTTACGGTCAGCCGTTCCTAAAACAACCGGTAGGAAAGCCTCAGCGACAAAGTCGCGAGCTGCGGCGTCCCTGTGTGGACGTCGCTTCCAGCTGCGTTGATCGCAAGATAGGCGTACTTGGCCAACAGTCCGATACTGTAACGACGGTTCAGCAAGTAGTCCGCTCCAACCGCCACTTGGGCTCCCATATCCAATCGCGAATCCGAGCTGCCCCCGGCGGTCCCCATGCCGACGAGGTTCAGTTCAGCGAACGGAAGCCAGCGTAAAACGTCCAATGTGTAGGTCCCGCCAGCCGAAAGATTAGCGCCTACGAAGCTGCTTGGCGTCGACACGTCGCCGGGGAACCAGTTGGCTTCAAAGCCAGCGCGCAGGGCCCAGCTGTCATTCAACCCCCTTTGGGATTCCACTCCCAGCAGCATTCCGGATCTTTCGCGGTCGCCAACCCAGATCGATGCTCCACCGGTTTGTATGCCTAGTTGCCATTCCTCCTCGGCAGCGGCCAGTGCACACGTCGTCGGGGCCGTGAAGTAGGCTAACAGAGCCACAAAAAGGGCGTATCGAAAGGCGAGGGCACCAGCACACACTCCGCCACTATACGCCCCGTTGCCATTTGCCGCAGGCTCACTTTGACGCGACTTACACAGCTATTCGACGTTCAGGCGTCCCTGTTGACAAGCATCATGTTGACCCGGCGCATGGCGAGTGTTAATTCCGGAGGGCCGTGGCTAAGAAAAAGCATAAAGAAGAGATTGAGGAATTAAAGGCCCCCGACCAGTTCGTATCGTTCTGGACGAAGGTTGGTGAACGGGTTTCCCGTCATCGCCGTGGCCTTGTGACCTTCGTGGTCACGATTTGTGCTGCCACAGCCGCTTTGCAGGGCGGTCGCTATTTCTTCGGTAAGCGCGACGCCGAGACTTCGCGCGCCTTCGCTAAGATCGAACAAATTGCTTCGGCCTCGCTGTTGCCACCAGACGTTGCTGGAAGCAAAGCTGAAAAGCCCGACGACGGTTTACCGCATTTCAAGACCGACGAAGAGCGTAAGCAGGCTGCTCTCAAGGAGGCCGATACGTTCCTTGTTGCTCATTCAAAGGGAAAGATCGCTGCTTTGGCAAAGCTCATCAAGGCCAGCCTCCTACGAGACCTTGGCAAGAACGAAGATGCTACGGCTTTGTACGTTGAGCTTTCCGGCAACAGCGAAGTTGATAGCAATCTTCAACTGGTGGTGCTTGACGGCTTGGCCTTGGCCCAAGAAGCGAGCGGCAAGGTGGATGCGGCCATTGCAACACTTGATAAGTTGTCGGCGGCTTCAAAATCGCACCAAGGGTTCCTAGCTGACCGCGCTTTGTACACCAAGGGTCGTCTGCTTGAGACCCAAGGGAAGGCCGAAGAGGCCAAAAAGATCTACAAATCCATCAGCACTGACTTCCCGAACACGACTTTGCGTGAGGAAGTAACCCGGCGGCTGGCGTTGTTGGACGAGTCCACCACCGGCACGGCCACGCCTTGAGCGAGTCGCTCCAAGCCATTGAAACAGTGTCTACTTTGGCACTTTGCCTTCGTTCTGCCGGCGCCCGTGCTGGACTGTGGGCCAGCATGGTCATCGCGGTGGCGGCTTGCCAGGCGTCTACAGTCCGTCGCCCTTATGAGCGACCGGCTGCGAGCCAGGTT
>Ga0105046_10012312_pt1 | contig 13267 bp, 9 predicted proteins | sample MAT03_FD_78385 | JGI IMG/M metagenome (GOLD analysis project Ga0105046, IMG submission 78385) | Freshwater microbial communities from Lake Fryxell liftoff mats and glacier meltwater in Antarctica - MAT-03 (megahit assembly) | ecosystem: Environmental > Aquatic > Freshwater > Ice > Liftoff... | reverse complement strand
CGAAAGCTAGCTATAAAACGATTTGCGTCCCATCATTACTGCAATGCAAATTCAGGGCCATTAAACCATGTCATATTTGCAGACGTGCTTATAGCCCTGGCCAGACCGAAGCTGATCCGTGTAAGCTGCCCGCTCAAAGACGCAGACAACGTAAAGGAATTGCTTTCATCGAAAGTCACGGGCTGACGATGACTCGCGCGTTTTTGCTTATCGACAAGAATCCAATAACCTGAGAAGTTGCTGCCGATACAACTGGGATTCCGTGGTAGTCGCGATCGATAGCAACCAAGTCATCCACTATCCAACCTGATTCGCCGACACTCAATCGGGCGGCATCGATTGCTAATACGCTCGAAGGATCGGGATGGGACAGGAATGCGTCACAAACTTGATCCGGGAGTTTGCTTGCGACCATGCTTTTCGGCCAGCGTATCACTTCCGGGGGAAAGGGCTCAGAAATCGAGAAACGGCCTACGGTTGCGGTGGGTCCATTCTCTGGGGTCGGCCCGAGTGGAATACTCACTTTGTTGGACGCGAGCGATAGTCCAGCCAGTTCATGCAGCGTGGAATTCGGCAATGCCGACGTGGGTGCAATAATCTGCTCCGTAAGACACAGGACGCTACCATCGTCCAGCGGCAAACACCAACCAAGTCGTTGCTGGTTCTTGCGAAAACCAAACGATCGTTCTTGCCAGCGCAACGCCAACCGAACTGGCTGAGGCATTTTGGCGGCGACACGATTCCAAGCTTCGCCGTGCGCTAGCGAAGGCTGCCAAGTGTTCCAGTCCGCTTCGGCCTTTTCATAAAGCTTAAAACGATGCCCTGTACTTACATTTCGGTCAGGTTCGGTGGGTGTTGCCATCTCGATACCGCCAGATAACATCTGAGCGAGGGTATCTGCGTCTAGTTTTATCCCCGTCAAACCAATGTCCAAGCGCCAACCACTCCGATTCCAAAACTTGCTGTTCCGGCGAACCAAATCTCGATACTCAGAATCGATGGCGCATCTGGCTTGAACCGTCCTTGCATCGCTTGCAAAACCAACTTGAAGCACCCGTCCAATCCGGAACCCGCGGTATAAAATGGGGGCATTGCTTTCGAGGCCTCCGCGCGTGTTCGCATCCAACGTGATTTCGAGGGAACCGTCGCGCGGCGTAACCATTGGCGGCGATTCTAAACCTTTGAAATGAGCCGCGGATTTCGCACCGGTAGGCGAAGGCTCAATGGCCAAGTACTTGGCGCCTAGGATGGTATCGAGACCTTGGATGGAATCCAAGGAGACCAACGGACGAACAATCCAAAACCTCGCGCCTTCTCCGGCCATGCTTCGAGATTGCGGGGTCATTCGCACGTGCACCAAAACGCCATCCCGATCACGGTTCAGCTCGATCTTCTCGACGGAGCCGATTTCTACACCATGATATTTCAAACGATCTTCGGGTTTGAGACCATAGCTATCGCTGAAGTCGATCGCTATTAACTCGCCGCTGCCTTGCTCGGAATACCAAAAGAGTCCAAGACTGACAAACAGGCACAACACGGTCAACCACCAAAGTCGTGATCGGAATCCGGCAGACACTTCTGTCAAACTCTTGACTTTGGCTATTGGAAATGGAACACCAGCGTCAATCGATGCAGGCAGCTCAGGTGCGTCGGTGGATGGAGTTGGATCGCTCATGGCGCTTCCCAAATAGCGTGCGGATCGAAACAAATCGCCGATATCATACTCATCGAGACACACAACACGAAGGCGATCAAGGCTGGGCCAAAATGGAATTGCACCACTCCGCTTAGTTTGATCATCATGACCAACAAAGCCAGCAGCATGACGTCCATCATACTCCACTTGCCGATCTGTTCCATCCAACGGTAGGTCCATGCTCGATAGCGCTGCTGCATAGAGCATAGCCAACTCAGCTCGATCAAAGCAAGGATTTTCAACAGGGGCAATAGGATGGAAAAGAGCAATATCACCGTCGCCACGAGTGTGCTTCCGGCTTGGTATAGGTCAATGATACCGCCAAAAATGCTACTGCGATGATGATGCCCAAGCTGCTCGATCTCAAGAATAGGGAGCAATACCGCAGCCGGAAAAAGCACCATCGCAGCGACGGCGGCAGCCGCAGTGCGTCCTTGTGAACGCTGATGATTCTTGGATTGATCGATGACACTATCACATCGAGTGCATTGCGCCCGCTCATTGGAGCGCAGCGGAGCAACCTGATGAATTAGGCCACAGCAATGACAGGATTTGAGCACGATGAAGTTTGACGTTTGAAGTTTGAAGTTTGAAATCTTACGCCTTACGCCTTAAGCTTTAAGCTTTAGGCCTCCTTCTGGCATGTTGGGCAGAAGAAGGTGCTGCGTTGGGCTTGAACGATGCGTTGAATGGTACCCTTTTGACAGGTTATGCAAGTTTCGTCGGCCCGGTCGTAAACGCGATGTTGGTTTTGGAAACGTCCTTCGCCGTTGATGGCGTTGCGGTAGGTGCCGTCGCTCAATGTGGATCCTTCCTTTTCAATGGCTTCGCACAGGATGCGAATGGTTTCGCGGTGAATGCGTTTCCAAGTCGATTTATTGAGTTGGCTGCAACGGGCGGAGGGATGAACTTTAGCCGCGTGGAGAATTTCAGCCGCGTATAGGTTGCCAATTCCGCAGACAACGCGTTGGTCTAGAAGTGCAACCTTGACTTCTCGGTCGATATGGCCAAAACGATCCAAGAATGTAATCTGGTCGACGATCGAGGCGTCTGGACCGAGTTTAAGTGGACCAAGGTGTTCTGCAATTTGTTCTTGTGTCCATAGACAAACCGTCCCCAGGCCACGTCGATCCCAATACAGAAAATGGTCCACGGCGGCCCCTGCCAAATCAAAAACCATTCTGGTATGTTGATCGGTAGGCGGAGAGGAGACCATGGCGATTCCAGCCATTTTCGGTTGCATTACGATCGAGTCACCCGTGCAAAGTCTTACTAAAACACGCTTTGCGACTCGGTCAACAGCGACTACGGTGGCGCCCAATGCCCGCTTACGGAACTGCTCAATCCCTGGTTCTATCTTGATCGGTCGGTAGGGTATGCTCGGCTCTGTGATTGCGGAGATGACACCTCCGATGGTCGGCAGTAGGCCACGGCGCATGGTCTCGACTTCTGGGAGCTCAGGCATTTTCTAACCGTGTTTTTTTTGGTAGACCTTCTCGGGTTCAACGGTGCGTTTTTGATCCACGACAAAATCGGCATCGGAGTGTTTTCGAAAGAAGCAGCTTGCATAACCTTCGTGGCAAGCGGCACCGGTTTGCTCCACCATTAGCAGGATACAGTCGGCATCGCAGTCGATTCGAATCTCTACGATCTTTTGCCTGTGCCCGCTCTCCTCACCCTTGCGCCAAAGCCGCTGGCGAGATCGGCTGTAGTAGGTAGCGAATCCGGAACGGAGCGTTTCCTCGTAAGATTCCAAGTTCATCCAAGCGAACATGAGAACTAGTTTGGAGGAGGCGTCCTGAGCGATGGCGGGCAAAAGTCCGTCGACACCTCGTGCAAAATCGGGCCCGATCATTGCCAGGGTCGCTTCATGATCTCGTGGGCGATGATGGCCATTCGGAGCGATTGAGTGTCTCGCAATTGCGCAACCAAGGATGCGGACGAAACCTTAGCTGTGGGTTGCACTTCGGCGGCTGTCGCAGGGGTTTCCTGAAGCCTCGATTCTTTCTTTTGTTTCTTCTTGAGGGACGGCTTCGGTTCGGAGTTTCGGAGGCTGCTTATCTCGTGCTGAAACGCTTCCTTGAGATGAGCCTGCATTCGTTCATCCGCTTGGTCCACACCACCTGGCAGCGAAGCTGATGAAAGGCTTGAGGAGAGATTGCCAACCGTCGGTACATAGGGTTTGGAGTCTACGACTTGGGCTGAAGGAATGGGGTCTTGCTGTTGCAACCGTGGGGTTGGAGCCGGGCGCGTGGGCTGGGGCGCAGGCTGAACAACTGGCGGTCGATTGGTGCGTTGTTGTTGACGTTGTTGTCGCCGTTGAGCAGCCTGTTTGAGAAAATCGTCTAGGTCATCTGCCATCGTAAATTCCTTTGGCTACGTACGTTTCATTTCGAGCGTTGTCCGAATTAATGAATTCGGCTTCGGACATAATGTTATTAGGTGGAGCGGGTTGGGTTGGACGGCCCCGTGGTGCTTGTGCCGGCAATGCTTTGTCGCATTTCGGTGTCGGCGGTGATATTTCTCAGTTTGTAGTAATCCATGATGCTTAGTCGGCCGCTGAGTAAGGAATCTGCGATCGCCTTAGGGACTTCGGCTTCTGCTGAGACCACTTCCGCTCGGCTTTCTTCTATTTTTGCAATCATCTCTTGTTCGGTGGCTACGGCCTCGGCTCTTCGACTTTCGGCTTTGGCACGGGCGACACGTGTGTCGGCTTCGGCTCGGTCTGCCTGAAGTCTAGCTCCAATATTCTCTCCGACGTCGATATCGGCAATATCGATCGAAACGATTTCAAAAGCGGTCTGATCGTCGAGTCGGCTTGCGAGCACGGCTTTGGAAATGACGTCGGGATTCTCCAATACGATCTTATGACTTTCGGAAGAGCCGATTGCACTAACGATTCCCTGTCCGACACGGGCAATGATGGTCTCTTCGGTTGCACCGCCAATGAGGCGTTGCAGATTAGCTCGAACCGTGACGCGTGCTTTGACTTTTAACTGAATTCCGTCTTTTGCAATCGCATCGAGGAAGGCGACAGCGCTCCCTTTCGGAGGACAGTCAATCACTTTCGGATAAACGCTGGTTTGGACTGCGTCCAAAACATTTCGGCCTGCGAGGTCGATGGCAGCGGCCTCGCGAAACGACAATGTGATTTGCTTGCTCTTGCGTGCCGCAACAAGAGCTCTAATGACTTGAGGCACATTACCACGAGCGAGGTAGTGTGCTTCCAGTGCCTTGGTGGTCAAGTCCTCGTCGCGAATCCCAGCTTGCACGGCCATGATTTTGCCGCGGACGATGGTCTTTGCGTCGACCCGTCGAAACATCATTCCGAGTAAATCGATGACCGAAACCTTGGCGCCGGTCATCACGGATTGGATCCAAAGCCAGAAGTAGCGAGAAAACACGGCCAGGACGATGATCGCGAAAACAAATACAAACAAGCCGAAAACGAGCAGTATTGTAAAGAGTACGGGATTCATATAGGAGCGACTTCTGTTTGGGAAATACGGGTTGTTTAGAATTTCAAGAACTTAATTCTTCACTTCGGGCGAGTTCCTTTCGAGGTGTCGCCACCCATGTAGAACTGCAATTCCGTTGGCGTTCCAGAATCGTCGTACTTGAGGCTGAGTTTTCCAGCCGTGTATCTTAGCCCAAACTCTTCGGTGCTGTGCGCTATCAGCTCCAATGGTGTGCCAGAAACTGAAAAGTAGAGCTTGCCATCGCGTTGGGTGATTTCCCACAATCCCCCGTCTCCACGCTCGTACTTACCAACGATTTTAGCCAGTTGCTCCGCCGTAAGTGACACAATGACTGGATCATAAGGTTTTTCAGGTTGGACGATTGTCTCTGGAGGAAGTTCTCGAAGCCAAACGTTTCGGTAGCGGACCGGATTGCCGTGATCCTGAAACGAAAGGGGTAGCATTTCTGGACTTACTTCATATGGCTTATGCTGTAGCCACGATGTCGGTCCAAGTGGGCGAACATTGTCTTGAACCAGAACGCCATTGTGAAGCACAGTCAGACGAGCGGGTTGCAAAAGTTTGCCCTCTTGATAGCTGGGTCTTCGGAAAAGGATGTCGTACGATTGCCATTCACCGGGCTTACGGCTCGCGTTGACAAGTGGTGGATACTGGCCATACACCGACCCAGCTTGCCCGTCTGCGTAAGTTTTGTTGTCGTATGAGTCCAGGACTTGAACTTCAAACAGCCCTTGAAGAAAAACGCCGCTGTTGCCACGACCCTGGCTCTTACCTTGAACTCGTGCTGGCGCGGACCATTCCACATGCAGTTGAACATCGCCAAAGGCTTTGGCGGAAAAGATGTACCCACTGCCGGGAACGGATTCCATGACTTCGTCTTTGACAATCCATTTAGCTGAACTGCCATCCGCGGACCGCCATTCGTCGAGGTTTTTTCCATTGAATAAAATGACCGCGTCGGAGGGGGCAGCCAGCGGCAAGTTCGAAGGACCTGGCGTAATGACGTTAGGGCGTTCCCGATCCCAATCGTGAGCTTTCCATCCGGTTGGCAGTTGTCCCAGGGCTTCCTGCAGCCCAGCCGAATTACCAAGCAGAAGAACCATCCCTAAAACAGGGCTACATTGTCGCGAAAAAATCTTCATTCGTTTTCAAGCCTCAAAATGACGCACGTAGTGACAACCCACCCGGCGATACTTCCCAAATCCCACCCTGGGGGGTGAATTAGCATCGTACCATCATCATAGTCGCTACGCTCGCCATTGGTAAAGCGATCCGGGTAGGTTGTTGATGGAATGCGCAATCACTACAACCCTTCCATTTTGGTTTTTTGAATGGCGATATCGTAAACCTCGACGACCATTGTTTGGGATTGATTTGCTTGGTTCGCATTACTGTTCTAAGGTTTTGAGTCGTTAACCGTTGCGAGCATTGTGTTTCAATGCAAGCCCCCGCAAATTTGTGGACCACAGTCTGCAACCCAATATTAGTTTGAGCGATGACCGAATCCACGTCGATCCAGGCAAGTTCCGCAAGTATTGCTCATGCAAACTCATGGTCATTTGTAGGTGCGCCCCATGGCAACGCGTCAGGGACTGAATCCACTGGACGATTGCACTACGAGATGGCACACGCCAAACTTGGCGTCGTCTCCAGTCTCTACGTCGCTTTGCGAGCCAAGCACGGGCCGGCTGCATCGCACTCCCTGCGAGTTGCACGTTGGGCCTCGTTGTGGGGAGTGAGCTGCCAGCTTGATGAAGAACACTTGCAGCTTTTTGAGACGGTTGGATTGCTTCATGAAATTGGGAAAATTGGAATTCCCGATCGAGTTCTGCAGAAGCCCGAGAAGCTTACCGAAAACGAAAAGTCCATGATGGACTTGCATATACAGGTCGGAATTGAAATCCTACGAGCCGCCGGTGCATCGAATGATCTCATGCTTTCCATCGCGGGAATCGGCACTAGTTTCCATACTTCGAACAATTGCACTTCCGATGAAATCGCCCCAGTCGCTAGTCGACTGATCAATATCATCGATGCGTACGACTCCATGACGATGCAAAACGTCTATCGCGATCCTATGTCTCGCGAGGCGGCATTGGCAGAGATCTTTCGACAAAGCGGCAAACAGTTCGACCCTCGGTTGGTGCGTTCCTTTGCCGACATCGTCCTCAGTCCGAAATCCGATACGCTGGAGCTTGCTTCCGAACGCTGGCTGAAAGAAATCGAAGTAAGCGAACACCGCACCTTTTTTGAATTGGACCATGCGGATCTTCGAAATGCCTCTGGGCAGGGCGAGAAAGCCGGCAGCGTACTTATTCACAAGCTGAACGACACGTTTTATCGGCATATGATGGATCATGTCCAAGACGGAGTGATTTTCGTTGATCTAGAATTCCGAGTGCTGGACTGGAACGCCACCGCCGAGCGAATGACTGGCAAGTCCGCTTCGTCTGTCTACCACCAGACATGGGAACCAGCTTTTGCATCCCTTTGCGATCGCGAAGGATTTCCTTTGGACTCCTCTCAGTGTCCGTTCGCTGCACTCATGCAGGGGGGCGAAGTCATCAGTCAGCGTATATCGATCCGTCGAGACGGATTTCCGCTGCTCCATGTAAAAGTCGACGTTATCCCTGTCAATAACGATCTGGGGCACCTCTGCGGTGGTGCCATGATTTTGGAGGACATAAGCGAGACCGCAGTCCTTGAACAAAAGATCGTGCACCTTCGCGAAAGAGCTAGCCAAGATCAACTCACCAAAGTTGCAAACCGTGGTGAGTTGAATCGTCAATTGCCAGACTTTGTGGAGTACCATCAACGTAACAATCGTCCAGGCAGCGTGATCATTTGCGACATCGACTTCTTTAAGCGGATCAATGATAACTTCTCACACCAAGTAGGCGACGAAGCACTGATTGTCTTCGCTCAGGTCCTCAAAGATTTTTGTCGAGAAACCGACTTCGTGGCACGCTTTGGTGGCGAAGAATTCGTACTGTTGTGCAGCGAATGTGATTTTACAGAAGCCAAAGCATGGGCAGAGTCCATTCGCAAACGACTCCAAAGAACGCCGATAGCGGCCATTCGAAACTCATGCATTACCGCGAGTTTCGGTGTCAGTACGGTTCTCCCCGGTGACACCGGTGAATCCGTTCTTGGGAGAGCGGATCAGGCGCTGCTCATTGCGAAGTCGAGCGGACGAGACCGCGTTGTAGGACTTGGTCTCGACACGAAAGCCTCGAATCCATCGACTGGGAATACGGAGCCGAATCATAACACCATGCGAAGCTGGCTGGGATGGTTTTCGCCAGCGGTGGTTTTTCAGCAAAAGTACGAACTCCTGACCAGCGTACCAAGAGATGTCACGCTGGAAAAACTCAAGGGCTTTGTCTCTGAGTTCCACGCGTCTGTCATCCAGGTTGAGAGCGACAAGATTCTCCTCGAAGTGGACTGCCGTAAAGCACCCATTCCGCAGACCAAGAACGAGAGGCTGGCCAAATTTCTAATCGAAATTGGTATTTCCGAATTGGAAATGAATGCAGGCGGCAGGAAAGGAAACGTCAAGATTTGCACGTTGCTCGAACTGAACGTTAGCCCAGTTCGAAGCCGTGATCGGCGTAGCGATGCGCTCGCTAGCCAGGCGCTTCGGTTGAAAACCGCGTTTCAAGGGGTGATGGTGGCCCACGATATGGACGAAGAGATGCAGGCCAACGTGTTGCGCCGAATCATGCCCGAGAACGATTCTCGCTATTAGGCGAGCGGCGAGCTGAAAACTACCAGTGTGATGCAAACTCTCGCCGGCCTTTCAGGTTGGTCGGGGGCTTGGCCCTCACCAACCTTGTTTTGGCGTACTAACGGCCAGCACTCCCGGAGGGAGAGTGACTTCACCCTCACTCCAGAAGTGGTAGAATGGAATCGCGTCCGGTCTATGGTGGAGGCCCTGCAGTCTCCATTACCAATGTGAGAGTGCTTCTAACCTTCAGGAATTCATGAACTCCAGAATCCTTCTCATCAGTCTATTGGGTCTATTGGTTTCCACTGACTTACCAGTGCAAGAGTCGGATTTAGATCGGTCCAAGTTTTGTGCAGACCACTTCACGTTCGTTCGAATTATGTACGAAAGCGTTGGTGGAGACGGCGAAGCATATTACCGGGGCGACGCCGGTTGGATTCCTCGCTGGGCGACAGACCATCCAGTGGGTGCTAAGAATTTGACTTGGCGACTCAATCAATTGACCACCATCAAAGCTAACCAGGGTACCCTCCTGCTGCGATTGACCGATGCACAACTGTTGGACTATCCGTTTGCATTCATGAGTGATCCCGGCTGGCAAGAACTGAGTCGTGAGGAACAAAAAGGACTAAAGAAATACTTCGATAATGGAGGCTTCCTTTGGGTCGATGACTTCTGGGGGCAGGCCGAGTGGGACAACTTCGAAAGCAATATGCGAGGAGTAGCGCCACATTGGAAATGGTTTGACATTCCAAATGATCACCCCATCATGTCGGCTGTGTATCCCATGAAAAAGTGCCCGCAGATTACGGCAATTCAATTCTACCGTCGAAACGGCGTCAGCTACGATCCGTCTTGGATTCACAAACGTCCCAATGGTGGCGATGCGGATTTATCGCAAGTCCATTTTCGTGGACTAAACGACGATCGCGGACGTTTGGTGGCCGTTGCAACGCACAACACCGACATCGCCGACGGCTGGGAACGCGAAGGAGATGACGAGGAGTTTTTTCAACGCTTTTCAATAGACGCATACGCCTTGGCGATCAACGTACTCACCTACGCCATGTCGCATTGAGATTACTCTTGGTCTGCAAACCGAATCTGAATCTGAACCGCTTCGTCGAAGGATTGCAAGAAAGCATCGAGCACTCTGGGGTCAAAGTGTGAACCTCTCCCCTCAATGAGTAGGTTGCGGCATTTTTCGGGCGAATACGCGGGTTTGTACGGGCGTTTGCTGCACAGTGCATCGAAAACGTCAGCCACGGCAGTAATTCGACCCTCCAAAGGTATCTGCTCACCTACCAAGCCGAGCGGATATCCCGTGCCATCCCATTTCTCATGGTGGGTCAAAGCGATATGGCCTGCCATCTTCAAGAGCGGCGTGTCCCCCGCTTCGAGGATGTTTGCTCCAATACGAACATGACGTTTCTTTTCATCTGAATTGTTTGAGTCATTGCCGAACGAGTCATCGAGTGTGCTGATCACGTGCATTCCCAGGTCGCAATGCGTCCTCATCTCTGAAAACTCATCCGAATCGAGTTTTCCTGGTTTGAACAGAATATCATCAGGTATCCCGATTTTGCCCACGTCGTGTAGCTTGGCCGCTTGCTCAATGGTCTCTGTATACTCCGTGCCGAGTCCCAAGTTTCGAGCGATGAGTGCAGCAAACGCTCCCACACGCCTTACATGGCGTCCTGTCTCATTGTCACGATACTCGGAAGCTCTCGCCAAACAGTGAACAACATGGTGTTGCGCTCTTTCGAGGGCTTCCGTTCTCTGCTTGACTTCTCGCTCCAACGATTCGGAAATATCCTTCAGCCATTTTTGATGACCTCGCAAGGTAAGTAGGTTTTTGACGCGTGGAAGGAGCTCAAGCGGATCGATCGGTTTGCTGAGAAAGTCATTGGCACCCAGATTCAATGCTTCGTACTTTACCGATTCCTCAATGTGGGCCGTTAAGATGACAATGGGTATATGCTGGAGCACTTCGATCTTGCGCATTTGAGCCAGCAGTTCCAATCCACTGATTTCTGGCATCATTACGTCCAGCAAGATCAGATCGGGCGATGATTGTAGGATGCGTTCAATCGCTTCGGTCGGCTGATTCGTTGAGTCCACATGTTGGTAACCCCATGTCTTGAGGTATTTCCTGGCGACGCGAATGTTCAGTTCCTCATCGTCCACGATGAAGATTCGAAAATCTCCTGCATCGCATGCAGGGCGAGCCCATGCTCCATCATGGAGCTTGACAGGCTGAACAACAGCTATCGGGGCTGGCTCTGCCAATACCATCGGAGGACTGGTCAACATAGAAACAGCCATATTGCCAGAATAAGAGGAAGTCGATTGATTCAACATAATTCGTTCTAGTTGCTTTCCAGATTTGGTGAAACCAATCGCGATAAATAGTCTTCGATGGTTAGTAGTACTTTTTCCGCGTTATCCCAGTCGTTGGCTTGTACGGAATCATGTAGCTGCATTGCTGGAGCTGTCAAACAAGGGAAGCCAGCGGTTCCACCCGAGCCCTTGACCCAATGTGCGATAGACTGCGTTTGCTTGGGATCACGAGTGTCCACCGCATCTCGCAATTTGACAGTCTCACGTTCTAAAGCAGCCACGAAATCGACGACAATTTCTGCAAATTCCGGGTCGTCCGTTGGGAGCTTGGACTTGATAGGCGCCAAAGATTCGACTCGGCGACTCTCTCGCGAAGATGGGCGTGTGTCCTCGTAGATCCCTCTCATTCGAATGAGCAATTCATCCGTATTGATCGGTTTCGATAGGTAGTCACTGCATCCAGCCTCAAGACAAAGCTGCTTGTCGCTAGCCATTGCGTGAGCGGTCAACGCGATAATCGGCACCGTGATGCCGGAATCTCGGAGCATCTTCGTTGCGGCGTAGCCATCCAGAATCGGCATCTGCATGTCCATGAGGACCACGTCAAATGCGTTTTCACTCAAGATAAGGTCATAGGCTTGTTTGCCATTTTCGGCTTGCGAAATGCATGCCCCCGAACGACTAAGAACCAGCGATACCAGTTTTCGATTGGTTGCTCCGTCGTCGACCACGAGTACCTTCAGGCCTCGCAAAAGTTCACCGTCAATCGAAAAGGATTGCTTAACAGGGGTTGGGAGAGAATCCCCTATCGCTCCGTTTTCGATTAGGTCCTCACTCTTCAGGTCGCCTGCATCCAACGTTAGTCGGAAACAGCTACCGCGTCCGCTATCGCTTTCGACCGTCAAGTCGCCACCCATCATTCGCGCCAATTGTCGACTGATGGAGAGTCCTAGTCCGGAACCGCCGTACTTTCGCGTTACGGACGTATCCTCCTGCATGAACGGATGGAATATCTGCTCAAACTTATCCTTTTGGATTCCAACTCCGGTGTCGATGACTTCAATTTCGAGCTTGGATTGCGTGCCTGGGTTCAATAGTTTAGCGATGATGTGAACCCCACCATTCATCGTAAACTTCCTAGCATTGCCAACCAGATTGATTAAAATCTGCCGCAATCGCGAACCGTCGGTCTGGATTTCATTAGGAACGGGACCTTGCCATGTGTACTCCAAACTCAAATTCTTTTCACGGAACGGTACTCGCATCATCGAAACGACTTCCGAAAGAATCCGTTGCGGCGAATCGGGCTGAATATCCAGTTCCAGTCTACCGGCTTCGATCTTAGATATGTCGAGGATATCATTGATGACGATCATCAAATGACGGCCACTGGAATGGATCGTCTTGAGCATATCTGCACGTTCTTCTGGCGAATCGTCCAGCCCGCGACACAAGAGATCGGCGTAACCCATAATCGCATTGAGCGGTGTTCGAATCTCATGGCTCATATTCGCCAAGAAATCACTCTTGGCGCGACTAGCAGCGTTCGCAGCTTCACATGCCTTTTCCAGCTCTTCCGTCCGGGTTGCAACGCGATGTTCTAAATGATCATTCGCCTCTTGCAACGATTGCTTCGAGGACTCGACCACCGACAACATTTCGTTGAACGCAACCACAAACTCACCGAGTTCCCCGTCTTGCTCTGGACTCGATTTGGTTTCGACACGGTAAGTATAGTTTCCTTCCAAAGTTACTTTTCGAGAGACGGCAGCCAACGCATGAATTGGACGGACTATACTCCGATTCAAATACCCTGCCACGGCAACCGAGAACAACAACGAAAAGACTCCAACTATGATGGTAATTCGAGCGTAATTTATAACCTCTTGTCGAACGGTCGAGAAATCGACAGCCACCTTGAGGTCACCAATTCGCTCACCATCGACCGTAATCGCATGTGTCAGCAAATGCCCAGCCTCGCTGGATTTTTCTAATACAAACGACTTGGCTACGGCCTCGCGT
>Ga0105046_10012311_pt1 | contig 13267 bp, 11 predicted proteins | sample MAT03_FD_78385 | JGI IMG/M metagenome (GOLD analysis project Ga0105046, IMG submission 78385) | Freshwater microbial communities from Lake Fryxell liftoff mats and glacier meltwater in Antarctica - MAT-03 (megahit assembly) | ecosystem: Environmental > Aquatic > Freshwater > Ice > Liftoff... | reverse complement strand
CGTCGAACATGGCATCGATGCCGCCCGCATCGAGACCCGCGGCGCCGGCCCCGACGAACCGATCGACACCAACCGCACCCCGGCCGGCCGCGCCAAGAACCGCCGCATCGAGTTCGAGCTGATCATCGACCGCGTGCAGTAGGTCGGGACCGAGGAGCACCAGAGGCGTCTCGCCGTCGCCGCAGGAGACCGCGCCGGCCTCCTAGCCGGCGCGGTGTGGTCTATGATATTTAGCGAACACCGTACGCTCCGACGGCGACCCGCCGGCCTTAAGCGTCCCACGGAGACTCATGAGCGTTCCCTCCCTGCGCTGGCTTCAGATCCATCGGTACGAACAGTTCGACCCGGTTCGCATCGAGTTCTCGGGGCAGGAGAACCTGATCCTGGGGATCAACGGGGCGGGGAAGACGCGACTGCTGCGGCTGATCCGCGCCGTGCTGAGCCTGGACTTCGGAGAGTTGCGCGATCACGTCTTTGACGTGGAGTTCGGTCTGGAGACCGGGACTGCGCTTGACCGGCGTATTGCTGTATCGGTCCATGGCCGCGTCAAGAACGATGTTGCTGAGCGGTCCGACGGGCCAGGAGAGTATCGGAGCCCAGCCCGGACGATGGCACTTGGCGCCCTCGTACTGCTGAGTTCGCAAGGGTCGAGGCTTTCTTGTGCGCTCAAAGATGGGCAGATGGTCGTGACGGACGGCGCCGCGACGTTCCAGGAGGCTCTCCCTCAACTTCAGGATGGCTTGTTGTTCGGGAGCCTCCCCGGACCAGATCGCGGCGGTGCGACTGCGGCATTGCGGGAGATGCAACCCCTCTGTGAATCCGTGATAGTCAGCGAAGCGGATCAAGAATTCCAGGTGCTTACTGGCGATGTGGAGTATTCCATAAGCGGGTATCGACCCGGACTTACGCAAACGACAGTCGACGCGCCTGAGCGGTTGGCTCGAATGTTGCGCCGTGATCTATATCCGCTCTTGTTCCAGGTGACTCTGGACATGGGCAAGGACACAGGCACAGCGGGAATTGTTCCAGCGACCTTCATGTTTGGACGCGCAATTCAGGGTAGGTCTGCGATCTTTGACGGCTTGATCGAGCGTATTGTGGGTGCTGCGGGAGTGGCGCAGATCCGCTTTGTCCCGAAGGTCATTCGTGAGAAGGGCGAGCTTCGTGAGTGCCGCGGGCTCGGCCTGCTCGTTCGATTCGTTGACGGCACCGAGGTCGCCGAGTCGGAGCTTACGTTCGGCCAACGTCGCTACTTATATGCGGGGCTGATGTTGCTCTACCATCCGGGCGAGCCACTGCTGATCGATGAGGTCGACAACGGTTTGCATCCGCGTTTGCTGGAGACTTTGCTTACTTTGCTGGCCGGGCGCCAGTCTTTTCTGGCCAGCCATAACAAGATCGTCATTGACTACACGAATTTCGCGGGGCCCGAGGACGTCCAGCGGAAGATCCATATCATCCAGCGCGGCAGAGATGGTCGGCAGAGTGTGCTGGCGCTCGACGATGAGATCGCTCGCACAGTTTATGAAAAAATGGAGGTGGCGATCCAGAGCCCGAGCGATGTGTTGCTCGCGGAGGGGCTCTGGTGAGCGCCGTCGGTCCGGCCCTGAGGTTCGCGCTGTACTCAGAGGACCGTAGCGACGCTGACCGAGACTTCGCTGTGCTGCGTGAGCTCGTATACGGGATGCTGCAGCAGATCGTACCAGACCTGAAGACCAATCACGTCACGCTGGAGCCGGCTCAGCCGGCACGCAAGGAGCGGATCTCGGGCTCTTACTGGAAGGTGACCAACCGCGGGGAGGCTGGGGCGCAGGAGCGGCGACGCCGGCTGATCCGGGATGTGGCTGCAGCGTTAAGGCTGGGGCGGGTCGTTGTTTTTCATGTGGATGCAGACGCGGTCTGGGCCGCTCGTGCGAGTTGCAGGAATGTCGGTGAACACTGGCCGCATTTCTTCCGGGACGTGCAGACCACGCTTCGCAACGCGGGTCATGTTGTCAAGGACGTCGATCTGGGACACATACTGATCGAAGCCGTGCCTTTCTGGGAGATCGAGAGCTGGACGTTTGCGAATACAGCGCGACTGAGAGAGATCGTGTCGAAGCCGCAGGACGCGGAGATGGTGGCGACGTGGGAGGGAGACCTTCGGGCGCTCGACGAGATCGAGAACATCGAGGATGCCCTGAGCATCGGTGACGCTCATAACGATGACCTCGTGCAACGCAAGCGCGGATTTCCGGCGGCCGCGCTCATTGCGGCGGGCAAGTCCTATGCGGCGGTCGTTCGTCGGCTTGGTGCTTCGCCCGTGGTGCTTCACGGTCTCGCAGCAGCAGCCGTGCGACCGTTTTGATGGGCATCGAAGCTCGAGGCCCTCGTCTAGCGTCCGAGCACGATCACCGCGTCGCCGGGCGGGTCGGCGTAGAGCTGCGCGAGCGCCTCGGCGCGGCGACGGAGCACCCCCCGCTGGTTGATGTAGCCCTTGTCCGTGATCTCGCCGGCGTCGAGCGCGGGCGGCTCGCTGAGCAGCAGGCATCGGCCGACGCGGCGGCTGCTGAGCGTATGCTCGCTGTTGTAGCGCTCGAGCGCCGAGACCACCTCTGCACGGACCCGCGGGTCGATGACCAGCGCGGCCGGGTCCGCGAGCTCCGGCGCGAGGGCGCCGCAGTTGGTCAGGTTCGGGAACACCAGCAGCCCGATCTCCGCCTGACCCTCGCCGGCGACCACGGCGTCCTGCATCGTCGCGGCCGCTGCCGCGAGCACGGCGATCCGCAGCGTTCCGACGTTCACCCAGGTGCCCGAGGTCAGCTTGAAGTCCTCGGCGACGCGGCCATCGAAGACGATGCCCTTGCGCGGGTCGGTCGGGTCCGCGAGGCGGCCGGCGTCGCCGGTGCGATACCAGCCCTGCTCATCGAACGCGGCCGCGGTCTGCTCCGGCTCGCGGACGTAGCCCGGCGTGATATTCGGGCCCCGCGCGCGCATCTCCAGCTTGCCCTCGTGCGGGACCAGCTTGACCTCGCAGCCGGGCGCAGGCAGCCCGATGATCCCGGCGTGCGAGATCGGGAAGTGGACCGTCGTGATCAGCGGTGAGGTCTCGGTCGCGCCCCAGGCCGAGGCCATGAACACCGGCGCGGCGCGGGCCCGCAGCGCGCACGCCTCGAGGCGGGCCCACAGGTGCTGCGGCAGCGCGGCGCCGGCGTAGAAGATCAGGTCGAGGCGGCCAAACAGCGCGTCGCGCAGCGAGGCGTCGGCCTCCAACAGCGGCAGCAGCACGTCGAAGCCGCGAGGGACGTTGAAGTACAACGTCGGCGGGTGCGCGCGCAGGTTCTCGGCGCTGCGCTCGATGAGGCCCGGCGCCGGCTTGCCGTCGTCGATGTAGAGCGCGCCGCCGTGGTAGAGCGCCATGTTGAAGTTGTGGTTGCCGCCGAAGGTGTGGTGCCACGGCAGCCAGTCGACCAGCACTGGCGGTCGCGCGCGCAGGAACGGCCACGACTGCGCGATCGCCTGTTGGTTACTACACAACATGCGCTGCGTGTTGAGCACGCCCTTGGGCAGGCCGGTCGACCCCGAGGTGAACAGGATCTTCGCCACCGTGTCGGGGCCGGTCGCCGCGTGGGCCGCGTCGGCGACCGTGCTGTCATGTGTCTCTTCGGACAGGTCAGAGAACAGCATATGCCCCGGCTCCGGCGCCGCGCTGACGACCACGACCGGGCCGGCGATGGCAGCCAGCGCGCGCGCATATCTTCGCCCGTCGGCCGCGTACACCAGGCCCGGCGAGACCCGTCGGGCGACGTGGCGCAGGTTGGCCAGGTCCTGCGACACCAGGCTGTAGGCCGGCGAGACCGGCACCGCCGGGATGCCCACCTGCATCGCCGCGAGCTGCAGCAGCGCGTTGTCGATGCCGTTGTCCGACAGGATCACCAGCGGTCGGCGCGGACCGAGGCCCCGCGCCAGCAAGGCCGCACCCAGGCGCCGCGCCGCCGCGTAGGCCTCGCCGTACGTGACCACCCGCCAGCCCGCGCCCACCCGCTCGCCGAGGAACCGCCGCTGCGGCGCCAGCTCAGCCCAGTGGCGCAGGCGGTCGCCGAGGGTCGCCGGGTAGGCCTCCAGCGCGTGCGGCGAGCGCAGCACCATGCTGCCATCCGCGTGATACGTGACCTCGACCTCCGCGGGAGCCAGCTCGAGCACCGATGAACCGGATGAACCGGATGAACCGGATGAACCGGATGAACCGGATGAACCCGATGAACCCGATGAACCCGATGAACCCGATGACCCGGATGACCCAGCCGTCGCGGTCATGGTGACGGTCCCTCCTCAGGCGTCGCAGCGCCAGCGTCCGAGCTCGGTCAACTGCGCGCTGCCGACCTGTTCGATCGACCAGGCGAAGCCGTCGTCGTCGTAGCTGTTGATCCACAGCTCCGGGCGACCGTCGGCGTCGAGGTCGACCACGCCGAGCACGGTGTACTGCAAGCCGCCGCCGGGCTCGCCCTTGAGCTTACGCGCGCGCGCGCCCTCCACCGCGGGCACGAGGTAGATCCCCGCGAACGCTGGCGCGGCGTCGTCCTCGTCGCTGACGGCCGGCAGCGTGACCGAGGCCAGGCCCTCCGGCTTGCCGTCGCCGTCGAGGTCGATCTCCGACCACTGATGTAGCTGCAAGCGCTTCGCGTCCCCGAGCGCGGGGTGGTCGGTGGCCACCGCCGCCGCGATGCTGGCGAGCATCCCCTCCGGCGCCGCAGCGAGCGCGTCCGCGGGCATGCTCGGGGGGACAGTCTCGACGAAGGCTGGGTCCGAGGGCGCCGTCGCGTGGCCGCGCAACGACTCGGCGGGCGCCGTCACGACCAGCGCCTGGCCGCCGCCGCACGCGGCGGGTCCGGTGCCGGTGACCTTGGCGAGCGCCCCCGACTCGAGTCGCAGCTCGCTGCCGACCGGCGCGAGCGCCAGGCAGGGCTCGCCCGTGCTGAACTTCGGGACATGTGCCTCGTGACAGGCGATCGGGATCAGGCCGCTCTCGGTGGCGGCCAGGAACACCCGTCCATGCGGCTTGATCGGCGGCCCCGGCACCGCTGCCACCGGCGTCGGCGCGGCCACGGGCGCCGGCGCCGGCGCGCTCGCCTCTCCGCAGGCCAGCACCAGCGGGACACCTGAAATTGCGAGGCTCACGAGGAACGAGGACAGCCGGGCACGCATCGCCCGGCACCCTATCACAAAGCGCCCCAGCCGACTCGACAGCCGACCGGGCCCACGTTACGACAGGGCATGCGTCCGTCGTCCCTGCTCCTCATCACGTACCTGAGCGCGACGACCCTCGCGTGCGGCGACAAGGGTGGTGACACGACTGGCACGCAGACCACCAGCGGCGCCACCAGCACGAGCGTCGGGTCAGCCACGGACAGCGCCAACACGGACGCGACGACGCAGCCGACCACCGGCACCACCGGTGAGACGATCGCCGACGTCACGACCGATCCGGGCACCACCACCAGCACCACCACTGATCCCACCGGGGCCAGCAGCGGCGGCAGCACGGGCCTCGAGACCGGCGGCAGCGCGAGCACCTCGAGCGACGCGAGCACTTCGAGCGACGCGAGCAGCTCAAGCACCTCGAGCACCGGAGGAGGCGGCGGCATCGGCGAGAATGAGAGCTGCCAGAGCGACCCCGACGGCTGCAAGCCAGGCCTGCTGTGCTGCTATCCCTGCGGGATCCCGGATTGCGAGAACAAGTGCATCAAGCCCGACGAGCAGACCCAGATGTGCCCCCTGTTCCCGTGAAGCACACCATGCACACCACCTCCTCGAGCCTCGTCGCGCTCTCGCTGCTCGCGCTCGCCGCCTGCACCCCGCTGCCGCAGCGAACCACCCCGCCGCCTCCCGAGCCGCCGCCGCCCGTCGTCATCGCGCCCGCGCCCGCGCCCGTCGCCGGGCCCGAGACCTGGGTCGGCAGCGTCACACTCCTCGGCGCCAGCCTCGATCTCGTCGCCCACCTCGAGCCCGACCCCGACAAACCCGGCGCCTGGCGCGGGCGCCTCGACATCCCGATGCAGGGCCTCAAGGACTTCCCGCTGCAAGACGTCGACCTCACCCCCGAGGGCCTCGAGTTCACGCTCGCCCCGCCCGGCGCCAGCGAGGCCCAGCGCGCCGTCTTCGTGGTCGCGCGCGAGCCCAACGCGCCCACCGCCGAGGGCGAGCTGGCGCAGAACGGCCAGAGCTTCCCGCTCAAGCTGCGCCGCCTGGGGCCTGGCGAGTCGCTCACGGACCTCGGCCCGAAGCGCCCGCAGCAGCCCAGGCCGCCGTACCCCTACACCGTCCGCGAGGTCACCTTCGTCAGCCCGGTCGACGGCGTCACCCTCACGGGCACCTTCACCGCGCCCACCGACGGCGCCAGGCACCCCGCGGTCGTGCTGCTGACGGGCTCCGGCGCGCAGGACCGCGACGAGTCGATCATGGGCCACAAGCCCTTCCTCGTGCTCGCGGATCACCTGACCCGCAGCGGCATCGCCGTGCTGCGCTACGACGACCGCGGCGTCGGCGGCTCGGGTGGTCAACTCGCAAAGACGCCCTACGCGACCCAACAAAAGGACGCCAGCGCCGCGCTCGCCTCGCTGCAAGGCCAGGCCGAGGTCGACCCGAAGCGCGTCGGCCTCGTCGGCCACAGCGAGGGCGCCAACCTCGCGATCCTCACCGCCGCGGCCGACAAACAGGTCGGCTACATCGTGCTCCTCGCCGGCATGGGCGTCTCCGGCAAGGAGATCCTGCCGATGCAGATGGCCGCGCTACTCAGGGCCGCCGGCGCCGCCGAGGACGCGATCCCCGGGCTCATCGCCCTGGAGAACAAGCTCATCGCTGCGATCCTCAAGCAGGCCCCGCGCCCGGAGATCGAGGCCCTCGCCCGCGACCTCACCCGCCGCCAGCTCGACCAGAGCAAGCCGCCCACACCGATCACCCCGGAGCAGCTCGAGACCCTCGTCAAGTCGAACCTCGCCGCCTTCGAGACCGAGTCGTTCATGTCGCTGCTGCGTCACGACCCGCGCCCCGCCCTGCGCAAGCTCAAGAAGACCCCCGTGCTCGCCCTCGGCGGCTCGCTCGACCTGCAAGTCCCCGCGCGCGAGAACCTCGGCGAGATCGAGAAGGCCCTCAAGGCCGCCCGCAACAAGGACTTCACCGTGAAGACCCTGCCCGGCCTAAACCACCTGTTTCAACACGCGAGCACCGGTCAAGTCGAGGAGTACAGCAAGATCGAGGAGACCTTCGCACCCGAGGCCCTGCAAACGATCAGCGCCTGGATCCTCGCCCATACGAGCCCACCGAAGTGACCCAAGATGGGTGGCCGCGCGCGCACCGCCACTCCAAACTTGCGTTTTTGAGAAAAAATCACAAGACTGCCGCTCTGAGGCGGCAAAATGTTCATCGAGTTCAAGGCCGGTAACTTCCGCTCGCTCTGCGAGCCGATGGTCCTGAGCATGGTCGCCACGCACCTGAGCGCGAGGAACAAGGCCCTCGACCGCGACAACGTGGTGCCGCTCCGCGATGACCTCGCGCTGCTCAAGACCGCCGCGATCTACGGACCCAACGCGAGCGGCAAGAGCAACCTCGTGCGAGCGCTCCGCTTCATGCGGGACTTCGTGCTCGAGTCCTCGCGCGAGAGCCAGGCCGGTGACCCGATCCCCGTCGAGCCGTTCCTGCTGCGCGAGGACACGGTCGGCGCCCCGAGCTCCTTCGAGATCGTGTTCGATCTCAAGGGCGTCCAGTACCGCTACGGCTTCGAGCTCGACGCGCACCACGTCCACGCCGAATGGCTGTTCTCCCGCCAGTCCAGCCGCGAGCGCACCCTGTTCGAGCGCGGCTTTCAGACCTTCGTGCTCGGCCCCGACTTTCGCAAGGAGGGCAAGGGCCTCGACGAGCGCACCAGACCCAACGCCCTGTTCCTCTCGGTCGTCGCCCAGTGGAACGGTGAGCTGGCGAAACGGCTGGTCGCCTGGTTTCGCCGCCTGCAGATCCTCACCGGTACGCTCGATGGCCAGGGTCGTGATGAGAGCCGACACCAGCTCGAGGCCGAGGGACCTGAGCGCGCCGCGCTCATCCGCCTGGTTAAGTCGCTGGACCTCGGCATCGAGGACCTCCGTGCCGAGGACCCGAGGGACGTTGGCTTTACGCTGGAAGAAATCGGCGAGCGCCTGATGCGACACGGCGGCCTCGTGTCGCCTCCGAGCTACCCTCCCGCGCCCGTTCGCACGATCCACCTGCGGCGATCGGCGCAGGGCGACGCGACCACTCCGGTGGAGTTCGACCTCGACAAACACGAGTCCGACGGCACCCAGAAGCTCTTCGCGCTCGCGGGCGTGATCCTCGGCGCGCTGCGCCGCGGTGAGTTGCTGGTCGTCGACGAGCTCGACATACGCCTGCACCCGCTCATGACCTGCGAGCTGATCCGCCTGTTTCACGACCCCGCGACCAACCCGCATCACGCCCAGCTCGTGTTCACCACGCACGACACCAATCTCCTCGGCATCGACCTGTTTCGCCGCGACCAGGTATGGTTCGCCGAGAAGGACCGCACGGGCGCCACACACCTGTACTCACTCGCCGAGTTCAAGGTGCGTAGCGACGCCTCGTTCGAGAAGGACTACATCCGGGGCAAGTTCGGCGCCATCCCCTTCCTCGGGGGCCTACGCAGCGTCGTCGACGAGGCCGTGGATGCGTAATGGTGCCCGCGCTCGCGGCTACTCGCCGCGCACGGTCGACGCCCGCGAGACGATGGTTCGCCGCGCGATCAGCCTGCGCGACGAGGACGACTACGATCAGGTGTGGTGCGTGTTCGACCGTGACTCGTTTCGGGTCGAGAGCTTCAACGCCGCGCTCGCGCTGGCCGACCGCGAGGGCATCCAGGTCGCCTACTCGAACGAGGCCTTCGAGCTGTGGTACCTGCTCCACTTCCACTACTTCAACACCGGGATGTCGCGCGCCGACTACGGCGGCAAGCTGAACGCTCTACTCGGCTTCAAGTATGAGAAGAACAGCGACGCGATCTTTGACGCCCTCTGGTCCAGACAAGCCGCTGCGATCCAGCACGCGGAGAAGCTGCTCGCCAGCTACCCCGTCGCGCGCCCCGCGAGCGACAACCCGTCCACGACCGTGCACCACCTCGTGCGCGAGCTTCGGCGCTTCGAGCGTTAGCTCGTCGCCGGCTTGCGGCGGCGCATCAGCGCCTTGACGCGCCCGAAGACCGCCACGCCGACGAAGATGTACGTCTCCAGCGCGAGCAGCACCAGCATCGGGTCATACGGCGCGCGCAGGCGGGTGTCGCCGAAGTAGATCGCCGCGGTCACCATGAGCGCCCAGATGTGTACCGCGAGCACGCCGTGGCGGTTGACGGTGCGGCGCCAGAAGCAGGTGAACAACGCCAGTAGCGCGGGGAAGGTCAGGAAGGCCGTATGGAACGCCTGCCACTGGTTGGCGGTGCGGCGCCACAACTCGCGTCCGGAGTCGGGCCAGGGGGTGTTGTAGCCGGCGAGCATCAGCACATTGACCGCGGCGTACTTGATCTGGCCGAGTATGCCGGTCTTGGCGATGCACTTGCGCATCAGGTCATTGAGGGCCTTCTCGTCGGAGATATAGCCCGTGTACGACAGCTCCGCGCCGATCGCAGGGTCGAGCTGGACCCACGAGTCGGGCGCCGTCTTGGCCCGCTTCTCGAGCTGGATGAGCGGCGGCGGTCCGAAGCGGATGCGTCCCTTCGAGACGTCCGCCGGGGTGGCGACGGCCTTCTTGTTGTGACAGCGACCGAACAACTGGTTGAAGCGCCCGTTCTCGCTGACGAGGCCCCAGCGCCCGGTGTGGTGGTGCAGGCGCACGGCCGAGAACACCAGCACGACCGCGATCGGGATCGCCGCGAAGATCATGTGCTTGACGCGCACCTTCGGCATCTTCCGATGCATCACGACCCACACCACGCCGAACACCACGATCGACATCAGGATCTGCGGGCGAAAGGCGGTGGCGATGCCGGCCCAGGTGCCAGCCAGCCAGGCGTCGCGGGTCCGCCCGTCCTGCACCATGCGCAGCAGCGCCAGCGTCGACATCAGCAGGAACACCCCGTACGGGATCTCGCTGAGGGTGTACCCACCGAGCGAGATCAGCGGGTAGTAAAAGACCATGATGAGGCCGAGCAGCGGCGGCACCCAGCGATAGCTCGAGACCCGCTCGGCGATGCGGTAGCCGTAGCCGACCATCACCGTGCCGAGCAGCGCGTAGACCACACCGATCGCCGCGTAGTTCTCGGCGCCGAAGATGACCTTGAGCAGCGCCAGCAGGTAGTGCGTGCCGTACGGAAAGAATCCGTGATACTCGATCGGCTGGCCGAACTTGGCGATCAGTTGGTCCGCGCGGCTGGTGTAGCCGCGCATGTCCGAGGAGATGTAATCCCCGAGCGGGTGGACCAGCAGGTTCCAGTGCAGCCGCACCGCCAGCGCGGCGAGCACCACGACGATGAGCCAGCGGTTGCGGAAGAGCCAGGCGTGGAGGCGTTTTGCGGTCGAGTCGGGCAAGGCTAGCAATGGCTTAAAAAGTCGGCGGACTCTACACGAATCCCCCAGGCTCCGCGAGTGACTGGGGGCGCCACAACCGGGCGTGCTGGCGCGCGAGCACCAGCGCCTCGGCGACGCAGGAGCGCCCTGGCGCGCTCTACGCACGCCAGGGCAATTCATGCCTCAGGGATGACCCAGGCGGCCTAGAACTCGATCCAGCCGGCGTCGCTGAGGTCACCCAGCAGCGAGGACTTGAGACCGGCGTCGGAGAGCGTCAGGACGCGCTCGCCGATGACGAGCGAGCGACGGATCGGCGGGGCGTAGTAGTACTCGTCGGGGGGCGCGACGAGCGTATGCGTGATCTCGCCGACCGGGAGGATGCCCGCCTCGGCGTCGACCGTGTAACCGACGGCGCCGCTGAAGCTGTTGTCGACCATGTTCACCTCGTCCCACGCGTAGGACTCGATCGGCAGCAGCGCCAGCTTGCTCTTCCCCCAGTACAGGAACGCCTTGTGGTCGAAGATCGCCTCGGACCAGCCGAACGCCTCGCCGAGCGCCGCGGTGTGGATCCGCTTGGGCGCCTTGAGGTCCGACACGTCGAACAGGCTCAACTGAAGCCCGAGCAGCGTGCCCTCCTCGTTGCCGTCGAAGCCGACGCCGAGCAGCAGGTCCTCGCCCACCGGGTGCAGGTAGGCGCTGTAGCCCGGGATCTTCAGCTCACCGACCGCGACCGGCTTGGTCGGGTCGTGCAGGTCGATCGTGTAGAGCGGGTCGGTCTGACGGAAGGTGACCACGTAGCCGATGCCGGCGATGAAGCGCACGCCCTGGATCTCCTCACCCTTGCCGAGGCCGCCGACCTGACCGATCTCGATCAGCTCGTCCTCCGCCTGACGCAGCACGCTGACGAAGTTCTCGCTGGTCGCGGTGTCCCAGCTCTGCTGGTCGGTGGTGGCGATCCGCAGGTCACCCTCCCACTCGGACAGCGACCACTGGCTCCTCACCCGCCCGCGCACCTCGCCCGAGGCGATGTACGCGGCCTGCTCGTTGCTCGCCAGCGAGAACTTGTGCACGTAAGTGCTCAGACCCGTCTGGGTGTCCTCCTCGGTCCACTGCTGCGGGCGCCACGGGCTGGTCGTCACGTACAGGTTGGCCTTCGAGGCGTACACGGTCTCGCCGTCCGCGAACACGCCCACGCCCTTGCCGAGCGCCAGCGCCTTGCCGAGGTCGACCGTCATCACCGACAGCGTCGACAGACCGGAGTACGTGCCGGGGTGGCGCACGTCGAGGCAGTCGAGCAGGCGGCCCTTGGTCAGCACGGCCTCGCCCTGCGAAAGGTCCTCGCGCACGAAGTGCGGCAGCCAGTCGTCGACCGTCGAGTTCTCGACGATCGCGAGGTTGTACAACTTGGCCTGCTGCTTGGCCTTCTCCCACTCGACCTGGTACGGGTCGAGCGGCTCCTCGCGGAACGACACGGCGTCGCCGTCGGGGGCCGGCTGGTTGGCGCCGGTGGGGTCGGTGACGGTGCCCGGCGAACCCGAGGTGGTGGTTTCGGGGACCGGGACTTCGCCGGTCTCGGAGGGCGGAGCGCTGGTGCTGCCGACCGTCGTGCCGGGCTCCTCGCCGCCGCCCTCGTTGGGGAGCGCGTCCCAGTTCATGAACTCGTAGGCGTCCTTGAACGCCAGGCCGGTCGGGGCCGAGCGCACGACCACGCGGGCGACGCCGTCGATGAGGCGCGCGTTGACCATGTCACCGTTGATGTAGAGGTTGCTGACGACCCGCAGGTTGTCCGGGTCGGTGAGGTCGACCTCGACCAGACGAACGATCGAGCCGACACCCTCGGGGAAGTGCTCGAGCAGGTCGAGGCCCTGGGGCGCCGGCTCCTCGCCCGGGAACCCCGGGTCGAAGCCCTCGCCGTCCCCGTAGTAACCCTCGCCGTAGACGTAGGTGCGCATGAGCAGCAGGGCGCGGTCCTCGTGCATGAAGATCTGCGCGTCGTAACCACCGTCGCCCAGCGCGAGCGAGCCGCGCTTGACCGGCTCGAGGCCGGAGGCGTCGACGAAGTGCAGCTTGCCCTGCGCGATCGCCAGGATCCGCTCACCGTCGGTCTTGACCAGGTCGGGCTCATCGACGCCGATCTCCTGCACGTTGGTGCCAGAGTGGTCGACGGTGCCGCCGCCGTTCTCGCCGTCGCTGCCGCCGGAGTCGCCGACCGGGTCGCCACCGGTGGGGTCACCCGTGCTCGAGAGGCCGGTGTCGCCACCCTCGCTGCCGCCCGCGTCCTCACCGATACCGTCGACCGCCCAGTTCTCCTCCGGGTAACCCCACGGGTTGCCATACTGCGAGATGATGTCCTTGGCGTTCGACTTGGCGTAGCCGAGCAGGTCGTCACAGCTCTCGAAGTCGTACAGGACGCGCGGGTCGAGCTGGTCGGGACCCTGCATCGTCCGGTCGGCGCAACCAGGGGCGACGATCGTGACAGCGAGGAGGGTGGCGAGAGAGATGAGAGAGTGGCGATGCATGGTCAGGTTCTCCAGAAAGGTAAAAGGCCGTGGGTGACGACAGTGAGTGGGGGGCCGTCCCGTCGTGGCATCCCCCAACAAGCACGACCCGTGCCAACCCCTCCTTCTGGCCTCCCAGGGCCTCGTACGGCGTTCACAGCGATCTCAAACGGCGCGTCAGGCCCGATCCGCGACGCCGACGCCGGACGTGCCTGGCATGGTCTGACATCGAAGGAGTGAGCGCCCACACGT
>Ga0105046_10012310_pt1 | contig 13267 bp, 9 predicted proteins | sample MAT03_FD_78385 | JGI IMG/M metagenome (GOLD analysis project Ga0105046, IMG submission 78385) | Freshwater microbial communities from Lake Fryxell liftoff mats and glacier meltwater in Antarctica - MAT-03 (megahit assembly) | ecosystem: Environmental > Aquatic > Freshwater > Ice > Liftoff... | reverse complement strand
CTATGAAATCCGCGTTTGCAAGGCTCTCCGTCCTTTTGGCTTTGCTTGTAGTCCGCACCGCCGGACTCGCCGGCGAACGCGTGCTCTTCGGATTCGATGACCATAGCATCCCGTGGCAGCACAACCTGAAGCTGGTACCGGTCGCAGCCACGAAACATCCACAGAACCCGGTACTGCGTCGCGGACCCAAGGGGAGCGCAGATGAGTCCCACGCCATTCTTTACGGCTCCGTGTTCAAAGACGGTGATACCTTCCGGATGTGGTACCTCGGGATGCACGAGATAGCGACCGAGCCAGGCCGGCCACCCGACAGCTGGCGGCCGATGTGCTACGCCGAAAGCAAAGATGGCATCGCTTGGACAAAGCCCAATCTCGGACTGGTTGAGTTAAACGGAAATAAGGACAACAATATCTGCCTTATCCAAGGAGAGCCCCACTCCCTGACGCGGATCGACGATTTTCTTTCGATTCTCTACGAACCGGAAGATCCGAATCCGTCCCGTCGTTACAAATGCGCTTACATCGCCCATGTGCCCTACCACGAGATTCGTGGAGGCCTGAGCTCGATCGGAAAAAGAGAAACGGCGCCGTGCGTAACCATCTGCGCGACGAGTCCCGATGGATTGACGTGGCAGGTGGTCGGCGACCGGCCCGCGAACGCGAGCGGCGAACGCTTCGAAGTCGCGGGACTTTACCGTTTCGGCAACTTCTATTACTCGACGGGCCAACTCCTTCCCCCATGGACCTGGCGAGCCGATGGCAGGGATGCCGGCCGAATCATGCTGGCCTATCGCTCCCCCGATTTTGTCACGTGGTCACAAGCGAAAGCGCTCTCGTTCGCACGCCCCGGCCAACTGATGAACCCCCCTGTCGCCGGGCAACAAACCCACATGGGCGCCGGGTTGTGGAATCGGGGCAATGTGCTCGTCGGCCTTTACGGCATGTGGCAGGACGGTCCGACCGACCGGCCCGCTGGCGTCGATCGCCTCTGGGGTACACACATCGACCTCGGCTTGGTGGTGAGCAATGACGGCGTTCATTTCCGCGAGCCGGTCACCGACTTCAAAGTGATTCCCCGCGGTGCCAAAGGAGAATGGGACAGCGTCGCCTTGCTGCAAGGGCACGCCTTCGTCAATTCAGGCGATCGAACGATGATTTGGTATTCGCATTGGGATACAGGCGGCCCGACCGAGACGATGGAAATCGGCCTCGCAACGCTGCGGCGCGATGGCTTTGGATACCTTTCGTCGAAGGAGACCGGCGAAGGCGGACATTTCATCACGAGCACGATCGACGCCTCGAATCGCATCCAACAACTGCGAATCAACGCGGAGGGAGTGACCGCCACCTCGCCCCTGACCCTCGAGCTGCTCGACGACTCCGACCGTCCCATAAAAGGGTTCTCGGGCGTCGACAGCGCCAAGGTTACCGTCGCGGGGACCCAACAGGAGGTGATCTGGCCGAAAACGAAAGGTAGCAAATTGCCGATAGGAAGACCGTTTGCGATCAAGGCTACCTTTCCGAGGATCGGCGATGTGCAAGTCTATGCGCTCTATCTTGTCGACTGAGACAGCGACAGCGGCTCAATATGTGGAGAGGCACATTACGAACCTAAAAATGAGCGCGTTTCCGCACGGCTTTATAGCGCTGGGATTGACGGTGGGGACACTCGCGACCGCCGCACCGCTCGATTACAATTTTCACATTCGTCCGATCCTGTCGGACAACTGCTTTGCCTGTCATGGGCCGGACAAGGATGCGCGCAAGGCACGCCTCCGACTCGACAACCGCGATTCGGCGACCGCGCCCGCCAAATCCGGATTGATCGCGATTACTCCCGGGAGTTTGTCCGAAAGCGAACTCATCGCCCGCATCACGAGTGACGACGAGGAGGAGCGTATGCCACCGAAGGACGCGCACAAAGTCCTCAAACCCGAAGAGATCGCGCGGCTTAAACAGTGGATTGCCGAGGGGGCCGTTTATGCACGGCATTGGGCGTTCGAACCCTTGCTCAAGGCGGACATCCCCATCGTCACACACGCACCGGCGTCGGGCAATGCCGTCGATCGGTTCATCCTTGCACGGCTCGAAGCGGAAGGACTCCACCTTTCACCCGAAGCCGAAAAGCCCACGCTGCTCCGTCGTGTCACTCTGGATTTAACCGGGCTCCCCCCCACTCCGGTCGAAATCGATGCCTTTCAAAGCGACACGTCACCTCAAGCGTACGAAAACGTCGTCGAACGCCTGCTAGGCTCACCTCACTACGGGGAGCGCATGGCCCTCGATTGGTTGGATGCAGCGCGCTATGCCGACACCGATGGTTATCAGGCAGACCGCGATCGTGACATGTACGCGTGGCGCGATTGGGTAATTCAATCCTTCAACGAGAACAAATCTTTCGATGTCTTTACGATCGAACAACTGGCGGGGGATCTCCTCCCCAACCCAACGATCGATCAAAAAATCGCCACGGGATTCAACCGCAACCAGACCTTGAATCTCGAGGGTGGTGTGATCGCGGAAGAGTTTCTCGCGGAGTATGCGGCGGATCGGGTTGAAACCACGTCGACTGTTTGGCTCGGCGCAACCCTCGGATGCGCACGCTGTCACGACCACAAATTCGATCCGTTCACGCAAAAGGACTTCTACAGTCTCAAAGCGTTTTTCCACAATTCGTCCGAAGCCAATGCCGCCGACTCGAAACGCAGCAAACCTCCCTTCGTCAAATTACCCGCTCCGGAAATTCAGGCAAAACTGAGCGTGCTGCGTGGCCAAATTGCCGACACTCAAGCGCGAGAAGCCAAAATCTCCGCTCCTCCCGAACGGCTGTCCGCTTGGGCCGAACGATTGGCGCAGGCTACAGTCGAGTGGCACCCAACCGAACCCACCGCCGTCAATGCAGGCACGGCGACATCCGGAATCGATCCCAGCGGAAAACGGGTGCGTATTGGCGGCGGGGTTGGTCTCGGCACCTACGACATCGCCCTGACCGTCCACACCCCTCTTACGAAAATCACGGCGCTTCGACTGATGTGCGGGTCCGTCGAACCCGAGGCGACCCTGCAGTTGAAGGCCATTCGGGTAAAGCTAGCGTCAAAAACCGGCGCTGTGTCCAAACCTCTCACGCTCCACCCAGCCGAGGCAGACGATTCATTGAAACGATCGTCCGTTGCAGCGATCCTCGATACGTCCGATTCGACGCTCGCGGCGATCCAATTGAAATCGACGGCGTTGAGCACCATCGCTCTGGAATTGGATTCGGCGCTCGACGAAACGCGACCGATCGACCTGGAAATCGTCGTGACGATTCGCAGCGCCGACAGCGACACCGTCTGGAGCGTCGAAGCGACCAATGCCGAGCCTGACCTGATCGCTCCAACTACAGCGATGGCCGCAGCGCGGGTTTTGCCGGATGCGTGGGCCAATGAAGAGCGAAATCAATTGGTGGATACGTGGACCTCACGGCTCCCCGAACGCCGCCAGCTCGTCGACCGGATCGCCTCGCTCAACCTCGAGGTTGAAGGACTCGAGAAGCAAATCCCCACGACGATGGTGATGGATGAGATGTCGCCGCGCAAGACGTTCGTCTTGATGCGTGGCGCCTACGACCAACCGGGAGAGGAAGTCTTCGCAAATACGCCAGCCGCACTCCCGCCCATGGGAGCGAATTTGCCGCGAGATCGACTGGGGTTAGCTCGCTGGCTGACGGATCCCACTAATCCCCTGCCCGCTCGGGTGACAGTCAATCGATTCTGGCAATCGCTCTTCGGAAACGGCCTCGTCCGCACCGCCGACAACTTCGGATCGCAGGGTGAACCTCCAACGCATCCGGAGCTGCTGGACTGGCTGTCGCTGGAGTTTATCCGCAGCGGATGGGACGTGAAGGCGACGATGCGCTCGCTCGTGATGAGCGCGACCTATCGCCAAAGCTCGCGGCTGACGCCTGCTCTTAGAGATCGCGATCCTGAGAACCGTCTCCTCGCCCGTGGATCGCGCTTCCGGCTCCCGGCGGAATTCGTGCGCGACCAGGCACTCGCGGCCAGCGGATTGTTGGTGGAGAAAATCGGCGGCCCCTCCGTCAAGCCGTACCACCCGGCCGGCCTTTACGAACAAATTGGATATGACCAAAAGGCCGTCTACGCGCAGGGTAAAGGCGACGATCTCTACCGCCGCAGCCTCTACACGTACTGGAAGCGGTCGATCCCCAGCCCGACGATGACCGTATTCGACGCGCCCTTCCGGGAGACCTGCACGATTCGGCGGCCGCGCACCAACACTCCGCTCCAGGCATTGGCGCTCATGAACGATCCCACGTTTGTCGAGGCCGCTCGTTTCCTCGCTCAGCGCATGCTGCTCGAAGGCGGCGCAACAATTACGTCAAAGCTCACGCTGGGTTTTCGACTGGCAACCGCGCGGCTCCCGCGCTCCGAAGAACTCGCCGTGCTGCTGCGTGCGTGGGAACGCGCGTTCAAAGATTTTCAATCCGATGCTCAAGGATCATTGGCGCTGCTCAGCGTCGGCGAGACCCGTTCGGACGCGGCCCTGGATCGCACCCAACTCGCCGCGCTGACGATCGTGGCGAGTTCGATCCTGAACCTGGACGAAATCGTCACCAAGGAGTAGCCAGCCATGCACGTCCCTTCCCTTCTCCACGTCACTCGGCGGCAATTTCTCGGACGCGCCGCCACCGGCGTCGGATCTGCCGCGCTCGCAATGCTCATGAACCCGCGGATCTTCGCCGCACAAGGCATCGCCGGACTCCCGCATTTCGCGCCGAAGGCCAAGCGTGTCATCTGGCTCACTCAGGCAGGCGCGCCCTCCCAGCTCGATATGTTCGACTACAAGCCGACGTTGCATGAGCGGTTCAACCAGGATTTGCCGGACTCCGTCAGACAAGGTCAACGCATCACCACACTGACCTCCGGCCAGCGCCGGTTGCCGGTCGCACCGTCGCTCTTCGCGTTCCAGCAATACGGTCAGTCGGGACAGTGGATGAGCGAATTGCTTCCGCACACAGCTCGCCTGGCGGACGATCTCTGTGTCATCCGATCGCTCCACACCGAAGCGATCAACCACGATCCGGCGATGACAATGCTGCAGACGGGTCACCAGATTTCCGGTCGGCCCTCGATGGGTGCCTGGGTTTCCTACGGTCTGGGCTCCGAAAACGACAACTTGCCGGCATTCGTCGTGATGATTTCCCAGCCGAGCACAGAGACCGGTTCGCAGCCCCTGCACGAACGCATGTGGGGAACGGGGTTCATGCCGTCGAATTACCAAGGCGTGCGTTTCGGATCGGGCAACGATCCTGTGCTTTTTCTTTCGAACCCGGATGGCATGACCGATGAACGGCGTCGCGCGATGCTCTCCGATGTCGCCGCGTTGAACGAAATGAAGTTTCAGGACTATCAGGATCCGGAGACGCGGTCACGAATCGCTCAATACGAGATGGCATTCCGCATGCAGGCGGCGGTCCCCGAGCTCGCCGATCTTTCGCGAGAGCCGGCCTCCGTTTTCGAACGTTATGGACCGGAGTCGCGAAAGCCCGGAACCTACGCTGCGAATTGCATTTTAGCCCGTCGCCTGGCCGAGCGCAACGTGCGCTTCATCCAACTCTACCACCGCGGGTGGGACCAGCATCAGAAGCTACCGGAGAAAATTCGCGTTCAATGTGCCGATACCGATCGACCCTCGGCAGCGCTGCTTCAGGATCTCAAGGACCGTGGTCTGCTCAAAGATACCCTCGTCATCTGGGGCGGTGAGTTTGGACGTACCGTGTATTCCGAAGGCGCGTTGACCGGGACAAACTACGGACGCGATCACCACCCGCGTTGTTTTACGGTTTGGCTGGCTGGAGCCGGCGTGAAACCCGGGTTCAGCTTCGGTGCAACGGACGACTATTCCTACAACATCGCGCAGGACCCGGTCCACATCCACGATCTCAACGCGACCGTCCTACACCTTCTCGGAATAGATCACACGCGGCTCACCTACGCGCACCAAGGTCGCGACTACCGGCTCACCGATGTGCATGGAGCCGTGGTCCGTGGGATTCTGAGCTGACTTCCAAGAGTTGTTTTACCGCCCCTCCACCACTTCGCTCAACCCGGTCCGGTTTCGGGACATCAATCGATGAATTCTCGCATGAACACACCTCTCAACGTCACCGCAATTCTCTGTTTCGCCGCCGCCCTTCTTACCCCCGCTCGGCTTCAATCGGCAGAACCCAGCGGAAACGTTGCGACGGGATTCTACTTTCCGTCCACCGGCGCAACAGTGGAAAAGCAGGCCCTTCTCCTGTCGATCGACGACTACCTTCTGCCGATTCGAGAAAATGTGGGGATCTATCTATCCACACCGAAAACACGCAAAGAGCCTGTACTCGTTCCAAGCAAGGAGAACTCCGCAGCGCCGGACCAAGTCGCAGCCAACTTCTACGGCGCAGTCCTCCATGAAGAAGGAAAATACCGCATGTGGTACTACGCGATTGGACTCAAAGAACCCGGCAATGCGTACCGGCCCGACCAGAAGAACCTTTTGCTGGGACCCGTTTGCTACGCAGAAAGCGACGATGGCCTCACGTGGACGAAACCCAACCTGGGCCAGGTGACTTTCCGAGGGAGCAAACGGAATAACGCTATCGCCCTACCCGATGCGATGATTGAAGGCGTTCACGTGATCAAAGACGAAGCGGAAACCGATCCACAACGCCGTTACAAAATGGTGTACAATCCACACGACGGAAAAACATGGGTCATCCGTACCGCAACCAGCCCCGACGGACTGCACTGGAATGCGGCTGAGCACTTTGGAATCGATCAATTTCTTGAAACCGCCGACGCGGACTCCCGACTGTTTGCCGTTTATCTCCGCAGCCGCTAGGCTGGGGGCGAACGGGACCAATGAGGGGGCACAGGGCTGCGACGCTGCTCGGGGGAAGGCTGCGTTAAAGCATGTCGACGTCGGCAATCTGTTCGACATCACGCGGACGGTCGATCTCGACGGGGGCGTGGTCATTTAAGTCGTGTGGCGTCGCGCCGCTTACAACACAGCCAACCCTTCTGAAATCGCGGGGACATCGATAAGCGGATTTATTCGCGTTAGGTGGAGAGAATCTTACCGGGAACGCTGTTGAACTCTCCCGATCCCGGCTGGAAGGGATAACGACGTTTGATTTCGTCGCTCAAAATGATCCCGAATCCCGGCCGGTCGGGCGGGAGGACGTAGCCGTCCTTCATCGCCAATCCCCCGTCGATCAAATCCGAATGCAAGCCGGCGTAGTCGGGAGCAACCTCGAGAATGCAGGTGTTGGCGGCGGCAAAGCCTGCGTGGACATTCTGCATCAGCGAACCACCCGCGCCCCACGCGTGGGTGGCAATTTGGCGCCCGCGATCCGCCATCATCTTGGCAACTGCCATGAACTCTCCTATTCCCCCCGTAAAGGAGGCATCGGGTTGGCCAATGTCGAAGCAGTTTTGTTCTGCAAACACCCGCCATTCATATGCTGCCGTGAGGCACTCACCGCCGGCAATGGAAACAGAAGTGGCCTTGCAGAGTTCCGCATATCCCCACGGATCCGTGTAGTGCAGCGGTTCCTCAAAGAAAAACAGGTTGTACGGCTCCAGTGCTTTAGCCGCTGCGATCGCAATTTCCACGGTCCAGGTCGCTCCCGTGCTGTTGCCCATATGCCCGTCAAGCATCAGCCAGGCGTCAGCCCCCGCGTGAGACCGCATGAACGCCAGCTTGTCCGCTTCAAAGTCGGCGGCCTCAGTCGGTGTGATGGGCGTGTACCACCCCAAATTGGCCGAGACACTTCCGGTTCCGACTTTGATTCCGCGAAAGCCGAGAGAAAAATAGTGATCGATTTTCTGTCCTAGGCGGTCCTTGGGGTAGTTGCTCGGTCCACCCGTCGCATATGCCGGCAAGCGCGCATGCTTGGAGCCTCCGAGCAGCGCGTGCACCGGCTGACCCAGAAGTTTACCTTTCAAATCCCACAGGGCGGCCTCGATGCCATTCAGAACTGAAACACCCAGACCGACACGACACCAGAAGTTCCCGCAGTGGTACATCCTACGCCACAACTCCGGAATATCGTCGACGGTTTGACCGATCAGGATCGGTTTAAAAAATTCGACGATGGCCGGCACCGCCTCCGGGCAGAAGTACCCCGCGTAGGTTTCTCCAATCCCTCGTTCTTTTCCTCCAGTGAATACTTCAATAAATGCTGCGCTGCGGAGGCCACGCGACTCGATCATGTAAGGGTCGTGGGTGCAAGGACCCGTCAGCAAAGTCGTCCTAACGTCTGTGATCTTCATGGTGATTAAAGCGACGAAGTCTCAATGGGTGCCTTTAAAAATTCTATCCACCCACGGTCGAAACGCATCGGATCAAAGGCGAATCTTGATCACCACCTTCTTGACTCGATTGGGCGAGCGCCAAAGGCAGCAGGGCTTGTGGCCATCGCTGGGAAACAAGAAAACGAAATTGCGCGGCCCCAGAAAAAGGGGGAAATCGTCGCTCCCGTTGTAAAGCGCCGCGTCGTTATCGGTGGAATACGGCACGGTCATCCTCAACTGCGAGAGAGGAGCGTATTGGATGATTTCCTCGCCTGCGGCGATGAAATGCAGGTCGATAAAAAGGCGGTGGGACTCAAAGAGCGTCGAACTTGCTATCGAAGGCTCGTAACTTTGAACCAGCGCGAAAACGTCGTTCCCGTCGAGTGGAACGCGTCCATCCGAGGTGTGCGGGTCGAATGTCTCCAAGTATCTCAGCCCGAGCTCAAAACGTGGGCCCAACGGTAGATACAGGCCGGCATTATCCAACGTGTCATAGATCATGTGGTTAAAGGAGAGGAAAGAACCGGGTAAATGTGCCTGTGGGCGTCAAAGAGGGACTTTGGCCCCTTTGGAAGGAACATCTTTGAAATCGTCCTGCCTGTTTTATATTTTAAATGCTGGTGCATGCACAAGTATTAATTGATCGGAACACCATGATCAAACGAGTTGATGTCTCGAACTACATTAGAATGCCTCCAAATATTGAATACTTTAAAATTGCGATAGTGAATTATTCCTCTTTAAGTCAACCGATTATGTGAAATACCTGGAGTACAGATCGTTTCAAAACCGGCCTCATTAGTTTTAAAAGTAATGGATCGCTCAAGTCGAGTGCAACATCACACACCTTGGTTGAGATGAATAGAACGACATTGCATACAAAACGAGATGCGACCCCTCGTCGGGCTCCTTTCCACACTTGAGGCCGGCAAGAAACCGCATTCCCACGGCACGCTCTATAGAATTACGGAATCCTACAGCAGCCTCCTAACGGGGCGCCCTTTTCTTTGCTCGCGGAACGCCGCCACCCGCCGAGCGAAGGCACGTCGGGGGAACGGGAGGGTCCGCCGACGGTGGGCAGGTAACTTAGGTGGAAGAGATGCGGAGCGCTTGATCGAGGTCTTCGGTGATATCGGCGATATCCTCAAGGCCGACGGCCAGGCGAATGTAGTCGGGGCGCACGCCGGTCGCCATTTGTTCCTCGGCGGTGAGTTGTTGATGGGTCGTGGTCGCGGGATGGATCACGAGGCTTTTCGCGTCGCCGATATTGGCGAGATGCGAGAACAGCTTCACGCCACCGATAAATTTTCGGCCGGCATCGATCCCCCCTTTGATGCCGAAACCCACGATTCCGCCGAAGCCCTTCTTGAGGTACTTGGCTGCGTTGGCGTGGTTAACGTCGTCGGCGAGTCCCGGGTAGGTCACCCAGCTCACCGAGGGATGACTCTTGAGGAATTTAGCGACCGCGAGGGCGTTCTCGCAATGCTGCCGCTGCCGGAGCGGGAGGGTCTCAAGACCCTGCAGAAATTGGAAAGCGTTGAACGGACTCATCGCTGCGCCGATGTCGCGCAATAGCTGTACCCGCACTTTGATAATGAAGGCGACATTGCCCATGCCGGGGAAGTTGCCGAAGACGTCCCAAAACTTGAGGCCGTGATAGCTCGGATCGGGTTCGGTGAACTCCGGAAACTTGCCGTTGTTCCAGGCAAATTTTCCACCGTCGACAATCACGCCACCGATGCTGGTGCCGTGACCCCCGATGTACTTGGTGGCAGAATTCACGAGGATGTCCGCACCGAGCTCGAGCGGACGAATCAGGCCCACCCCGATGGTGTTGTCCACGACGAGCGGTAGTCCGGCGTCGTGGGCCAGCTTGGAAAGGTTCTCGAAATCGGGCACATCGAGTTTGGGGTTACCGATGGTCTCCGCGAAAATCGCGCGCGTCTTGGGCGTGATGGCGGCGCGGAAGGCCTGTAGATTCCCCGAATCGACGAACTTGACGGTGCGTCCCAGCTTGGGGAGTGTGTAGTGGAACAGCTGGTACGTACCGCCGTAGAGGTTGTTGGCCGAAACGATCTCGTCGCCGACCTGGGTGATGTTGAGCAGCGCCAGGGTGGTGGCGGCTTGTCCGGAGGAAACTCCCAGTGCGCCGACCCCGCCTTCGATCGCGGCGATGCGCTGTTCGAACACATCGGTCGTCGGATTCATGATCCGCGTGTAGATGTTTCCAAATTCCTTCAGCGCAAAAAGATTGGCCGCGTGCTCCGCGCTCTTGAAGACGAACGACGTCGTCTGATAAATGGGCACGGCACGCGCGCCGGTGGTGGGGTCGGGAACTTGTCCCGCATGGAGGGCCAGCGTGCTGGGGCGATATGACGGATTGCTCATAGGTAGGGTCAGGGTTGCGGTTGCGTGTGAGCGGGTAATCGGCTTAAATGTTTTCTCTTAGTAATCTTGGCTCGCTCAGGGTCGCGACCGGTGGACAGAACGACGTGATATCACCAGCAAGCGTCAACGTTAAATGCATCCAGGTCGAGCCAAGTCGATTCAGACGCGATCGCACTCCCTAACATCCAAAGATCGAACGCGCCAAACTTAATTGCAGAGTGCCTCACGGTCGATTACAGGCAACGAAGCGGTAAATCGGTTTCGGCCCAGACCGAATCTCGAATAGACGCACGGATTTTCGAAGAACCGTGCTAAAAAGGGGGATGGCAAGACACGTCAGAAGAGGCGAATCTGGGGATCGACTCGAAGTTCGATGTCATCTATTGAACTAGCTCTTTATCGATCAGCAGTTTGTAGAAATAACTAGCCGCCACCCGCTCTTTCCGCGGGAGGGTGAAGGGGTTTGGTTCGACTCCATCGGGTCGACACCTTTGTTGGCGCATTTCTTACGGAATCGAGTGCTTACTCCGGTCGATACGCCGGTCAGCACATGGGAATCGTGTCACCGGAGGACGGCGGATACCCGAAACCGCTTCAGGACAAACTGAGGAAAGCGGGCATCGCCTTCGGTTGGCTGAAGCCGACTTTTCGGACTGCCTGAAGGCAGCACTCCAAACTCGATCTCCGCCGGCCTGAGCTCGGAGTCCGGCCTTAAGGCCGTCCGAACACTCCGGAAAGTTCCCGAGAGCGGCGCGCTGCGTGCGGAATGGGTGGCGGCCCGTCAGAATCGGCTGGGCTTCTCATGGCTTTCCATCGCTCGTCGTCTTCCGATCGTTTTTGTACGCCCCACGGATGTTGAGCGCTGCCAATGCCGCTTGGAGGAAAACAAGCGCATAGGCCTTCGCTGACCACCCCCAAGCGATCCACAGCACATTGCTCACAAGAAAAAGCCAGAAACCGATCTTCCGTTTTCTTTTAGATTGGGAGGCGACCAGCCAAGCCGAGAGAATCGTTACGGCCATCGCTGGCCATTGCAGGAAATCAATCATGCCGTCGCCAGAAGGCACACGTTCGCCCTCTTGCGTCCCGTCGTCCGAGCGTGTAAAGGCGGTAGGAGGTCACAAATGCAACATCGGCGGCATCGCGACCGTAAGCAATCACGATACGCCCGATGCCAGAAGGGTTTTGCCGCACGTCGAACGTGTTTACCCGCGTTTTTATGCCCACGGCCCTCGATCGACTCCTCGAAGGAGAGGAACTCGCCGATCGCGTGTCGTACCTGCCCAGCCTTCGCTGAAGGTCTCAGGGAATCCGCGCTGCGGTCGCAGGGCGTCCGTTTTTCAGCACGAAATCGAGGAGAGGACGCGACTCGAAGAACGCCGGGATCTCGGCGTGCCCCGCATCCTCGACGATCGCGAGATCCATTTTCCCGCCCAACGCACGGTAACGCTCGAGCACCACGGCGCTATTTTGCTCGAGTGGGACGATTTTATCGGCGTCCCCATGGAGGTGGAAGATCGGAATACCGTGGGCCGCGAGCGGTGCCAGTCGGTCGATCGGGTTGTGCCGTGGGAGTTGTTCGGTGAGCTCCGCGACCGTCAGCCCATAGGCGGGCGCCGCGCGCGTGAGGTTCGGATAACTGCGGAGATCGCACACCGGGTAGATGCCCACGATGCAAGCGACCGCTTCGGGACGATCGGCCGCGAAATTATAGACAAACAAACCGCCGCGGCTTTGTCCCATCAGGCACACCTTCGGATCCATCCCGTGATCGCGCACCAGCGCCCGGTAGAATTCCCAGTACACCTCGCGCGCCATCGGGTTGCCCATGGCCTCGCCCGCGTCGACTCCGCAGATCGCGAAACCGGCATCGAGCAGCCGTTCCGCGTACCAGCTCATGGTTTTCGCCGGACGGCCCTTCAACGTCGGCGCGTACAACACCCACGGACGCGGGCTGGCGCGCGGGGCGGTGCGAGAGACGACGATGAAGCCCATCCGTTCGCCCACTCTCACCTCCGATCGCACCCCGCCGAAATCGAGCGGAGCGTCGGCCGACTGCGCGCGAAGGGCGCCCGTACCGAGCCAGGCAACCAAGACGGCGAACCCGCACAGCGAAACGAAAGGGCGGAGGTGACTTGTTTTCATAACGGCCATTCCGATGTCACGTAGCACGATCGATCCGTCGAAGCGGCAAAATTCCTTTCGGATCGTTCCTCGGCGTGAGTAAGCCTTCGGAACGATCGCGGCCGAAAACGCGCCATCGGCGGTTGCACCTCGAGTCGGAACGTCTTTCTCTGAGGCAACCGCTCCTCGTCGATGAAGCTTAAAGCTATTTTGGGGGTGTTATTCGCGACCGTCCTCCAGTTTGCCAGATCGACGTTTTTATTTCGATACGCCGTGCGCTCACCCTACCTGAGTTCGGAGTCCGGCCTTCAGGCCGTCCGAAATCCCTTCGATCACGCCGTTCCCATTCCATCGGAACGGGCTAAAGCCCGGACTCCAAACGCAACCCGTCCGAGTTGGGAGTCCGGCCTTCAGGCCGT
>Ga0105046_10012309_pt1 | contig 13267 bp, 8 predicted proteins | sample MAT03_FD_78385 | JGI IMG/M metagenome (GOLD analysis project Ga0105046, IMG submission 78385) | Freshwater microbial communities from Lake Fryxell liftoff mats and glacier meltwater in Antarctica - MAT-03 (megahit assembly) | ecosystem: Environmental > Aquatic > Freshwater > Ice > Liftoff... | reverse complement strand
CGCTCTTGGCATTTCGGATGCAGGCGGCACTATGGTGAGTGCCCCAGAACAGAAACCTGTTGCCGCAAAGCCGGTTGCCGCACAATCAGCTCCACCGCCGAAGTCTGTGTCGATTGCATCTCCACAGCAGTCCGCATCGGTTGCAGCTGCCAGCAATGACAGTGAATTATTTGTGCGTGTCGAAGCCTCACGGCTTGAACGTCTGATGGATCTGTTGGCAGAACTGGTAATGCTGCGAAACCGACGTGAAACTTACGTCGATTCGCTGAAGACCATTCATCGTGAATTAAACTACTGCGCCACTCGAACCAGAGCATTGCCGTCAAGTATCGACATTGCGTCGCCGCAACCACTACCGGATTTCACAGCTGAAGGCAGGGGCTCCCGAGCGAATTCCGAACTGGATAGTTACGAATTCATTGTTCCTGCCGCAAAGTTGGCCGCGAAGTCTCGCTTGCTGTCAAGCACTCTGGATGAAATTGCCAAGGACACTGCGGAACTTGGACGTTCGTTGCAGGAGGTCGTTGATCCGCTCTCTGTTGACAATTCAGCCGTGTCGCATTTGATCGGTCGCTTTCGACAGGAACTCATGGAGTTGCGTCGTCTGCCGATTGGAGGTCTATTTCAGCGATTGCAGCGAGTGATTCGCGATGCGGCAAAGTCGGAAGGCAAGCTGGTTGAAGTGCATTTCGAAGGCCAGGGCGCGCGGGCGGAGCGAGCCGTTCAGGATCGCTTGTTTGAACCGCTCCTGCATCTGGTTCGCAACGCCGTCAGTCATGGTATCGATACTCCGGACGAACGAAGCAAGTCCGGAAAACCACCATTCGGAAAAATTAAATTGTCGGCCTGGTCCGATGCTTCCTCTCTATGCATCGAAGTGCGCGATGACGGCAACGGACTGAATGATGAGGCTCTGGAAGCGCGAGGAAGGGAACGCGGACTGCTGCCGCTGGGTGAAGCCGTAAGCCGTCAGCAACTTTGGAAACTGATTTTTCATCCGGGATTTTCAACGAAGACGTCGGTCACCGAAGTCTCCGGACGTGGCGTCGGCATGGATGTCGTGGACACTTGGGTTAAACGCCTGCGTGGGCGAATCGACGTCGAATCTGAACGCGGCCAGGGCACAACATTTCGTCTGCACATTCCGTTGCGATCCGCTGTAGAACACGCCATGGTCGTACGTGCCGGAGGCCAGTTGTTCGCGTTGCCAATGCATGCGGTCAGCGGCACGTCCAATTCGACTCGTCTCCTAAACGGACTGACAAATGTCGCCGCCGTTGGAAAAAAGATTTCACTGAGTCAAATCCTTGGCTGCAAATCGACTCAGGCAATAAACGGCTGCTGTATCTCATTGCGGACGAACGGCAGGGCATCTAACACGGCGCAACGGGGCACGGGAAGTGATTTGATGATCGAAGTGGATGCGATTGTCGGCGTCGAAGAAGTCGTCATTCGTTCGCTTCCCCCACTGTTGCAAAGGAACGAGTTGTTTGCAGGCGTGACGTTGTCAGGGCGTGCAGAAACTGTGCTGCTGCTGGATGTTGAAAAGGTGATTGAACTTTGTGATGGCTGGCCGGGGTTGGAGCGCGATAATTTTAAATCCCAGGGCTTCCTGCGTTCCGCTCAATCCAGCCCCGGCCAGGCAGTCAGTCAAAACGCGGTCAGTAATAACCCTGCAAACATTACACCCGGCAATGACAAAGTTCGCAATTCAAAATGCGTCCTGATCGTCGATGATTCTGTCGTTGTGCGACGTAGCCTTACCAAAACACTTCAGGCTGCCGGATACGCCGTGCGTCAAGCGACTCATGGGCGAGAAGCGTTGATCGTGCTGAACTCTGCCGACATTGCTGCGGTCATAACCGATCTTGATATGCCCGGAATGACAGGCCTTGAACTATTGCAGGAAATCAAACGGCAGAAACATTTCCATGCAATTCCTGTCACGGTTCTGACAAGCCGCGACGACGAGTCGACACTGTCAGAAGTGCGGCAACTTCAACCGACTGCCATCCTGAATAAACCTGTTACGGACGCGACGTTCAAAGCGATACTTGAAACGCTGAAGATGTCTGACTCCGCTGTTTGCTGAAAAGCGTTTTTATATTTGTGCCATTTGGAGGAACACCTGCATGTCAACGTCCATAATTCTTGTCATCGACGACAGCGCGACGATTCGCAAAATGGTCGATAGTCATTTGAGCCAGGAAGGTTATCGTGTTGTTCTTGCACAGAACGGCGAAATCGGTGTTGAGATGGCGCGAGAGATCAAGCCAGACTTGATTCTGCTGGATCACCAATTGCCGGGCACAACCGGCCTGGAAGTTTGTCGCAAGATCATTCAATTTCCAGAATGTCGACATATCCCGTTTGTCGTGTCATCGACTCTGCGCAAACAGGCTTACATCGAATACATGGATGTTCCGAATGTCGTAGATTCTTTGCCGAAGCCATTTACGCCTAACCTGCTGAAAATGGCCGTCGCAAATGCCCTCGAAACTGGCGCGATGATTATCGCTTCACAGACCAACGGGACAGCGGTGCCGGAAGTCGTCGGTGAAACAGATCAGCCAGCGCTCTCCGGCGATTTTCGCTGGCTCGGTCTGCGGGAGGTGATCGATTTTCTGAACAACGGTCGCAAATCAGGCATGCTGGAAGTTGAGACCGATCGCAATCGCGTTTGCTTCTTTCTGAAAGATGGCCGCATTCAAGGTGTCGTTTCGCCGTCATTTGATTCCAATCAAATTGCAGCTCAATTACCGGAATCTCTGCGTGACCTGTCGCCATTGCTGCAGTTTACGTTGAGCAGTGGAACATCAACGCGGGTTGACGGACTTGTCGAACTTATGGACAAAAAGATGCTCGATCCCCGAATGCTGCGCACGCTGCTGCGTCACCAGGCGGCAGCACTGACGCGATATTGCTTTGCGGGCAAACCGACATGTTTCAGTTTCCATCCGGAACGCGCCTTGCCATCGCTGTTCAATAAAGTCTCAATTGACACGAGTCTCGCAGGAATTCTTGTCGATGCGGCATTGAACACTCCAGCGCAGACGACAGCTGCAGAAGGAAGTGTCGGATGGATACGAAACGGTCTACGCGGACAGAATCTGGATCGCGCTGGCCTGTCGGCGACTCACGTACAACTCCTTTCGCATCTTGATGCGACTCCCCGAAACACAGCCGAAGTGGCGCTCAAGGCTGGGCTGCCAATCGATGAAGCACGGGCGGTGCTGGAAGGGTTTCAGCAGGCCGAATGGGTTAAGAGTGAGCCGCTGACGCTGACTCGCACCCTCATTGCATACGAACCCGACGCTGCGCACGGCATGGTAATTCGAAAGTTGATCGATGAGCCCGGAAGTGGCTGGACGGGAAATGTTGTGCGTGACGAATTCAGCCTGCAGCTGCTGTTAAAGCGGAAGTCGCCGGATGCCGTCATTATCGCACTTGAGGGAGTGCACGAACTCAACCTGCCAGCGATTCTGAAAAACAGCGACGTTCTTGCCAGCCTGCCATCAGTCGTCCTGATTGCACCAGCCGCAGCAACGTCGCCACCGATCGCTAAGGAATTGCAATCGCAGTCTCTCCTTCGCCGCCCTTATGCCAACGCCGATCTGCTGAAAGTGCTCGAACATCCTGTGCCATTTGCGCATCACGCGGCATCTGTTGCAAAGACCACGACCGCGTCTCAGCCAGCCGTCGAACTCTGTTTATCAGGAGCCAATTAATGTCATCAATATCCTGCGAAAATGAAACCATCGCCACGCTGCATCTGGATCGCCCAGGCCAGCCACGTACTTCAGGTGTCATACGCGAAGACGAATGTCTGGCATTCGGTTCTGATCCCAGCAATGACATTTGCCTGATGGATGATGAAGTGGCATCGACGCACTGCATGATCATCGCCAAATGCGGAGTCGTGACTGTGCGTGACTGTTTTTCTGAGTCTGGTACCTATGTGGACAGTATGCGAGTTCGCGAGAAGCAGTTGCATGCGGATGCCGTCGTTCAGGTCGGACAGACAAAGATTTCAGTTAAGCTGAACTGGATCAGTCAAACGCCAGCGGTGGTTGAAGCGTTTGAAATAAAGATTTCCACACCGACTTCGTCACAGACTTCTGCGGAAAATTCCGCGCCGCATGTTGAAGAAGTCAGCGATGCTTTGAATGGGATTCAGCGTGAAGTCAAGGCGGACTCATCGGCGGAATCGCCTTTCGCGATGATCAGTCAATTGGAAATGCAACTTCAGGATGCTCATGCAGAAATTGAAGTTCTGCAAAGCCGATTGACCGCTGGTACTGAGGCCGTCATCCCAAGCGCTGATCCGTATCAACAGGAAATGCTGGAACTGCTGCAAGCGGAGATCCTTGATCTGCAGACGGCGCTGGCGGATCGCGACCACGATCAGTTGGGAACAAGTTCTTCGGCGGCTACCGATGCAGACCGCGAAGATCTGCTTTCAAAACCGGAGGCCGAAAAACTTGTTGAACGACTGGAACAGTTGCTTCAGGAATTGCAGCAGCGTGACGATCAAATCGCGACGCTTACCGAATTTCTTGAAGCGACCGAAGCAGCAAATCGCGCTGAGCAGGAAGAACGCAGTCAGATTGATTCGTGGCTGAGCGACATTGAGCAGCGCTGTGGAGACCGAGAGCAGGAATGGCGTTCGCAGCAAGCGAAACTGCAGTCTGAACTTAACGCCATCGCGGCAGAACGAGATCACGCAGAAGCGGCGTTGAATGTGGATTCATCAAGCGTAAAACTGGAAGCCGCTCAGAATGTGATGCGCAGCTTACGCGATACAGCAGAGTCACAACGCCAAAAGCTGAATGAAGCGGAACAGGAAATTGCCAGACTTCAACGTGAATTGGAATCCGCAAAACACGCTCCGCCCCGCGAAGAACGAATGCAGCTTGCCGAAGAACGGTCGGAGATTGCAAGATTGCGACAGGAACTGGAACTCGAACGACAGCGAAAACAAAACCCCGCAGTAAACGACGGAAATCTGAAATTTCAGGCATTGCGGCAACATCTCAACGAGATTCATGAGCAGGAGCGGAAGGCAAAAGAAGAACGCAAACTCAGCAGTAGAATTGCCAGATTGTGGAGTCGTATTGATGGCAGGTGATTTTGAAGCAACGCAAAGACAACAGCAAGTGCTGCAACGTGCGCGAAGTCTGGACGCCATTGGTCGTCGCACAGAAGAGTTTCTGTGCGAACAGCTGGATCAGCTGGAACGAGCAATTGAGGAATTCGAATCGGAAAAATCAGCGTGGCGACGACAATACCTCCGCGAATCACAAGAGCTTGCTCGACAGCGTGACGAAGTTGAGCGGCTCATGGATTCGCACGTATCGGAGGCTTCCGGCATTCGATATTCGTCTGCCGTCACTGGCCGCATGAAGAAAGCTTCGGCAGAAACGGATGCTCGATTCAGCGGCGTTGATCCGCTTCGATTGCTGATACAGCCAGGAAAGGCATCAGCAATGCAGGTCGGCTTGTTGATGTTCGAGATTTCGAAACTGAATCGCGACATGGGCGGTCGCGGCTTGCGTTTCGAGATCGACGATGTTCGTATACCGAAAAGAGGACTGCTGGCACGAATCACCGGCTCTGAAGCCAGCGAACAGATTCTGGAACTGACCGTATTTCCCGCAGTGCCACTTTCTGCTCGCGGAACCCATGTGGCATTCGACGTCGATTTGACGGACCGTCTGGAAGACTGGATTACATTCAAGTCACATCTGCTGCAGACCTCACTGGTGAATACGTCGCTTATCGAAGTATTCCGCAATAGCAGGTCGGCAAAAGACGAGCAACAGCCGAATAATGCTGTCAAAGAAGCCGTCAGAAACGCTGAAAGCAAACGATCCGCCCAAAGCCATCAGACTGACAGTTCGAGCACCGCTTTTTGGGCCGTGTCGTCAATCGATGCGATCCGACAGCAAATGGCGCGAGTCGACAATTGTTATGAACGACTCTCGATTGAAAGCGGACTGTTTATGCATGTCGAGATTCATCCACAACATGGAGAGAACTCAGTGATACGAGTGCATGCCGATTCTGGTGAACAGCGCTGCGATACCTCGGTGAAACTTAACGATTCGTTCCGCGCGGGCTACAGAGCGGTAGGCGAATAGGCTGGCTCATGATTTCGTTTGAAGTCATCAATCCATAAACACAAATTCATTACTGTTGAGTAAGGCCAGACACAGAAACGCCAGCGCGTCCTCACCAAAATCCCCTCCAAAACGCGTTGCATCCTGCACTTCATCGCTTGTGACGTCGCGGCAAAAATCGGTGCGAAGGTTTCGGAGGGTCGAATAGGGTCAGGTCTCTTTGTTGACACCAAAGAGGATCAAAGAGACCTGACCCATTTGATGTGTTACCCTCACTTGTTCCGTGGCGATTGACTCAACTGCTGATGCGCGTGGGATACTGCGAAGACGTCGCGAGGATGATCACCGGACTTTGTACCAACGTCGTTCCGAGTGATGTCTGGAAGATATGGAACAACCCGGAATACGATCGACGCCTCCTTCAGCAACCACATTTTCCGCAAGGATCGCCGACGTCTCCGGCGGTCGCAAATTTGATCGCGTATCGACTCGACAGTCGCCTGAGTGGCCTTGCAAAATGGGCGGGAGCCTCCTACTCCCGCTATGCGGATGACTTGCTGTTTTCAGGCGATCGTGATTTTCGACGCCGCATGGATCGCTTTCGAACTTATGTCGCCGTGATTGCGATGGAAGAAGGCTTTGAAGTCAATCATCACAAAACGCGAATCATGCCACAGAGTGTGTGCCAACGAGCGACTGGCCTTGTGCTGAATAAGCATCAGAATATAGGTCGCCGGGAGTACGATCTTTTGAAGGCAACTCTGCACAACGCCGTCATTCATGGACCGGCATCTCAGAACCGAACTGGTCATGCCGATTTTCGAAGTCATCTGCTGGGACGAATCAATTATCTGGCTCAGTTCAATCCTGAACGAGCTAACAAGCTGCGTGAAGAATTCCAGAGGATTCGTTGGAATTGAACGTCGAAAAAATCTAATACCTGACCGACAGCCATTGTCCCATCGCCGAGGACGTGTTTTGGGATTTACTGGCGACGCACTTGCACCAGACGACACGTCGGAGTGGTGGATGAAGCTTGCCATCACATGCTTCACTTCGTCCGCAGCATATCCGGCGTCACAACGCAGCGGAATCCAGTGTGAAACGCGCCGGTGTCTTCTTCGCCTTTCATGCGAGCACTCACGCGGTAGCCGACGCAATACTGATCGCTGCACATAAATGATCCGCCGCGCTGGACTCGCTGGATAATCCCCGGTTCCAAGGTCCCTCGGCACTGTTGGTTCCCTCGCCGGATAGGCGCAAGAAAATAGTGGTCTATCAAGGATAGAGATGTGCCGCTGTGAAATTCTGAGCAGCATTGTATTCCTTCGGCAACAAACTGCTAGTCTACGGGATTCAACCCTCATTAAACGAACGCCCATAACGACTACGACTCGCCAGTTTCCTCCATCTCACTTTGGTCGATTATATGTCTCAACAAAAGTCATCTGCTCGGGCACTAAAACTTTCGACAGGCAAAAAAAGTTTGTTTGCGATGGTCGCAACAGTGGTCGGGTTGCTGTTGCTTGAAGGACTGGTTTCAGGTGTTCGAATTGCGGGCGAATTCGTACAACACTGGAAGAATCCCCCTAGGGTTGTTGAAACGCGATCCGATCATCATTGTGAATACGACGAAGAATTGGGATGGATATCTCGAAAGGGAATTTCCATTCCAGACTATTACGGCGACGGCGTCCTGCTTTCAACCAACACTCAGGGCTTACGCGGACAGGCTGAGTTTCCCAAAGAGCATAATTCCTTTCGGGTGGTGTGTCTTGGCGATTCATTCACGCTTGGATATGGGGTAGCAGACCGCATGTCCTTCCCCGCGCAAATGCAACAGCAAAATTCGGCTATCGAGGTCGTGAACATGGGGCAAGGCGGTTATTCCGTCGGTCAGTCGTATCTTTGGCTCAAGCGACTCGGGCCGGAGTTAGACCCAAATCTTGTCGTTTGCGTGTGGATCGTCGAAGACTTTCGGCGACTGTCGATTACACGAGGAAACGATGGCTACGGGACTCCGCAGTTCGCTGTTATGGAAGACGAGCTTGTAGTCAGCAACATTCCCGTGCCGAAAAAACTGAAGCCTGGTACCGCGTTGCCTGTGGCTGGCAAATATATCGATTCGATGCGGAAACACAGTTCGCTGGTTCGCAGCCTTCACGATCTAACAGCCCCCGTCGAATATAACGAAGATGATGTCCTGCTGTTCGTTGGCCTTCATGTTCTGCAGGAGATCAGAAAAGTGACCAAGAAGTTGGACTCACGAGTCGCCGTTGTCCTGATTCCGACTGTTGCCGACATTTTCGATCCCAAGCACGAAATGGAATACGAGAGCTACAGTACGACGCTGAGTACGTTTCTGGAGCGTGAGAACGTTACTTTCCTCGACCTGATGCCTGCATTTAAGGCGGAAGAAAAGACACAGGCTCTGTTTCTTGATGAGGTCTTTCATCATTTCAGTGAAGCGGGAAACGCACTGGTCGCCAGAGAATTGAATCTAAAACTGCCTCAACTCATTAGCGAATTTCCCGTGAGCAAGGCTTCCCCAAGGGAAGAGTAGTCTCTTTGTTGACATTGAAGAGCATCAAAGAGACCAGACCGATCATGCCCGTTTGTTTGAAGAACAAGCGGCTTATCGAGGATACTTCGTGACGACGAGTCGATTTACGAATGAAGCCCGTGAGAGTGCAGAGAAATCCAATCGAATTGTCCTGATTGATGGGCCTGCACTATACAGTTGGCATCGTGACGGATTTCATCTTTGGCAAGCAGTTCACTTCGTCCGCAGCATATCCGGCGTCACAACGCAGCGGAATCCAGTGTGAAACGCGCCGGTGTCTTCTTCGCCTTTCATGCGAGCACTCACGCGGTAGCCGACGCAGTATTGATCGCTGCACATAAATGATCCGCCGCGCTGGACTCGCTTAATAATGCCTGGTTCCTGTGGATCATAACTGGCATCAGGGCCGGGAGGATTTTTGGGTGGGCTGACGGCGTAGTATTCAGGCTGATAATAGTCGGAGCACCATTCCCAGACGTTGCCAGTGATCTCGTACAGACCAAAGTCGTTTGAAGGAAAACTCTTGACCGGTGCTGTATGAGTGAAACCATCTTCGCCGATGTCCTTGATCGGGAACTCACCCTGCCAGATATTGTGCGGCCATTTTCCATCGGGTTTCAGTTCATTGCCCCATGGATACGTCGCGCCACTGCGTTTGCCTCTAGCTGCAAATTCCCACTGCGCTTCGGTCGGAAGTTTTTTGCCCGCCCAGTCGCAGTACGCTTTCGCATCCAGCCAGCTGACATGCACCACCGGATGATCCGTGCGGTCATCGATCGACGAATCCGCGCCTTCCGGATGCATCCAGTTTGCACCGGGAACATACTGCCACCAGCTGTAGGCACCTTTTTGAGGATCGATATCGTTTCGACTGGAAAGCTGAAGACTGCAGATCGAACCTGGCTGATTCAGTTCAGGCGGGATTTCGATATTCGCGAGCTCTGAATCGGGCATGATGCTCCGCAGTTCCGGCGCGCGTTCGGCGGTGGTGAGGTAACGTGTCGCAGCCACGAATTCTTTGAACTGTCGATTTGTGACTTCCGTTGTGTCGATCCAGAAACCATCCAGTTCTACAGGGTGCGGTGGAAATTCATCCGGTACTGTGTTCAATTCGCCCATTTCAAATCGACCGCCTGGCAACCACTGCATGTTGGCAACACGTGGATCGTCGGTTGGTGGCGATGGTTGATCGCCGAGGATTGGCAATACAGCAGTTGCTTTCTGCGATTGTGCAGCCTCTGAAAGCTGCTCACCAGCAACTTCTTTAGTTGATCCGGAATCGCCAGTTTTCAAGACGACGATGACCAGAACGATGCCAGCGACAAGGAGCGTTAGAGCAGCGGAGATGACTTTGAACATGAAACTGTGGACCGTTCGAGATTCTGCTGGCGATGGAGCATGGCTACGATTTTAACCTCTTGATCCTAATCTTACTCATAATCCTAATCGACTGGCGCAGTATGATTACGATTAAGATCATGATTAGGATTAAGGTTATTCCTACAGCATGTGTTTCTTCACGATCGGCAGCAGTTGATCGTGCAGCAGACCGTTGGATGCGAGCAGCGTGGTTTTCTTAATCAGCGGAGCCTGGCCGTCACAGGTTGTGACAATCCCACCAGCTTCTTCAACCAGCAACTGTCCTGCCGCGAAGTCCCATGGCGACAACTGGTATTCGAAGAATGCTCCATACAACCCGCACGCCACATGAGCCAGATCCAGCGACGCCGTGCCGAATCGCCGCACGCCGTGAATCTGCTGCCTGAAACAATCGCCGACAGCTGCCAGCGTTGCTTCCATCATGACTCCACGATCGTAGGCAAAACCAATTCCCAGCAGCACTTCGTTCAGGTTCTTTTGCGGTCCGACATGAATCGGTTTTCCGTTATGCGTCGCACCGTCACCGCGTCGAGCCACATAAAGGTCATCGCGAATCGGATTCAGGATGACGCCACATTCCGCTTTGCCGTGATGCAGATAGGCAATCGAAACTGCGAAGTGCGGGATGTGGTGAGCGAAATTGGTTGTGCCATCGAGCGGATCGATCACCCAGAGATGTTCGGCAGTCACATCGCCCGAATTCTCTTCTTCGCCCAGGATGGCATGATCGGGAAACGCTTCACGAATGATGGCAGCAATACGGCGTTCGGAGGCCACGTCGGCATCCGTCACCATGTCTGATACGCCTTTCAAACGGACGGCAAATCCTTCGTCAAAAAAGCGTGAGAGAATCCTGGCCGCTTCCCGAGCAGCGCACATTGCGACGTCAAACGTATTCAGCATATTGTCCTCATGAGTGGATCGGCGATTACCGTACAACTCTGCTGGTTTTATTTTTCTGTCTCCGTCTTTCTGCCTTCCATTGCGAGCGCAGTACGAATTGAAGACAGAAAAACGGAGGCATAAAAATCAAACGCACGATGATCGCCCAGAGGCATTGGGGCAGTTGCGTTGGCTTCCGGCCTGACACGACTTGTCGGAAACCTTTGCACTTTTTGAAGAGCAAAGACAGGCCGGAAGTCTGCCCCCAAGATTCTGGCGGCGACTGCAGCTCTGCCTACGGAACCTGTGCAACGCCGGGCTTGCCGGAAATTTCATCCAGCATCTTACGCAGATCAATTTTCACATACGGCATCTCCGCCGCAGGCTTTTTGTGGCTGGCATTTGCGACGTAGAGAACGCCGTCTGCCGGGACAAACAAGACGTTGTGAAGATTGGAACTCATCGCCACCGGACGGCTCATCAACCATTGGCAGACTTCGGTGTCGATCTGACCGTGCTTGTCAGTCACACGGCGACGAAGTTCTTCCAGGCGACTTCCTGCCGACAAGACCACGGTATCTGGAATTCCTTCGCCAAGTCGTTCGTCCGACTGGCCTGGCTTGATGAATTCGATGGATTCCGGAGTCGCCGCAACGCCGACTGCTTCATTCGTCTTGCCGTCAGCGAAGACGTAGTAGTATTCACACGTGCGAGGACTGTTGGTCCACAGATCCTGCACTTCCTGCAGCGTGTCACATTCTTCCATTGCGCGACGCATCAGAGTGGCCATTGGTGCTCCGTCCCATTGTCCTTCACCACGACCGCCCATTTCGCCGAGAGAAATGCCTTCGGCGTTCATCCCGCTCACGCTGCCGATAAAACCTGCGTAGCCGACGTTGGCAAACGCAAACTGACCTTCAGCTCGCACAATAAACGTCGTCGCCGAATCCTGCAGGCCAATCGTCGTCATGTAATCCAGCACACGACCGTGATAAAGCTTGCCATCCTTTGTGGCCGAGCCGAAGACCGCAAAACCAGAGCAATGAAATAGTTCCGGGAACACGTTCAATACCTGCACGATTTCAGGTTCCATGCCCAGCGATACAGCCAGCGCCTGAGTTTCGCGTTTGTGGCGTTCCGGGATATGCGGTGACAGTCGAGCATAGGCTTGCTCCAGATCATGTCGGAACCAGCGTCCCGTTCGAACCGTGTTGGCCATTCCAAAACTGTAGAGCACAGATTCAATGCAGCGTCGGGCTTCTTCCTTCAGCAGTTTCCCATGGGCTGTCCCGATTTCTTCCGGAGTTCCCCACAACGTCGCCACGCGCTGGCCATCGATCCATGTCAGACTACCGTGTTCAGTCGATCGAGGAACCTGTGACGGCTGCGTCAGTTCGCGACCGGGCTGCAGAACTTCCGTCGCGCGACGCACGCCGAAGAGAAGTGTTCGTTCCAGTTCGCCACGCGGCAGTTCTGTGACTTTCATGCCAGGCCATTCTTCGGCCGAAGGTGCATCACCGACTTTGGATTTTGTGTCGAGCGACACTGTAACATCCTTAGCGCTGACGCTGATACTTTGGTCTTTAGGACATGTCACGGTTGCGTCGTCTGACTTCCAGCAGCCCTTGCTCGGATCATGAATAAAATTTGCGCTGGCCAGCAGGCCTCGCAGAGTTGCTTCCATGTCGCCAGCTGCAAGCAGATTCAAACCGAAGGAAACAGTGCCCAGGCTGGATTGTTTTGAAATCAGTCGATCGGCGATCAACAAAGGTTTTAGACTTTCGGCAGCTGCGACTGGACCGCGTCCGATAAATACGGTTTTGTGCATTGGCATCGCCATCGCAGTCACGTCGGCTCGACGGCGAATTTCGATCGCGTATTCCGCATGAGTCAAAGCAAGGTCAAATGATTCGTCATCATATCTCAGCATGCGAATTTCGATGGGCTGCGAGCTGCCATCGATTGGCACGGTAACTTGTCCGCTGATTTCAAACTGCGGGGTTTTACCGGTCAAGGCGGACACCAGCGGCGTCAACGCACTGGCCAGATCTTTCGGCTGATCGGCGGCAGCAAGTTGCTGCACAGAACTCACCAGAAGGACAAACAAAGGTACCAGAAGGAAACGCTTCGAAGTGTTACCGATTTGCATCACAGTGGACTCACAAACATTGGTTCAGGAAAAAGTTTTCGTGCAGGGACCGAATTCTACTGATCGGCCTCAGGATTTCATACGCCGGGTTTGCTAAAAACTTTGCGATTGACCGACGAGCGGTGGGTGTCTACGACCAGTGTATATACGATTTCAGGTTCGCAAGATGCCCGT
>Ga0105046_10012304_pt1 | contig 13271 bp, 13 predicted proteins | sample MAT03_FD_78385 | JGI IMG/M metagenome (GOLD analysis project Ga0105046, IMG submission 78385) | Freshwater microbial communities from Lake Fryxell liftoff mats and glacier meltwater in Antarctica - MAT-03 (megahit assembly) | ecosystem: Environmental > Aquatic > Freshwater > Ice > Liftoff... | reverse complement strand
TGAACCGAGGACAAATGCCACCACGGTGACTTGCGGCGCCCACTTCTGGCATTCGCGGCGGTATTGGTGGCCGAAGGCAACCCCAAATCCATCACCCTGCGTGGTCTTGCTCGAAAAGCAGGCGTGACGCCCTCTGCGCCGGTGCATCACTTCGGCAGTAGCGGCTTGTCGACGAGTCATCGCAGGGGCTCAGCGGCGCTCTCACTCGGCCGGCGGATCCCTCCGCTAGCGCAGCACTGGTGGTCGAGAGAGTCTCTGTAGCGAATCCCTGACGAGCCGCGGGCTCCACGATGTCGAGGTACCCGCCGCCGACCGACGTGTGTGTCACAGATCTACTCGCAGTGGTGTCCTACTTGCAGAGAACATTTTTGACCCCACTGCTTTCGGGGCCAGAACCGAGTAAGGAGACCACAATGGCAACAACAGTGTTGGGAGCGGGATACGCCGGGATCATGGCGGCCAACCGACTCGCGGGTCAGGGCGAGAAGACAACCCTCGTCTCACCGTATCCCTGGTTTGTGGAGCGCATTCGCCTGCACACGGTAGCCAGCGGCCGCAGGAGCCATGCGCGCATTCCGCTCTCGACGCTTCTGCATCCTCGAGTAGACGTCGTGAGCGACACTGCTGTTCTGATCAGCGAGGACACCCTGAATTTGGCTTCAGGCAAAGCTGTCTCTTTCGAGACCTTGGTTTACGCGATCGGATCGGGTGCGCGCTCTCGATGGGGTGTGCATTCTGTGGCATCCGAGCAGGAGGCGGAGCGACTGAAGCATGAGTTACGCGAAAGGCCGAAAGCATCGGTCACGGTGATTGGTGCGGGGCTCACCGGTGTGGAGGTGTCCGGCGCGCTGCTCGACGCGGGTCGCCGGGTGCGCATTGTGAGCGCTTCGACGTCAGACACGCGTGCGGCGCGCGCTCATCTCGACGACCTGCGTCGGCGAGGCGCCATCGTGGAGACAGGCCGCCGCGTCGACCTCGACAACGAGCGCGGTGCCCACAACATCTCAATCGACGCGACGGGATTTTTCGCACCGGACCTCGCTCGCGATTCCGGCCTCCCGACAGATGGTCTCGGCCGCCTCATCGTTGACGAGCACCTAACTGTACCGAGCCACCCTCACGTGCTCGGGGCGGGAGACGCGGTGTGGGTTGACTCTCCGTCCGCTGCCCATCTCCGACCGGCGTGCGCCACCGCTCTTCCTATGGGTGCGCATGCCGCTGACGTGATCCTTGCGCGCCAGCGCTCTGCAGACGAACGGCCGTTCGGAATGGGATACGCGCTGCAGTGCGTCGACCTGGGACGTGGCCGTGGCCGTGTGCAGCTCGTGCACCCCAACGACTCCGAGCGTGCGATCGCGATCACCGGCTTCGCGGGTGCCCAACTCAAGGAGGCAGTGTGCCGCATGACAGTACGCTGGATGACACAAGAACGGGACCGCCCGGGCCGCTTCAGCTGGCCCGCTCCGCCTGCCAGCGACCCGTCTGTCGCCAGCATCAGTACGAGGAAGCCATGAGGGACACCAACCACGGTTCTGTTTTCACCGCCAACAGGCCCGCCATGATGGCGGCCGCGTTTCATATCACCGGATCGCAGGATGATGCCGAAGACGTCGTGCAAAGTGCGTGGGAGACCTGGTCACGTGTCGACATCGCCTCGGTGCAGAACCCCCCCGCTTTCCTATCGGTCATGGCTGGGCGACTCGCGCTTAATGCCGCCCGCACTCAGCGTCGTCGGCGCGAGACCTACCTTGGCCCGTGGCTTCCTGATCCCATCGTTGACGACGGATCTCCGGAGTGGGCGGCTCTCCACCGGGACGGCCTCGGACAGGCGCTCGACTTCGTTCTCTCTACACTCACGCCCGAGCAGGCGACAGCGTATGTATTGCGTAAGGTGCTCGATGTCGACTACGCGAGCATTGCGGAGGTCGTTGATACCAGCCCGGCCGCCGCACGTCAGTTAGTGTCGCGCGCACAGCGTGCTGTCACTTCCTCGCTGGGCACGCTGCACGGTGACCAGCGCCTGCGCGATGCCGCTGCACTGGCTGCACTGGCCGACGCCGTCATCTCGGGTGATGTCGCGTCGATCGCTGCGTTGCTCTCTCCGGATGCGATCCTCTACTCCGATGGTGGTGGCGCCGTGAATGCCGCACTGCACCCGATATACGGGGCAGAGAAGATCGCGCGATTCCTCGTGGGGATAGCTGCGCAGCCCGATGTGGTGCTTGTACCGTCGATCATTAACGGCAGTGCTGGTCTGGTAATCCACGAGGGGTCCGCCGTCACGACCACCGTCTCGCTCCGTGCCGGGCTAGACGGAATCGCGGCAATGTACTTCGTGCGCAATCCCGACAAGCTCCGACGCGTGCAGCCGTAGATCCTCGCGGGGCCTACAGGGGCATCCACTGTGGGCGGTTACGGCCGGCGAGCGGGCATAGCTCCCGCCGATGCTGCACGGCCAACTCGTTCGGCCACGGTGATTGTCAACGGGACTAGGATCCGATACGGCCAACGCAGTAGTCGAGCAGGGATTCGGCTATGGCGCTCCTCTAGAGCGACGCGAGCCCGGAGGTGTTCTTTTGGTCCTAGCGTGCTCGGAGGTTCGGTGACGTGGATTTCGAGTGCACAGAAGTGCTTGACGCTCTTGTAGCCGTACTGGGCGGGGCTCACAAGGCGCAGAGGCGCGCCGTGGCGGATCTCGAGAGATTCCCCGCGCATTGATGTCGCAACCAGAACTTCTGGGCCGAGCAAATCGTCCAATCTGAACACAGCCCGGAAACCGTCCGCTCCAATAGCGACAACGTAAGCAGCGGAGCCAGGGCAGCGCGGAGCGATCAGTTGGTTCCAGACGGCGGCCATGGAGAATCCCGTCCAGGGGACGTCGCTATGAGTCCACGTAGTCACACAGTGGAAATCGGAGCTCTGCTCGCGGGTGTCGATTGTCGCGAGATCGGTGGCGGTGAGCGTGAACGGCGTAATTCCCTCGCCACTGACCTCAATTCTTACCGGACCGGGCGATTGCGGAGGCTTTTGCAGCGGGTTGTCACTAAACCTGGGAAATATGTCGAGACGTCGCTGGCCGGGGGGGAGCCCGTGCGCTCGGCGGGGCCACATCGAGCGCAGTGAGTTGACCCAATTCATCGGCGTCCACCAAGCGTCGCGCAGACGCCGAGAATTATGCACAGTGGCGAGTACAAACGACGGTCCCATCGACGGAACTGTGCGCTTGCTTGGCTAACCGGAAGTGAGAACCAGACAAGGCCGGCAGTGCCGCGTACCAGCATCGCGGCTGCCACGGTTTTCAGGCCGATCCGCATAATCCAAGACTGCGAAGGTGCCGGACGGCTTGCTGTCAAGGCGATCGCACTGGCAGAAATCAACGAGGCAGCGACTAAAGCCGTCAATGGTCGACTTGGGAACGGTCCTCGGCCGACTACTAGGTCGGCGAGCTCATCGTAGTCTGCGGCTGGCCAGCTTGAGCCCGCGGCCCACACGATGTGGATTGCTGCTGCACCTGCCAACCCGACCGCAGCAATGGCGCCAGATACCCGACGAATGCCCGTACTCTGCCGTATGTTCATCACCATACGATAGCGTATGGTAGTGAACTTGAGCAAACGCCTCGCTGCCGACGATTGGGCCAAAAAGGCTCTCACAGTCATCGCGGCTGCCGGAGTGCAGCAAGTCACCATCGAAGGACTTGGTCGCGATCTCGGTGTGACAAAGGGGAGCTTCTATTGGCACTTCGCGAGCCGGCAAGCCCTGATCGCTGCAGCCCTCGAACTGTGGGAACAACGCGCAACGGTCGATGTCATCGAGCAACTCCAGAGCATCGTCGATCCCGTGGATCGCTTGAGGACACTATTCGAAAGCAGCTTCGGAGATGCTGTCGACGGTCCTCTCGATGCAGCCCTAGTCGCGGCAGTCAACGACTCCGTCGTTGGTGTAACAGTGCGAAGCGTTACCCGACGTCGCATCGAGTTTATGGAACAACTGTTCGTCGACATGGGTTTCGCAGGCTCCGAGGCGCGAATCCGGGCGCGCATCGCATACTCTGCATACGTCGGCCATTTCCTCGTTGGCCGGGCGCTTGATGATGCGGGTGATCTCGATGGATTCTTGGGCGCCTACATCTCCCAGCTCGTCACGTCGCTCGTAGACGACCGTCCGCCGCTCGCGCCCGGCGCCCGGGGCTAACCGTGCAACTGGTTGAGGTCTACGACGACGACGCCACGTTTGCGAAGAGTAGCGACTCAGCGGTGAGCACCAGCGATGTAGTCAAGTTACCGGTGGATGTTTTGTATCAGCACAGAGGTGCGAACCCCACCGAAACCGCACAACTGTGGGAGATCGAACAGCGCCGAGGACGGCCGACTAGCGCCCCAATCCTGCCAAAACGCTGGGCTCTTAGGTGGCGATCGCGTGATCATCCGCGGGTCGATAGGAGCCCAAATCCCACCGGTTCCGCCCTTGAAACGCTGGTCAGAGGCACTGTCTAATCTTGATGACGGGATTCTTTGCCCTTAATCCAACCGTATCCTGGCTGGCTGGCTGGCTGGCTGGCTGGCGCGCTCGCGCTCGCTCCCGCGATTAATGGAGATGCTGCGGTGATTGACTCGGAGAGGTGCTCAGTTAGCGGGGGTTCCCTTGACTTGTCTCGTAGCGAGGGCTGTTGTGATCGGCTACCAACGTCCCGAAGGGACTGGGCCTCAGACCGCGCCATCCTGAAGCCGCGCATATCATTACGAGGTCGGCGAACTGGCAGTCCCAGAAGTCCTCCGTGCAATGAGACTGCGGCACGGTAATTCGGGGCTTTGGCCGGACGGTTCAGCAACGCTCTTTGTCAGCTCAGTATTTTTTGCCATGCTCTCGAGGAGGATTGCAGCGAAGCGCTCTGGTTGCTCGACGTCGGGGAGGTGCCCGCAGTCGTCGAAGCGAACGATCTCAGCTTCCGGGATGCGCTCGTGCAGCGAGAGCGGATCGGTGAACTTGTGGGAGTGATCCCTTGGCCCCCAGAGCAAGGTGCATGGCGTCGTCACACTCTGCAAGGCGTCGATGCTTTCGCGAGCGAGCCCCGGGAAAACACTGGCTCAACGAAAGGTGGCTTCGCCGGATAGAGCATCCTGTGCCTTGTCTTCAAAGGGTTTCGCGGAGGTCGTTGGTGGCAAGGCCGCGCCGTACCAGACGTGCGCGGCTCTCTTTCGGATCAGCCACCCGACGATCTGGCCTAGCACCGGAACCCCGAGCGGCCATGGGATCGCGCGCTTGGCCCAGATCTGCATAGCTGACATTGACGGAGTCTGGGAAAGAACCAGACTGGATACGCGTTCCGGCGCGAGTTGAGCAACCCGCAGGCCTAGAAGCCGTTCGAGCAACTGAACGCGAGGGTAGCCTTTGTTGATTTCCGGCGAGTCGAGCACACCTAGTACTGCTTGCGCGCCGTGATTCAGCGAATGCTCGTAGGAGGGGCTCGGCCCTGAAAAGCCGAATCCTGGCATGTCTGGGCCATCGGGCACACAGACCACACAGGGCTTTTCTGAGCTGGAGTCGTACGCGCGGACGGGCCCACCGAGAGTGTCAATGAGGCGAGGAGGCACGGCTTCGACGGGGGTCTTCCTGCGCCGTCTCGCCGAATAGCGAGCCAGCGAACTGTCGACAGATGAGCTAATGATGGGAACTCCTGGCGTTGTTTTTCGCGTCAGTGCTCAGCCAGCCGATTGGAAAGTCATTCGGCTGACCGTGGTCTAGGACTACGGCGCCACGCTTGCGATGGCTGTCGACTCGGCGGTGCGCGTCGGTGATCTCGTCGAGCGGGTAGGTGCCGTCGATGACCGGGCGCAGGTGTCCGGCGTCGAACAGGGTTACGAGGTGTGCGAGGTCGGCCGCCCTATATGGTCCAGGGGTGGTGACCACGCTGAACCCGTACTTTCGGCTCGCGCGCGATGCTGTCACGAGCGAACCTAGGTCGCCTGCGATGAGCAGCACGGCTCCGCCGAATGCGACTATCGGATGCACTCGCGACACGGGAGCATTGCCGACACAGTCGATCACGACGTCGTAACGGGAATTGCTTGCGACAAAATCGGTGGCCACGTAATCCAGAACGAGGTCGGCACCAAGCGAGCCGACGAGGGGTGCGTTGCCAGCGCTGCACACAGCTGTCACGTGTGCACCTGCGGCTTTGGCAAGCTGAACCGCCGCGGAGCCGACGGCACCGGACGCGCCGTTCACAAGAATCTTGCTCCCCGCCTCAACCGGTGCTTTGTCGAGAAGCGTGAGGGCAGTGGTGCCCCCGAATACCGCTTGGTTGAGGAACGCGCGGGCAGTGATACCTCCGAAGACCAGAGAAGCGGCCTCGCCGAAAGTGGCAGATGCGGGCTTCAGCGTGATCGCGCTCGACTCGTCGGCAACCGCATACTCGGCGTGGCCGCCGAATCGGCTGCCAAGCATTGCGATCACCTCGTCGCCGGGCGCGAAGAGAGTTACCCTCGCCCCGACCGCTTCGACAACACCGGCGATGTCCATGCCGAGAATCGGTCGCCGCGGTCTCACGATACCGAGCACCAGTGACGAGGGCAGGGCGAGGCCCGCCGGGACGTCTTTGCTGCGAGCTCGGTAGTCTGCGGCGCTCACGGTACTCGCTCGAACTCGAATGAGCACCTCGGTCGCTCGCGGTTCGGGTCTGGCTACGGTTTCGATGCGCACGACCTCAGGCCCGCCGAACCGGCGGTACACCGCGGCCCTCATCGGGTCACCCCGCGCACTGCGACGCGGCGACGGATCACGTACTCGGCCACCGCCAGATTGATCACCCAGGCGCTACCCATGAGGATGGCGCGAGGCAGCTCGTCGGTCAGCGGGAAGAACAGTGATGACGGAAGCAACAGTAGGGGCTGCGTTCCGGCGGCAACGCCGATCGCGTATGCGCGGGTCATCCACTCGCTGTGCACTACAAAGTCGCGCCGCATGATTGCGCGCACTCCCAGCGCAATGCTGGCGACCATCGCGGTACCGAAGACGAGGCGAAGCACGAGAAGCGCATCGCCGTCGCCAGCCGGAAGATCGTAGACGACCGCCATCCATAACCCCGATAGCGCGCTGAGGAGTCCGGCAGCAATCAGCACGCGCGCAGCGATGCGGTGCCAGCTGCCTAGGCGCCACCGTCGGCGACGCAGGGCGGGCACAAATTGGAACGCTCCCAGCAGGCTGAAGATGGTAACGCTAACGATGTGGGTCACGATAGGAATCGGCGCCTCAAGAAAGCGGGTGTTCTGCGGGGTCGGAATCGCTCCGCCGGTGAGCTCGGTCAGGCGAAATGCGCCGGCGATGATCGGAATGACGCTGAGCAGAATCAGCCCGGTCGGCACGAGCCATGCGCGCCGGGTGGTGGGCCGGCGTGTGGCGAGGGTGGTGGTCACTGATGGTTCTCCTTGTATATCGGGGTGTGAGTTTCGGTGAAGATCTTGTTGATAGAAATGAGGGTTGTGCCGAGGTCGGTGAGGCGCTGCGACTCAGTGACTCAGGTTTCGGTGCCCGCTCAGGCGCTCTCCGCTCCACTCAGGGCGGCGCAGCTGCCATTCCTATCGCTCGGACCTCATGCGGAGGCCACCGGTGCGTCGGTGAATGGTGCGCCGGTGAATGATGCGTCGGTGGGCGTTGCCTCGATATTCCGCACGCGTACTCCGCGGAAGATCAGCCACAGGCCGAGGGAAAGCTCCCACAACGCGATCGGGATGGCCGCGGCTGCTCCGATCGGTGAGGTCTGAGTCCACGCCCCGAAAAGGACTGCCACAGAGGAGGCGAGCAGGAGCGGCGCCCCGAGAAGACCGACAAGCGGCATGATTCGTGGCACGAGCCGTGCGCGATAGAGAATCGTGCCCAGCAAGAGTGCGTTGATGGCCGACATGAATGCGGGGCCGAGCAAGAAAGTCCAGTCGTGCCAAGCGACGAGGGCTTGGTCGACTTCTGCAATTGTTCCCGCCGCGCGGACTGTGACGAGGGACATGACGGCAAGCACGCCGGAGAGAATCATGACTCCTTCTACGGTGCGAGAGACCACAAAACTCAACGCGAGAGACTCGCTCACACGTCGTGTGATGGGGTAGAGCGCGAGGGCGGTGCCTACAGCAGACGCGGCGAGTCCGATCTCAACTACTGCACCCCAGGCTGCGAGGGCCGGATTGCCCCCGGCGAGGAATCCGGTTTTCAGTGCGAGGGCAGGAAACGAGGTGGCGAAGGTAACGAGGTAGAGGACTCCAGCAATGAGGGAGAGCCTGCGGTAGGGGGTCATAAATTGTCCTTTCGAATCGAATAGAGGCGTACGGCGTACACCTTCCACGTCCCGCAGTTTAGGCATACGCTGTACACCACGTCAACTCGAGGGAGCGCGATGACCCAAAGCATTGATCGCCGACGGCTTAGTCGCGAGCATGTCATCAGGGCCGGAATCGAGCTCGCCGACGAGGAGGGCCCCGTCGCCGTGAGCATGCGGTCCCTCTCCGGAAAGCTCGGCGTTGTCCCGATGGCCCTGTATAAGCACGTCGCGGACAAGGAAGACCTCACCGCCGGCATGTTAGATATGGTCGTCGCGGGGTATCTCGCTCCACCACTCACCCTCACCGGTATTCCAGCGGTTCGTGCCCGCGTGCTGGCCGCCAGGATTACCCTGGGCGAGCACCCGTGGTTACGTCCCGTCATCGAACAGGCAACCATTCACACCCCCGCTGTCCTTGCTTACATGGATGCCGTCGCTGGGGATTTCGCGGCCGACGGCTTGAGTTATGACCTGATCCACTACGCCATGCACGCCCTTGGTCACCGAATCTGGGGCTTCAGCCCCGAAGCATTCGCTGGTGCACGACCGGCCGCAGCGCCTGCTCCGGAGGTGGTCGCCCAAATGGTTGCGAGTTACCCGCACGTAACCGCAATTGCATTGGACGCCGCCCGCCGAAACCCCGCCGGCGCGTGCGACGAACAGTTCGAGTTCGAGTTCACTCTGGATCTCCTGCTCGAGTCAATCGAACATCTGCATGCCGCGTCGTGGACCTCCCGGCCGCTGGACTGACGGCAACATGCAGCCGCAGTTGATTGCGACCAGGTTCTTGATCCCGTCCCGCAGGCAAAGACAGCACCTCGCGCACGACTGACCAACAAACGTGATTCCGGTGTCGTCACTACTGTGTGGCTTCGCCACACTGTCGGTCGGAGCGCAGTGTCGAGGTAGCCCCCATGCCCGTCCTTGGCACGCGTTCCAACCGCTGCTTTTTAGAACTTGGCAGGGATGGCGTCCCTAGCCGGATCGGAGGAGGTCGAGTGCCGCCGACCGTCCGCTGAGCCGAGCCGAGCTACCTTCGCCAGCCATGTATCCCGCTGATCACTAGTCGATCCCCTCACCGGGCCAAGGCGGGTGACGCCCACAGATCTGATGCCACAGAAGCGGAGCGTGGTCTGGCGGACGTGACGCACGGTCGTACCGCCAACGAGCGCGAGGTACCACCGCGGAGAGTCGCTCGTGACGATGATGTGACCTGTGCGCCCAGCCAACAGGCCCTTCACAGTCCCATTCGACCTCACCTGATACGCACGCCGCGGCAGAAGCACGCGATCGAAGAAGCCCTTCAAGAGCGCTGGCACGGAACCCCACCAGATCGGGGTAACGATGACGATGTGATCGGCGTCGAGCATCAGCCGCCACGCGAGTTCGAGGTCAGGTTCGAGGTCTTGGCGGCGCGTGTAGCCGAAGCGCAAGTTCTGATCGAAGTCGAGGTCGCGGAGGGCGAGCACAGAGGCGTCGACATTGGCCTCGGCATATGTGCGAGCTAGCGACGAACAAAGGGAGTCGGGGTTGGGGTGGCCGTCAATTACGAGGGTGCGCATGTGATTTCCTGAGGGTTGTGTAGTGCAGAGATATGAAGTGCAACTAAGATTTGGCCAGTGTCAAGATGCGGCGCGATAGGAACGCTACGCGTAAGATGTTGCTCGTGTCAAGATCCGAGACCGCGTATCACCACGGCAACCTCGCCCCGGCGCTCGAAGACGCAGCCCTCGAGCTCATGCGTGCGCACGGCCACACATCGCTGAGCTTGCGCGAGGTGGCGCGCGCGGCCGGCGTCAGCCACAACGCGCCCTACCATCACTTCGGCGACCGTGTCGCTCTCCTGATGCGCCTAAGTGAGCGCTGCATGGCAGAACTCCTGGCGGCGTTGCAAGCAGCCGAGACGTCGGCCACAACGGGAAACGCGACAGCTACAGACGCCAGGCGCGAGGCGACGACGGCTCACTCGCGCTCGAATTCGGCGGAGGCTCGGGCGGTGCGTATCGGATGCGCGTATGTGGGCTACGCGGCCGATTACCCGGAGCGGTTCCGGGTGATCTACGACCCGGAGGTATGCGTTCCTGGGTCGCCGAGTGAAGCCATGGCCCCGCTGATTCAGCAGGTTGAGGTAATTCTGGCAGGTACCGCGGCGGCGCTATTGCCAGCGGGGCAGGCCGCTACGAGCATCGGCGCGATGACGACCGCGGTGTGGGGGGCTGTGCACGGCCTCGCCGAGCTGGTAGTCGCTGGGCATGTCGAGCGCGATGATATCGAGCCGGCGCTGATAGCGCTTGTCGGGGCCGCGCCGCTTGGGCGGTAGCGGTAAGTCACCGCAGACCTTTTCACGCGTAGCGGTTACCGCGCCCACCTCGAAAGTCTGAGAGAAGAAACCGAGTGCGGATCAGGATGTCCGTCAGAGGACTTCGCGATCACGAAGGCAATTGCCTTGACAGGGTGCTCGTTCATCACGGCAGACTCCCGACGACCACCTGAAACACAACGACGAGAAAGAATGCCTCGAGGCCGTGCATGATGACGGCCATCCATAGTGATTGAAAGCGCTTCGTCGCCCAGGCGAACCCGAGCGAACCGAGGATGAGGCTTGGCCAGAACCAGATCTTGTGCACGTGGTAGAGGCCGAAGAGTACGGTGTTGGCGACCCAGTCCCAGCGTCCAAAGACTCCGGCCATGCGCGGAAGCAGCACCCCGCGAAAGAGCAGTTCTTCGCCGAGTAGGTAATTGAAGAGGGCACTGGTGAGTGCCAGTCCCAAGATCCACCATTGACCTTGAAGCGATGCATCGTTGAGGGCGGCGAACGTGGCATACACGGGCTCGATAAGACGGGGATCCATTGCTCCAGCGAGCCAACCGAGCCACGCTCCCTCCAGGCCTGTCGCAAGCAGACCGCCCAATGCGTTCGCGGCCAACGCGGGGATGATCCATAGCCAGAGAAGGTGGCGGGGCTGCTTTGTCTTGGGGTGCAGCGGGCGGTTGATCCACAGCCGTGTCTTCAGTACCGACCATCGCAGGGTTTTCAACTCGAGCCGGAGCACGATGAGTGAAACCACGAATTGCCACATCATGCCGACGACCATCAGGATCCAGTAGATCAGCCCGGGGTTCATCGTGCTCCCAGCGATAAGGGCTGGCGCTACGACGAATGCGAGCACGCCCATCGGTGCGGTCACTGAGGCCCAGATGCCCAGGATGGTGATCAGGGAGTACTGGGCTGACTCTGCACCCGAGCGCGGCGGAGAAGGAGGGGTGTGGGGTGTTCTGACTGTCATGGAGGCCAGCCTCCCGCGGCGGATGCAGTGCAGCATCGCCGCGAAGTCGCGAGTCAGCGCGTGTCGCTACCCCAAGAGGTGACCCCGTGTACGCCTGCAGGGCGACGCGGCCGCACGGCTCTGCCTCTACTCTGAAGCCATGTTTCGAACCGTGCGCGTGGGCTTCGTGGTCGACGTCGCTCTTGTGTTGGGGTTTCTTGCGATCGGTTGGTTCGGCGCTGGCGACACGCTCGCGAGCGAACCTACCTTCGATTACCTGCCCCGCGATGCTCTCTTTCTGGCGCTGCTGGTGGCCGCGACCGTGCCGGGCCTCGCGTGGCGGCGCTGGCCAACTGCAGCGCTTGTGGTGTCTCTCGCGGCGTTGACCGCCCTATGGTTGCTTGGGTACAACGCAAGCTGGGCGCTACTCATTCTCTTGGTCGGCGCCTACTGGGTTTCGAGCACTCGACCGCTACGAGAGGTGGCACTGTGCGGAGCACTGGTGCTCATCAGCGTGACGACCCTGCTCGTCGTTGACGGTGCACCCTTTTCCTTCTTTCAGTGGCTTGCCTCCATCGTCTCCCTCGGAATGGTGTTCGCGCTCGGTCGATCAAGCCTGTTGCGAGGTGAGTTGGTGGATGCCCGCGCACAGGCCGTCGAAGAGTCCGCGTTGCGCCGGGCCGGCGAAGAGAGACTTCGCGTGTCGGGCGAGCTGCACGACGTAGTTGGGCACTCATTGGGGATCATCGCCGTGCAGGCCGGGGTGGGCAGGCACCTCATGGATCACGACCCACAGCGTGCCGCCGATGCACTCGATCACATTGCTGACGTCAGCCGCCGGTCGCTCGATGACATGCGCTCGGTGGTCGCGACCCTGCGCGGAGGCGGAGCCAGCTACGACCCTCCCCGGGGGCTCGCTGACCTGCCCGAACTACTCGAGACGATGCGCTCAACGGGGCTGCGGGTAACGCTCACCATGGAAGGCGACGCGGACGCGATGCCGCGGCAAGTGGGCGCAGCTGTCTATCGGGTCGTGCGCGAGGCGCTCACCAACGTGATTCGGCACGCCCATGCAAATCGCGTCGATGTATCCATTACCCTCGACGAGCGCCGCGTCGAGCTCACGGTCCGCGACGATGGCGCGGGGGCGGCCCGGCCACCCTTACGCGGCGCTGGACCGGGCCACGGTATCGCGGTCATGCGCGAGCGGGCCGAGGCCTTGGGTGGCACGCTCTCGGCCGAGCCCCACCCGGCTGGCGGGTTTGAGGTCACAGCGAGTTTCCCGGCGGAGCCGGTGCGATGATCTCGGTGGTGATCGTCGACGACGAGCGATTGGTGCGCTCGGGCTTTGAGGCGCTTCTGAGCTCGGATGCCGAAATCGAGGTGGTCGGTACGGCTGAGACGGGTGACGACGCCCTGAGGGTTGTTCGGCGCGAGAAGCCTGACGTGGTGTTGATGGACATCCGGATGCCTGGCCGCGACGGCGTAAGCACCACCGCCGCTATCACTGCAGACCCGGCGCTCAGCGCGACGAAGGTCATCGTGCTCACTACGTTCGATGTTGACGAGTATGTAAGCTCAGCGCTTCGTGCGGGGGCGAGCGGATTTCTGCTGAAGGATGCTCGGCCGACCGAACTACTCGCGGCGGTGCACACCGTGGCGCGGGGAGACTCGGTGCTCTCGCCGACGTTGCT
>Ga0105046_10012303_pt1 | contig 13271 bp, 10 predicted proteins | sample MAT03_FD_78385 | JGI IMG/M metagenome (GOLD analysis project Ga0105046, IMG submission 78385) | Freshwater microbial communities from Lake Fryxell liftoff mats and glacier meltwater in Antarctica - MAT-03 (megahit assembly) | ecosystem: Environmental > Aquatic > Freshwater > Ice > Liftoff... | reverse complement strand
GATGCCGAGGGGCGCTGGCCGGAGCGGCCCACTGTGGTGCTGGATCGCCCTTACCATCTCTCTTATCCATTTGTTTTTGAATATCAGGGCCAGCGCCACATGCTGGTCGAAAGTTCCAGTGAGAAGCGGGTGGAAGTTTATCCGTGCCTCGAGTTTCCCCATCGTTGGGGCGAGCCGGTGACGCTGATGGACAACGTCCGCGCGGTCGACGCTACGCTGCACGAGCAAGATGGCCGCTGGTGGATGTTCGCCAACATGGTGGAGAACCAGGGCGCCAAGCCGTGGGATGAGCTGTTTCTGTTTCACGCGGATAGCCCGTTGTCCAAAAACTGGACACCCCACCCCAAAAATCCAATCGTCTCCGACGTCCATACCGCGCGTCCGGCCGGCCCACTGTTCTCGCATGAGGGCCGATTGATCCGGCCATCGCAGATCTGCGATCGAGGGTATGGCCGCGGCGTCTCGTTCAATCACGTCACTAAATTGAGCGAGACCGAGTACGAAGAGCAGCCGATCGGGCAGATCGTGCCGGACTGGGCAGACGACGTGCGGGCGACGCATTCATTTACGCGCGGCGGCGGCTGGACGGTCTGCGACGCCAATCGCATTTACAGGCGTTTTTTCTAAACAACGGACTTTCGCATGTGCGGCATCTCTGGACTGGCGTATCGCGATCCTCGTCGGCGACCCGACGCTGACCGGCTGCGCGCGATGTCCAACGCCATCCGCCATCGCGGACCGGATGACGATGGAGTCGAGGTGCTGGGGCAGGCCGGCCTTTCGTTCCGGCGGCTGGCGATCATTGATCTCTCGCCCGCCGGCCATCAGCCGATGCGGAACGAGGACGGCCAGGTGTGGATCGTCTTCAATGGCGAGATCTACAATTTTCAAGAGTTGCACGCGCAGCTCAAGGATCGGCACCAGTTTCGCTCGCGGAGCGACACTGAGGTGCTGCTCCATTTGTACGAAGAGCACGGCGCCGGCATCGTCGATCTGATCGATGGCATGTTCGCGCTGGCGATCGTCGACCTGCGAAAGCGCTCGATCTTACTGGCTCGTGATCCGTTCGGCATCAAGCCTCTCTACTATTCGCTGAATAATGAGCGGCTGGTGTTTGGATCCGAAATCAAGGCGCTGATGGCCTCGGGCGAGGTCTCGCGCGAGATCGACACCAGCGCGCTAAATGACTTTTTCGACTTTCATTGGATACCAGCGCCCAGATCGATCTACGCCGACGTCCGCAAGCTTCCGCCAGCCCACACGCTGGAACTGAACATGGACACCTGGCACAGCCAGATCCATCGGTATTGGCAGCCCACATACGCGCCGCAGGAAGGGAGAACCCTCGACTCCTGGGTTGACGAAGTCGACGCGGCGCTCGAGAAGTCCGTGCAGAGCCAGCTAGTGTCCGACGTGCCGCTGGGCATGTTCCTCAGCGGTGGCATCGATTCCACGCTGGTCACTGCCGAGGCCTCGAAAGGGGCAACGCAGTCTCTCCGCACGTTCACGATTGGTTTTCAAGAACACACGCATTCCGAAGTTCGCTTTGCGCGGCAGGTTGCGGAAAAGCTGAAGACAGACGCCATCTTTCGCGAGCTGCCGTACGAATCGATCGACCAATTGGGCGCGCTGTCGGAGTTTTACGACGAGCCATTCGCCGATCCATCGCTGCTGCCGACAACGGCCGTCAGTCGCGTCGCCCGCGAGTATGTGACGGTCGTCCTCTCTGGCGACGGTGGGGATGAGCTCTTTAGCGGCTATCGGCATCACGCGCTGGCAAAGAACGTCAGTCGCTTGGACGCGGCGCCAACATTTGTCACTAAGGCCCTGTTTGGCGCCTTGGCCGGAGTCTCGCCGATGACCAGCCGCGCGCACGAATGGGGCCGGCGTTTTGCGCTGGCGCCGGACGAGCGGCGGATGTCGATGATCAGCCTGCCGGGCCGCAGACTGCGGAGCGACGTACTGGCCAAGGATTGCCGAGAGCCTGCGCAGAATCGGCTGTGGCACATGCGGCAGAGCGTCGCCGAGTTGCGCGGTCTGCCCCCGGTCACGCAGACACAGCTTTACGATCTATTGATGTACCTGCCGAACGACATGCTGGTAAAAGTCGACCGCGCTAGCATGTCGGTCAGTCTTGAGGCGCGGGTGCCATTCCTCTCAAGGACCGTGGCGGATCTGGCGTTTCGGATTCCGGAAGAAGTCCGGTTTCAGCCGCCGGTCGATAAGCGCGTGCTCCGGCGGTTAGTCTCGCGCCAGTTTGGCGACGACCTGGCGTATCGCAAGAAGCAGGGCTTTGGCATTCCGGTGGTCAAATGGATGAAGGCCGCTGCCGAAGACTCGCGCGTGCGGGCCAGCGTGCAGGAAGGCCCCACCATGCAATCCGGTTTGTTGGACCCGGCCGGCGTGGGACGGCTGTTTGACAGCGTGCGACGGGGCTCGGGCCGGTTTTCAGTCGATCGAAGCGTGGAGTTGTTCGCGCTGCTAGTCTTTGACGCCTGGTGGAAGCGATACTCCGTATGAGCCCTCGCCGAGTCGCATTTTTTATCAACACGCTCGGTCGCGGGGGGACGGAACGCAACGTGGCCATGCTCTGCCAACGCATGGACCAAACTCGCTACCGGCCGCAGATCTGGACGCTCTATCCGGGCGGAGAATACGAAGAAGCGGTCCGCGGCGCAGGTGTGGAAATCAACTGCTTGCATCGTAGTGGCTCGTTCGATCCAAGCTTTGCGATCAAAGCCGCGCGGCGAATCGCCAAGATCGACGCCGACATCTTTCATGGATTTCTGCCGGCTATCACATTTTACGCAGAGCTAGCACGGCTGCTGTTTCGCTCAAAGCCACCAATTGTCTACTCCGAGGCGACCACGCTGGTGGGGCACCCCTGGCTGCGGCCACTGCAAGCATGGCTACGGCGAACGCAATGCTCTGGGTTTGCGGCCAATAGCGAGGCCTCGCGCGATTTCCTGGCCGCGCAAGGCGTACCCGCGGATTGGATCCATATCATCGCCAATGGCCACGAGGCCACCCGCTTTCAGCAGCCGCTGGACAGAGAAGCCTTTCGGGCTTCGCTGGGCCTGGCCCCAGAAGACCGGCTGGCGATCTTTGTCGGCCGGTTGGTAGACACTAAGCGAGTTTGCGACCTGGTCGAAGCCGTGCGGCTTTTGGGGGACGCCCGAGGCCGTTTGCGGGTAGGTCTGGTGGGGGATGGCCCTATGCGTCCAGAACTTGAGAAACAAGTTCTTCAGGCGGGGCTGGTCGATGTTGTACAATTCATGGGTATGCGGAGCGACGTCCCCGAGGTGCTGCGCAGCGCGGACATGTTCGTCTTCCCTTCGGAAATCGAGGGGCTCTCGAACGCGGTGATCGAAGCGGCGCTGGCTGGCCTGCCCATCGTGGGCTGCAACGTCGGCGGGGTGCGAGACATTTTCGATACGGAACGCGAAGGATTGCTGGTCCCGGCGCGCGACGCCTCGGCTTTCTCCGCGGCGATGAAGCGTTACTTGCAAGATCCTGCGCTGGCCCAGCGGCATGGACTGGCGGCGCGCGAACGAGCGACACAGGCCTACGCAGTCGATAACACGCTCAACAAGATCTACCAATTATATGACCAGGTACTCAGCACCCGCGCATAGCATGGCCGGCGCCGCCGCTTGGGCGCCGAACGTCTCCTCGCAACCGCAAGACCGCCGGGTCTCCATAGTGGTGCTGCTGGCATTCCTGGGGTTCTATGTTTTCTCGTTGATGGACATCAGCGGGCTGATGACCGCGCTGATCAAGTACGACAGAATCCCGGTCCAGCCGATCGCGTTTGGCCTGGCGGCGTTTTTCGTGCTGCCCTGGCGGCGGGGGAAGAAGTTTCCGGCCTACTTTTTGGCGGCTTGGACTTTTTGGATCTTGTTCAGCGTCGGCGGTCTGTTGGGTTCGAAGCGCGAATTGGGGCTGGGCGATTACGAACTGGCCCAGTTGTGCTTTAAGCTGGGGATCAGCCTGGTGGGCGTTCCCATGCTGGCGTTCCGCACGATCATCCGCGACAAGTATTCGATGTTCGTCAAGCTGTCGGTGCTGGTGATCGCTGTCGGCGCCGCGTTCGCTGTCGTGCAGTTCATGTTGCCCAACCAGTTCGAAATGTTCATGCACGAAAAGGGTCGCGGCGGCGGTTTTTGGGTCAGCCCGAATAACTGCGCCGAGATCTGCGTGTTTGGGCTGTTCTTTACGATGGTCACCCCCTTCAAGTCCAAAACGTTCACCAACCTGCTGCGGTTGATTCTCGTCGGTGGTCTGATGGCGTCTCTGTCGCGCGGTGGTTTGGTGATGCTCTTTGTGGGCGCCGTTTCCTATGCCGTGGCCGCCAAGCAATGGAAGACGCTGGCCCGGGTGGGGATTGGATTTCTGATCATCATGGCGTTGGGAATTGGTCTGAGCGTGGTCGCCAAATCGACTGGCAGCGCGTCCAGCAAGCGCATCGATCGCTGGATGGAAGTCCTCAGTGGCAACGTCAGCGGTGGTGACCGCATGTTCCTTTGGAGCCACGGCATGGCTGCGGTGATGGAAGATCCCATCCTAGGACGCGGACATCGATCGATGGAAAGAGTCGTGCCGATTGGCAGCGGCGCCGGTCCCCACAATTATTACATCTACGTCTGGGGAAATTCCGGCTTCATGGGGCTGCTTGGCTTTTTGATGTTTGTCGCGTCGCTCTTGCGGATGGGACTGAAGTGCAAGCAAATCCAAAACCGCGCGGCGCTCTGCGCCATGGCGGGTATGATCGCCACGACCGCGATGGTGAGCCACTCGTTTATTAACACAGTCTATTTTGGGCCGATCTTCGCCATGATGGCGCTGACGGCCTATTACGACCAGACCGCGCCCAAGCCGATGTTCGTTCCGCCGCAACCGCAGAGGCAACCGCAATTCCGCCCGCGCATGGCGTAATCCGCAGGAATACTCCACTGGCATCAGTTGTTGCCGGGAACAGGCCGAACCCCTCCGCAGCGTCGTTCGACGGCTTCATCAACTCATGACGCAGACTGCATTAGAAGATCTACTCGAGGCATACGCCACGGCCGACGCCGCGCGCAAAAAAGGGGCGCTGGCCGAACTGGTCAAAGCGCTCAAGGCCGCGGTCAAAGCGGGGGATTACTCCCAGGCCGCCGCGGCGCTTCGCCGGGCCTTTACTCCTGTCATGGACTACACGTCCGCCCTGTCGCTGCACCGGGTCTATAAATCGATCAAGCAGCAGCCCAACCTGGGCGCGCCGCTCAAGCTGGCCGTGCTCGGCAGTTTTACCACAGCGCAGTTGATCTCGATGATCGAGCTGAGCTTGTTCTCAGCCGGCGTTGTCGTTGAAATCTACGAAGCAGACTACGGCGTCTTCCGTCAGGAGATCCTGGACCCTACTTCGGAGCTCTATCAGTTCCGTCCGCAAGTGCTGTTGCTGGCGACCAGTTGGCGAGACCTGGGGGGCGCTCCGGAATTGAATAGCGACCCGACGGCGCTACCGCAATTGGTGAGCGAAGAAGTCGATCGCTGGCTCAATCTGTGGAATGTCGCATTCAGCCGGCTCGGTTGCCAGATCATGCAGAATAATTTCGACGCGCCGGTGTGGCGGCAACTGGGCAATCACGAGGCCCGGCATCCGACCAGCAGTCGCCGCTACATCGCCGCGGTGAATCAGGCGCTGCAAGATCGGGCGCCGCCGTTTGTGACGATTCACGATCTCGACGAGCTCTCCTCAAATTTCGGCCGGGCCCGTTGGGGCGACGAGCGATTCTTTCATCACGCCAAGATTCCTTGCGACCCGGAATGTCTGGTCGAGTATGGCCACAGCGTGGCTTCGCTGATCCTGGCGCTGCAAGGCTTGAGCAAAAAGTGTCTGGCGCTCGACCTGGATAACACCCTCTGGGGTGGCGTGATTGGCGATGACGGCCTCGGCGGCATTCGACTCGGACAGGGAAACCCCGAGGGAGAAACGTTCCTCGCCTTTCAGCGCTATCTTAAAAGCCTGAAAGACCGAGGCGTGATCCTGGCGGTGTGCAGCAAGAACGAAGAGCCGGTCGCCAAGGAAGTCTTTGAAAAACATCGCGAGATGGTGCTGCGGTTGGACGACATCTCTTGCTTCGTCGCCAATTGGGAACCCAAGGCGGACAACCTTCGCAAGATCGCCCAGACGCTCAACATTGGCCGCGATTCCATCGTTTTTGTCGATGACAACCCGGCGGAGCGCGCCTTGGTACGGCAATTGGCGCCGGAGGTCTGCGTGCCGGAGTTGCCGGAAGACCCGGCCGGTTACATCGCCGCGATCGAAGGACTGCGGGCGTTTCAGGTCGTCTCGCTCAGTAGCGAAGATCTGAAGCGGACGGAGTTTTATCAGGCGAATTCCGAACGGCAGTTGCAGGCAGAATCAGCCAGCAACATCGACGAATTCCTCAAGTCCCTCTCGATGGTGGCGCACGTGGCGCCGGTGGACGCGGCTTCGCTGGAGCGCAGCTCGCAATTGATTAACAAGTCCAACCAGTTCAATCTGACCACGCGCCGCCGTTCGGCTGCCGAATTGCAGGCGCTGGTGGATGATCCGCAGTGGATCACGCGCACGGTTTCGCTAGAAGACAAGTTTGGCGACAACGGTTTAATCAGCTTGCTGCTGGCCCGCGTTGAGGACAACGCGCTCAATATCGACACCTGGCTGATGAGCTGCCGCGTGCTAAAGCGTGGCGTAGAGAATTTGCTGCTCAACAAGCTGGTGGAGCTGGCGCGCGAGCGAGGACTGAACGAGATCGTCGGCGAGTACATTCCCACGGCCAAAAACGTGATCGTCAAGGATCACTATCTAAACTTGGGGCTTACGCAGTGCGGTGAGGAAGAAGGTCGCACGCGCTGGCGGCTGGCGATCGACGACGACACGGTTTCTCACACGGTCTTCATCGCCGAAACATCGGGCGACAAAACGCCAGCGATGTAAAGATACGCCTTTTTTGCCGGCGCGCTGAATCAAGCATGAGCTTCATAAGAATCGAGCAGGACGATCTGGCGATGTTTGTCGCCGCGAGTCTCGATCTGAATCCGCTCCATACGTCGAGCGATTATGCCCGCCGCACGCCCTTTGGCGAACCAGTGGTGTTTGGCGTGCTAAGTGCGATTGCCGGACTGGAGCATTTTCCGGCCGCCGCGGATGTGGAGCTGACGGCCCTATCGCTCGACTTTCGCAACCCCATCTTCGCAGGCGTCGATTACCGCGTGGAGGTCGGCGCGCCTAAGCCAACTCGGCAGACGCTGAAGATCTACGATGGTTCGCGTCTGATGCTGCTGGGCACGTTTGACTTCCGCCCAGAGACTGCCGCGAATACTACAGGCGAGCAACACGCCGGGCTGGGACGCCTTGCGCCGGCGGATCTGACTTCGGCCGAATGTCGCGAACGAGCCGTGATTGGCCAATACGCGCCGGCGACCGCGGCAATGGATCGATTGCTCGATCGCTACAAGCTCCGCGGCAAAGGATTGAGCGCGCTCAACTTTTCAGCGCTATTGTGGGCCAGCTATTTTGTCGGGATGGAACTCCCCGGGCTGCGCGCCGCGTTCTCGAATCTCAAGCTGCGGTTTCCTCCGGCCGAAGACGCCTTGCGACTGCCGATCGATTTTGCGGCGCGCGCGGTTGGCTTTGACGAACGGTTCTCGCGTTTAGAAATCACCGCTGAGTTGGCGCAAGCCGGGCGCGTTGTCGCTGAGGCGGAAATCGCCGCGCTCGTCCGCGACGATTCTCCCGCCGCGCAGTACGAAGCGACCGCGGCCCGCCTGCCGGCCGAACCTCAACTGCAAGGCAAGACGGCGCTGGTCGTTGGCGGTAGCCGCGGCCTGGGCGCTACGATCCTGCACGCGCTTGCCCAGCAAGGCTGCAGCGTGGCCCTCAACTATCATCAGAGCGATCGCGAAGCGCAAGCCGTGCTCGACGCGATCCCTGCGTCGGCCAATAGAGCGGTCCTGCTGCAAGGCGACATGGCAAGTCCTGCGTGGACGGCCGAATTGCCCGCCGCGGTCGAGCGGGAGCTGGGCGGACTCGATATTCTGGTCTGCAACGCCTGCCCTCCGATTCGGCCGCACTCATTCGAGTTCAGCACGGTCGAACGCGGGCTGAAGTTCCTGCAAAAAAGCCTGGAGCTGGTGGCGTATCCGATGGCGGCGCTGCTGCCGCTGTTGAGCGCGCGGCAGGGTTGCGTGGTGCTGATCTCCTCCGAGTACGCGCGGACTCTGCCGGCCGAGTTCTTTCACTACTCCGCGGCCAAGGTGGCGCTCGAAGCCCTGGCGACAACGGCGGCCAGGCAGTACAAGCAGACGAGATTTTTGATCGTGCGGCCCCCTAAACTGCTGACCGACCAGACGAACACGCCGCTGGGACGAGACTCCACGATGCCGGCCGCGCAAGTCGCCGCGGAAATCGCCCGCCAGATTGCAGACACGTCTTGGAATGGCGTTAGAATAGTCGAAAACTTTTGAGTTGTGCGCGCGCTCCAACTGGGCGCGCCCCCGGATGCCTTCACGGCGCCAGGCGTTTCATCAGGCATTGCAAGGGACGGTATCTACGTGGACGAAATTCGCGAACAAGCGCAAGAAGTGTTTCATGACGTCTTTGGCGACACGGACCTGGTGCTGCGAGACGACATGACGGCCGACGACGTGGACGGCTGGGACTCCACGGCCCACATCAATTTGATCGTAGCGCTCGAAAAGCACTTTGGCGTCAAGTTTGCCATGGCTGAGATTTCGCGCATGAAGGATGAAGATCAAAACGTGGGCGGACTGTTGCAGCTGATCGCCAAGAAGCTGGGGCGCAGCGGATGAGCGTCACCAGCGTCGAGTTCATCTTCTTGCTGCTGGTCTGCGGCGCTTTCTTCTTTCAATTGCCAGGGCGACGCTCACGGTTGGCCGCCTTCTCGGTCGCCAATGCACTGGTGCTGGCGCTGCTGATCCCTAATCTCGCCTCGCTGGCGGCGCTTTCGGTCTTTCTGCTCAGTGGCTATGGCGTGGCCATGCTCTTGGCCCGCCGCCCCAGCAGTCTGCTACTGACCGGATACCTGGCGGCGCTCGTCGCCACGTTTCTGGTGCTGAAACGGTACGAGTTCATTGGGCTCGTGCTGCCGATGTCGCTCATCCAACACCCGATCGATATCATCGGGCTGAGCTACATGCTCTTCCGGCAGATCCACTTCCTGGTCGACGCGATGCAGGGCCAGATCGAAGGGGGCACGCTGCCGGCCTATCTGAATTATCAACTCAATCTGTTTGGCATCCTGTCCGGGCCGATTCAGCGGTTCCAGGATTTTCACGAATTCTGGCAGACGCCCCAGCCGCTGCTGAAGGACCGCCACGAGCTGCTCAAGGCGATTCTGCGAATCAATCTGGGCGTGCTGAAGCTGGCGGCGATTGGGGCGATGTGCTTCTACGCTTACGACGTCTCTTCGTCGACGCTCGAACAAGTGGCGCGTGGGTTTATCGTCGAGATGCCCATGTCGCGCAAGCTGATTTACTTTGCCATCATGTTCTACGCGCTGCCGGCGCACATGTACTTCAACTTTTCCGGCTACTGCGACATTGTGATCGGCGGGGCGCTGCTGTTGGGGATCCGGATGCCAGAGAATTTCGATCAGCCCTACCTGGCGCGGAATATGATCGATTACTGGAACCGCTTCCATCGCAGTTTGAGCCACTGGATCCGCGATTACATTTTCATGCCGCTGTATAAGAGCGCCGTGGAGCGGACGCCGACGCTGGCCGAGCCGCTTTCGATCCTCTTTATGTTCGTGGCGCTGTTCCTGGCGGGAGTCTGGCATGGGTCGACGCTCAACTGGGTTGCCTTTGGCATGCTCAACGGTATCGGCGTGGCCACGGCCAAGCTCTGGGAGCTATTGATCGTGCGGGCCCGCGGCCGGCAAGGGCTGAAGACCTACATGAAGTCCTCCGGCGTTCGGCTGGCGGCGATTGCCGTGAATTTGAACTTCGCCTGTTTGACCTATTTGTTCTTCCCGACCGACATGGCTCGCACATTCCGGATCCTGAACGCCATGGTCGGCGGTTCCTGGCCTTCTTAAAACCGAGCGCGTAATCTCATGGCAAAGAATACTAAAATCACCTGGTCCAAACGGCTGGACGATTACGGCCGACGCCATCCGGTGCAGATGCTGCTGTTGGTTTTGTTCGTCACGATTTTCCTCACCGTGCCGGCGCTGCTCTACAACAGCCAGGGCACAGTAGTGCTGTATCAGGCGTTTTGATCGGCGCTGGATCGCAGGTTATTTTAATTTTCAGTCGCGAGTATTTTTTTGAGCGTTGGTCATCATGAGTACCCCTTCTCAACCCGCCGGTCTTTCGAGCTGGACGCAAACCGCCGTTTGCCTGTTGATGGCCTGCGCGGTGTGTGGTGGATTTGCGCTGGTCGATGTCTCCGCCCGGAGCGATACCGTCAATGACTGGCTGCTCGAACGGCAGTTGAGCAAGTGGAAAGCGACTAACTCCAAGTTCCAATACAACCGCGGCTATATCGATTTCGAAGGGCGGCTAATCTACGGCGAGCTCCCCACGGCGGACTATTCGCGCGGCGGCGTCTACTTTATGGGCTCGTCGACAGTGAAGAATTCCATCCTCTTCTGGGACCTGCCTCCGGAAGAACGACCGCTGGTCCACAACTACGCGCTCAGCGGTTCCGGTCCTTTGGACTGGAGCTTGTTTCTCCATTACCTGATTGAGCACAACCACTTTCTGGAGGCGGGGGGCGATAAGACGACCATGATCTTCGGTCTCTACTTTGTCGACTTCAACGCCAGCAGCTTCAATCTGAACGATGGCTTGATCAAGAGTATGTTCACCCGTCACGACTTGTACGACTACTCGCCCGAAGAGATCCGCCCGGCGGAATTGAACGAGGCCGAGCGATTTCTGTTGACCGAGAAGGCGCGATGCGCGAATTTTCTGCACTACGCTTTTGGACACATGGCGTTCCGCGACAAGCCGCTCCTCTCGGAACAGCAAAAAGAGCAGTACTATCGGATCTACGCGGAGCAAGACTCGCCAAACTACGCGGAGCGATTGGAGAAGTTCGCGGACCTGGTCAACTACCTGCGCTCGCAAAACGTCCGCGTGGCGGCTTATTTTGTCCCGATGGGAACGTGGTTCCGCGGCGGCTATGGCGAACTGCCAATGGCCCGCGATTTCCACCAGCAAGCCGCAGAGTTGTGCGAGCGGATGCAGATCCCGGTGCTGGATATCGAGGGGGTGGTGCCGGACGAAGAGTTTTTCGACGCGGGCCACGCCAACTACAAAGGCCAGAGCCGCATGCACCCGCATCTGGCCGACCATGCGCGCGAGCAACTCTATCAATCGGGCGTGCTACCAAGGCCCGAGAAGACTCGGACGCCCTAACGCGGTAGTTGCGAGGAAATTAGCGCGATTCATACCCGCCGCGAATAGGTTCTCCCGTGAATGATCGCTCCGAAATGCCCGCACAGCACGTTGACGAAGTGGGCGTCCAGAAATGGTTGACGATTCCCGGTCGCCTACTGCTGATAGTGTCAATCATGGGCACGACCGCCGGCTTTATTTGGTTATGTACGACGACCTGGCCGAACTTGCCGCCCGGTAGATATCCGGTGATTGCCTGGGTCATCCCACCCGTTGTCGGTGGCGCAATTTCTTCGGAATTTCAGCCTGGACCTTGGAGCGAGTAGGAATTCGAATCTACCGTCGTCAGAACGCCGTTAATGTCCGCCATGACGATGATTCTTCCATCGAACCTCCAGCCTGAAAGCCGGGAATCAATCGGCCTGCGATTTCTGGAGGGATCGGAGGAGTATCGCCCATGCCGGCGCGCCACGCTGGCGCTCGGCGCTGTGGAGAACACTCGTTGCGGATGAACTTGGTGGTTTGCCGGACGTTATTTACCGTAGCATGAGCAACGAGACAGACCAGCGGGAGACCACATTCTTGCGCACAACCACTGAATTGCACATAAAGTGTCGCGCGCAGTCACCAATGCGTATAAAATGATGGCACTCGCAATTCAGGGTCCGTCGAAGACAAGGCGCAGGCATGAAGGCATCACGAATAGGAGAGAATGTCGCTACGTCACTTCGAGCATTGGATTCGTCGAGGGATTCCGTAGGCATTTACATTGTCGGATTTCCGCAAGTATTCGTGCGAGTTCCGACGATCAGAGTCGATTTTGCTTCGTTATATAGCGACAAGGTGACTGTCGGTCGTCTTGAGGTACTGCATACAAAACGATGGTTCCGCAGCGACGCGATGGACATTGCAAATCTAACGTTTTATGCATCTGACGAGCCAAGGCACATTGAGGAGTGTCGCATGCTTCTGAGCAATCTGGATGCGCGTCAAGCCAACTACACACTGCCAAAGTCCCCGGAACGCGAGATAGATATGGCAGACTTGATAGGCGCAATGGATTGGCCAACTCCGTGGCTCTATTGTGAACGAGCTGGAAATGGCCGCTTGACTCCTCCACATGTCGTTGAGAGGAAGACAAATCGATACCTTGTCTCTTTTATTGAAGCATTCTCGGCCTTCGTCCAGGATCGATTGAATCATGCGCGCCCAACCGATAGCCCTTGAACGAAAACAAGCAACGCGAGGCGTAGCGGCTCGTTATTGGTCATCTGCGCTGTACGAATGGACGCGGTCGTCGTCAATTGCGAGTTCGAATCGATGCGATCAACGGCGTGATCTCACTGCGCGATACTGAAACGCGTGACCGAACGCATGCGGTGTTTCTTTCTGCGATCCCTGCGGGATCGAAGTTCGCTATCGCGATCGTGCGCCTGCTGGGCAATTTGCGGTGTGCGGTAAACACCGGCGGCTAGCGCCGAACCGCTCACTGGTCAGTTGCCCTGGACCTTTAACCGACCGATTGCGCCGGACCGTTCATGGCCGATGGTTGGACGGTTAATCGTTGACCGCTCATCGCGGACATCGGCCGAATCTTGAACGGCTACCCGCTCACGCCAACTGGCGCGTCGATGAAATCTTTCATCCACATTTCGAGCATGAACAGGCTCCAGAGCGGCGCTACGTGGTCGGCCTGGCCGCTGGTGTGCTCGCGGAGCATCCGCTGCACCCCTTCGGGTTTGAAATAACCGCGGCGACGGATTGTCTCTTCGCTCAGCGCGTCGCAGAGGGGTTCCTTCAACTCGTTGCGAAACCAATCTCGCAGCGGCGGCGTGAAGCCCATCTTGGGGCGGTCGACCAACTCCTTGGGCAAGTAGCGATAG
>Ga0105046_10012302_pt1 | contig 13271 bp, 9 predicted proteins | sample MAT03_FD_78385 | JGI IMG/M metagenome (GOLD analysis project Ga0105046, IMG submission 78385) | Freshwater microbial communities from Lake Fryxell liftoff mats and glacier meltwater in Antarctica - MAT-03 (megahit assembly) | ecosystem: Environmental > Aquatic > Freshwater > Ice > Liftoff... | reverse complement strand
TGCCCGGGATGTTGATCGGCAAGGTCATTCCGCGACTACGGAAGAATGCGGCTTCAAACTCGGTATGCACCAGCAGCCGGTCCGCCTCGCGATAGAGCAGGAAATCCAGTTCCGAATCGCCGCATTGGCCGGGATGCACGGTCGGTTGCGCGAGAAAGGAGACACCGAATGCGCGGGCGGCACCCGCGGCGGCGAAGCCGATCATGTCCGAGCCGTGCCCCACGTGCTGGATCAGGTCCACTCCACGCAACGCTGCCCGGATCCCCGGCTCGAACGCCAGGCGATACATCCGTGCGCCCAGACTGCGGCTGGAAGGACGCCAGGCGCATTTGAAACTCAGCCAGAGCCAGGGTCGCCATAGTGCGGACCGCCGCACCACCCGCACCGGCACTCCCTCCACCTCCGTGCGCTCAACCGGGTCGCGGTAAAAGAACAAGTCCTCGTAGCTCGGCGCCCGACTCAAGGCGCGGGTGACGATGCGCACCTCATGCCCGCGCCGCACCAACTCTCTCGCCAATTGCGCTGCGTGCGATTGCAGGCCACCGCTGGTCGCGTTGAAAGTCCGGATCGAGAGACCCAGGCGCAGCGGTTGGCTCATCGCACCGCGCCGCCATCCGCGGCAGTCCGCGGCACTGGCCAATAGGGCCGCAACTGCGCCGCCAGCCGATCCGTCCGGCGCACCACGGCGTCATCGAACAAATGGTACACCGTGTCGTAGCAATCCTCGGGTGGATAGACGGCCTCCTCGAAGGTGCCCACGAATGGCACCGCGTGCTCGCGATAAAACTGGAGCACCTTCTCGCGGGCGTCGCGGGCCGGCGGTAGATCGTGCACCGCATTGCGGGCAAGATTGGGAAAGGTGGCCACCACAGTGACCGAATTGCTGCGCGCCCATCCAAGGAAATCAGCCAAGGCCGGAAAGCCTTTCGGAGCGTCGCTGAAGCCTTCCTCCAACCGGGGCGAGGGCTCGCCGACCATCGTCGGGATGCTGGCCCGCGGCCGACGCGCGTTGTCGGTGCGGTCGCCCCAGGCGTTAAAGTTCTTTGGCGCAGGTCCCCGCGCGAGCTTGGCGTGACGCTTGCCCGTCGCACGGAAGCCGGCTTCCAAGGGCCAGGTCAACGGCAGCCGCAAAGCGAGTTGGAACTGTTCCCACGCCGACAAACCGCGCAGATAGGCGGCCTCCTCCGCAAACACGACTTGGAGATATTGCGGGTCCGCCCACAACCGCCCCCGGCCTGGCCAGTCGTAGAGTTCGAACTCACAAGGCAGCACCAGGGTGTCGCCCGCGCGCAGAACCCCGCGCGCCTGCGCCAGCATGAAGGGCAACCCCAGGGGCACCCAGAGTCCCAGGTTGCGGCTGGGCACCTGGGTGAGTTCCTCGAAGTGTCGCGCGCTCACGCCGAGGTCCACAGACGAGCCGCCCAAGAACACACATTTCGGCTGGGTCGGCTCCGCGGCGAGTGCGCGTTTGGCCGCGATGATGGGGGCCGCGGCCCCACTGGCTGCCGTGGGTGTGCCGAGTAAGCCGAAGACCGCGCCCAGGAACACTGCGGCTGCGAGCACGAACCCCGTCACCAATCCCGCAAGAAATCCCCCGCTCCGGTTCATTGGCTCAGAAGTTGAAGTACAGAAACGGACTGGGCTGCGAACCCACGAACGCCTTCACCACCGCGAAGAACGGCAGCCCAAGGATCAGCCCCGTCACGAAACCAATCCGCAGGCGGAAAGCGCGGGTGACCGAGATCTTTTCCAGCACCGGTTGATAGTTCCGCAGCCACTCTTGTGTATTCGGCAGTGCCCAACAGGCGACTAGCAACAACATCAAGCCGGGCAGGGTCCACCGATAACTCATGCCCGCGACGCCTTCCGGCACGATCGTCGCACCGACAAGAGCAGCCAGTTTGCCCACGCCGAGCTGCGCTTCACCCACGTTGAATGGCACGGTCAATCCGTGCATCCCCGCCATCGTCGCCAACATTCGCCCGGCGCCCTCAAAGCTTACTGCGCGAAAAACAACCCAGCCCACCAGCACGGCCAGAAAGGTGACCACGACCATGGCCCCGCGCCAGAGCCAATGATCCCGCCGCCAGCCACGCGCATCCCAGAAATGCTGCCATTGGGTGGCGATTAACAGGTAAGCCCCGTGCAACGCACCCCACGCCACGAACGTCCACCCGGCTCCATGCCACAGACCGCTCACCAGCATCGTAAGGAAGATGTTCAGCGCGTGACGCACCTTGCCGCAGCGGTTCCCGCCCATCGGATAATAGAAATACTCCCGGAGGAAGCGGGTTAGTGTGACATGCCAGCGACGCCAGAATTCAGGAATGGAGGACGCCTGGTAGGGTGAGTTGAAGTTCAGCGGGAAGCGGATCGAAAACATGCGCGCCAGCCCAATGGCCATGTCCGAGTAACCCGAGAAGTCGAAGTAGAGCTGCATCGTGTAGGCCAGCGCGCCAAACCACGCGTCAAACCAAGTAAGTGCCCCGCCCCGCTCCGCCGCGCCAAAGACCGCATTGGCCACCCCGGAGATGTTATCCGCCAGCAGCAGTTTCTTGTAGAGGCCAAGGAGGAAAATCGCCAGGCCGACACTGATATCCTCGCGGTTGGCGCGGATATCCTTATCCGCATACTGAGGGATGATTTCCCAATGCCGCACAATCGGCCCCGCGATGAGGTGCGGAAAGAAGACGACGAAGAGTGAGTAATCGAGGAACGAGTAATGGCGGGCCTCATCGCGATACACATCCACGAGATAGGCAATCTGCGTGAACGTGAAGAACGAGATCGCCAGCGGCAGGATGATGTCCAGGTGCGCACTCGCATGTCCGGTAGCCAAACCGAGGCTCTGGACGAGGAAATTGGCATACTTGAAGTACCCCAGCAGCGCGAGGTTGGTTCCCACGCCGCCGCAGAGAATCCACCACGCGGCCCGCCGGGCGTGGAATCGCAGCAAGGCCTCGGCGATGGCATAGTTGAAAAGGATCGAGAAGACAATGAGCGGCACATACTCGATTTTCCAATAGGCGTAGAAAACCAGGGAAGCCAGCGTCAGCCAGATTTTGCGCGCGGCGCGAAACCGCAGGGGGATGGCAAAGAAACCCAGGGCCGTCAGCGGCAGGAAGACGAAGATGAACGGCCAGGAACTAAAAATCATCGGCTCGGGCGGTTCATCTGAGGAACGGGAACAGAGAGGTGAGAACGCGGAGGAAGTGCCGCTTCACCCTCCACAGCGATGAAGCCCCAAGCCGCGCTGAAAACTCCGCGCGCCTATCGCGTTAATGACGCCTGACTGCCGAAAGGCGTCAGGGCGCGAGCAGGGTGGCACGCTGACGGAAGTATTCTTGTTGCAGCGTGGTTGGCAGATCAACGGCCCGCAGGCTGGCCCGACCGTCCAGCGTGGTGCCGAGTTCGTATTCCAACCCGGGGACGGGCAGCCACTCCACGGCCGGCAATACGCCGGTGCCAACCACCTCGAGAGTCGTCCCCACCGCAGTGGCCGAACGCCTAAAGATGAATTGCAGCGCGCCCCCCGGAGCCTGCGCCAGGCGCGGAAGCTCAGACGGTTGAGCGAGGTAGGGATCAAGGGCCGAGGCATACGCGAGGAGATTCGGCAATGCCAGCGGGCCGTTGACATGCTCGGGCACTCGCCGATGGGGCGGAAGCCGAAGCTGCTTGGTCCACATGGCGTAGCCGTTGGTCGCCGTTGGGCCCGCGTTCCAACCAATTGCAGTGCGCAGATCCCCCTGCAATGAGGGGCGACCCACCCAGACCACACTCCCATTCGCGCGCAGAGCGACGTTGCAATCTTCCGCCGCGGCTACCGCCACGACCCCTGGGGTGCCACGGATGCCGGTCTGTCGCCAGACTTCCTCGCCGGTGGCCAGGCAAATGCCATCCCCACGCAAGCCGACGGTGCTCAAGGAGAAGGCATCGAGCTGAATCACATTGGTCCAGTTGGCAACATTGCATTGCTGGTAGCTGTTGTCCCCTGTTGCCACCACCGTCCCGTCCGCCTTCAGACCCAGCGTATGGTAATCCCCACAGGCCACGGCGATGATGTTGCTCCAGCCATACACCGCACATTCCCCATAAGTGTTTGGACCTGCCGCCACAACGGAGCCATCCGCCCGCACCCCTACCGAGTGACTCTGCCCCATGCCGACCGCAACGATGTCCGACCAGCCACCCACCAACAGCCCATAGTCGCCCGCCCAACCGGCCGCCACCACCGTCCCATTAGCGCGCAAGCCCAACGTGCTGGCATAGCCCGCGGCCACGGCGACTATGTTGGACCAACCCCCGACGTTGCCCGAGCCGTATAAGAGGCTGCCGGTGGCGACCACTGTACCGTTGGAGCGCAAACCCACCAGGTGGCCGTAACCCGCCTCAATGGTAACCAGGTTGGTCCAGCTCTCCACCGCCCAATAGCTTGGGTTGCTAACGTTGGTCACCATCACCGTGCCATTCGTCGCCAGAGCAGCAAACCACAAATCTCCGGCCGTGATCCAAGGACGGCTGTGCTGAATCTGCAATTGGCCCCGCGCCTCCGTGGCGGCAAAGCCGGCACCGAGGAGCAGCAGCCATGTGAGCAGATCTTGCCACGCACGGGCCGCGACCGGTCGGGCCGGGGCAGCCATCTCCCGGCCTGCCAACAGGCGACGGCCAGCAGTAATCTCAAGTTTGGTTTTCATGCCATCGAATTCAAATCCTCAGCCGCTCGCAGCACGGAGCGGGAAGTGCCGCACTTAATTCCGGTGCAGCAAGACTGATTGGGGACTCCCAGCTTGTCAGCGAGGCGCTGTCCGAGCGCCTCCCCTTCGCGCAGCGCGCGGTTGAACTTGCGTTGCCGAGCCGAAGCCCGCCAGAGCTTGTAGGTCGCGACCATCCGGTCCGCCCGGCTTGCCGCAGGCGATTCCAATCCCCAAACCCGTCGGAACACCTCATAGGACGCGGCGCCGTCCCGGGCGAGTTTAAGTAAATACGCTTCCTCCAACCGTCGCTCGGGAATCAAGTGGGTCACGCACAACTGCGGAAACAAACCATTACCCAAGCCCAAGGCGACGGCCGTCATCCCCACGTCCAGATCGCCAGAGCTGTAGAGCAAGTCGCCCGTGCGGTCCAGCGCCAGGCGGGCGGGATCGGCGCGCAGGGCTTGCGCGTAGCGCTCGGCCACCACCCGCCGCACGCACATGCCGGCACCGAAGGGGAACCGTCCGGTGTCGGTATGGTTGCCCCAGCATTCGCGCGTCAACGGACGCAGACAGAGCAGGCGCAGCCAGGGCTCCAAGCCGGGCGGCGGCGGGACCTCAAATTCCGGCAGAACCTGCCCGCTCCAGGCGCCCAGCAGCGAGTGCTTTTCCCGGACCGCCAGAGCGGCAGCCAGATAATCCGGCGCCAGCACATTGTCGTCGTCCACATAGACCAGCAGCGGGGCCGCGCTCTCGGCGATGCCACGCAGCCGTGCCGGCGTGAGGCCCAGTCGCTCCTCGCGCACCAAGCGAGTGTGCGGGTGCCAGCCCAGATCCAATGCAGCACTCAGCGGCTCGGCACTGGCATTGTCCACCAGCAACAGTTCCCAGGCGTTGGTCGCGAGAGACTGGCCGCGCAGGCCGCCAAGCGCCCGCTCCAGATAGTCCCGGCGCGGGTTGTGGGTGCATATAATGACGGAGATTTCCATCACCAGTTCAGCGCGAAGCGTCGGTCCTGCCACGCACCGGCATCGCAGCGGCGGCAAGCAATTCCAAGAGCGTGCGCCCCGGGTACGGGTCACGCCTTTGCACACACTCCGTCCGGGCAGCCTCCCCCATCTGCTGCCAGCGGTGGCGAGTTTCACAAGCTCGTCGGAGGGCACGGTCCATCGCCGCCACCGTCGGCGCCTCAGCGACGAACCCGGTGACGCCCTCGCGTACCCAATCCGCGTTGCCGCCCACATCCGTCACCACCGAGGGACGGCCAGAGAGCATGGCCTCAATCAAGGTCAGCGGCGTTCCTTCGGAGCGCGAGGGGAGCACGAGGATCTCCTGCCGGGACCAAATCTCACGCACGTTTTCGACATGGCCCGCAAAGGTGACGCGTTCATCCAAGCCGAAATGGTGCCGCAGAGCCTGCAAATAGGGACCGTCCGGCCCGCTGCCGTAAAGGGTGCACCGCCATTTTCCGGATTTCCAAGCGTCGCCTGCCAGCGCCGCCAAAAGTAGATCCTGCCCTTTATCTGCTACTTCCAGCCGGCCAACGCAGGCGAAGTTCGGTGTATCGCAGACCGGCCAGGGCACGGCACTGGTGTCCGCCAGATGCACTGGGTTTTGCACCACCAGCGAGTTGGGCAGGTCGGCAGCGAGCTGCCGACGGGCGGCCCGCCGGTTCTCCTCGGCGTCGAAGCCAACCTTGGCGGCCCCGCCCAAGAACGCCCGCGCCAGCAGACGCTGATGCTCACCGATCCGGGCTCGCTCCCGACAACTGTGGCAGAGCACGACGTACGGCATTGCGGCTTCCCCCAACCGCGGCAGCAATCCTGGCAGGCCCAAGGCACAGTAGGTGCCGCCCTGGCTGATGATCGCCGCTGAGCCACCACCCGCAAAGGTGACGTCCCATTGCTGCGCGTTGCGTGACCTCAGACTGCCCGGCAACAGCCGATGCCGCAGGGCGACTGCCAGCCGCCGCGCAAGGCTAGGCCGCTGCCGCGGCGACTCCGACCGGAAAATGAATTCGACCCCCCGTCGGGCCAACGCCAACACCCGCCGGTGCGTGGCGGCGAGTTCAGACACACACGCCCGCACCTCCCACCCGGCATCCAAAGCCTCGTGGGCAGCGTCTGCCCACAATTCCTCGCTCCCCCCCCACCGCAAGGGCAGCGTCGAAACGATGATCAGTCGCCGGCGCGCACCTCGCGCCGGTGTGGACCCCTTGTTCACCACCGCCACCGCCGAGGGAGCCGCATCCGAAAGCGCTGCCGCTGGGCGTCCCCCGCACTCAGCAACTGCCTGCTTGAGCAGCGTCAGCAACGTCCCGCCGGCATCCGGATCGGCAAGTTGCCGGGCTGTCGCTGCCGCCCGTTGGCCCATCGCCTCCCAATCCGCCCTGGCCTCCCAGGCCCGCTCGAAAGCGCCCGCCAAGGCCGACCGACTCGCGCAGGGGGCCACGAATCCACTGGCACCATCCTGAACCCAATCAGTCATGCCCCCCACGTCGGTGACCACCGCAGGCCGGCCACAAAGCATGGCCTCCACGAGACTTAGCGGCGCGCTCTCCAGCCGCGAGGGCAGCACGAATAAGTGACAGTCCTCCCACACCGCGCGGACTTCATCTATGTGGCCGCAGAATTCCACCTTGTCACTCAAGCCCAGCCGCTGAGCCATCTCCTGGAAGTAGCCGGGTGACAACGCCGTCCCGTAGAGCCGCAGCTTGAACTCCCTTTGCTTCCACGGCTCGCCGCCGAACACCGCGAGGAGCAGGTCCATGCCTTTCATCACTGTGATCCGGCCCACATACGCCATGGTGGGCACCGGGGCTGACGGCCAGCGACAAATCGAGTAATCCTTCAGGTTGCACGGATTGCGGAAGGTGAAGCCGTTTGCCAACTCAATGCCTAACTGGAGTTCGGCTTGGCGCTGCGTCGCTTGGGCGGGGAAGCCCACCCGCCAGGCCCGCTCGTAAAAACGGGCGAAACGCTCACGCATATCGTCGGCAAGTTCCCCGCGGTCGTCGGCGGAATGATTCAGCACGACATAGGGACAACCGCAGCGGTCGAGCAACCCGGGTAATTCTGGGAAAGGTTGCGAGCAATAGCATCCACCGTGGTTGACGCACACCACATCCGGCCGGAAATGCGCCAGAACTTCCAGCGCGGACGGCAAACCGGGGGCTAACTTACGCCACACTCGTTGCGGAAGCGTTGCCCGGACCCGCGACTGACGGCGGGTCACTTGCGCCCCCGCCAATTCCAGTGCTCGAAGCGGCGCAGGCTCTTCGTCCCAGGCGCGCACTGAGACTATGACTTGATGTCCCTCGGCCAGCGCCTTCCTGGCCGTCGCGGCCCACAGTTCATCACTTCCTCCCCAAGCGGCGGTTTCGTTAAAAGACAGGATAGCCAGGCGCATGGAAGACTCAGGAGTCCAGCCAGGTGAGCAGGCGTTGCTCGAATTGCCGCCCGGGACAGTCCAACACGTGAAACCGGGGAATCTCCAACCGCTCCGTGTCCCGGCCCACCGCCTCTGGAAAGTTCGCGCAGGCACTCGCGAAACCCTGCTCTCGGAGCACCGACACCGTCTCCGAGCTATAGTCATCATGCCCGCCAAAAGGATAGGCAAAACTCTCGACTGTGCGTCCCAAGGCGTGTTCGAGCTGCTGGCGTCCGGTCTGGATTTCTTCCGCCTGCTCCTTTGCCGTCCGCGCGGATAGTCGCAAGTGCCGGGAAGTGTGCGCCCCCACTTCCATCAATCCGCCCTCTGTCAACGAGCGTAATTCTCCGCCGGTCATCACCCGATCGCCCGCCGCCGCCTGCGCCGGCACACCCGCCCAACTCTTGAGCGTCGCGGCCAGTTGCTCCTGGGCCTCCGCCGACCTTGGTTTCAGCAGCCGATGCAGTTCCAGCAACAAGGCATGACGCGGCTCCGTGGATTGAGGCGTGCAAGGCAAGGCGCCGCGCCGCAGTGCATCCGCGGCGCTGGTATAGGTTGTCCCTCGCAGGGACCATTGGTAAGTGCGCTGGTCCACGGTCAATTCCAGCCGCTCTGGCAAGGTCATCGGCCCTAACACAGCCCGGGCCAGAGCATCCCACCAATACTCGCAGGTCGTATTAATAAACCCGCCGGGAACGAAAACGGTCCCGGGAATTTCCAGTCGGGCGAGAATTGGGAGAGCGTATTCCAGATTGTCCAGATAGCCATCATCGAAGGTCACCACGACGCCGCGCCGGGGCACCCTGCCGTCGGCCAATTCACCGGCGAGTTGCCGCAGCGAAATAGGCACAGCGAGACGTCGAACCGCGTCCATCTGCTCGGCGAAATGAGCGGGGGTGACACTTAGCCCAAACGGATCGCTCTCCACGTGTGCCACCCGATGATAGAGGAGCACCACCGTGCGCCGGCGCATCCGGCGCCGGACGCCGAGCGCCACCGTGCGCATACGGTCGAGGCCACGCAGGCGCATTAGTCACCCAGCGGTAACTGGACTGCTTGCCAAAGACACTGGCACGGCGGCGCCACACGGTAAATCATAGTCATCAGCGGAAACCCCTGCCGACAAGCTCAATCAAACCCCGAGAGCTACGGCGCGCTCCACCCAGTCGGCATACACCGCCCGCAGAGTCTCTTCGAAACTGTGACGTTGCACCCAGCCCAAAGCCCGCAGGCGGGAGTTCTCACCCAACAGCAACGGCTCATCGGTGGGGCGAAGCAGACCGGGGTCGGTGAGCACCTCGACCTTCAACCCGCTGGCTCGGATCAGCATGTCCAGCGTGTCCCGAATGGAATGAGCCTTGCCCGTCGCAATGTTGTGTGGGACTCCCGACCGGCCTTGGTCGAGCAAGAGCATCATAGCTTCGACGCCGTCGCGCACATCTATAAAGTCCCGCGCCGTGTCCAGATTGCCTACGCGCAGGATAGGTTCCATCCGGCCTTTTGCTATCAAGGCCAGTTGCCGGGCAAAATTCTGGATGGCGGTCGCCGGCGGATGCCCGGTACCCACGTGGATGAACATGCGCGGCAGATAGACCTGCAAGCCGTGGTTCCTGAAATATTGGAAACCAATCATCTCAGTGGCTGCCTTGCTGACGCCGTAGGGCGTGATCGGCCGGAGCGGACGGTCCTCCACCAGCGGACAATCCGCCACCGTCACGTCACCGTATTCAGCGGAGCTACAGGCGATCAACACGCGGGCCTTTGGGACGAACTCAAGCGCGCATTGCAGCACGTGAAGCGTGCCGTTCACATTGGCCTGATAGGTGTAGTTTTCCATCACCCAAGACATCCCATTGAAGGCCTGAGCTGCCATGTGGATCACGAGGTCAGGACGGACCTGCTTGAAGACGGCCGCCAGGTTGCGGGGGTCGGTGATGTCACAACGAATAACCGAGGAATCCTCAATCGCCGCCTGGCGGCTGGCGGCGCTGAAGCGGGCGACGCCAAAGGTATTCCACCCGCGCGCGCGGGTGGCGTTGGCGAAGTGCGAGCCAATCATGCCGGTGATACCGGTGATGAGAACATTCATAACAGATCGGACGCGGACGGGGGGAGCGAGAGAGACTCAGGAGACTCGACGGCCCCGCAAGAGCCGGCGGGCCGACTCATAGGGTCCGGGCGCGGCGCGCTTGATGCGCTTGATCCCGGTCAGCCAGGCATCCCAAAAAAGGCGGGCTGGAAGTGAACCTGCCGGCGTGGCCGGTTTGAAAAGCGATTCGTCCACTCTGCCGGTGTGACGCAATAGAACTTCGCGCCACTCGCGCAGTTTGTTTTCATCTTCCCCGACGAGGTTTCCGCCGCCTTCGAAGTAACACTTGTTCACGATCCGCTCTGGCGCGATGTAGAATCCCAACCCGGCTTTCACCACGTGGAAGGCAAAGTCAAGGTCGGGGCAAATTCGGTAGGCAGTGTCGAGATAACCCACCCGGTCAAAAACACTCCGCCGGAAAAACCACGTCTCAATAGGACCGAACACACCAGCCGTGACCCAGGTCGTCACTTCGTCCAAGGTCAGCCAGCCTGACTCGAGCCGGTCGTAGATTGGCTGCGGCTCGCGGCGACCATCCGGATGGACATGAAAATAGCTTGCCCGCGCGCCCAGCACCGCCAGTTCCGGCTGCGCTAGAAGGCGCCGCACCATCTGGTTAGTGTGCCCTTGCGATAGAGTGTCGTCCGCGGCGCAATAGCGGATAATCTCGCCTTTCGCCGCCTTGACTCCTTTGTTGAAGGCCTCGGCGGCGCTGCGGTCCCGCTCCGATAGCCAGAAATCAATGTGCCCGACCTCGGCGTGTTTCTTGATCAAGTCCACAGTACCATCTTTGGAAGCCCCGTCAACGACGACGATTTCCAGGTTTTGGTAATTGTCCTGCCGCTCCTGCACCACGGACAGTAGTGCCTGCTCGAACGTGGCCACGCGATTGAATGTGGGCATCACATAGGAGACGATCGGCAACGGTTTGGAATCGACAGAGGGCATGGTCAGGGGCGCGGCTTTATGGCGGCGCTGATCCGCCGGTAAGTGCCTGGGGATAAGGACTGCCAGGCTTTGACCGCCTTGAGCCACGCGCCCCAAGAGAGTCGCACGGGTAGCGGTTGCGGATAGGTCCACATGAACCAGAGCCGCTCATCCCATCGCCCGTGACGACGAATGACCTGCCGGTGCTCCGCGATGCTGCGTGCGACGTTGGATACATTGTTCGAGCCATCCGCGTAAAAGACCTTGTTCACGATTACGTCGGGCAGGACATAGATCCGGCAGCCGGCGGCCACGAGGCGAAACGCGTATTCCACATCCGTCGCGATGCGCAGCTTCGTGTCGAGGCACCCTGCCCGTTCGAACACCCGGCGCCGCAAAAACCACGTCTCAATGTAAGCGAACACGCCCCGGCGATCCCATGTCAGGACTTCGCGGCGATTCATCGGTCCGCTCTGAAGACGGGTAAATGTGAAATCTTCGCTTTCGTTCCCCGCGGCATCGCGTCGCAGCACGCGAGAACGTGCTCCCAGCACATCGATATCCGGATGCGCCAGCAAGTATTCGACCATTTTCCGGGTAAAGTCCGGAATCAATGTGTCGTCGGACGCGACATAGCGGACAATCTCCCCCCTGGCCGCCTTGACACCCTTGTTGAAGGCATCCGCCACCCCGACATCGCGTTCCGAAACCCAGTAATCAATCATCCCCGCGTGCTTCTGGATCAAATCCGCCGTTCCATCCGTAGAACCTCCATCAATCACCACGATCTCCAGATTCGGATAGTTCTCATCCCGTTCCCTGGCTATGGAAAGTAGCGCTGCCTCGAACGTCTTCACCCGGTTGAACACGGGCAGGACGAAGGAAACCAAGGGGAGTTCGATGTTGTCTGACTTCATGATTTCCATGTTGGCATCACACCGGCGACATGCCATATGCCCCCATAAGATCTGGCTCGTGAGAGAAAATTCCTGTCGTGCGCCACAGGCAGACGTTCAATGTCTGATGGAATGATTGAAAGACGTTTGCCCTCAACGAAACACATGCCGGCAAGCTCGCCTCATGCAAGCTCTGCGCGAGGGCAGATCTAATCCCTGGGCCTGACAGGACCGGAGGAGAGGTTACGAAGGATGGTTGAGACCGCGTTGGACGTTCGTGAAGGGAACAGCCGGTCCCTCAGTTTCAAGGCGGGACACTCGACCAACTGGGCCATGAAGACGCCGAGGCAGATCGACCCCACGAAGTAGAATGTATATTGGAGCAGCCAGTGCGACTCTTTTCCGAAAAAGCGATACGCGAGCAACATCACATCCCAGTGCCACAGGTATATGGAATAAGACCAAACGCCGATCAGCGAAAACGGGCGGCAAATAACTGCCCCCCATCCCGCGGATAGCGGCTTCATGCAGACGCAGAGAAGAAGCATGGCGCCAAATCCGAGATAGATGCCAGGATGTCCAACGGCCTCTTCAACCCTTGTCCACTGCTTCTTATCAACTGTAAACGGCAGCACTAGCCCGGCAACCATGATACCCACAAGCAGGAGGCGTCGTCGCTTGACCCATCCCTCCAGGATCTCCCGGTGGAATTGATAAGCGTATGCCAACAGGACGCCGCACAACAAAGCATCCACCCGCATCAATCCCCCATCCCAACCCCAGGCTAAGCGCAGCCCAAGAAGCAGTAAGCCCACGAGCAAGCTCCATTTGGGAAACCATCCGAAGGGATCGGCTGATCCCAGCCGCCGCCGGACCGTCCACCAGGCCAGAAGCGTGAACCCAATATAGAATTGCTCTTCAACTCCGAGCGACCAGGTATGGGGTCGCCAGCCTTCGCGGAAGTTCTGCAAGAATAGAACTTCGCTCAGGACTTTGTCCCAAGGAACAGGGAGCCCGGCGCGCAAGGCGACTAAAATCCAGAAGACGATGAAAGCGTAAAATGCCGGGTATATTTTGAAAGCTCTGCGTGCGAGAAAGCGTGCCGCCTTGATGGTCCCAAAGCGCCGGTACTCGCTGAACAGCAGGCCGCTGATCAGGAAGCCGCTGAGGACGAAGAACAGCTCTACCCCAACCCATCCCCCTCTCCCCAGGACCTGCATGAGAGGTTTTAGCCAACTA
>Ga0105046_10012297_pt1 | contig 13274 bp, 13 predicted proteins | sample MAT03_FD_78385 | JGI IMG/M metagenome (GOLD analysis project Ga0105046, IMG submission 78385) | Freshwater microbial communities from Lake Fryxell liftoff mats and glacier meltwater in Antarctica - MAT-03 (megahit assembly) | ecosystem: Environmental > Aquatic > Freshwater > Ice > Liftoff... | reverse complement strand
GACGCCAGCGTCCAGCTTGCACCGCCGGACTCCGACGTCCAATAAACTCCTACCAATCCGTGCGTAATTCCATCCCACGCGTCTCGACTTCGCGGAACGCCTTCGCGTCCGAGTCGTACTCACGCCGGGTCATGCTCAAATTTACCCCGTCTATCCGGTAGCGGTTGTAGCTCCACAAATGCTCTTGGGTCGCGCTGCCGGCGCAGATCACCGGGAACGGGATCGCGGCGCCCGGCACCAAGACGAACGGCCGGTGGATGTGCCCGTGCACCCACAGCGCTATGCGGCACTCGATGGCGGCCTCGAGCGCGGCGGCATGATCGATGAGCCGATGCGAGGCCCGTTCGACGTGCCCCTTGGAATCCCGCAGCGGGTAATGCGTGACCATGATACGCAAGCCCGGCGACAACGCCGAGCAGAGTTTCCGCAGCCGCTCCATTTGCGCCGAGCCGATTCGCCCACTTGCCCCGAGGCCGAAGCGCTGGTAGCTGCTGTTGACCCCGATGAGCCAGACATCGCCGACGCGGCGGGCGAACGGGTAATAGTGTTCGTCGACGCGCTCGCCGACTTGCCACGGGGTGAAGGCGGCTTCGAACCCCGCGCGGCGTTCGAAACCGAGGCCGCGCCGGGCCATGTGCGTGTAATAATCGTGATTGCCCGGCACCGCGAAGCCTTGCGGCAAGTCTGCATCGCGAACCCCGAGCCGCTCGGCGGCGTTCTCGTATTCGCGCCGCAGGGCCAGCATGGTGGCGTCGCCGCTAAACAGAATCGCATCGGGCAAATCCGCGCGGATGTCGGCGAGCAGCGCCGTCACGATCTCATTGGCGAATCGGAAGCGCCGGCCGCGGCCGAAGAATTTGACGTTCACCCAGCCGACGAGCTTCTTGCTGAAGAGGTCGCCGGGCCGCCAGCCGCGCAGCATCCCGGGGAAGTGAACATCGCTGTAATGAACCAGAGTCAACGCCATGCGGCTAAAATAGGGAAGACCCGACTCCCCGTCCCCGATGGTGCCCCATGATCCGTTTCGACTTCGCCGGCAAGGCCGCCCTCGTCACCGGCAGTTCGCGCGGTATCGGCGCGGCTATTTTGAAGCAATTCCTCGACGCCGGGGCGACCGGCATCCTCCACGACTTCGACGATACCAACGGGAACAATCGGAAAGCGGCCGAGGCGTTGGCGGCGGAATATCCCGGCCGGGTGAAGATCGTCACCGCCGATGTCCGCGACGCGGCAGCTATCGAAGCGATGATGCAGTCGATTCAAACCGAGTTCGGCGGGCTCGACATCCTCGTGAACAACGCCGGCATTTTGAAAGACCGCACCATTCGCAAAATGACCCTCGACGACTGGCATAGCGTTGTCAGTACCAACCTCACGGGGGTGTTCCACTGCTGCAAGTACGGCGCGGAGATCCTGCGCGACGGCGGGCGGATCGTCAGCATCGCCTCGGTCGCGGGGTTGCAGGGCTTCCCAGGTCAGTCGAATTACGCCGCGGCGAAGGCCGGGGTGATCGGCATGACGCGCGTGTTGGCGAAGGAACTCGCCCGGCGGAAGATCACCGTGAATGCCATCGCCCCCGGCGTGGTGGAGACGTCGATGATGGGCGACATCAAACCGGAGATGCGCGACCAATACATCAAGCAGATCCCGCTCGGCCGCTTCGCCCAACCGGCCGACGTCGCCAACGCAGTGCTCTTCCTTTCCAGCGAGGAAAGCGGGTACATTACCGGGCAGGTGCTGCCCATCACGGGCGGTTGGCTGGTGTGAACCAGTTCGAGCGACTCGAAGTCCCAGCTCGACCGAAGTAGATTATCGCGATAATGCGATGCGAGTTTACCGGAGTGGTCGCGGATGCAACCAACAGCAATTCGAGTCTTTCGCACGCACAAAGGCGCGGTTCATCTCGCGGAACTCCTACTTCTGGAATCGAGGGCGTAACGAAAAAGCCTGCAAAGAATCCTGTTATTGGCCTCGCTCGGTAGCGAGCTTCGGTGGCCGATGGCCGATCTGTTGCGAGATGGAATTTACGAGCTCAGAATCAAAGTCGGGCGGGCGAACTACCGGATTTTGTACTTCTTCTGCGGCCCGAACATCGCTTGCTTGTCGCACGGGCTGACCAAAGAAGACGCGGTGCCTGCGGCCGATATCGAGATGGCCCTCCGCCGAAAAAGCTCGTCCTCAGCGATCCGGGACGCTACGCGGCCGAATGGGAGATGTGACCGTGTCGAAAACAATGAACTTCGAAGATATCATCCGAGCCAAAATGGCTGAGGATTCGGAATTGTCGAGGGCTGTCGAACGAGAAGCCTTCCATGCGAACATCGCCATGCAAGTGTACGAAGCACGGATCGCGGCCGGTTTGGCTCAGAAGGAATTGGCGAAACGTGCCGGTACCGCCCAATCCGTTATCTCCCGAATCGAAGACGCCGATTACGACGGTCATTCACTCGCCTTACTAAAGCGGATCGCCCAGGCGTTGGGTTTAAATTTGGATGTGCGGCTGGGATTGCCGGCCGCCGCGAAGCGGCGCGGCACGGTGAAGGCGAAGGTCTAGTCCATCTGTAATGTGACCAATCGGAAACAAGGCCGAGTATCCAATCATGCCCGCGACACTCGAACGGATTCAGTCCGAACAAATCTTCCACGACCGCCAGGCCGAGGAGCGCGGCGCGAGCTACCGCACCGGCCGGGCCGACTTGCGCTTCGCCGATGCCTACTACCTCGATCACGAAACTTGGATCCGCCCGGCGATGGCCCAACTCGGTGAATTGCGGGGCAAGTCGATCCTCGACTACGGCTGCGGCCACGGCATGGCGGCGGTGACGCTGGCCCGGGCCGGCGCCCGCGTAAGCGCCTTCGACCTTTCGCCGGGATACATCGCGGAAGCCGAGCGGCGCGCCGCTGTCAATGGCGTGTCAGTCGAGTTCCGCGCCGTCGATGCGGAGCACCTGCCGTACGCCGATGCCAGTTTCGACGCCGTGTGGGGGAACGCGATTTTGCACCACCTCGATTTGCACCGGGCCGGGGCCGAACTGCAGCGCGTGTTGAAGCCGGGCGGGGTCGCGGTATTCTGCGAACCGTGGGGCGACAATCCGCTGCTGAACTTCGCCCGGCGTCGCTTGCCCTACCCCGGCAAGCAACACACGCCCGACGAACGGCCGCTCGTCCGCCGCGATCTCGCCCCGTTGCGGGCGCACTTCCCGAACTTGCATTGGCGTGGGTTTCAGTTGTTCGGCATGATCCGCCGCGTTGTAAAGTCGCGTTGGCTGCTGACCCCGGCCGATCTGGCGGATCGGCTCGCGTTCGCCGTTTGCCCGCCGCTCGAAAATCTCGGCCGCTATGTGGTGCTGACGCTGCCGAAAGAGTAATCTGTTCTCGCCATGACGCCCGCCCCCGCGATTCCCCGGTCGGCCCAAACCGCACTCGCGGTCTGCATCGGCATGCTGGGTCTCTTCGCCATCTACCGGCTTTACGTCCCGACTGTCGCCAAGCCGACCGAAGATGCGCCGCCGCGCCGGCAGATCGACCTCAACCGCGCCGATCGCCAAGAACTTTTGCAAGTCCCCGGCCTCGGGCCGAGCAGCGCCGACGCGATCCTCGCCCACCGCGCCGAACGCGGCCCTTTCGAGAGTCTCGACGATCTCGTCCACGTCCACGGCATCGGCCCCAAGACGACCGAGAAGGTGAAACCGTGGCTGCAAGTCGGCGACGAACCGGTCGAGCGGTTGGAACGCAAGCCGATGTCCCCGGCGCCGCTCCTGGGGAAGGCGAGTAAAATCTCGGCGACGGACTCCAAGATCGACGTGAACGCGGCGACCGCAGCCGACCTCCAGCGACTCCCCGGCATCGGCCCGACCCTCGCCGAGAGGATCGTCCAGCACCGGGCGAACGCCCCGTTCGTCGGCATCGACGACCTCCGCAAGGTCAAAGGCATCGGCGCCAAAACGCTCGAAGCCATCCGGCCCTACGTTGTCATAGCCAAATGATTTTCGACTGAGGAACAACTATGCGTATCATCGTCGCGTTTTGTCTCTCGGGTTTGATCGGAGCATCGCTCGGCGTAGCGCCGGTGCCGAAGGATATCCTCAAGAAGTTTCCGGACTACTACCCGCTGCTGCCCGGCACCGAATGGGAGTACGGCACCGGCGACATCGCGATCACAGTGAAGGTCGAGGACTACGAAAAGAAAGACGGCGTGCGGACCGGCAAACTGGTGACGTACGCCAACGGGAAAGACGTGGCGTTCGAGACCATCCGCATCGACGACACCGGCGTTTACCGCACGCACATCAACGACACGAAGATCGAACCGGCGATCTTGCTGCTGAAGTTCGGGATCAAGGACGAAACCGAATGGGCCACCAAGTGCAAGGTCGGCGAAGCGAAGATCGATTTCAAATTCAAGCTCGAAGGCTTGGTGGAATTGAAAGTGCCGGCCGGGAAATATCAAGCCGTGAAAGTGACTGGCACCGGCGATGTCGCCGGCACCAAAACCAACACGGAGTACCACTTCGCGGAAGGCGTCGGCATTATCCGGCTCGGGTTCGACGTCGGCGGGTCGGGAACCGTGCTGTCCCTGAAAAAGTACACCGCCGGAAAAGAGCCGAAGAAATAGCTCAGGCCGGCTCGGTCAATTTCGCCAAGAACGGCGCCAGCGCGGTTTCGTAGCGGCGCCAGCGCTCGACGCTCCGTTTGTAAATCGGTTGGCGGACTTGCGCCACGCTGGCCGTCTTCACCAGTCGCTCGGTGGCGTGGAAGTTCAAGCAGTTCGGATCCCACTCCAACTGGGCGAAGTCGAGCATCTTCCGCGTGGTCGCTTCCAAGTCGCCGACCATCCGTTCGTACGGCACATCCAAGATTTTCAGCGGCAGCACCTTGCGGTAGTGCCGCAGAATGCGGCGGTAATCGTTGACGCGCTCCGCGAGGTGGCCGAGGTCGTTGGCCCAGCGGATGCGGCTGAAGTTCGTGACCCAGCACGACACCGCCACGTCGCGCACGTCCCGCGTGCAATGCAATATCGTGGCGTTCGGGAAGAGCGTGCCGATCCACCCGAGCAGCGAATAATTGTCCGGCATCTTGTCAGCGACGTGCACCCGATCCGCGTTCACCTTCGCCAGTTGTTCGAGGTGCCAATCCGCGAGTCGCTTCACGACCCCGGCACTGGCAATGGGCAGACACTGGGCCGGCGGTTTCTTCAATCCGGTCGCAGCCGGCAGCGCGGAGAACCCTAAACTGGCGAAGCGCCGCTCGCCGGAGCCGAACACGGCCGGGTGACTGGCGAGCACCTGTTCGACGAGCGTCGTCCCCGATCGCGGCATGCCGACGATGAAGATCGGCCGGCGACTGGGCGAACCGTAACCTTGCGTCCGTTTGAAGTACGCAGGGGTGAACTGCGCGATCAGCCCGTCGATGTACCGGCGGTATTCGTCCGGGTCGTATAAGTCGTCGCGGTGTTCTTCGGCGTTGTTTTGTTCCCGATTGGCCCGTTGAACGTGGGCGGCGGCGCGGGTGAAATCCCCGCGTCCGTCGTAGACCTGCCCGAAGCCGAAGTGGAGGGCCGCACGTCGATCCGGCGTCAAATCCTTCGACTGCACGAGCTCCACCATCTGTGCGAGTTCGTCATCGGGCAATTTGCCGCGCAGGGTCGTGGCCAAGCCGCCGAGCGCGGGGACGAACTTCGGGTTCAATTTCAGCGCGGCGCGGAAGCACTCCACGGCCCCGTCGAGGCCCCCGGAGTTCGACAGCGTTTGGCCCAAAGACGCTTGCAGCGCCGCCGACTGAGGTTGCAGGCGGATCGTCTCGCGGTGTTCGTGCACGGCGCCTTCCGCATCGCCCTGTTCTAGAAGGGCTCGGGCCAAACCGTGCCGGCCGCCGATGTGCTCCGGATGCTTCGCCAGCAAACCGCGGAAGAGTTCCTCGGCCTTCTCCGGGTCGCCGACTTCGAGGGCGATGACTGCCAGTTGACAGTGGGCGTCGGCGTTGTCCGATTCGAGTCGCAGCACGCGTTGGAACCACCCCGCCGCCTCGGGATAATCGCCGAGTTCGATCCATACGCGACCGCTGAGCAGGGCCAACTCCACCGACTGCGGCTCGAGTTCGAGCGCCTTCCCGATCGCGTCCATCGCATCGGGAAAGTGTCCGTTTTCCAGCAGCAGTCGGCCGAGGTTCTGCCACACGACGGCTTGACTCGGGTTCGCCTTCAACAGTGCGCGGTAGGCCGCATCGGCTTGTTCCCACCGCCCGCCGACGTGCAGTTGAACGGCCTTGTCGAAGTCGGTCACGGCGCGATCCTCAATCCACCGAGATAAACATCGCGCACGGTTAGATCGGCATTCCACACGACGAAGTCCGCGCGCTTCCCGACTGACAAGCTGCCGATGTCCGCCTGCCGGCCGAGGATGGTCGCGGGGGTCAGCGTCGCCATGCGGAAGATCTCGGGCAGCGGCGCCCCGGTCGCGGTGAGCATCGTCCGCACGCAGTGATCCATTCCCATCACGCCGGAAGCGAGGCCGGAGCCGTCGCGGGTCACGCCGACGTTCCCCCGTCGCCGGATCAACTCGCCCGTACCGGTGGGGCCGAACCAATATTCGCCATCGGGGCAATCGACGGCCCGCATCGAGTCCGTGACGAGAGCCAAACGATCCGGCCCCTTAATTTTGTACGCGAGGCGTAGCAATTCCGGCGATAGGTGCCCGCCATCCGCGATGACTTCCGTCGTCAGCTCGTCGAAGAAGAGCGTCGCTTCCATCACGCCGGCGCGCATCGGGTACGCTTGACCCGGACGTAATCGCGCGCGATCCGACATCGCGCAGAAAAGGTGATCGACGTGACGCACGCCCCAGCCGACGGCGGCTTCCATCTCGGGGAAGGTGCAGAACGAATGCCCCGCCGTGACGAGTATGCCGCGGTCGCGGGCCGCTTTCACGAGCCGCTCGGTGCCGGGCGTTTCTGGAGCGATGGTCAGCGTCGTCAGGCCGCGCCCGGCGAAGTCGAGGTGGCGATCGTCCTGCTCCGGCTCCGGTATCAGGAAGTCCGCGTCCGGATGGCAGCCCTTCGCGGCCGGGTGGAAATACGGTCCGTACAAGTGCCCACCGAGCGACCGCGCTCCGCCGGTGGTGTGCGATTCAAAGTGCTCGCAAAGTTCCAGAAACCGTTGATACTCGGCCCGTGTGGCGACGGTGCTCGTCGGCGTGAGGCTCGTCGTGCCGTGGCGGGCATGGCATCGGCACACGGTCTCGAAGGCTTCCGGCGTACCATCCATAAAGTCGGCCCCGGCGCCACCGTGGACGTGCAGTTCCACGAACCCCGCCGAGACGAGCGCCCCACCGAGATCGACGCCATCGCCGACTTCGCCGATAGCCACGAAGCGGCCGCCATCGATGGCGAAGCCCGCGCTCGGCAGCAATCGATCCGGGAGAATCAGCGTTGCATTCGTGAATCGCGTCATCCCCGTATGCTATTCCGCAGGCACACGAACGGGGACAAGCATGGCAACGCGGACACTCGCGGGCAAGCGGATTCTCGTGACGGGGGCGTCGCAAGGGATCGGCCACGCCTTCGCATTCGAAGCAGCCAAGCGCGGCGCCAAAGTCGTTGCCACGGCTCGCAACGCGGACGCTTTGAACGGACTGAGCGCCGCCGGCATCGTGACCGTTTGCGGGGACGTCACCATCGCGGCGGATCGCGAAGCCGTCCTGCGAACCGCCGTCGATAGCCTCGGTGGCCTCGATATCCTCGTGAACAATGCCGGCGTCGGCGCGACGGGCCTCTTCGGCGATACCGGGCCCGACACCCTGCGTCGCATCCTGGAAGTTAACTTTTTCGCGCTCGCCGAACTCACCCGGCTCGGCATTCCCGTTTTACAACTGGGCGCGCAACCGCTGATCGTCAACGTCTCGTCGATCTTCGGCCGCCGCGGCTTCCCGCGCTACTCCGAATACTGCGCCAGCAAATTCGCGGTGCAGGGCCTCAGCGACGCGATCCGCCCGGAGTTGTCGAAGCTGGGCATCGGCGTGTTGGTGGTGAACCCCGGCCCGACCGAAACCATGTTTCAAGAAAACATGCTCGAACGCACCCCCGGCACCCCGAAGGCCAGTAAACGGATGCCGGCCGTCGTCGTGGCACAGGCGATGTGCCGGGCTATTGAAAATGACAAATCCGAGATCACTCTCACGGGCATCGGCCGCGCGCTCGTGCTCGCCAACCGCTTAGCCCCTTGGGCCGTCGATTGGTACTTCCGCCGCGAGTTCGCCAAGGGTTGAAGGCCAGAATCGATTTTGGCGAATCCGTAACTCACTCACACGGAAGACGGTGTGCTCGGCTTAGAACCCGGCCTTCCCATGCCGGTCGGCGTTCTGGTAAACTACTTCCCCCCCGAGATTCGCACCCGCCAGGGATGGCGTCGCTATGCACTTGCTGCTCATCGGTTACATGTTCCTGTTCATCGACCGGCCCTTCGAGGTCTGGCCGTGGCTCGGCGACCTCCGCTTCGAACGCGTCTACATGCTCTGCACCATGGGCGTGTGGATGATTCACTCCGGTAAGCGCTGGTTGCCGAACCCGCAACATTTCGCCTACGCCGGCTTGGCACTCGCGGTGTTGACCTGCTGGGTGCTCAGCCCGTGGATGGATCGCTCGCAGCCATTGGTCGAAGACTGGTTCAAGATCCTCGTCTTCTATTTCTTGCTCGTCACGACCGTGCACGACGAAAAAGGTTTGAAACGGATGGTCGTGGGGTTCGTCTTCGTGATGGGATTGTACCTCGCCCACTCGCTGAAGGAGTACATGGGCGGCCGGTACACGCACCGCATGGGCATCTCGCGGATGATCGGCGTCGACAGCACACACGGCGACCCGAACAGTTTCGGCGCGAGCATCGTCTATTCGCTGCCGTTCCTCCCGGCGCTCTGGCGCAGCGGTTGGGCCGGGCGGCGCGGACAATTGCTGATCGTCGCCTACGCGGGCTTAGCAGTGCTCTGTCTCTTGCTGACCGGGTCGCGCGGGTCGCTGCTCGGGCTGCTGCTCTGCTCGATGATCTTGATCCTCGGCCATCGCAAGCGATTCCTCTGGATAATACTGTTCGCGGCCGCGGCGCCCTTGGCCTTCGTCGCTTTGCCCGACTCGTTGCAGAATCGCTTCGAGACGATCGTCAACCCGGAGGTCGGCCCGGCGAACGCGAAAGAATCGGGAGAAGGTCGCATCGAAGGATTCTTGATCGGAATCGAACTCTGGGGGCGAAGTCCGCTATCCGGCGTCGGCCCCGGGGCGTGGCGACCCGCTACCGGCAGCGCCATCGAAGCCCACAACCTCTACGGGCAAATCATGGGCGAACTCGGCTCCCTCGGCGTACTCACTTTCGGCGGAGTCATCGCTGGCTTCGGGTGGAATCTCTACCGCTGCCGGGCGATCCGCAAACAACTCGAACCGCGGCCCAACGACCTGTTGACGGAGATCCCCTCCGCTGTCGGACTGTCGGTCTTCCTGCTGCTGTTCCTCGGCAACTTCGGCCACAATTTGTTCCGCTTCACCTGGCTCTGGTACGGCGGCTTCCTCATCATCGCCCGGCATTGCTTGGAACTGCGGCTGGCGGAAAACGACGAATCCGCTGCCGTGGAATCGGAAGAGCCGGCCGGCGAATTGCCCGAGGGTTGGGTGTACCACGCGGGTTGAGACAACCCCGGTTTTTCCACTTGTGCGCACCCCGCCGCTTCGCTATTCCTCCGGAATTGCTGAACCACCGATGGGGATGGCTGTGGCCACGGATGCCGCGGCGCTGGTGATCGAGACGTCGCACCTGACGAAGATCTACCAGAACCGCCAAATCGCTTTGAACGACGCCACTCTGGCCATCGAGCCGGGGACGGTATTGGGCCTGCTCGGCCCCAACGGCGCGGGCAAAACGACCTTCCTGAGATTGATCCTCGGATTGCACACGCCGACCGCCGGCTGGGCGAAAGTCTTCGGCAGCCCGATGAGCCCCAACGCCGCGAATCTGCGCCGCCGCATCGGCTACATCCCCACGAATCCGCAGTTTCCGAAGGGCATGACGCCCATCGTTTACCTCGATTACATCGGCCGGCTCTTCGGCATGGCCGCGAATTCGCGCAAGCCGAAACTCGCCTCGCTGATCCGCGCCGTCGATTTGTTGCCGCACGCTGGAGAACCGATCGCTTACTTCACACCGGGCATGACTGCACGGTTGGCCGTCGCCGCGAGTTTGATCAACGAACCCGACCTCTTGATCTGGGACGAACCGACGCACGGCCTCGACATCGAAGCCCGCCGGTCGATGCTCGAATTGATCAAGCGCCTCGCGGCCGACAAAACCTTGATCCTGAGCAGCCACAACCTCACCGACGTGGACGAAGTTTGCAATCACGCCGCGGTATTGAACAAGGGCCAACTGATTTTCCACGGGTCGCTGCAAGATTTGAAGGGCCGCATCCGCAAGAACCATTACGAGTTCGACATCGAAGGCGATCAAAAGTCGATCGCCAAGACGGTCGGGCAGATCCGCGTGATGAAAGAAGTCGGCTCGGCGATCCTCCGGCACCGCCGCTTGGAGCTGAAATTGGTGGACGACGTGCTGAACACGGCCGTCATGGCGATGGTCTTCCAGACCATGGCCGACAACAAAGTCGTTTTGGTCAGCGTCCGCAGCGTCGGCATGCAGACCGAACAGGCCTACTTGGACATGGTCGAAAAAGAAGAACAGCGCGGCTTCACCCGACTTTATCAGACGGCCGAGGCGGCGTGAGCGGCGATTCGGAAAATCTTACCGGATTTTCCACGCCGCGCGCTAATTAATGTGGTATTGTTCACTGTGGCGTTATGAACAGTCAAGCTTCCGGAGCCACATCATGTCCACTGGGATCACCCCGTACCTGACCGTCCGCGGCGGCACGGACGCCATCGGGTTTTACGAAAAAGCGTTCGGCGCAGTGCTGGTGTTGAAGTTGACCATTCCGGGCGGCGGCATCGCCCATGCCGAGATGAAGATCAACGACTCGCCGTTCATGTTCGGCGACGAGAACCCCGAGTGGGGAAACAAAAGCCCGCTGACGCTGGGCGGCACGGCGTCGGGCCTGATGTTTTACACCGACGATTGCGACGCGTCCTACGCTATGGCCCTCGCGGCCGGGGCGACCGTGGATCGGCCGATCGAAGACCAGTTCTACGGCGACCGCAGCGGTTCGGTGGTCGATCCGTCGGGCCACAAGTGGACCATCGGCACGCACAAAAAAGATATGACCGAAGCCGAGATGCAAGCCGCGATGGATGTGTGGATGGCGTCGATGGCCCCGCCGGCGTGAAATATTCCCGAGCGGTGGGCGTCAGCCCTCCGAGGATTTGAAGGTCGATGTGTTCAGAAAACTCGGAGGGCTGACGCCCACCGCTCAGGTTTCACCCAGCAGGTTATCGCATGGATGCGACCGCGACCCCGATCCGCTTCAACCGCCTCCTGCCCTATTGGGCCGTGCTGCAAACCGACCTGCGCCAGACCGCCAACAGTTGGGTCTTCCGCTTGTGGGTGCTGCTGTCGCTGCTCTCGGCGACAGGCTACGGCCTGTACAAGTACGGCATCCACCACGAAGCGGGCATCGTGCAATCGGCCTCGATGCAAACCGGCGACTTGCTCCGCGGCGTCGCTGTGGCGAGCCTCGCCTTCGTGGCGCTGTTGTCCGTCAGCGCCGTGAGTTCGGAACGGGCCACCGTCGCCGACGCCGTGCTTTGCCGGGGCATCAGCCGACATCAGTACTTCATGGCCAAGTGGCACGCCCGCACGGTCGTCGTCCTCGGCACCTTCGCGGTGTTGTCGGCGTTGATCCTCACCGGTTACCACTATTTACTCGATCCGGATGTGTCGCTCACGGGCGGCATCGCCGCCACGGCCATCGCCCTGGCGGCGCTGGCTTGCGTGATCGCGTGGGGAGTCACCATCGGCGCCCTCGCCAACGGCACCGTGATCGCCATCACGGTCTTCTGGATGATCCTGTACGGGGCGATTTTGCTCTGCTCGTTCTTGCCGGAACCGTTCCCCTCGCCGAGTTACGTCATCGCCCAGATGCGGGTGATCCTGCGCGGAAACTTCGACGAATACCGCGTCGGCCGGGTCATCGGCGGCTTTCTCATCGCGACGTGCTTGGGCGCCGCCGTGGGGTTGATCGGCTTCCGCCGCAAGGACGTATAACTGAGATCTGTCGCCTGCTGTCTATCACCTGATGATGTTTTGAACAGTTGATAGCCATCAGACGACAGTTCAGACCGCCGCCAACTCGCGCTTCGATTTCTCCCGGTCGGCTCGGTTCTCGTTCAACTTGGGGTGCGGTACCAAGAACGGCCCTGCCGCGAGGTAGTCGAGGTTGCCGAGCAAGAAGGCCCGCACCGCGTCCTGCGGGGTGCAGATGATCGGCTCCTCGTGCATGTTGAAACTGGTGTTGATGACCACGGGAATACCCGTGCGGCGCTCGTAGGCCGAGATCAGCTTGTGGTAGCTCGGGTTGCTCTGCGGCGTCACCAACTGCGGCCGGGCGGTGCCATCGACGTGGACCGCCGCCGGGCTGTGGCCGCGCATCCAGTCGGTGCAGTCGAACGTCACCGTCATGAACTCCGCAGTCTTCTCGCAGCCGCTCACGTTCTTGAACAACTTCGGCGCCGCCTCGGCCAAGCAACTCGGTGCGAACGGCATGAACTCCGTCCGCGCGAGCTGGTGGTTGAGCCACTGGTTCACCTCGGGGTCCTTCGCCGGGTAGAGGACGCTGCGGTTACCCAAGGCGCGCGGGCCGTACTCCATCCGCCCCGCGAAGCGGCCGACGATCTGATTGTCGGCGAGCAATTCCGCAGTGCGTTCCTCCGGTTCGTTGTGGCGGTCGTACTGCAAATTCTCGGCGTCGAGCGCGGCGCGGATTTGATCTTCGGTGTAGTCCGGCCCGAAGTAAACGGTGTCGAACGGCCCCGCGTTGCGCATCACCTCGTGGCCGAACGCGAGCATCGCAGCGCCGGTGCCGCAACCGCCGTCGCCCATGTTCGGGTAGACGAACAGCCCCTCGACGCCGGGGATTTCGTGGAGGCGCTGGTTCAGCTTCACGTTGGCGTGAACCCCGCCGCTGACGACGATGTTCTTCAAGCCGGTCCTTTGAATCCAGAAGCTCACGACCCGGCGGGCGACTTCTTCGAGCACGAATTGGTACGCCGCGGCGACGTCGCGCTTGGCGAAGTGCCCGGCGAGCGCCCTTGTGAAAAAGTGGTTCAAACCGCCTTGGATTTTGATGTCG
>Ga0105046_10012292_pt1 | contig 13276 bp, 9 predicted proteins | sample MAT03_FD_78385 | JGI IMG/M metagenome (GOLD analysis project Ga0105046, IMG submission 78385) | Freshwater microbial communities from Lake Fryxell liftoff mats and glacier meltwater in Antarctica - MAT-03 (megahit assembly) | ecosystem: Environmental > Aquatic > Freshwater > Ice > Liftoff... | reverse complement strand
GAGATCGATGACGCGCGGGTCGGCCGACCGATCGCCGTTGCACCCGGCCCGCGCCGCGTCCGCTACGCCCTACGCGAGGGCACTGCCGAAGGGCCGACTCGCGAGGACGGCGTCTTTGTCGAACGTGGCGCGCGCGTACGCTTCGCGGTGCCATCGCTGGAGAAGAAACCTCACGTCCTTTCCATCGGCCTCGGAATCGCTGCTGCAATCGCGGGCGCCGCTTGCATGGGAGGGACAATCTGGGCGTTCCACTCGATCAACAAAGAGGGCCCCGAGCCCGCCAGCGGCGAAGAGGAAGAGCGCGGTGACTACCGCGGCCTGGCCAATCTCCTGGCAGGGGTCGCGTTCCTCGGATCGACCGGCTTGACCGCGGGAGGCATCGCGATCTCCGTGAATGGTGCCTCGCCGCAATGGACCTGGACCGAGCCGGCGCCGTTAAGCCGAGCACGTAGTCTCGCGGTAACGTTGTCCTTCTGAGGTCTGCGCGCTCGGGACAAGCCCGCGCGACCGCCGTGCGAACCGTCTGTCGCGCAGCACCCAAGCTTTCGCCCGGCCTCGCGGACTTGCCTGGATGTCGGGTCCTTGGTGCCTCCGCTCGAGAAGCGCCCGACCTACCCGCGCTCTCGGCGGCGACGGCTGAGGGCACTGTCAGCCGAAGATCGCGCCGATCTCCTCGGGCGGCGTGACGTCGAGCTGATCGAAGGTGCAATCTTTGGGCGCCTTGTCGTTGCGAAAGCGCTTGAACCGCGCGGCTGACTGGGCTTCCGGGCATAGCCGCGCGGTCCTGGCACGCGCGCTGATGCTGTTGCTCGCGCCTGGCCGTGTGCCATCCTCACCATCGAGGTTCCGGCGAATGCCCCGGCCGCCCGGCTACAGCTTCGAGCACTCGGCGAAAGTCTGGTCGAGCTCGACGGCGCGCCGCGCCTCAGGCTGCGCATCTACGGCGGCGGCAGGCCCAGCGCAGGCCCCTCGAGGCTACCGGCACAGCGCTGACCAGCAACTTGCAACATTGCCATTGCCGCATCACACACTGCGCAACCATTGTCTCGATTCGCCAATGCAATGGTCTGAATTGGCCTCGTGAGGCATGCCCCCCCTGGGCATGAAGAAGTACCCATGCGCCATTGCTTGCTGGCGGCCCCCGCTGGACGCTGACATGCGACTCATGGATGCTCGCGCGCTCGTTGTTCCAGTGTTGACGCGTCTCCATGCCCGAGCTGGCCGCAGAGTGGCGTGGTTTCGCCGCACGCGATGCGACGCTGATCTCCTCGATCTGAAGCAAGGTCTCCTGACGCCCGTCCATGTGGCAGGTCAAGGCCGCGCTGCTGATCTGGCGTTTTCCGAGAGAGTGACCGATGCCGCTGCAAATCGGTTCGAACACGCTGACCGAGCGAGACGCATCGCCACGAAGCTGGAGAGTCGAGCCCAAGCACTGACGATGCCTGCGACTGCGAAGGTGGCTGCCTCACGGCTCGGGAAACGGGGTCGTATCGAGCGCGAGGCAGCGAAGCTCCAGCAATGCTCGATGCCCCAGCGACCCTTCGCTAGCGTCCTGGGGTACGCATGCAGCTGACTTTCGTGTAGATTCCAACGCGATGCACCCCGGCACGTCGCGCCGCTTGCTCCCCGCATGTCTACTCTCCCTCGTGCTCGGCTGTGCCGCGAGCGAACCGCGGCGCTTCCCGTTGCGTGACCCTGTGTGGGTCGACGACGACTTGCGACCCGTCTCGGTCGAGTGCCGCGAAGAAAAGGGCGACGACGGCAAGCTCGAAAAGATCTGTCGGCCCGAGGACTACGTCTCGCCGTTCGCGTGGGACACCGCCGACAAGACCCTCTTTCGACCCGTCACCAGGTTCTTCGCGGCCGACAAGGGCTTCGAAGCGAAGAACGTCAACTCGATGGACGAAGTGCCGGATTCGTCCTGGTTCACGAATCGCATCGGGGTCCGAGGGTTCACGGTCGATGAGCTCAAGCAGGGTAGCTGCCCCAAGCTGATGCTCGACCCCACGAAAAACGACGAGGCGACCTGGGTCGTCGATCAAGGCAAGCCCAACGGCGCGAACCCTGGCTTCCGCGTCAACATCAAAGGCGTCGGCAAGTTCATGCTGAAGGCCGATCAAGCCGTCGAGGGAGAGAAAGCGACAGGGGCAACGGCGATCGCGGCGCGGCTGTATCACGCTGCCGGCTGGTGGACCGTGTGCGACACCGTCGTGTACCTGCCGAAGTCGCTGCTGAAGCTCACTCCCAACCTGGCGTTCTCCGATAACAGCGGCGTCAAGCGCATCTTCGACGAAGCCGCGCTGGAGAAGGTGCTGGGCGGCGCGCAAAAGCGCGGGGGTCTTTACCGCATGCTCGCATCGCGCTGGCTCGATGGCCGCACCGTGGGGCCGTTCAAGTACGAAGAGACGCGTCCAGACGACCCGAACGACGTCATCTCGCACGAAGACCGACGCGACTTGCGCGGCGCTCGCCTGATGGCAGCCTGGCTCGGCCATTTCGACTCGCGCGAGCAGAACTCGATGACGACTTGGATGAGCATGGACAAGAAAGAGAAGGACTCTTCTCCGGGTCACACCATCCATTGGTACATCGACCTCGGCGACAGCTTCGGCTCCCACTGGGAGTGGGACTCGCTGAACCGCCGAATCAACAAGAGCTATTACTTCGATCCCGGCGACGTCTTCTTGGATCTGATCTCGCTCGGTATTCCGCAGCGACCCTGGGACAAAGCCAAGGTGACGCCAGGCGCCGAGATGTTTTCGTTCTTTCCGAACGACGACTTCGAGCCGGAGAGCTGGAAAGGTGGCTACCCCAACCCGGCGTTCCAGCGCATGACCGAGCTCGACGGCGCTTGGGCTGCGCGGGTAATCACGCGCTTCACCAACGAGGGCATCGCAGCCGCGGTCGAGGTGGGCAACTACACCGACCCGTTCCACACGGCCCTCTTGACCAAGACGCTGATCAAGCGCCAGGGCAGAATTCGCGAGCGCTACTTCAAGAACTTGTCTCCCGTCGCCGACCTCAACGTGAAGGGGGCTCGACTTTGCGGCCGCGACCTCGCGCGCAGTGCCCATACGTGGCCCGATGCTCAGTTCAGCTACTCCGCCGAGCTCCACACGGGCCGCATGCTCGACCAAGTCGCCTCGCTGGCGCCTCGCGTCGGAACCGACGGCGAGGTTTGCGTCGACCTTCCTAGCGTCGCAAAAGGGGCGAATTTGCCCGATGCCAGCCCCGAGCGCTACGCCGTGGTCGACATCCAGAACGGCATCGCCGAAGGGCCTTTGCGGGCGCACCTGTATGATCTGGGCGGCGACAAAGGCTTCAAGCTGGTCGGCATCGAACGTCCGGAAAACACAGATCCAACCTGGTGACGGTCCGGCTCGGTTGATCTATGTTCCCGCGCCCGCGTGCCAATCAGCGCGGGTTGGAGGCGGCCATGGGGGCATCGATCGAAGTTCGGATCCAGAACCGCGGGCGTGTACGTGATGCAGCGGCGTCACGCGACGAAAGTCAGGTCGCCCACTGCGACCTGTGCGGTGACGACGTCGACGCTGTTGCCTCGACCGGCGAGAGTTTCGCCTGCAAGGCTTGTCTGCGCGGCAGGTTGGAAGCGATGACGGTGGCCACGTGGGTCCTCAAAGAGGCCGGCGACGCCGGTCTGCCTTGGGGCAAGGTAAGCGGCTGAAGCGGAAGCGCTCTGGCGAATACGGAGGATCGATGACGGATCGGCTACCCGAAGACCGCTCGGAAGCGGCGTTCGGTGATTTCAAGACGGCGCTCACGCGTGACCAGGCTCTCGTCGAGGCGAATCGGTGCCTGTTCTGCACCGACGCTCCGTGCGTGAAGGTGTGCCCGACGCACATCGATATTCCGCAGTTCATTCGCAAGATCGCGACTGACAACGTGAAGGGGTCGGCCAAGACGATCTTCGAGTCGAACATTCTCGGCATGAGCTGTGCCCGCGTCTGCCCGGTCGAGGTGCTCTGCGTGGGCGACTGCGTCTTCAACGAGATGGGCGTCCCTCCAATTCAGATCGGCAAGCTGCAGCGCTACTCCACCGACATCGCGTTCGAGCAAGACTGGCGCTTCTTTCAAGCAGGCCCCGACACAGGCAGGTCGGTCGGCCTGATCGGCGGCGGGCCTGCCAGCCTCGCCTGCGCGCACGAGCTCCGTCGACGGGGCCACCGCTGCACCATCTACGAAAAGCGCAGCGCCCTCGGTGGTCTCAACACCACCGGCGTTGCGCCCTACAAGATGCGCGCAGACAAGAGCGTCGAAGAGGTCGATTGGGTGCTCGCGATCGGCGGCATCGACATCAAGCTCGGGTTCGACGTCGGGGTCGACGCCACCCTGGAGGAGATCGAGGCGGACCACGACGCTGTCTTCTTCGGCGCGGGCCTGGGCGCAGACTCGGCGCTGGGCGTTGCCGGTGAGAGCTTGCCTGGCGTCTTCGGCGCCGTCGACTGGATCGAGAAGATGAAGCTCTCCAAGCTGCCGGTCGACAAGGCCTCGACCTGCGTCGTGGTCGGAGGTGGCAACACCGCCATCGACGCAGTACGCGAGGCAAAGGGCCTCGGCATCGAGAACGTGCTGATGGTGTACCGCGGTGTCGAGGACAAGATGTCTGGCTACGCGCACGAGTGGGACGCCGCCAAGTCCGAGGGCATCACGGCCGAGTGGCGCACGCTCCCAATTGCATTCGAAGGCAATGGTCGCGTCGAACGCGTGAAGTGTCAGCGCATGGACGTGAATAAGAAGCCGATCGCCGGCTCCGAATTCACCATTCCGGCGAGCTTGGTATTGGTCGCCATCGGTCAATCGAAGCTCGGCAAAATGCTGGAGAAGCTCGCGGGTGTGAAGATCGAGGCGGGCCGCGTCACGACCGACGACAACGGCTTCACCGGTCGCAAAGGGTGGTACGCGGGCGGCGATTGCCGCAACGGCGGCAAAGAGGTCGTCAATGGTGTCGCCGAGGGCAAAGCGGCTGCCGTCGCCATCGATTCTTTCTTGCGAGGAGGCCACAATGGTTGATCTGTCGACCAATTGCGCGGGGATCAAATCTCCCAACCCGTTTTGGCTCGCGTCGGCACCTCCTGCCAACTCGGGTGGGCAGATCCAACGCGCGTTCGATCTCGGCTGGGGCGGCGCCGTGTGGAAGACGCTGGGCACTCCGATTCAGAACGTCTCGAGCCGGTTCGGCGCGACCAACGTGCGCGGGGTGCAGGGTGCTGGCTTCAACAACATCGAGCTCATCACTGATCGCTCGCTCGAGATCAACTTTCGCGAGATCTACGAGACCAAGCAGAAGTACCCGAAACATGCAGTGATCGTCTCGTTGATGGTCGAGACCCGCGAAGAGTGGAAAGACATCATCAAGCGCTCGGTCGACACTGGCGCCGACGGCCTCGAACTCAACTTCGGCTGCCCGCACGGCATGTGTGAACGAGGCATGGGCTCCGCTGTCGGCCAAGAGCCGCGAGTCAACCAGGAGATTACGTCGTGGGCGGTCGAGTACTCCAGCATTCCGGTGCTGGTGAAGCTGACGCCCAACGTCGCAGACATCGTCCCCCACGGCCTCGCGGCGCGGCGTGGCGGCGCGCATGGTGTTTCGCTGATCAACACGATCAAGAGCATCATCAGCGTCGACATCGACCGGTTCGTCCCCGAACCGCGCGTGGGTGGCCTGAGCACCAATGGCGGCTATTGCGGCGCCGCCGTCAAGCCGATCGCTCTGCACATGGTGGCGGCGTTGGCGCGCGCCGAGGGTTTTGGCCTCCCCATCAGCGGCATTGGTGGCGTCAGCAATTGGCGCGATGCGGTCGAGTTCATCCTGCTCGGCTCGACCAGCGTGCAGGTGTGCACCGAGGTCATGCTGCGCGGCTTCCGCATCGTCGAAGACATGATCGACGGCCTCGAGAATTACATGCAGAGCCACGGCTTCGAGACCATCGACTCGATGGTGGGCAAGGCCGTGCCGGCCTTCAGTGAATGGGGCAACCTCGATCTCAACTACGAGACCGTGGCGAAGATCGACCCGGAGAAGTGTATCGGGTGTCAGCTGTGCGTCGCCGCCTGCCAAGACGGTGCGCACCAATGCATCTGGGGGCAAGGTAGCCCGGACGTGATGCGTCTCGGCCTGACTGCACCGGCAAACGCACACAGCCGTGTGCCGCTGATCGACGAGTCCGAGTGTGTCGGCTGCAACCTCTGCAAGATCGTCTGCCCAGTGCCTGACTGCATCTCGATGGTCGAAGTCGACAATGGCTTCGCCGCGTCTACCTGGAACCAACACGTCACCGACGGCAAACCGCTGCGCCCCAAAAAGGGCGCCCACTAACTCGTAAGCGAGGGTCTCTCATGAGCAAGATCGTCAAGTGTGGCCTCATCCAATGCAGCAATCCGCTGAACGACGAGACCAAGCCCGTCAGTGAGATCCAAAAGGCCATGGTGGACAAACACATCCCCATGATCGAAGACGCCGGCAAAAAGGGCGTGCAGATCTTGTGTCTGCAGGAGATCTTCAATGGCCCCTACTTCTGCCCCAGCCAAGACCCGCGCTGGTACGAGGCGGCTGAAGAGATGCCTGGCCCGACAGTCGAGCTGATGTCGAAGTACGCCAAGAAGTACAACATGGTGATGGTCGTCCCCGTGTACGAGCGGGAGATGAGCGGTGTCTTTTACAACACCGCCGCCGTCATCGACGCTGATGGCCAGTACCTCGGCAAGTATCGTAAGCAGCACATTCCCCAAGTGCGCCCTGGCTTCTTCGAAAAATTCTTCTTCAAACCCGGCAATGGTGGCTACCCCGTTTTCCAGACGCGCTACGCCAAGGTCGGCGTCTACATCTGCTACGACCGCCACTTCCCCGAGGGCGCGCGCTGTCTGGGCCTCAATGGCGCCGAGATCGTGTTCAATCCGTCGGCGACGGTGCAAGGCCTCTCGCAATACCTGTGGAAGATCGAGCAGCCGGCCCACGCTGTGGCCAACGGCTACTTCATGGGCAACATCAACCGCGTCGGCACCGAGCCCCCGTGGAACATCGGCAAGTTCTACGGCACCAGCTACTTCGTGAACCCGCGTGGGCAGATCATCGCCGAAGCATCGGAAGACAACGACGAGCTCATCACGGCGGATCTCGATCTCAAGATGATCGACGAAGTGCGATCCACGTGGCAGTTCTACCGTGACCGCCGGCCGGAAGCCTACGAAGAGATCACGGAGATCTAGTGTCCTGTCCGCTAAATTTGTAGCAGTCGCTCGGCGGCCCCCGACGTAGCGAGGGGCACGCCGAGCTCGGCGTTCTGCATCAATTTGCGTCCAGGCACCGTTGCTTGTTGGTGTGGTGGACTTAGGGCCCACCACACTAGGGCTGGCTCAATGGGCTTGGAGGCTGCTCGGCAAGCCGCGCCAGCCCATCCCGAAGTTTGCAAAAGCTCGGTGACCTGTTTGAATACAAGGACATGTGTGGGCCGATCTTTTCGGCCCATTCGTTCTTGATCTGGCCCGGGAGTGGCCAGCCTACGCGTTTCACCGCAGTTGCTCCACCGGGGTACACGGCATTGGCCATTAGCTCCCAAGTGTCACACTGGCTGTCCTGAACATAGCCCGCGAGAACGCTGAGTTTGGCGCGCGGAAATGCTTTGAGCAATGCGGGTTGGTCGCCCAGATACCAGGCCTCGAGCTCCTCGATTGCCAGGCGAAACATTGTGGTCGACTGGGTTCCGCACGCCACAGCAAGCTCCTTCAGCTCCTGAAGGAAGGTCTTGCAGTCGCGCTGGTCGGTGTCGAGTACCACCACCACGGCGTCGACGCCTGGTGTTTTTGCGTATCCGCGCAGCAGTCGTGGCAACTGGTCCAGAAGGATCCGCTTTGCTGGGTCCCCGCCCTTTTTCATGCCTGGCGGAATTCGCCCGATTCCCTTGTAAGGATGAATGCGCCAGGTGTGTGTGGGTCCCTCGGGCCCAAGCAGCTCGGGCAGCAGTATGCCTAACAGCTTTGCGCCGGAACTGTCCTCGACCACGAACTCGATGTGCACTTTACTTCTCGTCCAGATAGTCGCTGTACCATAGGCCTCCGAGCGGCAGCCCCTCTTCGACCAGGTGGCGAACGTTGTCCAGGTCAGACACCCTTCGAACAACGGAGTAACCGTCGATGCCTTTCTCGAGAATCCAAACCTCATTCGCTGCGAGCGCGTCGACGAAATAAGGCTGATGTGTCGTCACGAAGATCTGGGGCGCATTCTTCTTTCCCGTAGCGCGCGCTCGGAACTCTTGGGCAAGCGCTTCAAGCAGCTTGTGATAGAGGCCGTTCTCCGGTTCTTCTATGCATATGAAGGGCGGAGGATCCGGGTCCTCCATCAGCAGCAGGTACGCGAACATCTTCAGCGTACCGTCTGACATTTGCTGCGCGTAGAACGGATCCGCAAATGCGCCGTCGTTGAACCGCAGAACCACTCTTTTGTCGAGTGTCACGTCAGTGGAAATGGATGACACTCCGGGGATCTTCGAAGCGATCCGCGTGAGGATGTTCTTGAAGCGATCCGGGTGTTCGCGTTCCATGAACTGCACCACGTTGCCGATGTTGTCGCCGTGGCTGTTCAGGTGCTTCTGTGGACCGGCTGACGGGAGGCTGCGCGCTGCATCGGGATAGAAGTAGGAAAGATACCAGCCCTTCAGAAAGTCCCTGAATTGGTGGATGCGCGGGTGTTCCCTCAGCGTGCCGAGCGTGGCGATTCCCAGTTGTCGCAGATCCGTCAGCTCGACGGTCTCGAGGGCCGTGTCCTCCTCGCCCGCCTTCGCCTCCACGGCCTCATTTCCCGCCCAAACGGTTCCCTTGCCGTGGTGGAGTCGCAGAAAGGGGTACGGTCGCCCATGCGTCTGTCCCTTGCGGCGCTGTTTCAGTAATTCCGATTCGACAAGCGGCCGACCCGTGCCGTCGAGATTGATGGCCAACTCATAGGTCATCGGTCGTCCGGCGTGGGCCTCGCGGTAGTAGATCTCGAACCGGATGGGATCTGTTGTTCCGAGCGAACGAAGGCGCTCGAAGCCGCCCCTTTGCTTCATGTCACACGCCGTCTCGACATCGTGGGACAGGCAGTCGGCGACGAAGCCGAAGGCGTCGAAGAGCGTGCTCTTTCCAACGCCGTTCTTTCCGATGACGACGGTGAATGGCGTCAGAGGCTCACCGGTCTGCTGGCCGGATAGCTTGCCGAGTGTGACATCGCGAAGCGCGCGGTAGTTCTGAACTCGAAAGCCTTCAATTAGAGCCATTGCCTAGTCCTCTGGGCGGCGCTCGGTCGCCTGCAAGCGTGGGAAGCATACGCCCATCACAGAGGTGGTGCGCCGTGAACAGCGCTGGGCGGGAGGCGATGAGGCGTGCTCTTCGAGCGGGCGCGGCGGTGCGGCTGTCGCAACGGGAGCCGGGCTACTGACGCAATATCGCTCTCACAGCACAGAATCGCGCCTCGCCCGAGTCCGGGCGCGGTTTCCGCCTCGGGGCTGAGCACCGGCCTTGCCGCTGATGGGCAGGCAGCACGCCCGATTGCGTTCCGGCGGCCTCGGCAGTACGACAAACGCCGCACTGGAGGCTACATGAGCTCGACGATCATTCGCGGCGGCACAGTCGTTACAGCTGAAGGTGAGCGTCGCTTCGACGTGCTGATCGAAGGCGAGACGGTCAAGGCCGTCGGTCTCGACCTCGACAGCGCGGGCGCAAAGGTTATCGACGCAGGTGGCGCCTACGTGATGCCGGGCGGCATCGACCCACACACGCACATGCAGCTGCCCTTCATGGGCACTGTCGCGTCAGAAGACTTCTTCACTGGGACCAGCGCGGCTGCGGCGGGCGGCACCACCACGATCATCGACTTCGTGATCCCGAACCCACAGGAGCGCATCCTCGACGCCTACAAGAAGTGGCGTGGCTGGGCGGAGAAGTCGGCGGCCGACTATTCACTGCACGTCGCCATCACCTGGTGGGACGACACCGTTCACGAAGACATGGCCACCCTCACCAAAGAGCACGGGGTGAACAGCTTCAAACATTTCATGGCGTACAAGAACGCAATCATGTGCGACGACGAGATCCTCGTCTCGAGCTTCACGCGAGCGCGCGAGCTCGGTGCGCTCTGCACGGTGCATGCGGAGAACGGCGAGCTCGTCTTCAGGCTCCAAAAAGAGATCTTCGAGAAAGGGATCACCGGCCCCGAGGGCCACCCGCTGTCGCGCCCACCCGAGGTCGAGGGTGAAGCCGCGAACCGCGCCATTCGCATCGCAGAGGTGCTGGGTGTGCCGCTCTATCTGGTGCACACCTCGTGCATCGACGCGCTCGAGGCGGTCACCCGTGCTCGCTTGGAGGGCCAACGCGTGTTCGCCGAGGTGCTTTCGCAGCACCTCGTGATCGACGAGTCGGTGTACCGCGACCCGGATTGGAACAAGGCTGCCCACTACGTGATGAGCCCGCCGTTCCGTCCGAAGGAGCATCAAGCCGCGCTGTGGAAGGGGCTGCAGTCCGGCATGCTGCAGACGACGGCCACCGACCATTGCTGCTTTTGCACGCCGCAGAAGCAAGCCGGCGTCGACGACTTCCGCAAGATCCCGAACGGCACCAATGGCGTCGAAGATCGCATGGGCGTGCTGTGGCACCACGGCGTGCGCACGGGCCGTCTGACGCCGAGCGAATTCGTCGCCGTCACCAGCGCGAACGCCGCCAAGATCTTCAACATCTACCCGAAGAAGGGCACCATTGCTGTTGGTAGCGACGCCGACATCGTGGTGTGGGATCCGGAGAAGGCGCGCACCATCTCTGCGAAGACCCACCACCAGAACATCGACTTCAACATCTACGAAGGCATGAACATCACCGGTGGCCCCGCAGTGACGCTCTCGCGTGGCAGCGTGCTCTGGCAGAACGACCAGCTGACCACCACCAAGGGTGCCGGCAAGTACGTCGATCGCCCGTGCTTCCCCGAGTACTGGGGCGCACAGAGGGCGCGCAACCGCGCGGTGGAGCCGAGCAAAGTCGAGCGCGTGCGACCTGCCATCGCGAAGTGAGTGGTGGGGCTCAGGCGCTCCGCAGGAGGGGCACTTGGGTCCACCAACTTTCGATCTCCCCGCGTTCGCTTTTGGTGAGCGGTAGGTCGTTGCGCATGTTCGCCCACGCAGTACGGATGCAGGCCGCTGCTTCATCGACCCACTCGAGAACCTCTCGCGGCTGGCGCCCCAGCGCTTCTGCGACAGAGTCGAACGAGCTACGCCGGAGATCGCGCCATTGGTTCGAGCCGCCCAGCTTCAGGGCAAAGCCATCGGACTTCACGAATAGACGAGTCGGAACCAGATCATAGGCGGGCGCGAGGCGAGCCTGGCGCGTGTCCGCGTAGATGAGCGAGACATTCTTCAGGTGCATGTCTTCGTTGCCCGAGAAGGCCATGAATACGAGGCGTCGGACAAATGCCCTGGCGTCTGCGAGGGCGTCCACGTCTGCGCTCACGACCCCGTGAATGACGGCTACGAGTCGCTCGTACGTGATGCCCTGATACTTTTCGTATTCACCAGGTGGACGGTCGAGCACTTGTGTCAGGTCCTCGATGTGGATGCGAGAACCCTCGGGTGTCCGATCGAACCGCGATACAGCGAGCGCCTCGGGAGAGGCTCGGCTCATCTCTGCAGGCACCCACGGTGCGTCGGCCGTGGGGCGAATCTTCACCGCAGGCACGTCGATGCCAGCGGCACGAGCCCACTCCATCGCTGCGAGCTCAGCGGAAGCGAGCCGCGGTCGGCCTAGGCTGGGGACCTTGAGAATGAGAGAGCCTTGTTCGTCTTTTCCGGGGAGGGTAAGTCCGCCATCCGCGCGCTCGATGACCGAGAACTTGGGCTGCAACCCCGCGAGCGAAAACGCGATGACCACGCCACCCACTGGGGTCGGCGGCTCGACCACGTCGGCGTCGAGCTGCTCGTCGTGACGCGCGCTCGGATCATCTTGCAGGATCCTCACGGCGCCCGGGAGGTCCGAGCCGACGTACTCCAGCAAATGGATTTCGTGTCTCCGCGCCTTGTTGAACGCTTGCGCTTCCACCATGGCGCGCAGCGCGCCTTCGGGGAGGAGCTGCGAAAACCAGTTCGGCAGCCGGCCGCCTTTTCCAACGTGCGCACGCGACTCGTCGTCGAAGAATATCTGGCCCAATGTCGGGCGTTGAATGCTCTTCCTGTAGGCCTCCGAGAGGGTGAATCGTGACGTGCCATCGATGAGCTCGATTCGGCCGACGTCGTGCTCGCCGAGCCGAATCGCAAGGCTCGTCACGCCGCCCCACTCAGCGCGCCGATCGACAGGCGATCCGATTCCTCCCAACGCGCGCGCCGTTCGAGCTCGGTCACCGCCACCGCGCGAAGCGTCGCTGCTCGGTCGCTCATGAAGGACTCGATCTGGACTGGCGCACCGACACGCACTGCTGCGGCCCAGATCGGCGAGATTCCGTGCGAAGCCGCGATCTCGTCGTCAGTTGTCAGCATCTCCAGGAGGCGCTTCGGATCAGTGACCGGATGGACCACGCGTGCCGCAGCTGCGTCGAACAAGTCGCCCGAGGTCTGCCGTTGCGGAAACAGGTTGCCGATCGCTAGGTTCTTGTTTCGCTCGAAGAGAAGCGTCAGATCGACGAGCCCTCCAGTCGTCGGATCGCGTGGTGCGAGACTCGTCATCGCTAGCAGCACGAGCTTGGTCGCGGCCGCGCGGGTGTCGAACTTCCGGTCGGTTGCCAGCTGCGCCCGCGCCGGTAGCTGCGCGAGGAGGCGCTGTGCGCTGGGCTCCTCCTCACCGATCTTGATCGCCGCCAGCGCACGCCGCATCTCGGGTGCGGTGACTCCGCTCGGCGCTTCGCTGATGGCGCCACGGTAGATCCAACGTCGCAAAAGCTCGCGCGTGCGCGGCTTTGGCTGCGGAAACACGTGGAAGAACCGCGCGAGCGTCATCAACGGTACGACCGCGTATGGCAGCAGCGCGAAATGCGGGATCTCCGCATCTCGTTTCAGAAAACTGAGCGTCTGCTCGAGGGCTCGCTCGGTTGCCTCGAATGCGCTGGCGTTGCGTGCCACACGGATCTCGTCCTTCATCCGCGTCGGATCGCCCCCTCGCGCTGCTATCAGGCAGCGCAAGACGAGCTGCTCTGGGAGATGGCCGAAGCCAATCTGAGAGAGATTGTCGGAGATCTGCCGAAGGTCGTTCGGGCGCGAGCCCGCCAGCCCGCTGTGCAATGCGTTGAACACTACTGCGTCCCCGAGTCTCT
>Ga0105046_10012291_pt1 | contig 13276 bp, 11 predicted proteins | sample MAT03_FD_78385 | JGI IMG/M metagenome (GOLD analysis project Ga0105046, IMG submission 78385) | Freshwater microbial communities from Lake Fryxell liftoff mats and glacier meltwater in Antarctica - MAT-03 (megahit assembly) | ecosystem: Environmental > Aquatic > Freshwater > Ice > Liftoff... | reverse complement strand
TCGTGGGTCGTCTCAACAGATCCGTCAACGCCTGCCGAAGTTGAGGGAAGCGAAACTCGAAATGTTCGTCGTGCAGCCGCTTGGAGGCGACATAGCGGCCGTAGAGGGCGAGGTCCGGCTCCGTTCGCAGGATCCACTTTGCTCCCAGCCGCACCATCCATGTGAATGCCGGCAGCGCGATGGGCATGCCGACCGCGCGGCGAAGTTCGCGCATGAACACTTTCTGCGGAACCGGTTCGGGCGAGGAAGCGATGTACGGACCGTGCATGGTCGAGTTGGTCAGCGCACGCTCGAAGAGCCGATTCATGTCGGTTTCATGAATCCAACTCATCCCCTGAGTGCCCGAACCGACCGTTCCGCCTAGGCCCAGTCTGACTAGAAGTTTCAATCGCGACAGCGCACCGCCGCCCGCGCCGCGGTCGCGACCAATGACGAAGCTCGTGCGCAGGATGACCGAACGCTGCGATAGTAGCATGCTTGCTCGGAATTGTTCTTCCCACGCGCGTCCCACGAAGGGCGCCAGACCGATGCCGAATGGGGATTCCTCGGTGCAGAGGACCGTTGGCGGATCTCCGTAAATATGTGCCGTGCTCATCTGCACCCACACGGGCGGTGGCTTGTCAATGCCGCGCACCGCTAGGCCCAACACGCGCGTCGCTTCGACCCGCGAACGCAGAATTTCATCCTGGTGGCCTGGTGTCTTGATGCAATCGACGCTTCGACCCACCAGATTCACCAACCCGGTTGCCCCGTCCAGTTCGCGAACCCACTCCCCGGAAGTGCGGGCGTCCCAGGCCACATGTTTCCACGGTCCACTGGGCTTCGGCGGACGACGCGACAGGATGATGACCGACCAGCCAGAGGCTGCCAAGTGCGTGGCGAGCGAAACCCCGAGAAAGCCGCTGCCGCCGGCGATAACAATTCGGCCTGATTGAGCACGCTCGGTCATCGCCCTGGCCTCCACAAGTCCTCAAAAGTCTCCTCTCATTCTGACCGAGAAGCCTCGATCAGATTAACCGTTGTTTCACAGTTCCCGTATCGCTTCCCTGTCACTTCTCGAAAAGTTTTTGGAGTTCTTGATCCGTGAAGGTGATGTTGACCTTCGGCCCGTCGTCGCGGACGATTTTCTGGGCCACGTTGCGCGTGACGGGGGCGAGAATGCTGAAGTGGGTAGCGCCGCGTACCGGATAGGCCTTGAGCGGCGCGTTGCGGGCGGCATTGGCCAGGGCGTGCAACGAATCCACGTTACCGGGCATCCCGGTTCCTTCAAAGATGAAGACGGGTGTCTGGATCGAATAGACCCATCGGCCCGGAGCACGGAGATCGAGTTCTTTCTGATTCGAAACGTCAAAAGGAAGCACGTCCGCGCCGTAACCGCCAACACCATCGGCCGGGCCGAATGAGAACGTGGCTCGAAAGCGATTGGTGCATGCCGTGGCGAGCAGGGCGAGCGTACCGCCCGTGCTATAGCCGCCCAAATAGATGCGATCGGGATCGACATAGTCCTGACTGGCGAGATATTCAGCGGCCGCCAGGACGTCATCGACTTCACCGTAGAAGCCCTCTTTCGACCCGGGATTATCATTGCCGCCTCGCAATGACGGATACATCATGACGATCCCGGCTTTGCGAAAAGCGCTGCCGGACTGATCGTTTTCCGGCTCGGACTCTGCCCAAGCGGTTTCGCCGATGCCGTTGCCGAATCCGCCGAATAACCACATGATCGCCGGGTGCTTTTTGCCGTCTTGGGGCGGCGGGCTGAGATAGGCCTTCAGCTTGCCGGCGGGCGATTCGTAACGCACGAGCTGGAACAGTTTCGGCGGAGGCTCATCGGGCGCGACCTTGGTCCTCGCTTTGGGGATTAGCTTGGTTTTGAAGTTGCGTCGAGCCTCGACCAGCGGGAATTGGCCGGCTTCAATTTCCGGTGTCGAAGGTTGTTCGAGTCTGGGAGAACTCTTCGGCTCCGCAGGAGGCTGCTGTTTGTCACACCCCGCCAGCAGTGCCAGCAAAAAGACAACACAATAGAGAAACTTCATCGGCCTCTCCTGATAAGTTCTCGAGACGAAATGCATCAACGCTAATGAGTTCAGAATACGGACAGAGCGTCGATGACCCTTCGGGAATACAGAAGAAAGAAAGACGCCGAACATCGCACCCTGCGACGTTCGGCGTCTTTTCGTTCCGCATTCCGCATTAGAACTAATCGATCCCCTGCGGTTCGTCGTAGAGGGCGTCGACAAGGCAGCCGGCATCTTCCTCGGTCTCGACACCGGCCCAGGCGGGACGGAACAGGCGTTGATGGCCACGATGGCGGCGCACGAACACGGGCGTCTCCGGTCGGCGCGCGTCTCGGGCTCGAGCGATGAGTGAAAGCGCGAGCGATTTGACTTCGCCCGAATGCAGCACGTCGCGGATGATGGCCTGGAATTCCTCGTCGGAATGAGCGATTTCGGCGGCGCGGAGGCCGTCAGCGTCCAGGTGGCAAGGGTAGACGCGATCGCCCCGCGAGCGCACCATCAGAATGCGATGCCGTTCGTTGTGGAGGGCGGGGACGAGTAAGTCGAAGGTAAGGTACGCGGCCCCTTCGGCCTCGTCAAAGACGGCGCGGACGTCACCGGCGAGCAGTCCGCCAGTCTGTTCGCGGAGCGCTTTGGCTTGTGCGTCGAGGATGCCGCGTGGGGCAAGGATGCCGGGTCTGATGTCCGGCGACCAGAGACTTTCCGTAAGCTGGCTCATCGTAGCGCAATCTCCCGGGAGAGGGCCCAGTTGGTGCCACAATCGGCGAAAACCTGTTCGGAGCAATTGTCGAGAAACAAAGACTTGTCGGAATTGAGTATCAAACTTTATGGAGCGGAATGCAACCAAAAAACGGCGGGCCGTGCGGCCCGCCGTCTGAAAAGTCTCATTCGAATGCTTACAAAACGATCAGTTTACGCAGCCCCTGCCAAGGCTTGCTGGTTGTCTTCGAACCAGTTGCGAATCGATCGACGCAGCATGCCGATGATCGACATGCTGCGGAAAACAAAGAGGACGGAGACCAAGAAATAGATGCCGGCCTGGATCAAATAAGTCTCGAGTTCCTTATCGGCGTTGTACTTCGGCGAGAGCGGATTGAGCGTAAGCGGGTAGAACTCGTTGGCGATCAGAACGCCGATAATCGTACCGACGATCATGAATCCCGTCACGGCGATTTCACGCACGATTCGCTGGTTATTCAAGGCAATTCCAGCTTGTCCGCAGAAGAGCAGGAACCACGCCTCGGCGAGAAGTCCGACGTAGATGAACGACATCCAGGAGATCTTTTCGATCAGCGGATAGTACTCGGCGGGAATGGGCTTTTTGTCCAAGAAAATCGGCGAGACCGTGACGAACCCGTAGGCGGCGAAGGAGAGGAACGCCAGGAAGGTCAAGAAGAGAGTACCGCTTGCCATGCCTTTGGTCTTGGCGACGCTTGGAACGCGCGTGCAACCCTTGCGGCCGAGCATGACCAAGAGATAACCCAGCAAACCGCCACCAAAGACGGCCGCGAGCTGGATCTCTTGCCAAAGAGAAAGTCCCTTGTCGAGGTAGCCCTTCATGCGCACGTTTTTCGGGAAATCACCGCTCTCCTGGAAGCAGTAGATCGCCACGCCAAAGTAGGCGCCTGCCGGCAACAGAGCCAGGAAGATACCCAAGCGTGCCCAGAACAGGCCCGCCCGGACTTTTTTCCAACCAGCGGCGCTTTCAACGATCGATTCCGGTTCTTCACCGGACGGAGCACGAGTCTTTGCTGCTGCTTTCGGTTTGACGGTAGCGGGCTTGCGCGTCGTCGTCACCGGAATCGGAGCGGGCGAGTTCGGAGCCCGGCGGCTGCCGCCGAAATCGAGATCGCCCTGACCGCGGCCGGCGGCTTGCATGGGCAACGACGGCGGGCCGGCTGTCGGGCCGGGTTCCGGCAAGTCGTCGAACATCGAGCCGCCGTCGCCATCAGATGGCTGGGTCCTTGCGGAAGACGGCACCCCGCCTGTTCGCTTCGGACTTTCGTCGCCTGGGATGTTGCCGACGTCCAGCGAAGCGGGCGACAGCGGAGGAACTTGAAGGACAGCCCCACACGTGGGGCATTTAACCTTCATGCCGACCGATTCATCCCGAACTCGGAACGGCTTATGGCATTTCGGGCAATTCAAAGTAATCGGCATGGGTACGGTTCCAAGGCACGGGGATAGGTCGGCCAGTGGCGCGACGACGATGACAGCAACGACAACTGGACTGGTAACCGGATTATCGCCGATCAGACTTCTGATGACAATGAGCGTTTTTCGGATTAGGCGAAAAGCGTTAAGTTTGCGGCCGGAATAATCGGTATGAACCGACCTGGGTAGAGCTTCTCGCCTCAATTCAGGGCGACCTGGGGTTAATTCACCTCTGCCATTTTCCGCATTACCGTTAACATTGATTCGCTCTCAACGTCGGTTCATTTGACTTCGATCGATCCGCGAGCTAGATTTTACTGAATTTACCGATTTCACGAGTCGCAAGCTCGATTATTCCGATCACGATTCGATCGAGACGACCTATGCCGAATTCGACCGCCGAACTGGCCGTGCCGCAAGCATCGCTCTGGTCCATCGTGAAAGGCGTCGGCGTTATGCTGGCGCCGATCGGTGTGCTGACGGCCGCGGCCCTCCAGGCAGGCGGTTCGCCGCAGCCCTTGCTCGCGGGCGGCATTGCCACCATCGCCTTTTTGGCGCTCGGTCTGCTTCATCAGGTCGGTCCGAGTCGAGCCTCTTCGCACAAGTCCGCCAGTCCCGTCTACCTCGTCACGGTTCTCATTCTTTGGTTGACGGCCAAGAATCACGACGATCGTTTTATCCAGATCTCGCTTTCCATTCTGGTCGGCATCCCGCTCATCCTGTTCGTGTTCCAAGAATTGATCTTCACCGGTGGCGGCAGCCTGAGGCGTGCCCGCTCTCTGGTACGACGAATTGAACGGAAACAGGATTGGCCGGAAGATCTCGCCGCGTGTAAACTTCTGCCAGAAGTCAAAGCCTTGCGCGAGGCGCTGCATGAGGATGCCGAGCCAGTGCTCTGCCTCCTCGCCCATCCAGAAGCGACTGTTCGCATTGCCGCACTGGCCACGCTGGAATACCGGCCCGCCTGGCGCAAGGGTCAGGCTGAGAACGTCCTGCAAGCCGCCAAGTACGCCAAGGAGCCGCCCGTACGCGCGGCAGCGATGATGGCACTCGCCAATGTCGACGATCCCAAACTTGCCTCGACCATTGCCGCCTATCTGCGTGATGCGTCGGGGGAAGTCCGCCGGGCGGCGGCTGAATCGCTCCTATGGGACACCGAACGGCGCTGGTCGCATATTCGCCGGGAAATCCGAGCCGCCATGAGCGATTCGCATTGTCGCGATGACGGCCCTCTACCCATTCCGGGCACGATTCCTTCTCAGGCACTGCTCGATTTGATGATGTGGTCTGGCGAGAGCGGCAACATGGGACTGCGCGCCACGCAGACCGTGATCAGTCACTACAACCGCGAACTCAATGAGAACCAGAGCCCGGAACTGGTTCATTCGCTGGCCTCGCGCATCCGCGACAACCGCATGCCGTCATCGCTACGAGTCGAGCTCGCTCACTTGTTGGCCGAACGCGATTGCATTGACCGCAAGATCTGGCTGAGCTGGATCGATCCCTCCCAGCCGAGCGCACTCAGGCTTTTAGCCGCCGGCGCCCTCCTCCGCAACGCTCATGACGACAAGGCCCTCGAAACGTTGCGTGAAGTGGCTCGCGTGCCGAATCGAGAGATGGCGTTGCAAGTGGCGGCCATCATTCAGAAATACTTGCGTGTTGACCTGGGTCTGCCCTTGAGCGGCGCGGCGCCCGAGCCGCAAAGCAAGCTGGCTGCCGAGGTCGCCCGTCGAGTGATTGAGTGGGCTGACGGCAAGGCGAAGCCAATGGGCGACCAAAATTCTCGGCGTACGCGCATCTCGGCTATCGTGAGGCAAATTCCGCGGCCAACAGGCGAAACTCCTCGTCGGCGAACTTGATTCCTAAAACGGATGCGTGATCCCAAGCCAGAACTGCAAAGGTGTATCGGCGTTGACAGTCTTGGCGAGGTCGAGCCGAAACGTCGTGCGTTCAATGAAACTGAACCAGGCCAGTTCCGCCCTGATCCCGATACCGACCGCGTGAGCCACCGGACCCACCGACTGGTTCTTGGCGTAGATGTCGCCAGCGTCGTAAAACGCCGCCAAATGCATCCGGCGGAAACCGACCACGTGATCCGCCACATCGATTTCTTCATCACTCAATAGCGGGAATCGCCATTCTGCGCTGGCGATCCATAGCGAACTGCCTTGCCGCTCTTGCATGTCGAACCCGCGAAACAGCTGATTGCCGCCCAGGGTGAAAAGGTTGATGTCGTTGGGCAACGCGGCCGCGCCAAAAAGTCGATAGGCGAACCGAGTGCGCGAAAAGTACCCGAGGTTCGCGGGCAGGGAGTGAATCCACGAAATCTGTCCCATCACCTGATGGGTCGGCTGCGGTTGGCCGAGGATCGGCAGTCCGGCCGCATAGGTCACGTCGAGTTTGGCGCCCACTTCCGGATCCCAGTAGGGCGTCAGATAGTCGACATGGTAGTGAATGCCGAGATTGCTCTGCTGACCGTAACGGATCGAACCGGGGACTGTGTGCCGAGGCTCGAGCAAGAAGTTCCGCTGCCAGGAGCCGTAACCTTCGACGTAGTGCATCGGCTGGGTGTAGAGGCTCGCGGCTTGATCGAAAATATAGCGTTGATAGAGCACCGCTCGGTCGAACTCGTTGTGATCGTCGCCGATCTGGGTCAGGCTCTTTTCCGCCTGAAAGCCGGCCTCAGTTTTTGGGAAGATTGGGTTCAGCCAGCGAGAGTCGAAACCGGCCGCGATGTCGCGAAAATCGGTCCGGTATCCCAGGTAGGCGCCGCCGGAGAACTGCTGGGTGCGGAACGCCCCCGCCCGCACGCCGAGGATACTGGCCCGCGTAAACCAGGGATCGGAGTACGAAGCACCGTAGACCCACGGCCCGATCGTGAAGTTCCAGCGGTCGTAGCTTGCCGCCAAGTCGTTGTCATCAAGAAATGTATATAAAGGCGTGACGCGGACGTTCGCCCGCGACTTCCACGAGTTATTCGCCGGCTCGCGATCCGGCAAGATCTGGTCAGGGTCAACAGTAATCTGCGTTGGTTTCTCGGGAAACAACACTTCAACTCTGACGCTTCCATCGGGTTGGGGTTCGATTCGCGCCGGGGGCTGATCGATCGTGATTGGCCCGGCTCGCGCGTCGATCGGCAGCCGAATCGGATAGCCTTCCTGATTTTTGAAACTGAAGCCCAGCGTGGTCGGCTCGTGGTTCTCGCCTTGCTGCTTCAAGAAGACGACGACTTGGTGTTGCCCCGTGTCGGGCTTCGGGTGCGTCACTTTCGCACTTTCGAGTTTCCAATCGGTCAGGCCGTTGCCGAGCAGCCAGATGCGGAAAAACTCCTCCCAGCTTTGGCCCGTGTACTCTTCGAGTTCTCGTTGCAAGTCGCCCGCAAAAATAATGCGGAAATAGTATTTGCGATAGATGATGCGCATGAAGTCGAAGAAGGCCGCTTCGCCGAGGCGTTCCTCGATCATGCCGACGATCTTGCTGCCGCGGTCGTAGGCCGCGCTGAAAAGGTTGATGACGTGCCGGTACTTGTGCATGTCCTGCAAAGCAGGCCCGAGTTCTTGGCGGCCGATCGTGCCATAGAACGTCGAGAAACGGTAGTCGTCGCGGTTGACGTTCGGAAGCCATTCTAGTGCCGGCGGGTACTTGAATAGCGTGTTGTTCTTGCCGTGGATCTGGTTGAGCAAGCGGTGGGCAAAGTAGTTAGCGAATGCCTCATCCATGAATGTTTCGCGATAACCGTCCGTGCCGATGATGTTGTAGAACCACTGGTGACAGGTCTCATGCGAGATCAGGTATTCCACATAGCCTTCGGCCAGATGGGGCATGCCGAAGACTCGCTCGTCGACCATGACGAGGCCCGAGCATTCATTGCCGTTCCAACCGAAATAGGATTCGGCGAAGACTAGTTCGTCGTTCGGATAAGGGCCAAACCATTTCGTGTAGGTTTCGATCGCGCGGGCCGCAAGCTTGACGACCGCCTGACCGTAGAATTCGTGTTCGGGAAATGCGAGACACTTTACCTTCACCCGGCCCGCGTCGGCGGTGTATTCCTGAAATTTCGCGGACGCGACAAGTGTGAACTCGCGAGTTGTCACCGGGCCAAACCAAATATCTTGCCAGTCGCCTTCCACACTCCGTTTACGAGCAGCTCCCGAGGCGGCGACCTTGTGATCGGCCGGTAGGCGCAGGTGCATGGAATAGATGCCGGCTTCATTGAAGAACGGCTGGTGCCAGGCGACGAACGGCGTCGGCTGCCAGCCTTTTTCGTCGTAATACGACAGCACCGGCAACCAGTTGCTCAGGCAAGTGACGCCCTTCCACTGCCCCCAGCGACCTTGTTTCTGCGGCATGTTGAATTCGAATTCAATCGCCACCGAAACCGATTCGTCTTTCGCGACTTCATGCGGCAGCGAGGCGCACAAGGCGGTCGGCAAATCGTCACGAAAGCGGAACGGGAGTTCGACCGGATCGACCTTCTCGCCCTGACGGCGCAGCAGGGTGACTTTCTTGATCGTGATCGGTCGGCCGACGTAAATCGCCTCACCAGGCGGGATGCGCATGATCTCGAGCATCTTGGCAAGGAAAAGATAATTGATGCCGCCCGTGGGCGGCTCATATGCGGAATGAACGTTGAAAATGAGTTCACTGGTTGGCCGCTGATGGCGGTTGAACCAGGTCACGTGCTGCGTGACAACCGCCCGTTGGCCGGCGACGTCGAGGTTGACTACCACATCGTAACGAGGCAACCAGACAGGGGCGTCCGCCGCCCGCGCTGCCGGTAACGAATAGACTAATAGCGCCAAAACAGAGGCGGCAAGCACCGATCGCATCGCGGTCGGGTGATAGCCGCTCATCGAAAACGTGTCCAGAGGAAAAAGGTGAGAATGGGCGGTTTACACAAGAGAGCGCTTCGCTACAGAGACCCTTCAGGTCGCTAATTCAGGCGATCACTTTTTCTTGGCGCCTTCGCCAACCGTCAGTTCCTTGAGCGTCAATCCTCCGTCGGTGACGAAAGTGGCCGCGGAGCCGATCTTGATCGCCTTGTTTTCGAGGGCTTCCTTCACGGTCATCGTCGTCTTCTTGCCGCCTTCCACGATCGTGATCTTCGCGTCCGGGGCGAGCAAGAATTCCTTGTCGACTTCTTCCTTTTTCTTTTTCTCCATCACCATCATGTTGATCGTGACCACGCCTAGCTTGGGATCGACCTTTGAGACCGTACCGCTATTGCCGCCCTTCTGGGCCGTGGCAACTTGGGGATCACTCAGGAGATAGGTGAGGCAGCCGAGGAGTAAAAGACCGAGAATGAGTCGCGTCATGGAAGAGCCTCCGAGTGAAGTGAATGAGCGCTCCCCCGCGGAAACCCTACGGGTCGCGCTTTCACGTGTTTGATGAGCTATCACTTTAACACTCGCGGGGCGGCGAAGTTCTCACTGGCTACCGAAATCGATCGGCCAATTCATGCCGCAAGTGAAGCCGCCGTCGACATAAAGGATCTGTCCGGTCATGAATGCGGAGGCCTCCGAGGCCAGAAAAAGAGCCGTGCCAACCATGTCTTCGGGGACACCCATGCGTACAAGCGGGGTGTTCGTGCGGCCCCATTCTTGCATGGTCGGCTGCGACCAGAGTTTGCGAGTGAGATCCGTCAAAATGAAACCGGGGGCGATGGCGTTGACACGGATGCCGCGCGGACCCCATTCCATGGCCAGGGCCTTGGTCATGTGCCCCATGGCCGCCTTGCTCATGGCATAGGGGACGACGCCTTTTACCGGCCGGTCGTTATTCAGCGAGGTGATGTTGATCTGGTTGCCCTTGCCGCGTTTCAGTTGGTGCTTGGCCACGGCGATGGTCAGCAGCAGTGGCCCCTTCTGGTTGATGTCGATAATGAAATCGTAGTCGGCTTCGGTGAGTTTCTCGGTGAGCATGCGCCGGTTGACACCGGCAACATTGATGAGCGTATCGATCTGGCCAAAATCCTTGACCACGTCGTCAGCCAGTTTCTGGACCTCGTCGGCTTTGGAGACGTCGAAGGTATAAGTCGCCACCGGTTTGCCCGGCTTGGCGATCTCTTTCGCCGTCTTTTCTAGGGTAGCCTTGTCGCGGCTGGCGATGACCACCGTCGCGTCGCTCTGGGCGAAACCTTCCGCGATCGCCCGGCCGATGCCCCGGCTGCCGCCGGCAACGAGAACAACTTGATCAGCCACGGAAAACAATTTGTCAGTCATGCACATCTCACGGGAAAGTTATTCACACTTCGGATTCTTCTGCCAATCCTCCAGAACCGTACGCAACCGGGCTTCGAACTCAGGCGGTAGCGGCTCATCGGGAAGGGCACGCGTTACTTCAATGGTGGTATGGTAAGTCTCCATGTAGAACATGCAAGGTGGGCAGGCGCAGATGTGCCGCTGCAGAGTCAACATCTGCATCTCCGGCAGAGACTTGTCGACAAAATCAATCAGCAAATTGGTAACATCGCGGCAGGTCATTCGTATTTCTCCTCGAAGTGGGGAGCCAACTGGTCGCGCATCATCAAGCGGGCCCGGTGCAGCCGGCTTTTGACGGCGGTGAGGCCAATTCCCAACATCTCGGCAATATCGGCGTTCGGTAGGATTTCCACATCGGCCAGCACGTACACGTGGCGGTAGATTTCAGGCAACTTCATGATGGCTTGATCGATCAACGCACGTTGTTCTTTTTCCAGGACCGGCTGATCGGGCTTCACGCTCCAGCGTTTCACCGGTTTGCCGTGCCGGCCGTCCGAGTCGAAATGGTCTAATGGATCGGGAAGTCGGCCCTCATCGCGATGAGCCCGCTTCCGCCGCTGAGCCAACGCGGCGTTCACCGTCACCCGGTGCAGCCAGGTCGGCAGTGCCGAATCACCCCGGAACGTGTCGAGCTTCCGGACGACTTGCAAAAGCACGTCCTGGGTCACGTCCTCGGCGTCCGCCTCATTCCCCATCATGCGGCGGGCCAAATGATAAATACGCGGAGCGTGGTCACGGAAGACCCGTTCGGGCGTCATCTCAGGCTCGGTTGCCGTGTCCGCCATCCCGCCGATCCTCGTTCCACAACTCATCTATCCGTACCATATGAGGCGAGGGGATCACTCGACAGTCCGGAGCCGCCGATGCCAGCCAATTATCGCACCGTCTTATTCGATTTTGACGGAACGCTTGCCGACAGTTACGCCGCCATCACCGCCAGCGTCAATCATGTTCGCAGCCATCATGGCCTACCGGCGCTTCCCGAAGGCCGGGTGCGCACGCTGGTCGGCCATGGTCTGTTGCAGTTGATGGAAGACATCATCCCCGGTGGCAATCCGGAGGTCGATGCGGAGCGTTACCGCGCTCATCACCCGACGGTGATGTACCCGCTGACCCATCTTCTTCCCGGCGTGGGCGAAGCCCTTCGACGTCTTCACGCTTCGGGCGTCAAGATGGCGGTTTGCAGCAACAAGCCCGTCGCCATCACGCGAAAACTGATCGAGTCGCTCGCGATCCACCAGTACTTTGATGCGGCATACGGCCCGGAGGATTCGGGAAATCCCAAGCCGGACCCGGCAATGGTGTTCTTGGCCATGAAGAAATTAGGAGCGAAGAGCGACGAGTCGCTCTATGTCGGAGACATGCCGGTTGACATTGAAACTGCCCGAAACGCCGGCATCGCCGTCTGGGTGGTGCCGACCGGATCGAGCGACGAGGAAACCCTAAGGCAAGCTAAACCCGACAAGATCATGAAGTCGATGGCGGAGTTGCCGGGCGGGCTAAATGTGAAGTGACGAAAGCGCAGATGTGAGGCTCTGCGAACCTCTGGGATCGGCGATTGATCTAGAGGTTCGCAGAGCCTCACGTCTGGGCTTTGATGAAACCTCACTGTTTCTTCGGCGCCGAGTACATGTACGTCGATTGATCCCCCACGAGACGGCTCATGCCGATGTCGTAGGTGACCAGCGACTGGTAAAACGAGGCGTAAAATGGCTCGTAGCCGGGGGTCGCCTTGGCAAAGCGGAGGCCTTTGGAGGTCATGTAGTCGATGAGTTCTCCGACAGTGTTTCCCTTGGCGGAATAAGTGCCGTCAACAAAGTTCTTGCCGCCTGGTTTCGCGAGAACTTCGATCGATTTCTCGAGCTTCGTGAGGAACTCAAGGGCGCCGGCGTAATCGGTGAACGAAACGTCATTACGCACGCGGAACAGCTGATCTTTGATCACCGCGATCAACTTGCGGGCTTCGACTGCCTTCGACGGATCGATTTTCCCCGATTGTTGTGCGACGACCATGGCCGCGATGTCAGCTTCTACCCTCGTCCGGTCAGCCGTGAAATTGTCAAGCATGAACGCGGTGGGCCATTCGAGCATGGTGTTCTTCTTGAAAAACTCGTTGCTTCCCGAGTTGTTGGCGGTGGTCGTGACGTTCAAGTGCTGGACGACCTCGGGATCGAGCGGGATCGAGTTGCCGCGCACGCCTTCACGGGCTTGAATTCGCTGAATATTGACGAGCAACTCGTTGAGCGGATCGCCCTGGGCAATCTCGATCTCCGGTGGAGTATTGCGAGCCCGGCTCAGCCGGCTCAAGCGATTTTCTTCCCGCACGAGTTCCGGCGGGGGCGTATTCATCTTCTCATACATCATCTCGTCGAAAGCTGCTCGTTTGAGTTGCAGGCGGCGCAATTCCATATCTTGCGCCTGCATGCTTCCCGAAAAGTAAGCCTGCTGGCGAGCGATGCTGTCTTGCATGACACCCGAGGTCGCCGGCTGCACCCATCCGCCGTATTTGGTGCTCCACGGGGTGGCCGTTGGCTGCGACTCGCCTCCGCCGCCTCCCCACCCGTATCCGCCGTTGTAAGAGCTGACGGAAAAATTACGGAGGTTCGCGCCCTGGTCGCCCGAACCGGACAACCCGCGGGCATAGGCCTGTGAACTCGCCGCGGCGTAGTTCGTGGAGCCGGAGTAGAACTGACCGTTAACCCGGGCCGTTCCCCCGACACCAATCAGGCCGACGATCATAAGTTGAAAAAGCGTGCGTCTCATGTTGATTCTCGCCTCGTGGCCGCGGCAAACGTGAATCGACGACCTGGAGCTGGCTGACCCTCCTTCAGGTCGAGGCCACAT
>Ga0105046_10012290_pt1 | contig 13276 bp, 11 predicted proteins | sample MAT03_FD_78385 | JGI IMG/M metagenome (GOLD analysis project Ga0105046, IMG submission 78385) | Freshwater microbial communities from Lake Fryxell liftoff mats and glacier meltwater in Antarctica - MAT-03 (megahit assembly) | ecosystem: Environmental > Aquatic > Freshwater > Ice > Liftoff... | reverse complement strand
TCTCCACCAGCCGGGGCCGCGGAACCGGCTTTGCCGGACCGCAGGCGCAGCGCCCCCTCGGGGGGCAGCGCAGTACGCGAAGCGACAAGCGTGGGGGCACCCTTTTCGCCAGCCGGGGCCGCAGATCCGGCTTTGCCGGACCGCAGGCGCAGCGCCCCCTCGGGGGGCAGTGAACCACACGAAGTGGGGAGCGTGGGGGCACCATTCCGCATTGGCGAGGGCTGGGACACGCACGCGCTGGTGCCCGGGCGGCCGCTCGTCATAGGCGGAGTCACTGTGCCGCACCCTGTGGGCCTGCTGGGCCATTCGGACGCCGACGTGTTGATCCACGCCATCATCGACGCCTTGCTGGGCGCGGCGGGGCTGGGCGACATCGGCAGCCATTTTCCCGACACCGATGCGCGCTTCAAGGGCGCGGACTCGGTGGCCCTGCTGCGCGAAACCGGCCGGCTGCTGGCCGAACGCGGCTTGCGCATAGGCAACATCGACAGCACGGTGATTGCCCAGGCACCCAAGCTGGCCAGCCACCTCCCGGCGATGCGCGCCTGCCTGGCCGAGGCGCTGGGCCTGGACGTTTCCTGCGTCAACGTGAAAGCCAAAACCGCAGAGAAACTCGGTCCCGTGGGCCAGGGCCTGAGCATGGAAGCCCGCGCCATCGCGCTATTGTTTTAATAGCTGCTTGCGGCCGCCACATAAGGGCTGGTGGCCTATTTGGCTTGTCATCCCGGCCCTGACCCGGGATCCATGCGGTGTCAGCCAGCGACAGGAGTTGAGGTGACAAGGATTGCGGATCACGTCCGCAATGACACCCAAGATCAGGGTGCCTGCGCAATGAGCGAGGGGGTCCTGTCTTCCCCAGCCCGGCCCGCAGGCGCAGCGGCCCCCTCGGGGCTGGTGCCTGCGGCTCCGAACCTGCTTGAGCAGGTTTGGACAGGCGCCAGAAGCGAAGCCTCTGGCGAGCGGCGGCCTGCAAGGTGCAGGGAGCTACGCGAAGCGAGCGACCGTGGGGGCTCTTCAACCCAGCAGGGGCCGCGGGTCCGGCACTGCCGGCCCGCAGGCGCAGCGGCCCCCTCGGGGGGCAGGGAGCTACGCGAAGCGAGCGACCGTGGGGGCTACCCTCTCCTTAGCTTGATATGCGCCGCCAGCCCGCCCGAGCCGGTGTTGGCCAGCGCAAACACGCCGCCCATGCGGTGCAGGGTTTTCTCGACAATCGCCAGGCCCAGGCCGGCGCCGGTGGCGGCGGTGCGCGCCGCGTCACCGCGAAAAAACGGCTTGGTCAGGTTGTTCAGCGCGTGCGGCGAGACGCCGGTGCCATGGTCGCGTACCTTGATCAGCACCCACTGGTCACGCTCCTTGGCCGCAATGTCGACGATGGCGATGCCGGTCTCTGGTGTCTTGCCGTAACGCCTGGCGTTTTCCAGCAGATTGGCGATCACGCGTGACAGCTCCACCTCGTCGGCCAGCACGGTGATCGGCCCTGGCAGTGTCACGTTGACACGCATGTCGGCGTACTCGGCCACCGAATACACCGCGGCGGCAATGATGGCGTTGAGCGACAGCGGTGCCAGTTGCGGCGCGTCGGGCCGGGCGTAGTCAAGAAATTTGTCGATGATGGCGTCTAGCTGCGAAATGTCGGCCGCCATGTGGGCGCGCGCCTCGGCATCGGCCACGCTCATTTCGGTCTCCAGGCGCAGGCGCGCCAGCGGCGTGCGCAAATCGTGCGATATGCCAGCCAGCATGATGACGCGGTCTTCTTCGATTTTGGACAGCTGCTCGGCCATGCGGTTGAAGCCGATGTTGACCTCGCGGATTTCGCTGGTGGACACCTGTTCGTCGAGCAGGCTGGCGTCAAAGTCGCCGTCGCGCATGCGGCTGGCCGCAAACGACAGCTGTTTGAGCGGCCGGTTGATCAGCCGCGCAATCAGCGCCGCGCCGACCAGCGACAAAATTGCCGCCGTGATCAGCCAGATCAGCCAGGTGCCGCCCTGCAGGGGGCCGAGGCGCGAGGGGTCGGTCAGCAGCCAATAGGAGTCGCCATCAATCGTGAAGCCCACCCAGAGGCCGGCCACGCCGTTGACGGATTTGGCCACCACCGTGCCCTGGCCCATGCGGGTGGTCAGTTCATTGCCAATGCGCTCACCGAAACGGTCGTTGACAAACCGCTCGTACTTGTCGCGCGGCTCGCGCGGCGAGATGCGCACGCCTTCTTCCTCGGCCAGGGTTTTGATGAGGAAGACCCGCGTGATGGAATCCGAGTACTTGAGGGCGGCGCGGCTCAGATTGACCAGCGAGGCAAGCTGCTGGGCACTTTGCACGGCGCGTGGCTCGAATTCGAGTGCCCGGAAGGTTTGCAGCCAGGCCACGATGCAGCCGATCAGCAGCAGGGCCAGGAAGAAAAAAGTGCGCCAGAACAGGCTCAGACCGACGCGCGGGCGCAATTCCAGCGGTGCCGGAGCGGTTTCCAGGATGGCGGGGCCGGTGCCTTGCATGGGAAATGGGTGGGGATTCTGGCGCGGGAGACGGTGTCGGCGAAGCGGTCGGTGGCAGCAGCGCCGGAAGGTGCCAGCGGCCCGGCCTGTCAGTTGGTGCCGTCCGGCACAAACACGTAACCAATGCCCCAGACCGTCTGGATATAACGCGGCGCGGCGGCGTCGGTCTCTATCAGCTTGCGCAGGCGCGAAACCTGCACGTCCAGGCTGCGGTCAAAGGGCTCGAACTCACGGCCGCGCGCGAGCTGGGCCAGTTTTTCGCGCGACAGCGGCTGGCGGGGATGCCGCACCAGCGTCTTGAGCATGGCAAATTCTCCGGTGGTCAGCGGCAGTTCCTCGCCATTTTTCTGCAGGGTGCGCAGCCCCATGTCAAAGCTGAAGGGGCCGAAGTTGACCACTTCCTGCTCGCTCGACGGTGCGCCCGGCACTTCCACGGCGGGCCGGCGGCGCAGCACGGCGTGGATGCGCGCCAGCAGTTCACGCGGGTTGAAGGGCTTGGACAAGTAGTCGTCGGCACCGACCTCCAGGCCAACAATGCGGTCCACGTCTTCGCCTTTGGCGGTCAACATGATGATGGGGGTGCGGTCATTGGCAGCGCGCAGGCGCCGGCAGATCGACAGGCCGTCTTCACCCGGCATCATCAGGTCCAGCACGATCAGGTCCACCGCGTCCCGCATCATGATGCGGTTCAGGGCCTTGCTGTCTTCCGCCAGAATGACTTCAAAGCCTTCCTGGGTCAGGTAGCGGCGCAGCAGGTCGCGGATGCGGACGTCATCGTCAAGAATCAGAATCTTGTCGGCGCGGGGTGTGTTGCTAGCTTGTGTCATGGTGCTATCGTAATTTGTAACAGGGCCATTCTCAGGGCTAAAAACCCCGATTCGGAATTTTCGTGTGACTTTGACACACTGTTACAGAAGTTCCAGACCCACGCAAGCCGAAGCCGCCGCAGATAAATACCGGAGCCTATGCCTGGCGCGCAGGATGACGGCAGATAGGGGCCGGTACTGACAGAGACTTTGGCCGATGTCGGCGACCGTCAGGCCCTGCGCATGGGTTTTTACAAGCCCCGCCGTTTTTATCTCCATTGAAGGCCACCTTTGAAAAACACCCGAAAACTCAAATTTGCACTCTTTGCTTTGGCCCTTACGAGCACTGGCCTGTGGGCACAGGCGATCCAGCCGGTGCTGGTCCAGCCGCCGCTGCAGAACGTGGCCCAGCTGTCGGCCAGCGGCTCGGTCGAGGTGCAGCAGGACCTGCTGTCCATCATGATGAGCACCACGCGCGACGGCACCGACGCCGCCAGTGTGCAGAGCCAGCTCAAGGCGGCGCTGGATGCCGCTCTGGCCGAGGCCAAAAAATCAAGCCAGCCCGGCCTGATGGACGTGCGCACCGGCAACTTCAGTCTTTACCCGCGCTACAGCAAGGACGGCAAGATCAATGGCTGGCAGGGCCGGACCGAACTGGTGCTGGAAGGCAAGGACTTCCCGCGCATCACCAGCACGGCCGGAAAAATCCAGACCCTGACCCTGGGCAATGTCGGTTTTGCCCTGAGCCGCGAACAGCGCGCCCGGGTCGAGGGAGCAGCCCAGGCCCAGGCGATTGAAAGCTTCAAGGCCAAGGCCGGTGAGGTCGCCCGCAGTTTTGGGTTCAGCAGCTACACCCTGCGGGAGGTGGCCATCAATGCCAACGACCAGGGCCCGATCCGCCCGCTCATGATGGCCATGGAAGCCAAGGCCGCCGACTCTTCGCCGATTCCGGTCGAAGCCGGCAAAAGCACCGTGATGGTCAACGTCTCCGGCTCGGTCCAGATGAAATAGGCCCCTTGCTGTGTGCGCCGCGCCGCCGTGGCATACATGGCGGGCGTGGTGTGTGGGTGAAAGGGCCGTTGGCTGACAGACCTGGCCGGGTGCGGCGCTTATGCTTCGCGCATGTCCCTCTCCGACCTTTCTGCCGCCCTGGTGGCCTCTGCCAATCACGCCGCGCGCTGCGGCCCTTTTTTTGTAGTGATCAATGCTGGCTCGGGCCGGCACGACAGCCATGAGCAACAGGCACTGATCGCGCGCATGCTGGAGCAGGGCGGACGTGCCTATGAATTCCTGCGGGTCGACGAGCCTGCGCGCATTGGCGAGGTGGCGCGTCGCGCCGTAGAGCTTGCCCAGGCCCGCCAAGGCGTGGTCGTCGCGGCTGGCGGTGATGGCACCATCAATGCCGTGGCCAGCGCCGTGCTTGGCAGCGGCTGCCCCTTTGGCGTGTTGCCCCAGGGCACCTTCAATTATTTTGGTCGCGCCCATGCGATTCCGCAGGACACCGAGGCCGCTGCCCGCGCGTTGCTGGGCGCCGGTGTCGCACCGGTGCAGGTCGGACAGGTCAATGGCAAGCTGTTTCTGGTCAACGCCAGTCTGGGCCTGTACCCGCAACTGCTGGAGGACCGTGAAGCCTGGAAGTTGCGGTTCGGGCGCAGCCGCTTCGTGGCTTTTCTGTCCGGGATCGCTACGCTGCTGCAAAGCCGCAAGCAGCTTCAGCTGCAGATCGAATTGGCCGGCCAAGCCGTGGCTTTGCGCACCCCCACGCTGTTTATTGGCAACAACCCCTTGCAGCTTTCCCGGGTTGGCATCGACGATGCACATACCGAGGCGGTCGATCACGGCCAACTCGCCGCCATCGTGGTTCGGCCCATCGGCACGCTGGCGCTGCTTGGCCTGGCGGTGCGCGGGGTGCTGGGGCAGCTGGGAGACGCGGACAACATCGACAGCTTTTCGTTCCGGCGCCTGACGGTAAGACCCAAAAGCATCCGGCGCATCAAGGTGGCCACCGACGGCGAGATCGCCTGGATGCGCACGCCGCTGGTGTTCGAAGTTGCGGCCCAGCCGCTGTTGCTGCTGATGCCTGCGCCAGCCGACCGGGCGGAGGTGGCATGAGCCGCCGGGCCGCTCCCAAGGCGAATACCGCAGCCTGCAAGGCGGAGGTTTTCCAATGACCCGGCTGCTGCAGATGTCCGACCCGCATTTCGGCACCGTGCAGCCGGCGGTGGCCGAGGCCCTGGTGGTGTTGGCGCATGCGCAGCGGCCAGATCTGCTGGTGCTGTCGGGCGACATCACGCAGCGCGCGCGTGCCGCGCAGTTCCGCCAGGCGCGCGCTTTTTGCGAACGTCTCGCCATTCCCCGCATGTTGTCGCTGCCCGGCAACCACGACATTCCGCTGTTCAATCTCTGGCAGCGCCTGTTCAGCCCGTATGCGGGCTACCTGCGCGCCTTCGGGCCGGACCTGGAAACCACGCTGCAGACGCCTGCGATTTGCCTGATCGGCGTGAACACCACGCGGCGCTGGCGGCATAAAAACGGCTCGGTTTCTGCCGTCCAGGTGGCGCGTGTGGTGGCCGAACTCCAGCGCGCTGAGTCCGGCCAGTTGCGGGTGGTGGTGGTGCACCAGCCGGTGCTGGTGCTGCGCGCCGAAGACGAACATGACCGTCTGCGCGGCTGGGAGCCGGCGGTGCGCGCCTGGGCCGCTGCCGGCGCCGACATCGTGATGGGCGGCCACATCCACCTGCCTTATGTGTGCGAGCTGTCGTCGCGGGTGCCCGGCCTGGCGCGGCGCATCTGGTGTGTGCAGGCTGGCACGGCGCTGTCGTTGCGGGTGCGCCGCGAGGCGCCGAATTCGGTCAACCTGCTGCGGTATGAACCGGGGCAGAGCGCCTGCCAGGTCGAGCGCTGGGACTATGCGGCCGGCGCGCAGCGTTTTGAGCTGGCGCACACCAGCGAGATGCTGCCCGACCGCAGGCTGGGCGCGTCAGGCGGCTGACAGGCCTTTTTTGCGCGCCTGCCTGGCCAGCACCCGCACGCGCAGGTGGTCGTAGCTCCAGTTGAAGGCAAAGGTGTAGAACAGGAAAAACAGCACCACGCCGATGTTCAGCACAAAGGCTTGCCACAGCCCGATGTCCAGCCACCAGGCGGCCAGCGGCACCACGGCCAGAATCAGGCCGATTTCAAACAGCACCGAATGCACGGCGCGGGCTGCCAGCGTGCGCCTGAAACCCATGCGGTGCTGGGCGCGGTCGAACACGGCGTTGAACAGCATGTTCCAGGCCATGGCGATCAGCGAGATCATCAAGGTCAGCAGGCCCATGTGCGCGAGCGAATAACCCAGCAGCCAGGCACCCAGCGGCGCGCAGACGGCGATGGCGAGCAGCTCGAAAACGAGGGCGTGGAAAAAACGTTCTTTGACTGATTTCTGTAGGCTCATGACGGACTTGACGGATTTGGCGGAGTTGACGAATTTGACCGGTAATGGCTGGTATTCAGACTTGATTGTTATCGCTATTTTCAATACATTAAAATCAGTAACCATCTAAAAAACAGATAGATTGAAGTGGATAACAAGCCATGCGTCATTCTCCCGAAGCCCTGACCGCCTTTGCCGAGGCCGCCACACTCGGCTCGTTTTCAGCCGCCGCCCGCAAGCTGGGCAAAAGCCAGTCCACCGTCAGCAGCGCCATTGCCAACCTCGAAATAGACCTGGGCCTGAGCCTGTTCGACCGCAGCAGCCGCAAACCCGCACTGACCGAACATGGCCGCGTGGTGCTGGGCAAGGTGCAGGAGATCCTGGCCGCCAGCGATCGTCTCGACCTGTCGGCCAGCCAGCTGGGCGGCGGGCTGGAGGCCAGGCTCAGCGTGGTCTGGTCGGACACCTACCAGTCCGACCGCTTTGAAGACATGCTGACCGCCTTCGAGCAGCGTTTTCCCGATCTGGAGTTCGAATGCCTGATCGCCGAACACGGCGACCTGGTGTCCCTGGTGCAAACCGGGCGCGCGCACATCGGTGTGGTCGGCGCGCAGGGGGTGTACCCGCCCGACATCGGCGCGGCGACGATTGCCGAACAGTCCGAGATCACCCTGTTCGTGGCCGCCAGCCACGCGTTGGCCGGCATGAAGGACATCACGCCTCAAGTGCTGGCCCAGCACCGCGAGTTGCGCCTCGACACCTACCTGGGCCGGGCCGACCAGGTGATGCCAGCGGCGCGCCGCTCCTGGTCGGCGCCCAGCTACCTGATGCTGATGGAGATGGCGGTGCTGGGTTTTGGCTGGGCCGCCATCCCGCGCTGGATGGTCACGCGTTTTGCCGTCGGCAAGCTGCACGAGCTCGACGCGCGCGGTTGGCCGCAGCGCGTGCCGGTGGACGCGGTCTGGTCGCGCCAGCGGCCGCTGGGCCGCGCCGGCACCTGGCTGCTGCAGGAGATGCTGGCACCGCCCATCGCGCTGGGTTCTTGAGAGAAATAGGCTTGTAGCCCTTTTCCCATAAGCGCAAGCTGCTATGGATTGCATAGCAAATGCAGATGGCCCCCAGGTCGGGGCGGCGCCTGTTGATGCCCGCGAGAGCCTGCAACGGCGTCCACGTCTTGCGGCCCCGGGCACAATCAAACCCATGACTTCATCAGTTTCACCCCTGATCCGTTACCTGCCCGGCCACACGGCGCTGGTGCTCGACTCGCCGCACAGCGGCACACGCTACCCCGACGACTTTGCGTTTGCCGGCGACTTGGCTACCCTGCGCCGCGCGGAAGACACCCATGTCGACAAGCTCTACGACTTTGCGCCTGCGCTGGGGGTGGGCTGGGTCGAGGCGTTTTTTCCGCGCAGCTACCTCGATGCCAACCGCGACACCACCGAGGTGGATGTCAGCCTGTTCGGCGAGACCTGGCCGCATGCCGTGTCGGAGGACCCACGCGTCATGGGCAAGGTGCGCCTGGGCAAGGGCCTGATCTGGCGCACCACCGATGACGGCCTGCCGATTTATCAGCGCAAGCTGGGCGTGGCCGAGGTGCAGGCGCGCATTGCGCAGTGTTGGCAGCCCTACCACGCGGCGGTGGCCCAGGCCATAGACGCGGCGCACGCGAAGCACGGCTACAGCATCCACATCAATTGCCACTCGATGCCGGCAATTGCGTCCAGCAACGCCACCGATTTTCCCGGCGAGGCGCATGCCGATTTTGTGGTCGGTGACCGCGACGGATCCACCGCTGCCGCGCCGCTGTCCCGGCTGGTGTGCGAGCACCTGACGAAGCTCGGCTACAGCGTGGCCTACAACCACCCCTACAAGGGCGTGGAACTGGTGCGCCGCTACGGCGCGCCGCAGCAGCATCGCCACAGCATTCAGCTGGAGATCAACCGCAAGCTCTATATGGACGAAAAAACGCTGCAGATCAACACCGGTTTTGCGCCCCTGCAAACCAGCCTGCAGTCGCTGGTGCAGCAGCTGCTGGCGACCGACCCGCGCGCGCTGCCCGCCTGAGCCATGGACAAGGTCGATTGCGTCGTCATCGGCGCTGGCGTGGTGGGCCTGGCGGTGGCGCGCGCGCTGGCGCTGCAGGGCCGGGAGGTGATGGTGCTGGAGGCCGCGAATGCCATAGGCACGGGCACCAGTTCGCGCAACAGCGAGGTCATTCACGCCGGTATTTATTACCCCCAGGGCTCGCTCAAGGCACTGCTGTGCGTGCAGGGCAAACAACTGCTGTACGACTACTGCGTGCAACGCGGCGTCGGCCACCAGCGCTGCGGCAAACTCATCGTCGCCACCAGCGAGGCGCAGGCCGCTGAGCTGCGACGCATCATGGCCAAAGCCGCTGCCAACGGCGTGAACGACCTGGTGCTGCTCACGCGCGAACAGGCCACGGCGATGGAGCCGCAACTGGCCTGTGTGGCGGCGGTGCATTCACCGAGCACTGGCATTGTCGACAGCCACGCGCTGATGCTGGCGCTGCAGGGCGACCTTGAGCATGCCGGCGGGTTTGTGGTGTTTAATTCACCGCTGGCCCAGGCGCAGTGCGGGCAGGGCGCTATCACTTTGGTAGCGCAAGATGGTACCGAGCTGGAAGCCACAAGCGTCGTCAATGCCGCTGGCCTGCAGGCGCCGGCGCTGGCTGCGCACTTTGCGGGGCTGGATCCCGCTTTTGTTCCGCCGGCGTATTACGCCAAGGGCAATTACTTCACGTTGTCCGGGCGTTCACCCTTCAGCCGGCTGATCTACCCCGTGCCTGAACCCGCCGCGCACCTGGCGGGCCTGGGGGTGCACCTGACCATCGACCTGGGCGGCCAGGCCAAGTTCGGTCCCGACGTGCAATGGGTGGACTCGCCCGATGACCTGCTGGTGGACCCGTCACGCGCGGAAGCTTTTTATGCCGAGGTCCGCAAGTACTGGCCGGCCCTGCCGGACGGCGCGTTGTTGCCCGGCTATGCCGGCATACGCCCCAAAATCCAGCCGCCGGGTGCGCCGGCCCGGGACTTTGTCATCGAGGGACCGCGCACACACGGCGTGCCCGGGCTGGTCAACCTGTTTGGTATCGAGTCGCCGGGGCTCACCAGTTCGCTGGCGATTGGCAGCCATGTGGCGAGCATGCTCAGAGCCTGATACGGTTTTGCATTCACTCATCTGGGTAAGCGCCACTTTGTGGGCGGGAACTGGCCGACGGGCACTCAGCGACGCGAATGTCCCCCGGCCTGCGGCCTCCTCCTTGATTTCGCTACGCCGAGCGCCCCATCGACCCTGTCCTGGCCTGCCCATGCCGCAACCCGATTTCCTGTCTTTGGAAGGCAAGTGGGTAGGAGGCAATCGCCCGCAAAAAAGGCCGGTCAATACCGGCCTTGTCCGTGCGTGATGATCAGACGCTCAGCGCTTGTTGATGTCTTTGATGTCCTTGAGGTTTTCGCGCACATCGCCTACCGCCTTCTGGGCTTTGCCGGCCATTTCGCGGTTGTGGCCCTTGGCCTGCTGCGCGGCGCTACCCGTCATCTTGCCGGTGTGCTCCTGCACCTCGCCAGCGACTTCCTTGACTTTTCCTTTAACCTGGTCCTTGTTCATGATTTGCCTTTCAAGCAACATGGAAAATTCCATGGCTTCAAGCTATAGCGCCGCACAAGACGCCCGGGAAGGGCGGTGCCCTGCCACCGTGTCAGCGCCAGCCTACACGTCTGACTGGGCGGTGACAGCTTCAAGGCCCATCGCTCATACCGCCGCAGCCACCCGCGTGCCCTGGTCGATCGCGCGTTTGGCGTCCAGCTCCGACGCCTCATCGGCGCCGCCGATCAACTGGGTTTTCACACCGGCGGCGCGCAAAGGCTCCAGCAGCTCACGCAGCGGCTCCTGGCCGGCGCACAACACGATGTTGTCCACACTGAGCACCGTGCCGTCCTGGTGCTTGTCGCCGAAGGTGATGAACAGTGCCAGGCCGCCCGTGCCATCGTCGCCGATGCGCTCGTAGTTGACCCCCGAGAGCATCTCCACGTTTTTCATCTTGAGCGCGGCGCGATGGATCCAGCCGGTGGTTTTGCCCAGGCCCTTGCCGAGCTTGCCCGGTTTGCGCTGCAGCAGCGTGACCTCGCGCTCCGGCGGCGTGCTGGCCGGCCGCACCACCCCGCCGCGCACCTCGGCGGGATCGGCCACACCCCATTCGGCCAGCCAGGCCGGCAGGTCCAGCGCCGTGGAATGACCAGCAGGCGTGACGAGAAACTCCGCCACGTCGAAACCGATGCCACCCGCGCCTATCAGCGCCACGCGCCGGCCCACCGGCTTGCGGCCCAGCAACACGTCGATGTAGCTCAGCACCTGGGGGTGGTCCTGGCCGGCAATACGCGGGTTGCGCGGCGTCACGCCGGTGGCCAGCAGGACCTCGTCGAATTTTTGTGCGATCAGGCCTGCCGCATCCATGCGTGTGTTCAAGTGCAGGCGCACGCCGGTGGTGGCGAGGCGCTGGCCGAAGTAACGCAGGGTCTCTTCGAACTCTTCCTTGCCCGGCACACGTTTGGCCAGGTTGAACTGCCCGCCGATGCGGTCCCCCGCGTCATAGAGGTCCACGCTGTGGCCGCGCTCGGCGAGTGTGGTGGCCGCGGCCAGGCCGGCCGGACCGGCGCCGATGACGGCGATGCGCTTTTTCGCGGTGGCAATGCGTATCACCAGCTCCAGTTCATGGCCGGCGCGCGGGTTGACCAGGCAGCTGGCAATCTTCCCCTGAAAGGCGTGGTCCAGGCAGGCCTGGTTGCAGGCGATGCAGGTGTTGATCTCGCTGGCCCGGCCCCGCGCGGCCTTGTTGACGAACTCGGGGTCGGCCAGAAAAGGCCGTGCCATGCTGACCATGTCGGCGCTGCCGTCGGCCAGCACCTGCTCGGCGACCTCGGGCGTGTTGATGCGGTTGCTGGTGACCAGGGGAATCGTCAGGCCAGCCGCGCGCAGCTCTGCCCGCAGCTTTTTCGTGACCCAGGTGAAGGCACCGCGCGGCACCGAGGTGGCAATCGTCGGCACACGCGCCTCGTGCCAGCCGATGCCGCTGTTGATGATCGTGGCGCCGGCCGCCTCGACGGCCTTGGCCAGCAGCACCACTTCTTCCCAACTGCTGCCGTCCGGGATCAGGTCGATCATGGACAGGCGGTAGATGATGATGAAGTCCGGCCCCACCGCTTCGCGCGTACGTCGCACGATCTCGACCGCCAGGCGCATGCGGTTGGCATAACTGCCGCCCCAGTCATCGGTGCGCTGGTTGGTGTGGGTGACCAGGAACTGGTTGATGAAATAACCTTCGCTGCCCATGATTTCAACGCCGTCATAACCGGCCTCGCGCGCCAGCAGCGCACAACGGATGAAGGCGCGGATCTGCCGCTCGATACCGCCGACGCTGAGTTCGAACGGCGTAAACGGCGAGATCGGGCTCTGGATGCGGGACGGCGCCACACACAGCGGGTGGTAGCCGTAGCGGCCGGTGTGCAGGATCTGCAGCGCGATCTTGCCGCCCTCGGCATGCACCGCGCTGGTCACCTGCTTGTGGCGGCGCGCTGCGCCTGAGCTGGCGAGCATGCCGGCAAACGGTTTGGTCCAGCCGGCGATGTTGGGCGCAAATCCGCCGGTGACCATGAGGCCGACGCCGCCGCGCGCGCGCTCGGCAAAATAAGCGGCCATGGCGGGAAAGTGTTTGCGCCCGTCTTCCAGCCCGGTATGCATGCTGCCCATGAGCACGCGGTTTTTCAGCGTGGTGAAGCCCAGGTCCAACGGGGCCAGCAGGTGAGGGTAGGGCGAGGTGTCGGGAGAGGGTGTGTGGGCCACGTGTTGTTCCTGGAGCCGAAAACTGCCTGCATGGTAGTCGCAAGCGGCGGCATGTGCAGCGCCCTGGGTGACAGGTCAAAAATTGGCGTATCAAGCCGGTTGATGGACTTAAACGCGCTATCGAATCAATAGCTAAAACTCCTTATGGAGAAAGGGCCGTGACACCTTGCCAGCGTTCTATGAAGGCTTGCGCCTGCGCGTGGGTGTCGGCGGTGGTGCGGTCGGCTTCTTGCATCGCTTGGATGATAGTCCGTAGGGTGGGCATTGCCCACACTGCCCTCATGAAATGGGCGTGAATCGGGGATTGCGTGGGCGCTGCCCACCCTACTTGGGGTAGCTATCAATTAAATAGCTGCTTGCGCCCGTGTCTATTGGGCTAGCGGCTCTTTTTGATCGCAAGTGCGGCCTGGGTGACGAGTACCGGCCCCTGGTAGATCAGCCCGGTGTAGATCTGCACCACGTCGGCGCCGGCCGTGATCTTGGAGACTGCGTCCGCGCCGCTCATGATGCCGCCGACCCCGATGATGGGAAAGCTTTTGCCGAGTGCCGCGCGCAACTGGGCTATGACGCGGTTGCTGGCGGCCAGCACCGGCGCACCGCTCAGGCCGCCGACTTCTTCGGCGTGGGGCAGGCCCTTGACGGCGTCGCGGCTCAGCGTGGTGTTGGTCGCGACCACGCCGTCCATGCCATGGCGCTTGAGCGTG
>Ga0105046_10012287_pt1 | contig 13278 bp, 11 predicted proteins | sample MAT03_FD_78385 | JGI IMG/M metagenome (GOLD analysis project Ga0105046, IMG submission 78385) | Freshwater microbial communities from Lake Fryxell liftoff mats and glacier meltwater in Antarctica - MAT-03 (megahit assembly) | ecosystem: Environmental > Aquatic > Freshwater > Ice > Liftoff... | reverse complement strand
GGGCCGGCACCTGCATAAGGAATACGGGCAGGAGCCGCAATGCATCCTGACCATGCCGCTGCTCGAAGGCACCGACGGCGTGGACAAGATGTCCAAGAGCAAGGGCAACTACATCGGCATCAGCGAGCCTGCCAACACCATGTTTGCCAAGGTGATGTCGATCAGCGACACGCTGATGTGGCGCTGGACCACCCTGCTGTCGTTCCGTCCGGAGGCCGAGATCGCGGCCCTGCGGGCCGAGGTCGATGCCGGTCGCAACCCCAAGGACGCCAAGGTGCTGCTGGGCCGCGAGATCACGGCGCGCTTTCATGGCGCCGCCGCGGCAGAGGCCGCCGTGCAGGACTTCCACCACCGCGCCGCGGGCGGTGTGCCTGACGAGATCCCCGAGGTGAGCGTGGGGGGCGCACCGCTGGCCATCGGGGCGCTGTTGAAGCAGGCCGGGCTGGCGCCGTCGACCAGCGAAGCGATGCGCCTGGTGGCGCAGGGCGGCGTGCGCATCGACGGCAGCGTCGTCAGCGACAAGGGGCTGAAGCTGGGCGCGGGCACGGTCGTGGTGCAGGTCGGCAAGCGCAAGTTCGCGCGCGTCACGCTCACAGCCTGAGGCGCGCGGCGAGTCCGGCGCCGACATGCGTGTGCATCTGGTCGATGACGGGCCGATGCCGATCCCGCCTGCGCATTGCTTGAAAGCGAAAAGGCCCGCCGAGGCGGGCCCTTCCTGAGGCGCAGGTCCGTCCGCAGGGACGGACCTGCGTCCTCAGTCAGCCTTGCAGGCCGGGCCCTCGCAGAGCTCGGGCCCTTCCTGAGGCGCAGGTCCGTCCGCAGGGACGGACCTGCGTCCTCAGTCAGCGTACTGGCCGGCGGCCTGGATGACGGCGCTCCACTTGGTGATTTCGCTGGCGACGAAGGCCTTGTGCTCGGCCGGGTTCACGCGGCCGTCGGTGACGACCACGGCGCCCAGGGCTTCCTGCTTGCTGATGAAGTCGGCGTCCTTCAGTGCTTCCTTCAGCGCGGCGTTGAGCTTGTCAAGCACGGCCTTGGGCGTGCCCTTGGGCGCGTACAGCGCGTGCCAGATGCTGACGTTGAAGCCCTTCAGACCCGACTCGTCCAGCGTCGGCAGCTTGGCCAGCACGGGGGTGTTGACGCGCTTGAGCGTGCTCACCGCGTAGGCCTTGACCGTGCCGGCGGCGATCTGGGCGGTGGTGTTGGTGGTCTGGTCGCACATCAGGTCCACCTGACCGCCGAGCAGGTCGTTCATGGCCGGCGCCGTGCCCTTGTACGGCACGGTGGTCATGTCGATCTTGATGCTGCTCTGGAACATCAGCCCGCACAGGTGCGACGCGGCACCCAGGCCGGCGTTGGCCAGGTTGACCTTGCCCTTGTTGGCATTGAGCCACTGGATCAGTTCGGGGTAGGTGTTGGCCGGCAGGTCCTTGCGGCCCAGCAGCGTCATCGGCACGTCGTTGATCATGCCCAGGTACTCGAAGTCCTCCAGCGCCTTGAAGCCCAGCTTGCGGTACAGGCCCGGCGTGGTGGACATGCCGATGTGCCACAGCAGCAGGGTGTAGCCGTCGGGTGCGGCCTTGGCGACCTTGGTGGCGCCCAGCGTGCCGCCGGCACCGCCGACGTTTTCCACCACCAGCGTGGCGCCGCCCATGGGCTTGCGCATGGCTTCGGCGAAGTCGCGCGCGACCTTGTCGGTCGGGCCGCCGGCCGCGAAGGGCACGACGATGGTGATGGGCTTGTTGTCAGGGAAGGCGCTGGCCTCGGTGGCGGACAGGGCAACGGCGGTGGCGATCAGCAGCTTTTTCATTCGGTCTTGTCTCCTTGGGGCGAACATGATCTGGGCGATGGATGTTAGGGGGCAGGTGCCCTTGACGTGAGGCGGAAACTACGTATTGGCGCGTGCCCGCCCTTTCGAAAATGGCGCCGATGGCGCGGCGCATAAGCAAACTGCGATTCCGTATTGGACGCCCCGGGGTCGGGTTCCTAGAGTGCGAAGCATGAAGCTGCGTCTGAATGCCATCCCGCCCTTGCGCCTGTCACCCGGGCACCCACCCGGGCTGTCACCCGGCCTGCCACCCGGCCTGCCCCCCGGCCCGTCACCCGGCGTGTCCCCTCGCCGGCTCCCGAGCTCGCGCCAGCTCTTGGCCGGCCTGTCGCTGGCCCTCGCGGCAATGACGGCCATGACAGCCATGACGGCTGTGGCCGCGACCCCTGCGCCAGTGGATCTGGCGGGCGCACGCGCCGCGCTGGCTTCCGGTGCGGTGGCCTGGGACCTGCGCGCCAGCGGCGCGCTGCCGCCGGGCGCCGTGCGCTTGCCGGCGGTGGCGGTCTCGGCCTGGTTCGATCAGGGCGATGTGGCGGCGCTGTCGGCAGCGGTCTCGGCCGCGGGGCTCAATCTCTCGGCTGCGGTGCTGGTGGTGGCCGAAGACGCTGCCGCCGCCCAGGCGGTGGCCGAACGGCTGGGCCCGTTGTCCCGCGGCCGCGTGCTGTGGCTGGCCGACGGCATGACTGCATGGCAGCAGGCCGGCCTGCCGACCGTGGTTGAACCGTCGCCGCGCCTGCCGCTGCCGCAGCGGCTGGCGGCGCCTGAGGCGACCGCCGCGCTGCAACCGGCGGCAGCAGCTCGTCGCAACTCCACCGCCTTCAGCCTGGCCCCTGCGGCGCAGCGCGTGGCGCAGCGCGTGGCGCAGCGCGTGGAGCAGACAGAAGCGCAGACAGAAGCGCAGACAACAGCTCAGACAGAAGCGCACACAGAGGCGCAGTCAGGAGCGCAGACCGAGGTGCAAGCCGCCCAGCGCAAGCGGGGCCTGGGCGGGATCTGAGGGCCGAGCAGAGGCCGATCAGACGGCCGATCAGACGGCCGAGCAGAGGCCGATCAGAGGCCGATCAGACGGCCAACCGGGCACCGGGGCAGAGCCACCGCGCCGTTCCGCCCGACCGCTGAATCCCCCGACCCACCGTTCGCTCCTTCAGCCGAGGCTGCGCGCGTCCTCGATCACCTTGCCGTCGTTCGGCAGGCTGCCGGGGGGCACCAGTTCGACGTCTGCGCGCAGCTTGGTCACGTCGCGCACGCTGGCGGCCACGCGCTGGTCCAGGCCGGGTGCGGCCGCGCTGCACTCCACGCGCAAAGTCATCAGGTCCTGCGCCATTTCACCGGCCACCACCAGGCGCGCCTTCAGCAGTTCGGGGTGGCGCCGCAGCACCTCGGCCACCTGGCTGGGGTGCACGAACATGCCGCGCACCTTGGCCGTCTGATCGGCACGCCCCAGCCAACCGCGGATGCGGGTGGGGCTGCGACCGGTGGGACAGGGTCCGGGCAGGATGGCGCTGAGGTCGCCGGTGCCGAATCGCAGCAGCGGATAGTCGGCGTTCAGTACCGTGACCACGACCTCGCCGACCTCCGGGGCTGCGCCCGCCATCGGCTCGGGCACCGGGTTGTCCGTGCCCGGGCGCACGATCTCGACGATCACACCTTCGTCCAGCACCAGGCCCTCACGGGCGCGGGTCTCGTAGGCGATGGTGCCGACATCGGCGGTGGCGTAACACTGGTAGGCCTCGATGCCGCGCGCCTGCAGCCAGCTGCGCAGGGAGGGCGGGAAGGCCTCGCCGCTGACCAGAGCCTTCTTCAGCGCCGGCAGCGCGATGCCGGTCTCGGCCGCTTTCTCCAGCAGGATGCGCAGGAAGCTGGGCGTGCCGGCGTAGGCGTCGGCGCGCAGTTCACGCAGCGCCTGCAGTTGCAGCTCGGTGTTGCCCACGCCGCCCGGAAAGACGCTGCAGCCCAGGGCCTGTGCGCCCGCATCCATCATCCACGCGCCTGGCGTCAGGTGGTAGCTGAAGCTGTTGTGCACCAGGTCCCCAGCGCGAAAACCCGCCGCGTGCAGGGCCCTGGCCGTGCGCCAGTAGTCGGCCGCGTGGCCTTCGGGTTCGTAGATGGGCCCGGGCGACTGATAGACGCGGCGTACGCCGCCACTTCCCAGGGCCCGCCAGCCGATGGCGGAGAAACCGCCGAAAGGATCCCAGGTGGCACCGTCGGCCATTCGTGTGGCCTGCTGGCGTTCCAGCAGCGCGGTCTTGCGCGTCACCGGCAGGCGGGCCAGGGCCGCGCGACTGTTGATGGTGCGGGCATCGACGCCCGCCAGCAACGCTGCCCCAGCCGTCGTCGCCTGTGCCGCAGCAACGATCGCCGGCAGCGCCGCGCACTGCGCCGCTTCGCGCAGGGCCGGATCGCGCGTTTCCAGCGCGTCGAAGTATTCGCCGGCCCGCGGCGTGGCGCGCTCAGTCATCGCGATCGCTCCACAGCGCCAGGCGCTTCTTCAGGTCGGCCAGGAAGTCGCGCACGTCTCCCGCATGGTGCAGGGTCTTGCGCTGCCATTCCGGGCTGCTGCGCGATGGCCGCTTGACGACAGCGGCCTGCACCACAGCGCCGTCCAGCCGCAATTGCGCGATCGCGCTGCCGCGGCGTTCGAACTGGCCGCCGCGTTCGGCCAGCCCCGCGGCACGCAGTTCACGCTGCAGGCGCTGCAGCGCGGCCGTGGCGTCGAAAGCGGGTACGGCCAAGCCGTCGGCTTCGTCTTCGGACATGGTGCGGGACTGTGCTTCGAGGTGCCCAGGGCAGATGAGGAGGCCGCTCAGGACAACCAGCGCTTGCGGCGCTTGTAGCTCTTGGCGTCCTTGAAGCTCTTGCGCTCACCGCCGCCCATGCCGAGGTAGAACTCCTTCACATCCTCGTTCTCGCGCAGGTCCTTGGCCGCACCTTCCATCACGATGCGGCCGCTCTCCAGGATGTAGCCATGGTCGGCATAGCGCAGCGCCATGTTGGTGTTCTGCTCGGCCAGCAAAAAGGTGACGCCTTCACGCTGGTTCAGGTCCTTCACGATCTCGAACACCTCTTCGACGATCTGCGGCGCCAGGCCCATGCTGGGTTCGTCCAGCAGCACCATGCTGGGGTTGGCCATCAGCGCGCGGCCGATGGCGCACATCTGCTGCTCGCCGCCGCTGGTGTAGGCGGCCTGGCTGCTGCGGCGTGTCTTCAGGCGCGGAAAGTAGTTGTAGACCTTCTCCAGCGTGGCGGCCACGGCCGCCTTGCCGTCCTTGCGCGTATAGGCGCCCGTCATCAGGTTGTCCTCGATCGTCAGGTGGGCGAAGCAGTGCCGGCCTTCCATCACCTGGATCACGCCGCGGTTGACCATCTCCGAGGTGCTCAGCTTCTCGATGCGTTCACCGCGCAGTTCGATGCTGCCCTTGGTGACCACGCCGCGTTCGCCCGCCAGCAGGTTGCTGACGGCGCGCAGCGTGGTGGTCTTGCCCGCGCCATTGCCGCCGAGCAGTGCCACCACGCCGCCTTCAGGCACCTGCAGCGAGACGCCCTTCAGCACCAGGATCACATGGCTGTAGATGACCTCGATGCCGTTGACGTTGAGCAGGATGTTGCTCATGCAGTTGCTCCCGGGCGGCTCAGGACTGGCAGTCCTTCGGGTCGCGTTTCGTCAGCTTCTTTTCGGCGGCATAACGCTCGGCCGAAGCCTTCACCAGCGGCTTGATGATCTGGTCGTCGGCCTGCAGCCAGTCGGATGTCCAGGTGAACTTGGCACCGTCCCAGGTGTGCACGCGCGCCCAGGCCGAACCCATGTGGTCGAAGCAGCTGGTGGACACCGGGCGCATCACGCCCTTGAAGCCCAGCGCATCGAGCTTGGCCTGCGTCAGGTTCAGGTTCTCGTAGCCCCAGCGGGCCTGTTCGCCGGTCATCACCTTGCCCTTGCCGAAGCGCTCCTGCGCGGCGCGCACGCCCTCCACGGCCAGCATGGCGCCGACCACGCCCCGCATGAACAGCACCTGGCCGACTTCGTCCTTCGGCCCGGTGCCCTGGCCCTTGGCATGCACCTTGTCGAGGATCTCCTTGACGACCGCAGACTGCGGCTCGGCACCGTGCTGCATCATCACCGCGCTGTAGCCCTTGGCGGCAGCGCCGATGTCGCGCAGGTCGGGCTCGGCACCGCTCCACCAGGTGCCGAACATCTTCTCGCGCGGGTAGCCGGTGGCCACGGCTTCCTTGATGGCGGTGGCCGTCATCACGCCCCAGGTCTGCATGATCACGAAGTCGGGGCGCTGCTGGCGCACCTGCAGCCAGATGGCCTTCTGCTCGACGCCGGGCGCCGGCACGGGCAGCAACTGCAGCTCGAAGCCGTGCATCTTCTGGCGTTCCTGGATGATGGGCAGCACTTCCTTGCCGAAGGGGCTGTCGTGATAGACGACGGCGATCTTCTTGCCGCGCATGTTTTCCCAGCCGCCCTGCGTCTTGGCGATGTGCTGCAGCAGCGTGTCGCCGGCCACCCAGTAGTGGCCGATGAGCGGGAAGTTCCACTTGAACACGCTGCCGTCGGCGCTGTCGCTGCGGCCGTAACCCGAGGTGATCATCGGGATCTTGTCGGCCGGCACTTTTTCGGTCAGCGCAAAGGTGATGCCGGTGGACAGCGGCTGGAACACGGTGGCGCCGCCGTGCTTGTTCTTCAAACGCTCATAGCACTCGACCCCGCGGTCGGTGGCGTAGGCGGTTTCGCATTCCTCGACCAGCGTCTGCACGCCGTTGATGCCGCCGCGCAAGTTCACCAGCTTCATGTAGTCGGCATAGCCGTTGGCAAACGGCGTGGCGTTGGGTGCCACGGGGCCGGTGCGCCCGGTCAGGCTGGGGAAGAACTGCACCTTGCCCTGCGCGAACGCAAAGGGTGCAAAGCTGCTGCCGGCGACAGTCAGTGCCGCGGCCAGGGCCAATGTCTTGAGTTTCATGTTGCGTGTCTCCTTGGGTGTGCTCGTTGGGGTGCTCAGTGCTTGTTCAGTGCGGGAAGGGCCACAGCCGCATCTTTTCCTTGGCGGTGGACCACATTCGCGCCAGGCCGTGCGGTTCGACGATCAGAAAAAAGACGATCAGCGCGCCGAAGATCATCAACTCCGCATGGGCCACGCCTGCGGTGCTGATGGTCACGCCGACCAGGTTGCCCAGAGCGGGCAGGAACTGGTTCAGGAAGATCGGCAGCATGACGATGAAGGCGGCGCCGAAGAAGCTGCCCATCACCGAGCCCAGGCCACCGATGATGATCATGAACAGCAGCTGAAAGCTGCGGTCGATGCTGAAGGCTGCCGGCTCCCAGCTGCCCAGGTGCACGAAGCCCCACAGCGCGCCGGCCACGCCGACGAAGAAGCTGCTGACGGCAAATGCGGTCAGCTTGGCGTAGACCGGGCGGATGCCGATGACGGCGGCGGCCACGTCCATGTCGCGGATGGCCATCCACTCGCGCCCGATGTGGCCGCGCACCAGGTTCTTGGCCATCCAGGCGAAGATGACCAGGAAGCCCAGGCACAGCAGGTATTTCTCGAACGGCGTGTCGATGGCGATGCCAAACACTTCCAGGCCACTGACTGAAACCGAACCCGATGACGAGTTGTTGGTGAACCAGGAAATGCGCAGAAAGGTCCAGTCGACGAAGAACTGCGCTGCCAGCGTGGCCACGGCCAGGTACAAGCCTTTGATGCGCAGGCTGGGGATGCCGAAAATCACCCCCACCACGGTGGCACACAGTCCACCCAGCAGAACAGCCGCCAGCAAGGGCATGCCGTCGATGCGCACCATGAAGTTGTAGGCCGCATAGGCGCCCACGGCCATGAACGCGCCCGTGCCCAGCGACACCTGGCCGCAGTAGCCCACCAGGATGTTCAGGCCCAGCGCCGCCAGCGACAGGATCAGGAAGGGGATCAGGATGGCGCGGAACAGGTACTCGTCGGCCAGCAGCGGCACGCCGAACACCGCGAAGGCCAGCAGCAGCCCGATGGCGATGCGGTCCTGCGCGATCGGAAAGATCTGGCTGTCGCCCCGGTACGTGGTCTTGAACTGGCCGTTCTCGCGGTACAGCATCAGGCCTCCCGCCGGGCGGCCTCAAGGCAGGCCTGCGCCCCCTCGGGGGGCAGCGAAAGAAGTGAGCGTGGGGGCATCATGTTCTAGACCCGATCGATGATCTTTTCGCCGAACAAGCCTTGCGGCCGCACCAGCAGGACGAACAGCACCAGCACGTAGCCGAACCAGATCTCGATGCCGCCGCCCAAAAAGGGCCCGGCATAGACCTCGGACAGCTTCTCGCCCACGCCGATGATCAGCCCGCCGACGATGGCGCCAGGCACGCTGGTCAGCCCGCCCAGGATGACCACCGGCAGCGCCTTCAGCGCCACCAGCGAGAGCGAGAACTGCACCCCCAGCTTGCTGCCCCAGATCATGCCGGCCACCAGCGCCACGAAGCCGGCCACCGACCAGACGATGACCCAGATGCGCGACAGCGGGATGCCGATGCTCTGCGCCGCCTGGTGGTCGTCGGCCACGGCGCGCAGCGCGCGGCCGGTGCTGGTGTACTGGAAGAACATCGACAGGCCGATCACCAGCGCCGCGGCGATGCCGGTGGCGTACAGGTCTTCCTTGCTCACCAGAATGCCGCCTGGGAAGGTGCTTTCCAGCAGAAACATCGGCTCCTTGGGCAGTCCGATGTCGATCTTGTAGATGTCGCTGCCAAACAGCGACTGGCCAAAGCCGTCGAGGAAGTAGGCGATGCCCAAGGTGACCATCAGCAGCGTGATGGCTTCCTGGTTCACCAGCTTGCGCAGCACCCAGCGTTCGATGACCCAGGCCACCGCCACCATCAGCAGCAGGGCCCCGGCGAAGGCCAGCACATTGCCCAGCACCTTGTTGTCGAAGCCCAGCAACTCCGGAAACCATTCCGAGAAGCGCGCCATGGCCAGCGCCGCAAACAGCACCATCGCGCCCTGCGCGAAGTTGAAGACACCGCTGGCCTTGAAGATGAGCACGAAGCCCAGCGCGATCAGCGAATACAGCATGCCCGCCATCAGGCCGCCGATCAGTGCTTCGAAGAAAAATCCCATGGCGCGCTGTCCTCGGTGGATCTCAGTGGCGTGGTGTCAGTGGCATGGTGTCAGTCACGTCAATGCCTGGTGCCGAGATAGGCACTGATGACTTCGGGATTGGCCCGCACCTCGGTCGGTGTGCCGTCGCCGATCTTCTTGCCGTAGTCCAGCACCACGACGCGGTCGCTGATGTCCATCACCACGCTCATGTCGTGCTCGATCAGCACGATGGTGGTGCCGTACTCGTCGTTGACGTCCAGGATGAAGCGGCTCATGTCCTGCTTCTCCTCGACGTTCATGCCCGCCATCGGCTCGTCCAGCAGCAGCACCTGCGGCTCCATCGCCAGAGCGCGGCCCAGGTCCACGCGCTTTTGCAGCCCGTACGGCAGACGGCCGACGGGGGTCTTGCGCACGGCCTGGATTTCGAGAAAGTCGATGATCTTCTCGACCACTTCGCGGTGCTCGCTCTCCTCGCGTTCGGCGGCGCCCGACCAGAAGGGCATGCGGATCGCCTGCTGGAAAATGTTGGTCTTCATGCGCAGGTTGCGCCCGGTCATGATGTTGTCGAGCACGGACATGCCCTTGAACAGGGCCAGGCTCTGGAAGGTGCGCGCGACGCCCATCTCGGCCACCTGGCGGCTGTTCATGTGGCTGAAGGTCTGGCCGCGAAAGGTGATGTTGCCTTCCTGCGGCGTGTACACGCCGTTGATGCAATTCAGCATGCTGCTCTTGCCCGCGCCGTTGGGGCCGATGATGGCGCGCACCTCGTGTTCACGCACATCGAAGCTGATGTCCGACAGCGCCTTCACGCCACCGAAGCGCAGGCTGATGTTCTTCACGTCGAGGATGACCTCGCCGATCTTGCGCTGTGCCACGGTCAGGCTGCCTTCCGGGTGACGGCGGGAAAGGTCTTGGCGTCGACGATCTTCAGCGTCGCGCTGACGCTGCCGCTGCGCCCGTCCTCGAACTTGACCGCGATCTCGATGAACTGCTCGGCCGCGCCGCCGTACATGGCATCGACCAAGGGCCGGTACTTCTCGGCGATGGCACCGCGGCGCACCTTGCTCGTGCGCGTCAGTTCGCCGTCGTCGGCTTCCAGCTGCTTGTGCAGCACCAGAAAGCGGCTGATCTGGCTGCCGGCCAGCAACTCGTCGCGCGCCAGGTCGGCGTTGGTCTTCTCGACACATTCGCGGATCAGTTCCAGCACCTGCGGCTTGCCCGCCAGGTCGGTGTAGCCGGCGTAGGGCAGGTTGCGCTTCTCGGCCCAGTTGCCCACTGCATCCATGTCGATGTTGACGAAGGCGCAGACCTTCTCGCGCTTGTCGCCAAAGGCCACCGCCTCTTTCACGTACGGGAAGAACTTCAACTTGTTCTCGACGTACTTGGGCGCAAACATGGCGCCGTCGGCGGGCCCGCCGATCAGCCGCCCGACGTCCTTGGCGCGGTCGATGATCTTCAGGTGCCCGCTGGCGTCCAGGAAGCCGGCGTCGCCGGTGTGGTACCAGCCGTCTGCGTCCAGCACCTCGGCCGTGGCGGCGGGGTTCTTGTAGTACTCCTTCAGCAGGCCGGGGCTCTTGACCAGGATCTCGCCGCTGTCGGTGAGCCTGATCTCCACGCCTTCGATGGGCACACCCACGGTGTCGGCGCGGGCCTCGTGGTCGGGCTGCAGGCACACAAACACCGCGGTCTCGGTCGATCCGTACAACTGCTTGAGGTTGATGCCGATGCTGCGATAGAAGGTGAACAGATCGGGGCCGATGGCCTCGCCTGCCGTGTAGGCCACGCGCACACGGCTCAAGCCCAGGGTGTTGCGCAGCGGCCCGTAGATGAAGAAGTCGCCCAGCCGGTAGCGCAGCTTGTCGATGGCGCCCACCGGCTTGCCGTCCATCAGGTCGGGGCCGACCCGCCGGGCGACGTTCATGAAGTGGTGGAACAGCCCGCGCTTGATGCGCCCGGCGTCTTCCATGCGGATCATCACGCTCGTCAGCAGGCCCTCGAACACCCGCGGCGGCGCGAAGTAGTAGGTCGGCCCGATCTCCTTCAGGTCGATCATCACCGTGCCCGTGCTCTCCGGGCAGTTGACGACGTACCCGCAGGCCAGCCACTGCGCACAGCTGAAGATGTTCTGGCCGATCCAGGCCGGCGGCAGATAGGCCAGCACTTCCTCGGCCGCCGTCAACTTGTCGAAGCGCGCGCCCGCATCAGCGCGGTTCAGCAGCGTGAAGTGCGTGTGCACGACGCCCTTGGGGTTGCCGGTGGTGCCGCTGGTGAAGAACATCGCGGCCACGTCCTGCGGCTGGCCGGCGGCCACCGCCGCTTCGAAGGCGCCAGGGTGCGCCGTGTCCCAGGCGCGCCCTGCGTCCACCAGGCTGTCCAGCGAAGCCAGCCCTGGTTCGCTGTAGTTGCGCAGGCCGCGCGATTTGTCGAACCAGATTCGCGTCAGTGCCGGGCAGGGGCCGCGCAGTTCCAGTAATTTGTCGACCTGCTCCTGGTCTTCGACGATGGCGAAGCGGACCTCGGCATTGGTGATCGGGAAGATGTACTCGCCGATGGCCGCGTCCTGGTACAGCGGCACGGGCACGCCGCCCAGGCTTTGCACTGCCAGCATCGACGCGTAAAGGCGCGGGCGGTTCTCGCCCACCACCACCACGTGTTCACCGCGTTGCAGGCCGGCCTCGGCCAGGCCACCGGACAGGTGGCGCACCAGCACGGCCAGATCACCCCAACTGAGTGCCTGCCAGATGCCATAGACCTTCTCGCGCAAGGCAGCGGCCTGCGGGCGCCGCGCGGCGTGGTCCAGCATCAGCCGGGGGAAGGTCGTCTGCACCGTGTTTGTCTCCTCGGTGGCCTGCGGCAGCGGCGCCCCGCTCGGGCGCGAGAGTCGCGCTGCGGGGTCGTGCTCTGTGTGGACCGATTCTGGGCAAAGGTTTGACGCCGATCTGTCGTTCTGCCGACAATTGCAGGGTCTATCGCCCCCGGACTTTCCCGTAGCCATGGTCCTGACTGCCCTGCCGAAAACGCATGTTGCACAGGTCGTGCGGGCTTCGCGGTCGCGCCCGGCGGCCCACGAGGACCTGCATCAAATCCCCTGGTTGACGCGCCTGCAGCCCGACGAACGTGAACACGCGCTGGCCGCCCTGCGCGTGGTCCGGGTGGAGGCGGGTGAACTGCTGTGCCGCGTCGGCAAGCCGGTCACGTACTGGTTCGGCGTCATCGACGGCCTGCTGAAGATGAGCAACGACAGCGCCGTCGGCATCCCCATCACCTTCACCGGAGTGCCGCCGGGCGGCTGGTTCGGCGAGGGCACGGTGCTGAAGATGGAGCCCTACCGCTACAACATCCAGGCCCTGCGCGCCAGCGTCGTCGCCGGCATCCCGGTGGCCACCTTCCACTGGCTGCTGGACCGCAGCATCGGCTTCAACCGCTTTGTCATGCAGCAGCTGAACGAACGATTGGGCCAATTCATCGCCGCGCGCGAGATCGACCGCCTGAGCCATGCCGACGCGCGCGTGGCCCGCAGCCTGGCCGCCCTGTTCCACCCCGTGCTGTACCCCGGTGTGGGCGATTTGCTGCGCATCACTCAGCAGGAACTGGCCTACCTGGTGGGCCTGAGCCGGCAGCGCGTGAACGAGGCGCTGCACGTGCTGCAGGCCGGCGGCGCGATCCGCGTGGAGTACGGCGGGCTGCGGGTGCTGGACCTGGAGGGGCTGCGGCGCTGGGGCTTGTAGTTGCCTGCGTCGTGCTGGCCAAGCCTGCTGCGCCTGCCGCACGCCGCCAGGGTGGGATTGGCGGCGCTTGTGACCGGGTTCATCGCGCGAAGTCAGCCTTGCAATCGTCATTGGCACCTCGCTTTGCGCCGCGGACGAAAAGCGCTCGTGGATCAGCGCTCTGCGGCTACGTCGTGGACGGTGTCTTGACGTAGTTCCGCATCAAGTATTCATTGAACATCGGCACGGTGAAGGCAATGTCGCCGTGCGACGGGCTGTAGATCATTCCCTTGTTGATGATCTGTGAGCGCCGAGGACCCAGACTTTGGTGCGTTTCGTTCAGGGCCAGCGCCACGTCCGATGACCTGTAGGGCCCCGGCCCCAGTTTGGCCATGGTGATGACGTATTCGCGTTCTTTGGGGGTGAGGCGGTCAAAGCGGACCTTGAAGAATCCGTCGTCCAATCTCCGGGTGGCTTCTCCAGCCGCCATTGCTGCGTCCGCCAGCGTGATCGGTGAACCCTTGGCAATGTTCCAGCACTGGTAGCCCCACTCCTGCAGGAAATAGGGATAGCCATGAGTCCTTGCCAGGATCTCCTGCAAGGCATCTTCCGCAATGCTTTCGCCCTCGTCCTCGATCGGTTGCCGGATGGCGGTCTTGGCGTCTTC